>Ga0182024_10012393_pt1 | contig 16877 bp, 15 predicted proteins | sample P32metaG_FD_120480 | JGI IMG/M metagenome (GOLD analysis project Ga0182024, IMG submission 120480) | Permafrost microbial communities from Stordalen Mire, Sweden - P3-2 metaG (Illumina Assembly) | ecosystem: Environmental > Terrestrial > Soil > Wetlands > Permafrost | place: Sweden: Stordalen...
CCCGCAAGGGCCTGGCCGTGGGCTGTCTGGTGCCGGTGGCCCTGGCTACGATCCATGTCGCCTACGCGTTGGGTATCGCGTATGGCCTGTTTGCCGTGTTGTTTTACCCGCGCGCTTGGGACCAACGCGGCAGTATGTCCGCACTCAGTCGATAACGAGGAAACAAATGACGAGCGAATCGCAAACCGCGGCCGGTAACTTCTTTCATGGCTTTGCCGACGCCTTCGACACCTTCTACGACGGCAAACGCAGCCCGATGATGCAATGGATCGATCGTCGCTTTCGCAGCGACATGTTCATCCGTTACGAACTGACTTTCTCGCGACTCGGCAACCTGACCGGCAAGCGGGGGATCGACATCGGCTGCGGTTCGGGTCCCTACGTCGCCGAAGCGCTCCGGCGCCAAGCCGCGCAAGTCGTAGCGCTCGATCCCGCTCCCCGCATGTTGGATCTCACTCGGCAGCGGGTCGAGAAACTCTCCTTGTCGGATCGGCTGACCACGGTCGAAGGCTACTTTCCCGCGGCCGCGCCGCCGGGTCCTTTCGATTTTGCGATTGTCATGGGGGTCATGGATTACGTTGCCGATCCGGTGGCGTTTCTGAAGTCGCTCAGGCAAATCGTGACCGGAACGGCGGCCATCTCGTTTCCGAGCTACCATTGGCTGCGCACACCGCTCCGCCAGGTGCGCTACCGGCTCCGAAATTGCCCCGTCTATTTCTACGACGAAGCCTTGCTCCGGTCGATCGGCTCCGAAGCGGGATTCGGCACCGTGGACATATTCAAGATCCCGGGCGCCGGGATGGATTTTCACGTATGCCTGAAGCCTTGAAATTCGGCCCGCCGATCATCACGGCCGATATCGAAGATTGGCCGCAATCGACCTGGGATCACAGCCTGCCGATTTCCTCTCGGGCAGCCGACAACACGCGCCGCCTGCTCGACATTCTGGCTCGCAGCGGCGTGCGCGCCACGCTCTTCGTGTTGGCCAAATTCGCCGACGCATTTCCCGAGCTGGTCCGGCAGATGGATGCCGCGGGACACGAGGTGGCCGCTCATACCTGGGCCCACGAAGAGGTCTTTCGCAAAACTCCCCAACAGTTTCTCGAAAACGCCCGACGGACGAAAGATCTCCTCGAGCAGGTGACCGGCAAACCGGTGCTCGGCTATCGGGCCGCCGATTTCTCGATCATCCGCGATACGCTGTGGGGATTGGACGTCCTGGCCGAGGCGGGCTACGTCTACGATTCCAGCATTTTTCCGGTCGAGCGGCCACGCTATGGCATCCCAGACTGGCCGCAGTTTCCACACCGCGTAAAACTCTCCTCGGGACGCACGATCGTCGAATTTCCGATCGCCAGCTATACGGCCGGGGGTCGCAACTGGCCGGTCGGCGGCGGCGGTTATCACCGCCTGCTTCCCGGTTGGGTCACCCGTGCGCTGGCCCGACGCGTGATGCACGCGGCTCCGTTCGTCTTTTATTGCCATCCCTACGAGTTCGATCCCCGCGAGTTCGCCGAAATTCCGCACCACATCCCCTGGAAGGTCCGTCTACATCAGGGATTGGGCCGCGGTCGTTTCGAGGCCCGTTTCGTGGCGTTTCTTAAGGCATTTTCGGGCCGCCGGATGGTCGACGCGCTCAGGGAGCGGCAGTGGCCCGACTTGGACATCGAAACCATTGCTCGTGGCACCCGCGGCGCCAATTCCAAGAGCGCCTTGGCCGCCACGATCCATAAGGACCCATGACGTTTTGCCCCTACTGCCGGACCGGTCGCTCGGGATCAATCCTCCGCGGAATCGTCCCAGGCCGCCGTCCCCGCTTTTGACTCCGCGCTTGCCGCGCCGGCCGACCAGAGGAGTTTCGAGATGAACGTCCCATTCTTTCGCCCGTCGATCGGCTCGGCTGAGATTGACGAAGTCGTCACCTGCTTGCGATCCGGTTGGCTGACCAGCGGGCCGGTGGCCAAACGTTTCGAACAAGATTTTGCCCGCGCGGTTGGGGCAGCGCACGCCGTGGCGGTCAATTCCTGCACGGCCGCCTTACACCTGGCCGTCGAAGCCCTGCATCTCGGCCCCGGCGACGCGGTCTTGGTTCCCACGATGACGTTCGCCGCCACGGCCGAGATCGTCCGCTACCAGGGGGCCGTGCCAATCCTGATCGACTGCGATCGGGCGACGCTGAACATCGATCTGGCCGATGCCGAGCGAAAACTCGACCGACTGGCCCGCGGCGGATTGCCGGCCGCTCAGGGAAGAACGCTACGACCCGTGGGAATCATTCCCGTACACGTCGCTGGAGTGATGGTCGACGTCGCCCAGGTGCAGGCGCTGGCCGATCGTCACGGATTGTGGATGATTGAAGACGCCGCCCATGCGCTGCCGGCCGCCTGGAAACCGACCGGCACCGACGCCTGGCAGCGCTGTGGCCAGGGAACATCCCAGGTCACCTGCTATTCGTTCTATGCCAACAAAACGATCACGACCGGCGAAGGCGGGATGGCCGTCACCGACAACGCCGATCTGGCCGCTCACATGCGAATGATGTCGCTGCATGGACTTTCGCACGATGCCTGGGGACGCTATTCCGGCGGCAGTTGGGACTACCGGATCATTGCCCCGGGTTACAAATACAATCTGACCGACGTCGCCGCCGCGATCGGTGTGCATCAGCTCGCTCGGGCCGAACCGATGCGCGCGGCCCGCGAGCAGATCGCCCTGGCCTATCGCGAGGAATTGGCCGGCGTCGACGCCATCGAGCTGCCCGCCGTCCCCGAGCGGCGGATTCACTCCTGGCACTTGTTTCCGATCCGGCTGCGGCTCGATCGTTTGCGGATCGATCGCGATGCATTCATGGCCGAGATGAAGGCTCAAGGGATCGGTTGTTCGGTTCATTGGCGCCCGCTCCACTTGCATCCCTACTACAGCGACCAGTTCGGTTGGACGCCGGAGGATTGCCCCGTGGCCACCTCCGAGTGGTGTCGCCTGATCAGCCTGCCGCTCTTTCCCGATTTGCTCACCGACGAGCGGCGCCACGTCGTGGCCACGATCCGCGAACTCTGCGGTCGCCACGCCACGTGATGGGCATGAAACGAGCCAACATGCTCAAACGAACGTTCGATCTCCTGGCGTCGCTGGTCGGTTTGGTGCTACTGGCCCCCTTCGGCCTGCTGGTGGCACTGGCGATCAAGTTCGATTCGCGTGGTCCGGTTTTCTTTCGCCAGGTGCGCGTGGGGCGAGACTTTCGGCCTTTCCGCATTTACAAGTTCCGCACGATGGTGGCTGACGCTCCCGACCGCGGCGGGCAACTTACCGCCGGAGCCGATCCGCGCATCACCCGCGTCGGGCGAGTGCTGCGAAATACCAAGGTCGACGAATTGCCGCAGTTGATCAACGTGCTCACTGGGGATATGAGCCTGGTTGGCCCGCGCCCCGAGGTTCCCAAATATGTCGAACTGTTTGCGAGCGACTATCGCGACATTCTCTCGGTCCGGCCCGGCATCACCGATCCCGCCTCGGTAAAGTATCGCGACGAGGGGAAAGTGCTGGCCGCTGCCCCCGATCCGGAGGCGGCCTACATCGAGCAGATCCTGCCCGAGAAGATCGCCCTGGCCCGGCAGTACATCGAGCGATCGTCGCTCGTGTACGACCTGGGGATCATCTTTCGAACCCTGTGGCGCATTGTCCGCTGAGTGGACCACGATTCGTCCTGGGGCCTCTCTGCCTCTTCTGGCGGTCACGCGCGGCCTGGCTGTCGCCGTTGGTCGATTCTGGCCCGCACCGGCTCGAGTTTGTTCGCTAGCGAACGAATCGGCTCACGCTCGGGCGGCGCCTAGAATGTTTATTAAGATTAATTGCAGAAGGGGATGGCTTTGCGCAAGAGTTCGTTTATACTTCAGCTTCATTGCACAGCCGACAGCGGGCTTTCCTAACGCTGTGCTAATGACTCGTCTGTTCGTTGCGTTTCACGCGTCTTCCGCAATCGCGGAAATAGTGCTTTAGAAGCTCTCATTGGTGCACGCGATGCCGGCGGTTTCCGTCAAGCATCGGCTATTCGTTGCGCGCAGTTTCGACGCACAGGTCTTGCCTCGTTCGCTGAATCGCTCCCAGCACCCTTAACCAATACGAAAAAGGTCGCTAATCACAAAAATCATCGATTTCAAAGGCGGCCTTGATACATGACCCGTTTGCCGAAAACCCTGGGCGGGATCGAACTGCGCAGTTTTGCCATGTCGTGCTTCACGATCTTTGCGATTCTGACGTCGCATGCTTCGGCCGTCGTCATTCTCAATTCCGATGGCACGGCCAACAATGGCCAAACCTCTGCCGCCGGAACCACAGCGCCGTATGACAATGTCGGCATTCGCGGCAGCTCCGGGGCGACCGTCGTCTATCTGGGCAACGATTGGGCCATCACCGCCGATCACGTCAACACCAACACCGGCGGCGTGGGCCCGCTGCAAATCGGGGGAAATGACTACAACGTCGACAACACGATTCAACTGACGAATCCGTACGACAGTTCGCTGGCCGATCTGAAGCTGGTCCACATCGTGACGGGCGGTGCCAATCCGCCGGCACCCTTGCTGTCCAATTTGCAAATCGCGACCAGTTCGCCAGGCCTCGGCGATCAGGTGGAAATGGTCGGCAATGGCCAAAACCTGAATGTGGACGGCATCACGGGCTTGCCCGTGCAATATTACTGGTCCGTGACCGGTCCCCCCTTGAGCCCGACATGGACGCAGACTACGTCGCCGGGCAACGCATCGGGCTACGAGACCACCAGTGGCAATACGATTCGCTACGGCGACAACAACATCAGCACGGTAACCAACCCCGTCCCGGTGAATGATGGATCGCCGTACACGGTCACCGCCTTCCAAACCACGTTCATCAACACCTACTACACCGGCGGAACGGCCTACCCCGACGAAGCGCAGGCGACTTCGGGTGATTCGGGCGGGGCAGTCTTTTCGTTTGTCGGTGGTCAGTGGGTTCTGTCGGGCATCATGGTTGCCGAGGCCACCTACGCCAATCAGCCGACCAACGTCACTCCCACCGTGTCGAATGGATCGGGCACGGCCGTCTTCGGCGACGAGTCGTATATCGCCGATCTGTCGGTCTATCGCAGCGAGATCCTGGCGATAGTGCCGGAGCCGAGTTCGGTGGTCCTGGCCGCGCTGGGAGGCATCGGGCTGGTGATTGCCGCCGTCCGCCGCCGTCGCGCAGCGTGCCCGCGCTAACGTCACCCTCTTCGAGCCGAGCGGTTCATTCCTGGCGCGGATTCGGAGCTTCGATTCGTTTTGCCCGTCGGCTGAGCACGCTTAGCGACCTATCCCGCGCGCTCGCGGAATGGCTCACCGTTTCGCGGAGCGTTGCTCCCCGCGCCGCGATGCGCGGCGCCGAGCTCATGCTCGCGTCACCCGCGAAAGCGAAGGAATATCCCTAACACAAACAGAAAAACCAGCCCGACGAAAAACAGCGAGCCGGCCTTCGCCAGGGCGCGGCGCTGCCGCTTCGAGAGTCCGGCCGGAACGCTGGCGAGCGGTTCCGGCTCGGTGGGCTGATGCCTGGTTTTCAGCAAGTAAATCGGAAACCCCACCACGAACCCGGCGGCCAGCGCGGCGCAGACGATTTGCGCGCGCGGATCGTATTCGTCATGGAATAGATAACCGATCGTGAATGCGGTGCTATTGGTAGCGGCGTGGGCGATCATGGTCGGAACGGTCGAACCGGAGCGGAGCGTGACGATCCCGAAGACGACGCCGAAAAACAGCGGTGGCAAGAAATTCCAAGGACTGAAGTGAAACAGGGCGAACAGCGTCGAGGTAATCAGGATCGATTTGACTGCGCCGCCTCGCCCCAGCACCGACTGCACCACGCCGCGAAACATCGTCTCTTCGCAAATGCCTGGCAGCACCGCGCAGCAAAACAGCGTCAGGGCGAGTTGCGGCAAGGTCTCGAACTGGAAGAACTCGATTTCTGGTCCCCGGCCGATGAAGGGAATGGTCAACAGATAAATCCCGACCGCGACGCCATATCCGCCGGTCCCCAGCAGAATGGCCAGCAGCGCGCCGGCGGCTGAAATCGGCCGCCAGCGGAGTGCCTGGGCAACAGGCAGCCGCTTCGCGCGGACAAACAGCAGGGCGGGCAGAAAAATGAAAAATATCTCGATGATCGCCGGCCCGACGTAGGGCGACCAGGCTTGCACCATTGACCCCACCGTCAGCATCAGGCAGACGCAGACGACCAAGAGCAGATAGGCCTGGCCGACCCGGCGATCAGCCTGCGGCTCGGCGGGTTGTTCGACCGGTTGTTCGGCCGGCTCGTCGGGCGGTTGCGCGGGCGCCGTGTCAATCGAGTTGGGGTCGATCGCGTCGGGGTCGATCGGGTCGGAGCTCATGGGGGCCTGGCTCGCAGCTTCACACTAGATTGACTTGTCAGACGTTCCCATCGAGAGTAGCCCGTAATTCAGCGGTCCATTGTGGGCCCGCGGCGCGGCAAGATCAACGTGTGGGTTTGAAGGATTTGCAAGCTTACCGGTCACGAATACCGCGAGAAACCGCCGGACCGTAGCGCCGGCCAACCTGCGATGACAACATGGGCGATGCCAACTCAACCGTGACCACGAACGTCGATCAAGCCTGGGCTCGGCTTGGCACGGTTCGCAATTTGACCTTCAAATCACATTCTCGCTCGGTTGTGACGTCGGGCTGGGAGGGGGATGGAGCGGGCGATGTGGTGGTCGCGCACGCAGGACCCTGCACGCTGGTCTTCCACGAGACGGGGACATGGCGGTCTGTCGAGGGCCGAGAATTCCAGTTCAGCAATTCGTATCGCTGGACGCTGGATCGCGCGCATCCATACATTCGGTTGGAACACCTGCGATTCGGTGCGGATCGACCCGTGCTTCTTTTCGACCTGGTGCCGGCGACCGATGGCACGCTTCAGTCGGCCGCTGGGCACGTCTGCAGCGACGACTGCTACTCAGCCCGACTCTCGCTCGATCCTGACCTGATCCACTTGGATTGGAAAATCACCGGCCCCAAAACGGATGAAGCAATTTCTTATTGTTATCAGTGAACGCGGTCGGGCTTTTCCGGCGGAAAAACCGTCAGGCCGTAACGCGGGGCGGCGGCCAGCAGGCGGGCAATCTCGTCGGGCGAGACGGGGGGCGGCGGCTCGTCGAGCGATGAGAGCGGAACGCCGACTTCGAGAAAATAGTTTTCCAGCCCGGCCGGCGTGACGAGAATCAACATCCGCGCCGTTTGCTGCGACTCGTTCTTGAAGCCGTGCTTTGTGCCGGGCTCGAGATGGACGTAGCAGCCGGCCGTGGCGACGATGCGGCGGCCGTCGACCGTGACGGCCAGCTCGCCGCTGAGAACATAAAAGCCCTCGCTCTCGCGCGAGTGCATGTGCAGCGGCGGCCCACCGCCGGGCGGGACCACGGCCTCCCACAGGGCATAGCGGCCCGCGGTCTGGGAGCCGACGACCAAAAAACGATAGGCATCGCCGACCACGGCCACCATCGGCCCGGAGCCGGCGCGAACACTTTGGAACAACTCGGGCGGCAAGCCAGCCGGGGGAGGGTCAGACGGTTTGGGGGCAGAGGCCATGCGTAACTCCTCGGATCGCGATCGGGCTACAAAGTTTCGGCCGGGGCGGTGATCGGCGGGCCGGGTTTGACCAGGGGGACCGCTGCCCGGCGATTATAACGAAACAAGGCCAGCGCTATGGCGATGGCCACCAGTCCGCCGATGATGACCGTCAGCGGATCGGCTCCTAGCCGCTCGAACCATTGGGTATAGAGGTGAATCGCCCCGAAGGTGGCGGCCGCGTTGACGACAAAGCGTTTTTGCCGGTCGAGGCCCCAGGCGGCGATCGCCAGCAGCCCGAGCGCCCAGGCGATGGCAAAGGCCCAGTCGGGAATCATTCGCTGGGCGGGGTTTTGGTAGGCGGTGGCACGCAGGCTGGGCGAATCACCCCACAGTGAACCGATCCAAAAGCCGAAATTGACCAGCACGAGACAGACTCTCGAAAAGACGATCGCCAAGGTCTCGAAGCTGGCCGGCAACCGCCCGGCGCCGGCAAACGACGCGGCGCTCAACAAGCTGAACAGCACGATGGTGACAGTCGGATGTTCGATGGCGATGCCGTAGGACGCGTGCTCGTAGAAGGTGCCGGCGCCGACGATGCCCAAGATTCCGAACGGGACCAGCCCGGCCAGCAGCCGGCTGTTGGCCGCCAGCGCGCCGGCCAGGAACAATCCGGTCGCCAGCGCAAAGCCGGTCGCCGAGGCATCGGTCTGGGCGAGCACGCCGCCGGCCGCCATCAACGCGCCGACGATCAGAAGTACATCGCCCAAAAGTCCCCAGTCGCGCGGCCGCAGCCGGCCGATCGCGGTGCCGGCGATTGCCAGCCCCAGTCCGACGGCAGTGACGACAGGCGCTTTGGGAATCATCGCCATCAGACCGCCCGCGACGGTGATCGTGCCGAACCCGACGAGCAGATTGATGGCCCAGCCGGAGGCATCGGTCGAGGGATCGGTCGAGGCCAGGGAGGCGAGGTGTTGATAGTCGTCGTCGGAGATGCGGCCGTCGGCGCGAAGTCGGTCGATATCGAGCGTGATTTTCATCGGCAGCCTTTTTTCGGTTGAACGGAGGCTCGGTCATCTCGGCCGGCAATATAGCCGTGCGCAGATCGAAGGGGCCATGCCAACCAGCGGCGTTTGCGGAAGCCAATAATCCGAGTCGCGCGCTGCAGCCGCCGGAAAAAAATGGCGAAAATCTCGCCGAAGGCGCTAGACAAGGGGGGGGGGGCGCGATGTTACAGTCATGGGAATTGGGATCCTGGATTGCTCCGCGCTCTCCCGATCCCAGAAATGTTGGCGTGTGTCGTCGATCGCCGGGGCAGACGTTTTTCGGGGAGATGCCAGTGCTGAACGCTACGCGGGTGTCGGGGTGGTTCGGTCTGTCGCTTGTGATGATGGTTTCTCAGTCGGTGGCGGGCACGCTCTCGCTGACCGATTTGGGAACCTTGGGCGGAAGCACCAGCACCGGGACGGCCATCAATGCCAGTGGCTATGCGGTCGGTTCATCTTTGACCTCCGGCGGTGCCACCCATGCGTTTGAGTACAACCCCAACACCAATAGCATGACCGATCTCGGCGTGATCGCCGGTCAGACGAGCAGCGTGGCGAATGGGATCAATAGCAGCAATGAGATCGTGGGGCAGTCGGGCCCTACAGCGTTTAAAGATACGGGGAGCGGCTTGGTCTCGCTTGGAACGGGTGATGCCCGGGGGGTCAATAACTCTGGGGTGATTATTGGCTCCATTCCTGTTGGGCCGAACAACCATACCGAAGAGTGGAGCGCCACCGGTACTGCGACCACCTATTATAGTTTGTTGAATACCATTGGTTCTTCGATAAATGACTCTGGGCATTTTGTCGGAACTGAGAACGGAAATGGCGGCTACTATTCCGACGGGTCGAGCACTTCGAGTATCACCGATTCTCTCGGTGCGTTTCTTCCGGCAAGCTTCAATAATGGGAGTATCAGTGCCGGAGAGGATGATCAGTCCCATGAAGCCGCCATGTACAATGTCTCGACTTTGACCGAAACGATTCTTGGCAAACTGTCGCCGAGCGACTCCTCTTCTACGGCTTCTGGAATCAATTCCAGTGGCACCGTGGTCGGCACTTCGGGAAGTGCTGGGTTCGAGTGGACAAGCTCAGGCGGAATGGTTTCCCTGACGAGCCTGCTTGGCAGCCAGTACAGTGGATGGACGATTGTTTCGGCTTCCGCCATCAACGACAGCGGGCAGATTCTTGCCGAGGGGCTGAATGGCGGCGTCGAACATGCGGTGATCCTCAGCCTTCCCACGCCCGAGCCGTCCAGCGTCGTGCTCTTGGGCATCGCCGGAATCAGTTTGGGTTTGGCTGCGTGGAGGCGCCGCCGGGGCGTTTGACGAAGCGCAGTCCCGCCTGATACCATCGTGCTCGCCGTGCGGATTCACGCTTGCGGGTCCGCGGGCCTGCTGCGAGCGGTGAACTAACCGCGGATGCGAACCGTCGTTTCGTCCACGATCCACAGTTTGCCTGCAAGTGGCTCTTGATCCAAGAGCGGCAGCAATCGCATCATTGCGGCCAGCACACGCCGCTTATCGAGACGAGCGAGCCGCATCACAATGATGCCGGCATAGTCTGCCGGCCCGTAGGCTCGAATATCGGAGAAGTCCAAGTCGAGCGTCAGCACCGCGCGCCCTTCCTGCCGACACACCGCCGCAACGTCGGGATCGGGGCGTCCCCCCATTCGTTGGTCGGGCACCGTCAAGGCGTCGTGCCCGGCCTGGGTCAGGAGTGTCGCCACGTCGGCCGGCAGGTTTTCATCGACCTTGAACTTGAGCATCAAGCGGCACCGCTGGGGAGAATAATCGTCCGCTCGCGAGCCAGTTCGGCGGCGTATTCCAGCGAGGCCTGAATGTCTTCGGCCGACAGAGTCGGATAGCTCTTGAGCAGTTCATCGGTGCTGATCCCGGCCGCCAGGTTGTCGAGCACGACCGCCACCATGATCCTCGTCCCTTTGACGCAGGCTTGACCATGGCACACGATTGGATCGACCGTAATGCGTTCTCGCCAGCTCATCGCGTCACCCCTGAGAAGTGTCTATACATCTTGGAATTCTACCTTATCCGAGGGGCGCAGGCACGGTTTGGCACTGGCCTTTGGGACTGGACGGTCGTGGGCAGGCCAATCGGCCGGTTGGATTGCGGCCACGAAGTTTCATTCCGCAGGTTTCGCGGCCCGGCTGAGCTCGCCGATGTCAGACGAACTCAGAGAAGATGTCGGAGAATCAAGCTGACAAATCAGAGGCGCCGAAACGGCGTTCCTCTGCGTGCCTCTGCCACCCGTCGGAGACGGGTACCCGCCGCGGCGAAACTCTTGCATTTCGTCCCGTCGCCGGTCGGAGGGGGAGTGCGGGAACTGCCGCCTGCTGACCAGTCGCCTGGGCAACAACGTCAGCCATGCGGGCCAGCTCGCGGTCGGGAAGATCGGCGTAGCAGGGGAGATAGACGAGATTGCGAACAGCTTCGGCCGCGATGGCGGGATGAAGTTCGGGCCGATCGGCCGGAGCCGGTAGCGCCACCAGGCTGCCGCCACGGTTGGCGTCGAAGCCGGCCGCCACGAGCGCGGCGATCACCCGTTCGGGCTCGCGGCAGAGAATCGGAAAGACCCAGTGCGTGTGCCGATGGGTTTCGGTTTGGGCCTGGCCGCCGAGCGGCGCGAGAAACGGTTCCTGACACCTTTTTTTAAGATGGCGGGCGAGGAGCTCGCCCTTGGCCGAGCGGCTGGCGAGACGCGCATGGTCAAAGGTGCGCAGCCGGTGGAGTAGCAGGGCCAACAGCGGGGCCGAGGGCTGGCGTCGGAGTCGAGCGAGCAAGTCGGCCGACGCGAAACCGCGGACCCAACGGTTAAGCAGCGCGTCGTAATCGTAACCCAAGCGGCGGCAGCCGTGGACGAAGCAGGAAAAGACCCACGGGCCGGACAAGAATTTCAGCCCGGCGTATTTGACGATTTTGGCGGCAAAGCCGGTTCGCCGCTGACTCGGCCATTTGGACTGCAGCGATCGCATTCGTTCGATCGCGGCTCGCTCGCGCACCCGGAGGAGCGCGCCGCCGAGAGCCGTGCAGGTTTTGATGCTGCCGAAACTGAACATCGCCACATCCGATTCCGGGTGCCCACGATCTGCAGGGCCACAAAATGCCTGGGCACAGTCCTCGATGACCAGCACTCCGCGGGCATGCGCCCAAGAGAGGATCGGCACCAGATCAACACGTCCGCCGAACAGATGGGCGACCACGATTGCCCGGGTGCGTGAGGTGGCGGCCCGCTCGAGCGCGTCGACCGCGGGGGACATGTCGGCCGGATCGAGATCGACGGGGACGGCAGTCAGGCCATGGGCGTCGACGATGCGTCGCATGTCGTCGATCGTCACGGCGGTCATCAGGATTTCGCTGCCGGGGGGAAGATCGAGCGCCGAGAGAAGCAGATCGAGCCCGCTGCGAACCGACAGACAGGCCAATCCGTCGCCGGCCGGTGCCCAGAGGGCTTCGATGCGACCAGCCAATCGGCGGCGATCGATCGGCACGGCCGTGGCCAGCAGACCGAGCGCCAGATCGCTCCAGAGAATATCGATGCGTTTGCGTGCCCACATGGTGGCAATCCCCGCGATAGGTAGCGTTGTCTCTATCTCTAGGGCGTCGAACGGGGCGGGATATAACTCTGCGGGGGAAAGTGAGGGCGTTATCAGGGGCGCCGCGTGGAACCTCTATTCCAAAAGGCCTTCCGCCTCCTGCGTCCCTCGCGGGTACCTGCGATCGCGCGGGTGGCGTCGGGTCGGTGGGGGAACAAGGAATCCATGCCCAGGGCGCCGGCGGAAAGGGCTTTGAGGAGCCAAAATCATCCGGGCGGGGGACTTTCCCTCGCCGGGGCTTTGTGCGATATTTTCGTCCACTTGTCTCGGAATTACTCGGGCACTACCTGTTAGCTGCTGCCTGTTAGTCGTGGCCGGATTGGAAGTTAGCGGTGGCTGAATACTTACAGAGCTTTTTGGCTCCCGAGTGGAAGTGGCTGGCCTATCTGGCCGCGGCCCTGATCCACTGCATGCTGCTGAACGTCGTGGTGGCGGGGGGCGCGCTGATCTTCATTTGGCTGGAGCGAAAGATCGCCGGCCGAATTCAAGATCGCCTGGGCCCAACCCGGGTGGGGGGACGTTTTGGCTGGCTGCAGACATTGGCCGACGGCGTCAAGCTGATCGCCAAAGAAGACCTGATGCCTGCCGGGGCCGATGGGCTGCTCTTCAAAATCGCCCCCTACGTCAGCTTTTGCGCCTCGTTCTGCGCCTATTTTGCGCTGCCGTTTTCGGACAATTGGGTGGCGGTGCGGCTGAATGTGGCCGTCTTTTTCATCATTGCCGTGTTGGGGCTGGAAGTTTTCGGCGTCATCCTGGCCGGCTATGCCTCGGCCTCGAAGTGGTCGCTGTTCGGTGCCATGCGCGAGGCGGCCCAGGTGGTCAGCTACGAGGTGCCGCTGGGCATGTGTACCGTGGTGCCGGTGGTGATCGCCGGCACGATGGACCTGGTGACGATCGGCCAGATGCAACAAGGCTGGTTTACCAACTGGTTCTTGTTGCACGATCCGTTCACGTTCATCATCTTTTGGGTCTACTTCACCTGCGCCACGGCCAGCGTCAACCGGGCGCCTTTCGATCTGGCCGAAGCCGAAAGCGAACTGGTGGCCGGTTTCCACACCGAATACTCCGGCCTGCGGTGGAGCATCTTTTTCATGGCCGAATATGGCTCGATGTTCGCCGTCAGCGGGCTGGCCGCGATTTTGTTCTTCGGCGGCTGGAACGGCCCGCTGCCGCTGACCCAGTGGCTGGGGATGGCCGACAGTCAGAATTCGCTCGTCATCTATCTGGTGAATCTGCTGGGACTGCTGAATTTCCTGTTCAAAGCGACCTTCGGCGTGATCTTTATGATGTGGGTCCGCTGGACGTTGCCCCGCCTGCGAATCGACCAGGTGATGACCACCTGTCTGAAATATTGCACTCCGATCGCCGCGGCGATGTTTTTGGGCACCACGCTGTGGTGCTACGCATTTCCGGCGGGCTGGCTGCTGGCGCCGAGTCAACCGCTGGGCGAAGTGCGCGAAGGCTGGTTGACCCAGCCGGCTGCCGTCGACCTTAAGGGCCCGCCCGAGGGCGCGCCGACAAGCCGCTCGGTGGCCGAGAAAAATTGGGACAGGCACCTCGCGACTACTGTTTCTGCCGAAACGCGCGGGACATCGCTCGGAGCCAGTCCCATTTTTCAACGGCCGGCTCGCTCGGTGGCGACGAAGGAGGCCCGGCCGTGATTCACTGGCATTCATTCTTCTTTCTCTTGTTCGGGCTGACGGCCTGCGTCTTTGCGCTGGCGGTCGTCTTTACCAACAACGTCGTGCGGATGGCGTTCTACCTGGTGTTGTCGCTGGGGGCGACGTCGGGATTGTTCTTTCTGGCCGGGGCCGATTTTGTCGGGGCGATGCAACTGATGATTTATGTCGGCGGCACCTTGGTGCTGCTGGTCTTTGGCGTGATGCTGACGGCGCAAAGCCCGTTCATCTCGATGAAAACGCGGGCGGGCGAATGGATCGCCAGCATGGTCGCCGGCGGATTGCTGTTGTGGGTGCTGCTGACGGCTGCGTTCAACGTTGAGGAGTGGCGGGCCGTCTCGGCGGTTCCCTTGACCCAGCAAACAACGCCGGGCGAAGGGACGGAGCCGGGGGTCGAAACGCCGGTGACGGCGGCGCGTTTGGGGCTCGGCCTGTTGGGCGCCCGGGTCGACCGGCTGGAAGTGGTCGACGCGCCGGAAGGGGCTCAGTCGCAGGTGGTGGCGGGGTTGTCGGGCTATTTGCTGCCATTTGAAATCGTGTCGGTGCATTTGTTGGTGGTGCTGGTCGGGGCGGCCTATCTGGCCCGGCCTAAGAAGCGAATGACCACCGGTCCACACGGAGATACCGAATGAATCCTTTGGCAGAATCGATCGGCGTGACCCATTACCTGATAGTCGGCGCGGTGATGTTCGTCACCGGGGCCGTCTGCATGGCCACCAAGCGCAATGCTTTGGGAGTGCTGATGGGGATCGAGCTGGTTTTGAACGGCGCGAACATCAACTTCGTGGCCTTTGGCAGCGAATACCTGCGGCCCGGCGCGGTCGGCACCGGGCTCGACGGCCAGTTGATCGCGCTGTTTGTCATCGTCTTGGCGGCGGCCGAAGCGGCCGTGGCTTTGGCCATCACCCTGAACTTCTACAACAACCACGCCACGGTCGACGTCGACCAGGCGGACGAGTTGAAAGGTTAGGGGCTGAGTGGATCCTACGACCGCACTACTACCCAAACTGCTGGCGATCGCCTGGCTTTTGCCACTGGCGTCGTTTGTGCTGATCTTGCTGTTTGGCCCGCGGATGGGAAAATCGGGCAAGGGAGGCGGCTACGTGGCGACCGCCGCGATTGGCGGTTCCTGCCTGCTGTCGTTCATCGCCCTGTTTGGCGTTTGGCTGCCGAAGCACGGGCCGATGCCGCCGGAACATCATGGGGCGCACGCGACGGAACATGCAGCCGATTCGCATGCCGAGTATGCGGACGTCCATGGTTCGATGGAGGATGCGACCGGCGTCTACTACGACTACGGCGGCCCGCCTGGCGGCACGCCGGTGGTCGCCGGGAAGTTCAAAGATCATCCCTCTGGCGGTGAAGAGCAAACGCCCGCCGAACAAGCCGCGGCCGGGGGTCATGCCGAGGGAGACGACGTCTTTCACGCCGAGGAACCGCTGGCCAAGATTCAGCCGGTCGTGGGCGATTGGTACACGCTGGGCCAGTTCGGCAGCCTGCGGGTGACGATCGGCTACTACATCGACGCCTTGACGGTGTTGATGTTCACGATGGTCACGTTCATCGCCACGTGCATCCACTTCTATGCCATCGGCTACATGCACGATGAATTGCACGAAGTGACCGATCACGAAGTCCATCTGCACGGCGCCGCGCATGCCGAGGGCCATGGCAATGGACATAACGACAGCCACGGCAATGGACACGGCGACGAGCACGGCCACGGGGGCGTCCACGCCGACGAGCATGGCCACCTGGTCCGGCCGGGGCGGTTTTCACGCTTCTTTCAATACCTGTCGCTCTTCTGCTTCAGCATGCTGGGGATCGTGATCGCCGGCAACATCGCGATGGTTTTTGTGTTCTGGGAACTGGTCGGCATTTGCTCCTACTTTTTGATCGGCTTTTATCGCGAGCGCAAAAGTGCCTCGACGGCGGCCAACAAAGCCTTCATCGTCAATCGCATCGGCGATTTTGGCATGATCATCGGCCTGATGGCCCTGTTCGCCAGCTTGGGGACGTTTGCCTTCGGCGATCTGGATCGCAACGGCAATGGCACGATCGAGTCGGAGGAGCAGGGCATCTTCAGCCAGGTCCGGCCGCCGACCGAAGCGAACGATTTTCAACTGATCGTGCCCGAGGGAATGGTCCGCACCGTGGCGGCCGACGAAATTGCGGCCCACGGCGAACCGACTCCCGAACAGTTGACCGAGTGGAGCCAGGATTTCAGTCCGAATGGGTATGGCCGGCGGGCGTATTGGTTGTTGGTGATCGCCGGGCTCGGCATTTTTTGCGGCTGCGTCGGCAAAAGCGCGCAGTTTCCGCTGCACGTCTGGTTGCCCGACGCCATGGAAGGGCCGACGCCGGTCAGCGCGCTGGTCCATTCGGCGACGATGGTGGCGGCAGGTGTTTATTTGGTGGGACGATTCTTTCCGGTCTTTGCGCCCGAGGTGCTGCTGGCCATCGCGGTGACCGGGGGCATAACGCTCTTTATCGCGGCCACGATCGCGATTACGGCCACCGACATCAAGCGGGTGTTGGCTTATTCGACGGTCAGTCAGTTGGGCTACATGATGCTGGCCTTGGGGGTCGGCGGCTGGGTGGCGGGACTGTTCCACCTGATCACCCATGCGTTCTTCAAGAGCCTGCTGTTCATGTGCTCGGGCTCGGTGATCCACGCCTGCCATACGAACGACATGATGAAGATGGGGGGCCTGCGGCACAAAATGCCCTGGACCGCCTACACGATGCTGGCCGGTTGCCTGGCGATTATCGGCGCCGGCGTCCCCTTTTCGATCGGTTTGAGCGGCCACTACTCGAAGGACGCGATCCTGGGGCAGGCGCTGCTGTTTCGTTCGAACAATCCGACGTTTGGCTGGTTGTTCGTGGTGGCGGCCGGCGGGGCCGCGATCACGGCGTTTTATATGTTCCGGCTGTGGTATTTGACGTTTGC
>Ga0182024_10012394_pt1 | contig 16877 bp, 12 predicted proteins | sample P32metaG_FD_120480 | JGI IMG/M metagenome (GOLD analysis project Ga0182024, IMG submission 120480) | Permafrost microbial communities from Stordalen Mire, Sweden - P3-2 metaG (Illumina Assembly) | ecosystem: Environmental > Terrestrial > Soil > Wetlands > Permafrost | place: Sweden: Stordalen...
GCAGAAGGAACAGGCGAAACCGCAGGTCGCTCAGCCATAGGCCGTCGGGGCTCGAGGCGATTAGGCCGCGGGCGTGATTGCGACCGAGAAATTGCGCCCTTCCCAGGACTGCGTTTCGGTCCAGAAGAAGGTAAATTCCACCGCCGCACCCGCCGGCAAGGGCCGCGTGGCGAGATCCACGAACCAGAGGTGCAAAGGGTCCACGCTCGCCGCCTCCACGCGGTTGACCGTCTTCCAGTTGTCGCCGGACCATACGACCGCCACGGGGGCGCCGAGAACTAGGCGCAGGACCTTCGCGCGGGGCGCCCGGCTGATCGGATGGCTGAACGTCCAGATTTCGTGGAGGCTGCGGGGCCGGGATCCGGCGGCGTAGCGCCGAAAGGCCGGATCCACCCGATCAAAACAAATGCCGTCGCGCTGGCTGCGGACCAAAGACAAGTATTCGGCGTGCGCCCAGCAGAGGGGCATCGCCGACCCGGTCGGACCGCCCAGCTGCAGCTCGCCCGCCGGCAAATGCTCCCCGTCCCAGACCTGTTCGGGCAGCATGTGGCCCGGATTCGCAAATTTCTCCATGGCGCGAAGGTAAGGGCGGCAGTCGCGGCCTGCCGCCAATTCGTAATGGCCCCGCTCGCCCGTCAGGATCGGCCAGGAACGGCCGACGCCGGTTCCGTCGAAGGCGCTGCCGTCGTCCTTCTGCCCATAGCCGTCGTGGTTGTAGCGGCGCCAGCAGGGGCCTGGCGGCAAATCGCGCTTCAGCACGCGGTCGATGACCACCAGCGATTCGAGCACAATGGGGTCATCCGCGGCGCGGATTCCCAGCCGCACCAACTGGAGAAAATCTCCTCCCACGATGTTGCGCGCCGGAAATTCGCCGCCGCCATTGGCGATTTGAATCGTGGCCTGGTTCGGATCCGCTTCCCCATTGGCACCCTGCGGCGGGGCGGGCGTAATCCGCACGTAATGCCGGGGATGGCCGCTCACCAATTCTCCCCGGTCGGTCACCGTCCAGGCTTCGACGTGCGCGGAGAGCCAATCGGCATAGACGAGCAGGAAGGCGCGGGTGCGGGGGTCCCGGCGCTCGCGCGCGAAATCCGCCGCGGCGACGAGGGAAGCAATGATCGCGGCGAGGGTCGAGGGCGAGTAGCCCGAATTTTCCTCCCAGCGCTCCTGGGCGGTCACCGGACCATTGCGGACCAAATAGCCCGCCGCGCGCCCGATCAGGGTCCACGGATCAAAGTCCCGGAGCAGGTTGGCCCGGTGCAGCCGCCAGGCCAAAAGCACCGGCACGGCGACCTCATCCAACTGCACCCCATGCCAGTAGGCCTCGCCCGAAATCAGGCTGTTTTGCGGCATGCCGCCATCGGCGGCCTGCACGCCGGCCAGCCAGATCAGCGCCCGCAGCGGCGATTCGGTCTGGCCGCAGGCCAGCAGCGCAGTCGCAGTCTGGACCATGTCGCGCGTCCAGACGAGGTGATAGCCGCCCCGGTCCCGATCGTCCTTGATCTCGCCCCAGGGAATGCTGAGCGAGGCCACAAAGGCACCCGGAAAGGTCTTGTCCTCGTGGGCCAGCAGGACGCACTCGCTCGCGCGCACCAGCGCGCGGCGGGGGCCGGCCGGCCCGCGCGCCGTTCGGAAGCGGCTGCGCTGCCACTGCTCGATGAATTTCGCGCGCTGCTGGGCAAATGGCGTCGCCAGGGCTTGCAGCAGTTTGGTGGTCGCGCTCTGCGGGCTGCGCCCGAAGGCCAGTCCGACCGTAAATTCCAAGCCTTGCGACAGATCGATCTCGCCGAGAATGGCCAGATTGCCGTTCTCCGCGCGCTCATACTCCCAATCCATCTTAAAGTTGTCCATCAGGTCCTGCCAGCCGTCGCTGGTCCCCACGTAACCGACCGAGCGCCGGGTAAAGTCCGGGGCCGCGCCAAAAATCGCATGCACATCGTCATGCTCGCCCTGCACCAGTTTCCGGCCGGCCGTGTCGCTCCACTGCGCCGAATTGCTCTTGCCGCTGCCGTCGAGATGGGGGGCGAGCAGCGCGTAGAGGCGCAACTTGCCGCGCCATTTCCGGTGCAGGATCTCCAGCCGGGTGTGCATCAACAGGACGGAGGTGTGTGGGTCCCCGATCACCTCCTTCACGATCTGGTAGCGCCCCTGGGGGTCGGTGTTGGTGAGGCGGCAAAGCGGCACGCCGTGCTCCGGGTATTCGAGGGCATGCGCCAGATCGCGCTTCTCCTCGTGGCAGAAGGTCTTGCCGTCGGTGATTAGAAACTGCAGGTCGCGCGTGTTGGGCCGGTCGACGCGCGGATAATAGACCTCGTTGACGATGCCGTGGCTGAGCGTGAACCAGAGGAGGGAACTGCTGTTGTAGGCGGTGCCGACGCAATCCTTGGCGCTGGAGGTCCAGCGCGGATCGATGCCGGGGGCGCCCGGGGCGTTCACAAAAATTCCGTGGTCACATCGAGATCGACCTTCACCACTGAGTTGAAGCCGCCGAAGGGATTGGCCACCTGCGGGGCCGCCTCCGGGTCATCGACCCAATGGCCATCGACGACAAAGCGATATTCGTATTGGCCGGAAGGAAGCATCAGGCGCACCGTCCATTCGCCCTCGTGGCCGTGCTGCAGCGGCGTATATTCCGGCCGCCAGCCGTTAAAGGTGCCCGCCACCTCCACCTTTTTCGCCTCGGGGGCGACAAAACGCAGAAAAACCTCCTGCTTTTCCATGGCCGGGTATCGTTCCGAGACCGGCTCGATCAGCTGGGCCGAAGTTGATTTTTTCGCCGTGCCCTTTTTGACGAACCGCTCGGTGGTCGCAACCGCAGCGGAGTTTGAACTCTGGGAAACCGATTCCGGGGAAAAGATAGTCTTCATAATTAGTCTGAATATTAGTCTCTTGGCCGCAGGAAAGGTTTCCCTTGGTCCCCACTTAGATTTGCCCCGGACGCTGCGGCAATCAGGGAAGGAAATCAACCCGTCGACGAGGCGAGCAGAGCGGGGAACCGACCGCAAAATGGACGGGTCTAGGACCTTTGGAAATCCAATCACTCCCACCCATGCCACAAGGAAGCAAAGCCAAGTACAGTCCGAAACAGAAGCGCCAGGCCCACGACATCGAAAAGAGCTATGAAAAGCGGGGCACCTCGGTAAAAACCGCCCAAGCCCGCGCGTGGGCGACCGTGAACAAACAGTCCGGCAGCGCCAAAGGGCGGTAGATCCCGGTTGAGTCCGAACTCCGGTGGGTTCCCCGGAGTCGATCAGGCTCCGGCGGATCTCCGAGTAACCCGCGCGAAGATGCGCTCTCCGAGCGCGTTCCGGCCTCGCGCGCCGACAGCCGTCGCCCCGCGAATCGGCCGGGCGACAAGCAGAAGGCGAAGCGGGAGCGGCTTCGGGCGGATGAGGAGTGTTTTTCTCATGGCGGAAGGAGTAAAACCGCGGCCCACGCGCTGCGCACCGGCCACACTGCCGGCACGCAAACGCGCGGACCGCGGATTAAATTATCCCCTGGCGGCTTGGGCCGCCGGCTGGCTCATAGGAATCCGATAGGGAGGGGCGAACTCCGGTTTCGGATTAAGAACCGGCGCCTCTTCGAAGAAAATAAAACCCACTTCCGGGTGGAAAGTGGGCGGCGGCAGTTTACTGAATGAGGGCTGTCGTCAGGTTCCACTTTCCCAAAGGCTGGCGTAATCGGGCCGAAGATTGGACGGCCGGCTATCCAGTCGGGAGGTCGTTAGGGCGCAAATCGCCGCGCGCGACCAATGCCGCGCCATGGACTGGCGCGGTAAGCTGGTTTCGGGTCGGACGGTTTTCATGTCAGGAGAAAGACGGAGACAGGTTCAAATGGTTACAACGGCTGATGAAAACACGGTTTCAAGAGCAGTGTTCCATTTTTCGGAAAAAAATTCTCCCGGCGGCATCCCATTTTTGGGTGGCATGCGCAAAGGCAGGTCGCCGCCGATCAACGGCCCGCGCCCGGTTGGCTGCACCGCACCAACACGGCACTGGCCAGAGGGACTGATAGTGTAGCCACCCCGCCGCCTGTTGGCACCGCCTCCAATCGCCCCACTCCCCAGGTCCCATCCGCTGCAACTTCCGTCCCGCCGAGGGTGACATGTTCGCTGCTATTCACGTCCGGCGCACTCAGGCGGAAGGCATCCGCTTCGGCGTAGCCCACCGGCAAAGCGACTTCAACCGTGGCGGCGCGCTGCAAATCCTTATTGATGATTGTCAGCCAGAGCGCTCCCTGTGGATCGATGGTCGCATAGGCGGTCAGATTGATGTCCGGCTGATTAGTTCGGGCTGAAATCAGTTTACCGCGGCCCGCGAGCGAGAAGGCCAGCATGGCATAGTAGCTCGGCCGGGCGATCAGGTGGCCGGCCTCGTCCCGAAAGATCGGGGAATAATGGCTGACCCAGCCCAATTGATTGATGTCGGTCTCCAGATTGACGCCGCGGCTCTCGGCGGCCGCCAGTCGGAACAAGTAGTCCAAACTCCAGAGCGCCGAGGCGAAGCGATCGCTCACTCCCGGCTTGCCGCCACCATAGAATGAATTGGTCTCCACGATGCGGTAGTCGACCGAACTGCTCCGGCTCGCCTGACGGAGTAATTCGAGTTTCGCATCCAAGTTCGGATCGGTTTGCAGCAACGCCTCGACCGTCGCGTTGGGCTTCTTCGCCCCCGTCCGGTAATAATGCATCGTCATATACCTTAGATCGGCCGCCTCCACCGCGGCGAACTTCACCGCCCAATCCACATGGGAAGCCACATCCGGTCCGGAAAACGCAGCCCCAGGAAGTAGGGCGCGAATCGCCGCCTTATAGGTCAGAAAGGCGGCATGATAAGCGTCGTAGTCACCATGGAATCGCGGCAACTGATCCACCTCGTTGCCGATTTGGAAGCAATCGAGACGATCGCCCAACGCGGCGCTCACGGCTGACGCCTCCTCCGCCGCCTCCGCCGCCGAGCCGGAACCAAGATTTAGACCCCATATCGCCTTCCAACCGGTGGCACGGAGAAATGCACCCAGGTCCCGGAGCGATTGCCGATTGATCACGGTCGTCTGGGATTCCGGACGGCCCTCAGCCACGCCGTCCGCGACAAACTGGGTATGGTCAGAAATGTTGCCCCCGATCCGGATCAAGCCATGGGTCGCCAGCGTGCGGTAGAGCTGCACCAAAGCCACGTTCGCTGGACTGAAGTAGCCTGACCGGGCCACCGCTGAACTTTCGTACCCAAAGCCCAAAAAATCCTCGGGAATGTTCTCGATCACCACAGCCGGATCAACGGCCACGGAAACCCGGACCGATTCGGCGTCGCCCCGCACGGCTGCACCCGAGCTCAATCCGACAAGCACGAGCAGGCCGACCGACCAACGGGGAAGAATGCGCATAGGACGAACCGCCAGACGCAGCCGGCGCCTCGCGGTTACGCCAAGATTAGATGATGCCGGTCGAAGGCGATCCGAATAATTGGGTTAAACCTTGGACGCGAATCTCCTCTCCGGGACCTTGCCGGGCGTCGGACGGAGGAACTCCAAATTTATTGTGCCCTTTTGCCTTTGGCGTGGGCCATAAGGAAAACGCCATGCCGGATGACGCTGACCGTTTTATCCGATACGCCGAAGACCGTTCCGACGAGGCGCGCCGATCAGGCCGACGCCGATTATCCTGCGCGCGTCAATTCGGATTAACAAAGACGATGCGCCGCAAATCTCCTTTGGCGTTCCAGACCGTTTCCAATGCCGAGAGGGGAACCGCTTGGGTCGCGATTTTAAATCCGCCCGGAATCGTCGCGCGCAGCACCCCATCGATTGCCACGATAAGGCGTTCCAGCGGGACGCTGCCCAATCCGCTGCCCTTGAGTTCGATGGCGGACGAGCGCAACACCGCCCCAGGCAGATTGATGCTGGCGCCACTGATCGCGCCAACCTGAACAAATCGGATGGGGCGCGCCCCTTCGGCAGACTTCGCCGCGCCGATCAATAGGCGCTCCGCGCTTGGGCCCCAAAGGTAATCGATCACCACATCAACCCCGCTCGCGAACTGTTCCGCAAGAGCGCCTTCGAGCCCATCGCCCTCGGTTTCCAGCGGAATCGTCACATCGGCTCCAAGCGCCCCAAGCGATTTCAAAGCCTCCAGATTTCGCCCGGTGGCGATGACCTTCCCGGCGCCAAGATGTTTCGCGATCTGGATGGCCAAGCGGCCCGCCGTCCCAGTGGCGCCATTCACCAAGACCGTTTCTCCGGCGGCCAGATGGACGCGTTCGGTGAAAGCCGCCCAGGAGGACATACCGGGATTTGCGATCACTGCCGCCGTGACATCGTCCAGATCATCCGGCAGCGGAACGCATTGCGCCGGCTTGATCACCACCTTTTCGGCCATGCTCCCGTAGGGCGCTTCCGGCAGCAGAAAGTAGACCCGGCGGCCGTCATCGAGGCGCCCGACGCCGTCGACGCCCGCCACAAACGGATACTCACCCGAGGAGGTGTAGTGGGCACCCGAGGCCCGGCTCTTGGCGAGCTGGCTCAGGGCCGCGGCCGTAACGGCGATGGAATTTTCCCCGGGTGCCGCGGTGGGGGTTTTGAAATCGCCGTAGATCGGCGATTGATTGGGCTGGGAAACAATCGCGGCTTTCATGGATTTCCTTTCGAGGCAATTCTCTGCAACGCGCTAGTCCAAAGGGTGAGATTTAAAAATAGCGGGCCGCCTGGGGAACAGTCTCGGTCAGCACTTCGACAATCCGGCGCCGTTCGTCCTTTTCTAGGTAGGCGAATCGCCCCGAGACATCGCCGCCGCGCAACGCCGCGGCGAGTCGGCTAAAGATGCGGTCCTGCAGCGCCGGCGGCAAGGCACCGAATGATTCGGAATAAATCAGAAAACTGCAGCGGTTGGCGAACAGGCGACCATGAGCAGACAGATCTTTCAACGTGTCACCCTTGGCGCTGCGCGGGGCCCCGGCCGCAAAGGCCCGTCGAAATCCGTCGGTTCCCGCCACGCCGTTGGGCAGCGGCGCCGCGCCGCGGAAGAGCAGATGGTCCACCACGTCCGCCGCCGCCGTATCATAAACGTTTCTCGCGTTCTCGCTGGCGGGTGCGGCGGTGAGTGGCTCGTTCGCCGCAATTTGTGCCACGCGCTGACTGTCCAGTGCCCGGCGACAACGCTGGGCCGCGCGGGTCAGGCTGTTGTGCATGGCCAGTTGATGCTGGAAGACGAGCAGCGCCACCACATCGCTGGTGGTGGTCAGGTACCGAGAGGTGTCGAAGCGATGCGACAGCTCCAGCGGTCGTTCGAGACTCGGGCTGAACTCGATTTGACCGTCCCGGGCCACGCCGAAGGCATTGCCCAAATGACTCTGCCTTCCCCCGTAGCCCGTCACATACCAACCGCCCCACCGGCGCTCAAACGGGGTGGCATCGTCCACCAGCTCCTCCCCTTGTCCGGGCAACAGTTCGCCCCGATCTGAGACGACCACGCTGCGCTCAATCAACCCCGGAATCTCGCGCGAGAACGTTTCCCCGTGGCAGCGCAGACACGTGGTTTCGCGCACCAAAGAGCGCCGCGCGTCACGGGCATCCTGCGGATCGAAGGCGTAAAACACCGGCCCCAATTCCGGGTCGATCGCCGCCGCCTCGATCAAGCCGCCGGGCACCCAGCCGACATAGACGGAATCGGAAAAATACAACGCGCGGGGACTCTCCGGCGCGATCAGGCCGCTTTGCAGGCTGGTTTTGGAAAACACGAGGATCTGACTCTCCACCGGAATGCCTAATTCCCGGAGCAGTGCGCGAAGGATCTCCTGGTCGGATCCGGTCAGCACCACTTCTCCGGCCGCGATTCGCTGCAATAGCCGCGCCACGGCGTCCCGGGGCTTGGCGTGCGAGTAGTTGATCGGCGGGCGTTCATACGCCGGGGGCGCGCTTCGCGCCACCGGGGCGAACGCCACGGCCACGATCGCCACGGCGCCGAGCCGCACGCCGGCGATTTTCCCACGCTGCTCTGGCCCCGGCGCCCTTGAGTCAGGCGGCAGCGCACGTCGCCTCATGGTTTCGCGAGCGAGACAATTTCGATTGCGATCACTTGCCTGCACGACCGCGCGCCCCGCTTGTCTCCCGGGATCACGACCCGAAACGGGGCCGACGACGGCGGCAGGATTTCGCCATCTTCATGATCCGCCAGGAGAATCGTCCGATTGTTGAAATTCGGATCAAATTCCGCGAGGGCGAAGAAGACGGCATAGTTGTCTTTGCAGCGCACAATTACGCCCGTCATTAACTCCGCTCCCCGCGGCTTGTCGCCCAGCGGCGCGCCCGCCCGGAGCAGCAGTTCGCGCAAGGCGACCCCGGAAAAACTGCGCTCATCCTGATCGCCCTGCGCCGGAAGCTTCAGTTCGGTCCGGGGCAGCGCGGCAATATCCTCGGTGGAGAAGGTCAGGGTCTTCTGCGGCGAAATGACCTTCAGGACGGGCTCAGCCGCCAGCGCCCGCAACCCGGGCGTAAGAAGGGCAAGAATCAGAACCGGGAAACGGAGCAGGCGCATGCGGCAAGGTTTTCACTTTTGGCCGAGCCAGTCGACCGGGAAGAGAGGCATCGATTCGGATCATTTCCCACGAGCAGCCAATCATAGTAAACTATTGATCATCCATATCTAGTCACGATAAAGCCGCCGCAATGTCTGCCTCGTGCGGAATGATCTTTCGTGATGAACCGCATACGCTGCCATGCCCGCGAACGGCGACAAATCGGAAACCGCCTGGACCAGGGAATGAGTTTTCTCGCGCCGGCCGGAAAGCCGTTGCCGCGGCCGGGGTGCGCGCCCGGCTCCGCGTCTCAGCGTACGGCAGTGAGCCGCACAAGCTCAACCCCGTGCGGGGCCACCACCGTCTCGAATCTGCCGTCGAAGGTGCCGAGATCCTTCTGCCGCCAAAGATCGCGAACCCGTAGCGCCCCCTGCGCCGTGGTGAGGTCGCCCCACGGGCCCCAGCGCACGCCAATCGAAGTCGCAGACGACCCGCGATTGAACAAACCGATCGCGAACGAGCTATCCTCCAACGTCTTCGAATAAACGACCTTGTCCCCGTCGTTCGCGATCTGCGTGGCCTGCCGGCCCAGCGGATCCTGGTCGATCGCGAGCACTTCGTCGTTGGTCAAAAGGCCCAGCGTAAAATCGTCGAGGCGGTCCATATCGCAACCGATGATTAAGGGAGCGGAAAGCAGACACCAGAGGGACACGTGCGAGTATTGTTCGTCGGGGGTCAGGCTGCTGGCGTGCAGCCGGGGTCCCCAGCCCACGAGTCCGACGACCAGCATGTCGGGATCATTCCACTGGCCGGGCCCCGCGTATGCTGCCCATCGATCCTGGCTGAAGCCAAGCTCGCTGACGCGCTTCCACGTATCGCGTATATCGCCGGTAGTCCTCCAGGCGTTTGCGAGCCGAGCCCATTCGGGCGCGAGGTCGTAGGGCGCCGTATTCGAAAGGCTGAAAATGATGTCGCGTCCGGTCCGTCGGAGAGCCTGGGCCATCTCCTCGACATGGGGAACGTCGTTGGGAAACCAGTCATACTTGAGGTAATCGATTCCCCAGCGGCCCCACTGCGCCGCGTCGCGTCCGGCAAATGAGAACCGGCCCAGTTTCCAGTTGCCCCTTTTCACCTGGTTCCAACGGACCTCATCGCGACCGATCCGAAAATTGGGCGTATGGTCGCCCGAAACGATCCAATCGTAGGCGCCAGCTTCGTTGTCGGCACTCGATCCAACGTGCCCTTCATAGCTTCCCCGCCACGGGGTCGAGTAAAGGCCGAACTTCAGCCCCATTGCGTGGATGCGGGCGGCGAGCCCGGCCATGTCGGGAAATTTCGCGTTGGGTTGGATCGCGTTGAACGGTCCCCCGCGCACGCCCTGCCAGGTGTCGTCGATATTGATGTAGGCCCAGCCATGATCGCTGAGACCGCGGGCGACCATCGCTTTTGCCGCGGCCAGGACCTTATCCTGGTCGACCGAGGCGCCCCAGCAGGTCCAGCTGTTCCAGCCCATCGGCGGCGTCAGCGCGATTCGAGCCCCCGCGATGATCCGCAACACCTTCTTCGCGGATCCTGCTGCGTTAGTCGCGCGAAGGACCACCCGAAATTCGCCCGGCATCGAAAGGAGCCCGGTGATCAGGCCCGAAGCCGGGTCGAGTTTCAGGCCCGACGGCAAATTCTCCGCCGCGAAGGTGAGCGGCCGGATTCCCGTCGCCGGAATCGAAAACAAGAACCATGAGCCGGGGCGGACGCCAAAGACCGCCGGGCCGTTTATCCTCGGCGCATCCGGCGGCGATGGCGTAAGGGGCGAGACCGCGATCACCGACTGCGCCTGAGTCGCCGGGATGGAGGCCCCAAAAATCAATGCGATTGTAATCCAAGTTCTATACACAGCGTTATTAATCTTTAGGTATCAAGGTCAAGCCGCGGACAAGGGTTGAATCCGGCACCAGCCGTGGAACGGGCCTCAAATGCCCGCCAGGCGGCTGTCAGAATCGCCGAAATGATCGAGTCGCACGTCCATCTTGTCCATGAGGCTTAGGTAGAAACTGCACAGTTTGCGGCTGTCTTCGCCCTCTTGGCGGTAGTCGAGCACGCGGCCGGTCTTCAACGCGCCGCCCAAACCGCCGGCGGTGACGATCGGCACCTTGCTATTGTCATGCTTGGTTCCGGAAAACATATTGGACATGAACATCAGGCAAGTGTTGTCCAGCACCGTGCCTTCCCCCTCGGGCATTTCGTCGAGCCGCTGCGCCAGATAAGCCATCTGGCTCAAGTGGAAACGGGCAATGCGCTCGTAAGCGTCCGTGGTGTCATGATGCGAGGCGCTGTGGTGGGCATCGCGCACATTGAGGAACGGATAGTAGAGCGAGGATAGATCCCGGGCCAAAATCAGGGAGGCCACCCGGGTCTTATCGGTCTGGAAGCCGAGCGCGACGATGTCGCACATCACCCGGGTATGCTCGCGCAAATCCTCGGGCAGCCCATTGTCGGGCCGCTTCATGGTGAACAACGGCCGGCCCTTGTGCTGGGCGTTGCCCTCCGCCTTGTCCTTGTCCGCGCGCATGCGTTCTATGCCCCTTTCGACGTCGCGCACGCTGGAAAGATATTCATCGAGCTTCTGCTGGTCGGTCGAACCGATCTGCCGGCGCAGTCTTTCGGCGCGGTCCTTCACCCGATCCAGCACGCTGATATTGCGCTGGCTGCCGCTGTTCTCGAAGAGGCTGTCGAACGCCAGCGAGGGATACATTTCATTGGGCACCGGCGAGTCCGCGCTTTGCCAGGAAATGTGCGAACTGTAGGCATTGGAAAAGTTCGACTCGTGATATCCGGTCATCGGCTGCTCGCAGGCCAGCACCATGCTTGGCTGCAATGTATCCTGGCCGATATGGTTGGCGATCACCTGATCGACGCTGGTTCCGCTATGAATAATCGCCCCCTTCGCAAAGGGCACGCCGGAGAGCAGATTTCCCGTCTGTGCCGGGTGGATTCCCTGCCCGGTGGCCTTTTTGTTGAACAGGCCGTCGATGACATTGATCTTCCGCTTCAGTGGCTCCAGCGGCGCCAAGGTCTTGCTCAGCGTCATCTCTGCGCCATCGCCCTTGGCCCACCACTGGTCGGGGTTGACGCCGCAGCCCATAAAAAGGACGCCAAAGCGTTTGGGAAAGGCCGCCGCTGGCGGGGAGCCGGCAGTGGCCGTTGCGGCGGACAACTTGCTCAAACCGGGCAGCGATTCAAGGTAGGGCAACGCCATTGTCACGCCGACCCCCCGGAGGAATGTGCGCCGCGAAAGTTTAAGACTGCTCATGTCATGATGGGGATGGCTGTTGAGGTTGCTCACCGCTCGGCAAGGTCGTCGCGACCGCGCTTGGTCAAAAACTGAGGACTGGCGACAATGCAATCAATCGCCTCGTCAAAGCGGAATCCATCTGCCCCCAGCTTGGAGCGCATTTCCTGGATCAAAGCATTATCGGATGGAATCAGACTGCGGCCCAACGCGTAAGCGAGCAGCTTGCGGCAAAAGTTATCCACAAAGTCGTTCTGACGCTTGGCCTGGATGTAGCGCTGCAAGCCATTCAAGCCGGCGCCCGTGCTGCCGCCGGGAAACGTGGCGCTGGTATCGACGGGCCGACCGGCCAAGTCTTTTTCCCGCAGTTCCCCGACCGGACCGTAACCCTCAAAAACAAGGCCGAGTGAATCGAAGCGCGCATGGCAAGCGGAGCAACTGGGGTTGGCGCGGTGCTGGGCGAGCATGTCCCGCAGCGGCAAATCCATCTTGGCCTCGTCCTGCGGCAGTTCAGGAACCGTTGGCGGCGGCGGCGGAATGCGCTCCCCTAACACGTTTTTCACCACCCAATTGCCGCGCTTGACCGGACTGGTGCGCAAGCCCGGGGCGTTTTTGGTGAGGAAGACCGCCATTGGCAACAATCCGCCGCGATCATATTGGCTGGCGTCCGTGACATGCACCCAATGCCCTGGTTGCGCGTTTTGGAGCGGAATCCCGTATTGTTTGGCCAAGACCGGATTCACAAAGGTGTCCTTGGCGTAGAGAAAATCGAGAATCGGGCGGTCATTCTGGAAAACATCCATCATGAACCGAACCGGCTCCTCAAACATCGCTTGCTTCAGCTCGCTGGTAAACATGGGAAAACGTTGCAGATCGACCGTGCCAATTTGGTCGAAGTGCCGGAAATCAAGCCAATTGCCCCCGAATTCGGAAGCCAGGGCCCGGGCGCGCTGGTCCCTCAGCATCCGGCGCGCTTGGGCGACGATGATTTTGGGCTGGTGCAGGTCCCCCTTCGCGGCCCGGGCCAGCAAGTCAGCATCAGGCAAGCTGGACCAAAGGAAATAGCTCAGCCGGCTCGCGAGGTCGTATCCTGAAAGTCGTTGAATCCCTTGGTCGGGTGCGCCGAGCTCGATCCGGTAGCAAAAATCCGGGGCCATCAGCACGCTCACGACCAATTCGCGCATGGCCGCTTCGTGATCGAGCCCGTCTTTGTCCCGCAACGAGTGGTAGTACGCCAGCAAATCATCCTTCTCATCCTTGGCCAGCGGCCGCCGGTAGGCCTTGGCGGCAAATTGCAACAAGGCTTCCAATTGGCCCGGCTCGGCGTCAACCCGGACGTTCTCAACCCCGCGGATCGTAGTATTAACCCAATCAAAATAATCTCCCACGGCTTTGACGGCCTCTTCGCTGCCACCGTGCGCCAGTGCGAGATAGCTGGCCTTGAGCCTCATGATCTCGGCCGCCGCAGTTGGGTCGATGTTCCCGGGTCTGGCGGCAGGAGGTGGCTCGTCGTCGTCCGTGGCGGCATTGTCGGGGGTTGCGATGTCCGGAGCAGACGGAATCGTCGTGGTGGAGTTTGAAGCGGCCAGCCGTCCGCGCGCCTCGCCGGTGCCGCTAAACTGGGCGTACATCCGGGCGGTGGTCGAGGCGACGAAATCCATTTCAAGCCACATTTCGTCCAATTCCTTCTGTTGCCTGCTGTCGAGGAGCAGCTCGTAGAGCGGTTCGTCGTCACGGAAATAACCCATCACGTTGTGGAAGCCCGCGCTCAGGTAGCGGCCCTGATCCTTGCTGGTGTCGAAATAGTTTCTTCCGCGGGCCTCCTTGTAAAACTGGTCGGGAAACACGCTGCAAAACTTGGCGAAGGCGGCTTCATAGCGCCCGCGTGCGCCGGCGGGAACAAACAAATCCGGGTCTCCCCGCCGATTCTTGATTATCCGCGTTCTCCCCGGCCCAAACGGATTGCTCGCGTCCGGCTCCAGGGCCGTTGAGGGCAGGGATGGCGGCTCGCCCTCAACTTGCAGTTGGGCCGGGTCGAAGGTGCGGCGATGCGTGGCATATTGCACATCCTTCCAGATCAGCAGCGGCTGCCGCGAGGCGGTAACGCCGCCCGCCGCGATATTGAGAAAGCGCGGCTCGACCTTCTTGCGCAACTCCACCACGTAGTCGCGCATCGCCTCGCTGGCGGGCCGCTCCCTCCCGGGCCCGGCGCCGCTGGGCGCGGGCATTTGCCGCCACATCCCCTGCAGCTTGGCCAGCGGGCCGACCTTCTCCTTGCGCCCCTCGAGCGTCGCCCAAATCGTCGCCAGGTATTTCGGACTCATTTTGCCGGAAGCCGCGAAGTCCGCCAGAGTAGCCTCCGGCAAACCGAGCTCCGCGCGATGCTTGAAACGCCAGGCGGCCTGGAAATAGTCCGCGTAATCCAGATCCTGCTCGTGGTAGAAGCTGATGATCTGCATGACGCAATACTTGTCGCGGTCCGTTTCCACCCGCATCGGGTAGGGCGCAAACGCGAAACCCTCCGGCTTGAGAAACAGATGGCTCGCCACTTCGCGCGCAGCGCCCAGGTATTTGTTGAGCAAGGCGGGCGACATGACCAGCGATTCGCCGGAATTGTCAAACCCCGCCATGTCGGAAGGGTCCTGGGGGAATTCGCGCGTGGGCTTGATGTCGACACCCGTAAGGTCGCGGATGCTGTAGTCGTATTCTGAATTGCTTAACCGCCGCGCGAGCACGATGCCGGGATCCCCGGCATGGCGTTTGGCTTCGTCTGCGCCCAGCGCCTCGATCCAGTCTGTGAGCTGCCTTCTTTCCTTTGGCGTCGGAAACCGTTTAGCTTCGTCGGACGGCATTTCCTCCGCCTTGACCCGTTGGTCCATGAGATCCCAGCGCGAAAAGTCCTTCGTGACTGAATCCAGATTCCGGTAAGAGTTCAAATCCAAGTCGCCCTTCGCCCTGTCTCCGTTATGGCAGGGAAGGCAATAGGCCTGGAGGAAAGGCCGAATCGTGGTGGTAAAACCCCGTGCAATCGTCGGATCGAATGAAGCAGTTGCGGTCGCCAAACCGGGCGGGATCGCCCCCAGCGCCAGCACCATTGCAGCCGCCGCGCGCCAAGGGATGAAAGGGCAGGATCGCATGGGGTGAGACGCTCCGAAACAATTGCTGAAGCTGCCCTGGAAATCTAGGATGTTTTTAGTTAGTCGATCTTCCCATCGGCCGGTCGTCGCTGGAGCAACTAGGGGATCAGATCCGACCGTCGGATACCTAGGATCGGCATCTTTTGCTACGTCGCATTCCGCTAGTGGAACAAGCAGCCTTGATCCGCGATCGCACGACGCTTGTGGCGGAGAGCCGCTTGACGGAGAAGGTTTACACGGATGCGTCTCACCTTCCTTTACAGCCGGCCCTAGATGGTTTGCCCTCTCTCAGCGTCCCCAAGAATCGCACACCCCTGCGCACACTTTCTGGGGGCTTTTCTGGTCTATCCGAGTCTTCCGCTGTCAGCTTCGGGCAATGCGCATCGATATCGGAAGTCGCTCAGAATGGCACGCTTAGTCGCGAAAAGGCCGCTGGAGTCACCCCCAGCGGCCGATTGAAAATGGAGCGGGCGAAGAGACTCGAACTCTCGACGTCCACCTTGGCAACGTGTTATGCTTGTTTTTGCAATCAATTATCTTGTTGATACTTACGATTTTTGAAATCGAATTGGGACGAACAGGGACGAAGCGGTTCATGCCTGACTTCTCGGCCGGGTCCATATCCAGTCACAAAGTACCGCGGCTTTTAGGCGTCCGCTAAGGCCTCCGCGACAAATTGGTTCAGACTCTCGTTCCGCGCCATGGCCCTCAGCACCGCTTTTTGATGCAACTCAGGAGAGATCCGGACCACGAATTTTCCGCTATAAGTACGGCCCACCGTAGCTTCAGGCAGTGGCTTACGATCTGATTCCAAGTTGGCTATCCACTCTTCCGCTGCTTCGCAGAGTTCGCGGTATACCTTTGCCTCGTCATTCCCGTGAATGCCCCCGGCAAACAACCCGGGGCACCGACCGACAAAGCACCCGTCTTCGTCGGACCATTCGACAATCTTCAGGTAACGGGCGGCTTTGGCTTTTGGACTACTTTTTTTCATAAGATTTCCTCCATTCCTCGGCCAAACCAATGGCCTCTTCAATATCACGCTGTTGGTACGGTTTGGCTTCGCCCTTGTGAACCGAAACCGTAAGACGATGGCCACAAGGATGCTCGTAGTTGCGATGACTGCCCTTGCCTCCGCGGTTGACGAAGCCAGATTTGGCCAGGTCCGTTAGCAACTGGGCGAGTTTCTTTGGCATTGGCTAGTATCACAATGATACTAACTTTGCGTTTGTCAAGGAGATCAAATTGCGTGTCGTCCGGGCAAACAAGGAAAAGGGGCACATCACGCTTGGGGGCGCTCCGATTATTTCGTGATCAAAGGGACAGCGGCGGCCGCTGTTGGCTGGCGGGCAACGTTGGCCCGCCCGTCCGGCGTCGACATAACCCCTTCCCTTTAAGGGGAGGGGTTATGTCCGTCCAGAAACCGCTATACGGATGCTTCCGGCGGTCAGTTTTGAGTGCTAATTACCAAGCGAAGGCGACTCTGCAAGAATTTCGAAGCTCTTGGCCATGCGGTCGTATAGTTCGAACATGCCAGCCTTGTTGTTCGTGGCGAACCCCAACGTGTAGCCGAGCGTGCCCTCCGCGAGGAAGTACTCGCGGCAGCTCCAAGTTCCCTCACCTTGGGGTTTGTCGAAGTCAAGCATCAGAGCCGCCCTTGACCCGATGGTCGTTTCGGCGGTGGCAAAGTTCGCGAAGCCGCTGCTGGCCAGAACCTGTTGTACCTGATCGGAGACCTCTTTGAGGGATTTTTTGGGATCATAGGGTTTCCGAAAGATGATCACTAGGTGGGTGCCGTCCTCCTGCGACGCGAAACGGACTACCTCTGACCTGACGCAGCCGAACTGAGCCATTGCCGATGAGAGTCTGGGCATCCAAAAAGGAACCCAGACATGCCAAAAGGAAAGAAACACAGCCCGGAGCAAATCGTCGGGATATTGCGCCGGA
>Ga0182024_10012395_pt1 | contig 16873 bp, 15 predicted proteins | sample P32metaG_FD_120480 | JGI IMG/M metagenome (GOLD analysis project Ga0182024, IMG submission 120480) | Permafrost microbial communities from Stordalen Mire, Sweden - P3-2 metaG (Illumina Assembly) | ecosystem: Environmental > Terrestrial > Soil > Wetlands > Permafrost | place: Sweden: Stordalen...
AGGACCGCGAATCGCCAAGAACCCACCCGCCGACACCTGCAAACAGAGAAAAAAACGCCGAAAGCAAGATGCGTCGTTTCATCGGTAAACTGCTCATGGCAAAGAAGATGCGAAATCAGACGGCCGGCAGACGCGGAGACCGAGCGGCCTGTGGACGGCTATTTCGACGCAATTCCGCGCAGAAAAGTTCCGGCGCTTCCCGCGCCGCGACCTTTCAACATAATAACCCGAAGCGTTAGCGAGGGCGAACCGCAGCCCGCCCTCGCTAACGCTTCGGGTTTGTGTGATTTGCCCTCGCCGCGACAAGTCTACTTCAGCCTTGGCCGCGGGCTGCCCAGGATGGCGATCGCCCCGACGGCCAACACCCAAAAGGGAAGCACGTCGAGACCAGGAACCGCTTCCAGCAGCAGGCCCGGCAGCAGAAACCAACTCCAGCCGAGCACGACGAAGAGCAGTGCCGCGGTCAACAGATCGATCGTCCACACGACCGGCGGCGCCCAGACAAAAGCCGCGCAAACGACATCCGATATGCCCGCGATCAAAAACGCCAGGAAGAGCCGCTTCTTCGAAAACCGTCGCGGGCCGGACGATGCACCAAACGCACCGTCAGCCGGCCGCCCCGAAACACCTTGCGGAGCCTCGGTCGGAATCAAAACCACCTCGGGCTGTTTGGGTTGCTCAGGCTGAGTCATGTGTTCTCGGTCATTTTGGCAGGAGCCGGCCATGGGAGGCAAGCGGCGCGAGAGCATTGCGGAACGGGGCAGACCTTACGGCCTGGGGAAAGAAATTCAAATCGACCGGTTGCACCGCCGCGAATCCTTTTCTCGGACGATCCGAAGTTCGGAAGCCGATTTGTCAATGGCCTCTTAAGCGATTGAATCGCCTCGCGGTTGAATCTCGGCGGCAATCGATCCTAGTTCGCAGGCGACATGGAGGTCCCCGGCGTGTTAAAAACTTTGCGCATTGCGCTCGCGGCCGGGATTCTGGGATTGCTCGGCAGCTCGACACACGCCGCCGACCAGGGAACCGCGACCGCAACCGACTCCGTCGTCACAGCTCCGGGCGACTGCGGATTGTACGATTGCGGTTGTTACGATCCGATTTGGTCGGTCACCGGCGGCGCTGTTTTTATGTCGCGCTCGACTCCCGGGTCGCAACAGATCATTCATCCGGTGGGGAGCACGGCCACAATCTCCAATGCGTCGGACTTCAATTTCGACTTTTCCGGCGGCCCCGAAGTGACGATCGACCGTAAATTCGCCGACGGCAATAGTCTTGAATTGCGCTACTTCGGCGACCTCGATTGGACATCGAGCGCCAACTATGGAGCGGCCGGCAATGTCCAAATCGGTTCAATCCCAAACTTCGGCGCAATCGCACTGACGGCAAACGACGCCACGCGGCTAAACGGCGCGGAAATCAACTGGCTGCACCCGGTTAATGATCGAATCACGTTTCTGGCGGGCGCGCGCTGGCTCGACGTGCATGACGAACTGCAATATCACGTGAGTTTTCCCGCGTTCGGAGCCCTTTACGATTGGAACGAATCCAACCGGCTCTACGGCGGCCAGCTCGGGGGCAAGCTTGCGCTGTGGAAGCTCGACGGACCGCTGTCGATTGACGCCGTGTTCAAAGCCGGCGTGTTTGCCAACTCGGCCGACAACAACTTCGATCTGCTTCCATCGACGGGCGGATCGTTTCCGGGTGGAGAAACGGGAACCGCCGCCAGCTTCGTCGGAGAAATCGACGTCATGGCGACTTACGCCATTACCAACCACATATCGCTTCAAGGCGGCTATCAAATGCTCTGGATCGATCGCCTAGCACTCGCGACCGACCAGGCAGCGGCCGCCACGCTCGATCACACACAAGACGGGCTCACCACCACGGGCGATATCTTCGCCTACGGCGCCACCGCCGGAATCGAGATCACTTGGTAACTCACGGCTGCTTCGCACCTCGCGCTCGGATGCTGAATTCTGGCGAATCCAGCTACTGCGCGGGGGCGAATCCGTAACTGAATTCGCCAGAATTCAGAGCGAGCGCGCGACGAGTGCCCACGAAAAAACCGAGGTTATTTCTCGTGCCGTCCTAAGTCGATCCGTTACTACGGCTGCTTCGCCGGGTGAATGATCTTCTGCGCCTCGCCCATCAGATGTTCCATATCGTCTTTGGAAAGCGTCGTCGAGGGAACGCCGTCGGTCGGGACTTCCAGCCCGCTCACCCAGGCAACGCCATTGAGCAGCGTCGTGCGGAAATTGTCGTTCGCCAGGTTGGCGAACACATGGAAGCCGGTGAAACCGAAACCGCGCCCTCCCTCCGGCCGATCGTAGGCCCAGGCGAGAACCTGCGGCGTGTGGGCCACGACGGCGGCCAGCGCGTCGGCGTTTCCGCCACGATCGGTCGGCTTGCCGTCGAAATGGACCGTGTCGATCGGCGCGATGGCCGAGAGAATCGGCGTCACGCCCTTCATGCCATCGACGAATCGCATGTGGTAATACCATTCGTCGGCAATCTTGAACGGCTTCACGCCGCGCGACGTCGGATGCTTGCCGACCTCGGTGATGTCGGCGGTCCAGAAGGGATTCACCGACCAGAATGTTTCGAAATAGCCCCCCATCCAATCGAGATAATTCTTGCCTTGCTCGCCGGCGTTGACTTCGACTCCCCAGTGGACCACCATGAACCCGGCCCCGCGCTTCACCGCGGCCTTGATCCTCGTATCCGCCGCCGCCGGCCCACCATGATTCAATAGCACGATGATCGCATCGGCCTTGGAAAGATCGGTCGGCCAATGATTTTCCGGATAAACGACGGCGTAGGCATTGGGATAAAACTTGTTGATCCGCCGCGCGAGATAAATGCTTCCGGCCAGAAACTCGTGACTGCCGCGCGCCCCATGACTGCCGATCGCCGCGATAAACACGATCCGCTTCGTTCCTTCCGGAGCCGCGTTCTGAGCTTTGTAGTCGAAAATATCCTTCTCGGGCGCCGCAAACGGTCCGCCCCCGGTCGCCGAAAAAAGCAAAACGGCGGCGAAGAGAAGACCGAGGAGAGATTTGGCATTCATGCCGAGATCCTTTTGGGTTGCGCCCGCCGACGAAGAAAAACCACCATTCCCGCGACGCCGAACCCGAACAGCGCAATCGTTGACGGCTCGGGCACAGCCGACGCGGCGAATGCGTTGAACGCGGCCATCGTCGCGGCGTCGGCGCCCCCCGCGGCCAGCGCCTGGCCGAACGGCGCCACGTCGAGATAGTTGATCAGCCCGTCGCCGTTCATGTCGGCCGCCGGATCGAATAGAGTGTTGCCGCTGTAATATAGCGCCTCGAATGCCTGCAAGTCGGCCATGTCGTACTTACCGTCGTGATTGACGTCCCCCAAGCCGGCGCCGAAGATGGTCGATGTGTAATAGCCGGGGAATCGCTGGATGTTGTAAGTTCCGTCGATCTTGTAAGTAACGACGGTCGCCACGTGGTTGCCGTTGACCATGCCGGTGTCGTCGGCGGTCCAGAGATTGGTGTCGATCTGGGTGGCCTGATTCGAATTGCCGATCATGGCCAGAACCTGGGTGTCGCTCAGGGCCGCCGGCAAGTCAAAGAGCACATGCACGTTGTTCGCCAAATTGTCGACGCTCTGAACGACAAGCTGCCGATTCTCATTCACTCCAGCCACCAGCGGATCGAAGCTGTTCACCTGCGACACCGGTTTGTTGCGATCGAGATAGATGGTTTCCCGCCAATCGCTGTAGACGGGCGGACCGCCGTCGTCGCTATGACGGAAGGCGATCACTTCGAGATAGTGATAGCCGTCGGAGAGGCTGGAAAGATTGATGTACTGCGAGTAGGTGCCGTAGCCGTTCGAGTTGAAGTAGCCGGGACTGTGGACCGTGGTGAAATTCTCGAAGCCGTATTCCACGGTGTTGGGCGTCGTGTAATCGACGACGCCGTTGCCGTTCAGATCGACGCCCCCGTCGAGCTTGATCAGCGCGTTGTCGCCGTCGGCCGGCTGATCGCGGTAAAAACCGAGCAGATTCACCGGGACCGTGTTGAGCGTCACTGTCATGCTATTGCTCTTGATGACGCTGATGTTCGACAGCAACGTGACGCCGTACGTGGAAGCGGTGGGCGTTCCGCCGGGCAACGTTTGAGCGACGTTCGACACCGAAAGCGTGCCTTGTGGCGTGGCCAGGCCGTAGATCAGGTAGCCGTTGCCGGTAAACGCCGAACTCCCGTTCAATTCATACGTCGAATTGTGGAGGAAACGAGCATTGACCGACGCGCCGGTCGGACTGCCCGAGTCGGAGTTGACGACCAGCAACTGCGGAATGTCGCCGTTGGGATCGGAGACCGGGCTATGGGCATTGCCGGTCAGTTCGATCAGCGGCGTGCCCGGGGCGAAGCCGACGTCGATCGTGCGGCTGTCGAAGCCCGGCTCCAAGATATTGCTCAACATGACCAGGGCCGAGCCCGTTCGCTCGAAAGCGAAGTTGCCCTGCTCGAGCCAATCCTGGCGGTAGTTGCCCCGGCCATATTCGTTGCGCAGCGTAACCAACGCCGGGATGGCGGTGCCGTAGTAGCCGCCCAGCGCGTCGCCGCGGCCCCCCTCGGGAAACGACCGATCGGTGCCGAATTCCTGGCCGTTGTAATAGACGATCGTGTTGCCCGGCATCATCAGCGTGTAAGCGTATGCGATATTGCTGAGAAACGGGGCGCCGACGTCCTGATTCTGCACGAACGTCACACCTTGGCTGCCGTTGTGCAGGCCGTCGTCGTTCACGTCGATCCCGGCGTTGACGACGTTGTACCAACTGTTCTGCGAGGTCGTGCCCGACAAATTCGACTGCATCGCGAAATAGAGATTGAAATCGAGCGCATCGCGATTGCCGCCGATCTGGCCCGGATTGTTCGGATCGATGGTGTGGCTGGTCACCGATTGCAATGCGGAGAGGCTGCTGTCGTAGTATTCGCCGAAGCCGTAAATCTGTTCTTGTTGGCCATTGAGCAACGTCCGGAACGACGAGCGATAGACGGCCTGATCGTAGTAGTTCAGCACGAAGTTGGGCATGTTCTTTTCGGCGTCGATGCGAAAGCCATCGACCCCGATCACCTGCACGAGCCACTGGGCGTTGCGCATCAAGTAGCCGAGCGCGTTTTCCGGCACGGGCGTGCCGGCCATCGGGTCGGCGAGGTTGAACGGATAAATCGCGATGTTTTGTTGGCCCGTGGCCGGATTGTAGACCATGATCGGCTGCAGGTTGGTGTCGGGATAGTATTGGGCGTTGGAGGCTTCGGGAACATTGGCCAGGCGGCCGTTGTAGGCCGGCCCGGTCGGCCCCGGGATATTCAGCGGGTTGCCCGCCGTCGTCGGCTGGCGGATGAACACGTTGTCGCTCTCTTGAGCGATATCGACCAAACCGGCCAGCCGCTCCTCGATGTCGCCGGAGGCGAAGGCGCTGTGATAATCGCCATCGACGGCGTTGATGCCCTGCGTGTTGTAGCCCGGGGCATTGGGGTTGCTGGTTTGCAGAGTCAGCGCGAAGCCGGGATATCCGCCCGCGGCATTGAACGCGCCGTTGGCCGTGCTGCTGTCCGAAAAGCCCGACTGGTTCCAAACCAGGTCGACATACATGTTCATGCCGGCCGTGTGCGTCTGCTGGGTCAGCGAGATCAGGCCCTGCTGGGTGCCATACAGCGTCGGATTGCCGGGGCTGCCGAGATCGAAGCGGTCGTATGCATCGTAGCCGACCGACTGATTGCCCGAATCAGCCCGACCCGGCGGCGGCACGTAGATGGCGCCATACCCGGAAGCGAAAATGTCGGGCATGCGATTCTGGATGGTGGACCAGGTGTTCTCGAAATCCTGGAAGATCACCGGCGCGGAGACGTCGTATTGAGCCCGAGCCGTGGCGGTGAGCAGCGGACAGGCCAGCAATCCGATCGCGCCGAGGATGAGGGCAAAAAGTGGATTCCCCACCAAGCCGCGCCAGAATGTCGGCCGCGCGGCAATTTTGCTGCCTATCCGAAAACGGTCGGGGACTGGCTCATTTTGCGATGCCCTGTGAGCAAAATGTGCCTGTCCCCCTCTTCGCAGATCGTTTTCGGAAAGGCTGTTACGAGTTTTTATCGATGGATGCACAAGCAACTCCCGAGCTAAAGGCAGCATTGGCCCGCATGATCCCGGCACCGTCCAAGCGCGGAACACCTCCGGCTGCCGATACCAACCACGCGGAACTTCGAAGAGACGGCTACACGGGACCGGCTGCGCGAGCGCGCAGCAAAACCACAGATCAGGTCCGCAAGCAAGACGTCATTAGCTTCCCCAGCGAAAAAAAGGGGACCGCAGAAACGTTGAAACCACCCCGCTCAATTGGCCTGATTATTGCCAACGGCGGTCTGCAATGCAAGGATTTTACCAATGGTTTTCTCGTAGATCGCGACTCCGTCGCGGGTGCTTCGCCACGGCCGTGCTTTTGCACACAGCAACCGTCGCGCATCGCTCGAAGAAGTCTCGTCGCAACGATGCCAACGGCCACGAGTCGCGTCCGCCGTTCGGCGCGGGTCCATCACGAACCCAAACCGACGAGCCCTGTCTGCTTTACGAGCGATTCGAGCGAATAAATCTGCCGGCGGTTACTACGGCCATGTGCAGTCCATTGACAGACCCAAAACTCCAGCGTACAACGCGCATGTAACGCGCTTTGCGTTGCGCAATACCGGAGACCAACAATGACAATGCACAAAACCGAGTTTTTGAATATGCGGGTTTCTCCCGCAACGAAACGCAATCTGCGATTGATCGCCGAGCGCGAAAACCGAAGCATGGCCAACACGCTTGAGTGGCTTGTCGCCGAGTATTTTGCGAACAATAACATCGAGATTCCCCGACATGCCCAGCAGGCGCCGGCACATGCCGTGTAGGCAAAGGAGCGTACTGTGAGCATGATGCGTGAGCTTCGGTCGGCGAAGGAAGCCAACGGCAGCACCGCGAGCGTCCGGATTTTCAAACCCGGCCACGGCTTCGGAGCCGTCCTGCCCGATTACGCGCTATGGCAAGGCGACGTTGAAACGTTTTTGGACTCGTTACTACGAGAGCCAGTTTTCGATCTAGTGGTCACGTCTCCGCCCTACAACATCGGCAAGCCGTACGAAACACGATCAACGCTGGAAGACTATCTCCTCTGGCAATCTAAAGTCATCGATAAGATTGTCCCCCGACTTAAGCCGACTGGCAGTCTCTGCTGGCAGGTCGGAAACTACGTCGACGATGGCGAAATACTGCCCCTCGATTTTGAGTTTGCCCCGATCTTTCGCGCTCATAAATTGCAGCTCCGCAATCGGATTGTCTGGCATTTTGGACACGGACTACATAAGAAGCGGCGATTCTCGGGCCGCTTCGAGGTCGTAGCGGGCCGGCATGTGAATACTGTCTCGCTGCAAGATTGACCGTCCCGGAGGGCGCTGGTGTCGAACACAGTCCGCGAACGATTTCTCTACTATCTGGCTGCGCGTTTTCCCGCGTTGAGGAAAATGGCCGGTAGCCAATCTTTGTACGACCTCGGAAATGGATGCCGCATCTACATCCGCTACTCAAAGGTTCACGGCCTGCGCCGAACGTTCTATGGCCTGCGAAAATCGGACCTTCGCGAACTTGAAGGCCAGCGCTCAATAATCTGTTTTTTGTGGGATGGACAGGCCGAACCATTACTCGTTCCGTATGGCGACTTCGAGGACGTATTTGCGGAATTTAGCCCCGCCGACGATGGGCAGTACAAGGCACAAATCTATTTGGCTGCCGACAGCACCGAGCTATATTTGCCGGGTGCCGGTCGATTCAATGTCGAGAGCTACTTTGGTTGGTCGGAATATGTCGTCCAGTCGAGCCCTGAAGCGGCCACAATCTGTAGCCAACTGACCCATTCACAGGTGCAAACATTGTTGAGTGTGATCGGCACGTCAAAGGGTCACGACATCTGGATTCCAACGAGCGATCGCGGCAAGGTTTTCATGCCTTGGGGTGCCAACGTCGTGTTTCACTCAATACTGCCACCCGTCGCGTCTCCAGTCGAGGAGATCGTAAGCGAAGTCGACGTAATTTGGCTTCGGCGGGGAAGCGGGGAAATCGTCTCACTGTTCGAAGTTGAACATTCGACGCCAGTTTACTCCGGTTTGCTCCGATTTAATGATTTTCACATTGTTGCACCGACGATGCATTCTCGTTTCTCGATTGTCTCGAATGACCTGCGGCGTTCTCTTTTTGCCCGACAGGTGAATAGGCCGACCTTTCGAGCAAGTGGCCTTGCGGAGCGATGCACGTTCCTTGAGTACGTTAACGTGTACGAATGGTGGCGGCGACTATGTGTAACCGAGGTGTTTGATCGTTCGGTAATGCCTAACCCCATCGTGTGAGGTCACAGATGGATGAAAGTCTTTGGGCGTCCGTCTTACGACAAACTGGAAAACGAATCGGAACACGATTCATCGACCCGATCGCGTTGAGCCAGCGTCTCGGTGTGACTTCTCGGGACGTTGCGGCGACGCTTGATGCGGTTGATTATCTGTGTGAGTACGTTGCCAGCCGAGGCAGATATGACGTTTGGGAGAATCGCCTGGGGTATGAATGGCCCTTTCGGCAAATGGTGAAAAGCCGGAAGCGAATTCCGTCGCCGGGTGACAAGCTGCTTTTCGCGGAACTCGCGTTCTTGCTGATCGACGACCCCAAAACGACTCTCCTCTCGCGGCAAATAGAGGGTCTTGAGACGTCCTACCCGCGTATCCGACGAGAATTGGAGCGCGTTGCGATCGATCCGAAATACGCGGAACGTCATGATCTTGAATTGCTAGGCCTTGCCGTTCCGGACACGACTGCGTTTGCGCTTGCTGCAGAGTTGCGGAAAAAAGGTGCGGCCCGGGTCGCCGCGTCCGAGCTGCTCGGCTCATTACGCGTCTGATTGCTAGGAGTTTTCGTTGAAAGCCACCGGATCAAGAGTGGAAAACAACGGGTCACGGCAGAGACCGTACTGAGCCTATCGCACCTGCCAGCCGGAAAGCTTCTGCTGTCCGGCACACCCATGCCGCAAGCTGAAGAAGACCTGATTCCACAATTCTCTTTCCTATATCCAGAGATGCAGGTTGACGTATCGAACGTCGCCGAGCTAATCAAGCCAGTTTACGTCCGCACGACAAAGTCGGAGCTTGATCTGCCATCCGTCGATCGAAAGCTCATCCCCATCGAACTGTCTCCGGTGCAAGCACGGCTTTACAATCTCATGCGATTTGAGGTTGCAAGGCAAGCCGAGAAAATGCTGAACGTCCACAACAGGAACACCTTTCGATCCCTTGGCCGCAGCATCATGCGTTTGCTGCAAGTAGTGTCTAATCCATCGTTGCTTGCGCGCGAAATCGGCTTCGCTCATGAGGGCCTGCTCGCCGAACTTCTGGAAGAGGGAAACGCGCCAAAGCTCGAATACGCATGCTCGCGAGCCCGGCAACTTGCCAAGCAGGGAAAAAAGTCCTTGATATGGACCTCTTTTGTCGCAAACGTTGAGCTAATCGCTCAACGCCTTTCGGACCTCGGCGCCGTCTATATTCACGGGGGCGTTGATGCCGGCAGTGAAGATGATGAAGAGACACGAGAAGGAAAGATCAAGGCTTTCCATGACGATCAGTCGATTCGAGTCATGGTGGCAAACCCGGCGGCGGCTTGTGAAGGCATCAGCCTACACTTGATTTGCCGGAATGCAATTTACGTTGACCGAACCTTTAACGCCGCTCACTACTTGCAATCCGAAGACCGAATTCATCGACTCGGGCTAAAAAAGAATCAGGTGCCGACAGTCGAAATATTGGAATGTCGTTCGACGATTGATGAAATCGTACGGCACCGATTGGGTCTGAAGGTTGAGCGAATGAGCACGGTTCTTAACGACCCGTCGCTCAATGTTGATCCAATCCCGTTTGACCCAGCCGAATTCGACGAGGCGGATGATTATGGCTCCGGCATTAACGACGAGGACATTGCTGCGCTGATTGAAGGCCTGACGAACGGAGAAGGTGAATGACTACCTTGTCTCCTGGGCTGCTTTACTCGGCGCAAAAGCTGATTGAAACTGTCGCACTGCATCCGATGGATCGTGACCAATTCCTCTGGTCGTTCCGGACCATGCTCGTTTCGCCGGCTGAGGGTGTTCTCGCTCTCTCAACCCGATGCGGATGGATCGGCATCAACGAACGTCTTGGCCTCGACGTAACCGAGATGGGCAGACACGTACAACTCTTGGGCGGAGAAGAACAAAAACTCCGTCAGCAGATCAGGGATTTTATTCAGGTGGTTCAGCCAGCTTGGGCGAAATTATTGCCAGCCGGAAGGGCGGAGTCGTTGCCGTTCATGCCGGAACCAGCACGACAATGCTTTTCTGAGGCTGGACTCGGTCAATCGCCGCCCAGTGACGACGTGATTGAATGGTGGGACAACATTGCCGCCGCTGCCCGTGGGCACACTGCCGACTATCTGATGCAAGTCGGGAGAGCGGGGGAAAGGTGTTCGATTGCATACGAGGAGCGGCGAGTCGGCCGCCGCCCTGAATGGCAATCAATCGAATCGACCAAGAGCGGTTTCGACCTTCTCTCAATGGTCGAAGAGGCGGACCCGACAGACTTACAGATTGAAGTAAAGGCCTCTACGCGACCGATTTCAGCGGCAACTCTTCACCTCAGTCGAAATGAATGGGAAGTGGCTCAAGCGGCGGGACAATATATTTTTCACATATGGTCGATGACCGATTCTGGAAAAAGGCTTGCCGTATTGTCGCCTGCTGATATTGCCGCCCATGTTCCGACCGAAAACGGCGATGGTCGATGGGAGACGGTCGAAATCCCGTGCCGTTCTTTCAAGGCGATGTTCCAGCAGATCGATCTCTAGCTGGCAAGCCGTTTCGCAACTAGGACGCAACGCCCCATGAACTACGACTACATCGCCATCCCCGATAGCGAAGTGCCGGCGGCTGTTGAGCCGGGGTTTCTGAAGGCTTGACCGAAGAAGAATTCACCCATATCCTTGCCACGTTTCCGATCGTGCCCGACCCCGTCAAGATCGCCGCCCACAACGCCTACCGCGACGTGGCGCGAGGATTGATCCGGTGAAACAGGCGGAAGGCTGCAGGCTTGAGGCTACAGGACGGAAAGGAGATTCGAGAAGCGAAATGATCCGAACCTTCTCCGTTCTTCTCTCCGCGTCTCCGCGGCAATAGCATTCATTCGTCACCATCCCCTTGTTCGTCCGATTTCTTTTTTCGGCGGCGTGGTTTCGGCGGCGCTTGCTCCGTCAAGCGCCGGGCGGCTTCGTCGAAATCGGTGCTATCGGCCTTCGCCAATTTGTCGCGCTCCAGTTTGTGCAACTCGAATTGGGCGTGGGCGTGTTCTTCCGCTTGCTGATGGGAAACGCGGCCGGCACGGGACAGGATTTCGTGGTCGCTCAGCCGGATGAAGTCGTCCAACTTGGTAATCCAGTCGGCCATGTGCATCGGCCGATGCGAGCGGGCCTGCAATTCGGCGAAGTCGAGATAGGCCGACACAATCAGATTAAGGGCCTCGATTTCGTCTTGAGCCAGATAATTCTTCGCAATGGCCACGTCACCTTTGCGCACCGGGCCGGCCGGTGCATTCTTCCAGGTCGTCAAGCCCATGTTTGGCTTCGTGGCGTCGGCCCGTTGCCGAACCACTTCCGCCGCCGTGTGCCGGTGCGCCGCCCAGTGCATTTTGTTCTGCACCGTCTGAAAGAATAGCTGGGTCAATTCGGCGTCAGCGTCGTAGTCGATGCTGGTGGCGTAAATATCGGTAATCTTCTGATAGAACAGTCGTTCGCTGGCGCGAATGTCGCGAATTCGGGCAAGCAGTTCGTCGAAGTACGACTCGCCGATGGTGCGGCCGGCTTTGATGCGTTCGTCGTCCAGTGTGAACCCCTTGACCAATAGCTCGCTTAGCCGGGCCGTGGCCCACTGACGAAACGCCGTGCCGCGCGGCGAGCGGACCCGATAGCCGACAGCAAGAATGGCGTCCAGGTTGTAGTGAAGCGTGCGGTAGCGTTTGCCGTCGGCGGCAGTCGTCAAGTATTCCTTGACAACTGAATCTTGCCCTAACTCTTGTTCCTCAAATATGTTTTGAAGGTGCAGGCTGACATTCTGCTTGCTGGTCTGGAATAACTCCGCGATCGCGGATTGGGTGAGCCAAACCGTTTGTCCGTCCAGCCGAACTTGCAGTCTCAAGCCGCCATCTTGATAGATCAAGAGTTGCCCACTCGGCGGTTGGGATTCGGGCAGATCGCGGCTGCTCATTATTGAGGCTCCGAGGCGAGGGCCGTGCCCACGAATGGAAACTGAAAAGTTTACCGGTTGGCAAAGTCATCCGACAGCCGGTAGCCGGGCTAACCGCCCCGAATTTGGGTGCCTCGAACGGAGGCGCAAAACCCGCTCTAATTGGAAACGGCTGGGCAGAATGTGGACGTGAAACGCCTTGCTTTTCAAACGGTCGAAAATGCCCACTTGTCCAAACCCAAGAACGAAGCCGCCATGAATTACGAATATATCGCCATCCCCGATAGCGAAGTGCCAGCGGCCGTTGAGCCGGTGTTTCAGCATTTGCTGGCGACTTATGCCAGCGAGGTGAATAAGACGGTCGGCGTGTGGCGGGCGGTGAGGGATGACAAATTGGATTTTCGGCCGCATGAGAAGGTCAATCCGATTCGCACGATTCTGGTGCATCAGTTGTTGTCGGAGCGGCGGTTTTTTGCCGAGTTCGCGGGACTGGAGGAGCCGGCCGTGGAAGAGCTATTGCCGGTCGGCGAGCGGCCAGCGGTGGCGGACTACATCGACAAATATGTCTGGCTGGCTCGGCGACGGTTGCCGCAGTTTGCGCGCGGGACGACGGAGTGGTGGCTGGAAATGCGCGACTTTTTCGGCGGGCTGCGGCGCGAGAGGATTTGGATTTTTTGGCGGCGAGTGCTGCACACCTGCCATCATCGCACGCAGGTGCAAACCTGGCTGCGACTGGCCGGGGAACATGTGCCGGCCATCTACGGTCCGTCGGGCGATGTGAAGTGGAGCGACGCCGATCCGACGTATTCGGTGGAGGCAGCACGCCGCGGGGCGGGGCCCAAGGCCTGAGGCTACAGGCTACAGGCTACAGGACGCTCCCGTAGCTGGATTCGCCAGAATTCAGCAACGACGCTGCTTCGGCCGGCTGAATTCTGGCGATTCCAGCTACGTCTTCCCTCGCCCCTGACCCCTCGTCCCTCGCCCCTTTCCTTGGTTTTCCCCTCAACTCGCGCTAGCGCCCAGGCCGACTATTATTCCTGGTACGTTGATCTTGCCGATTTTAACGCCTAGGATGAGAGGTCATGGCTTCCGACTTCCGTCTCAAAGAACAGTTGCCCGAGCTGACCGAGAAGATCGTCCAGACCTATAGCGAGGTCTCGACGATCAATCATCTCGGCCATTGCCCGCTGCCGAGTTACGACGTGATTATCTCGGTCTGCGAGGATCTCAAGGAGATTCTCTATCCGGGCTTTCGACGCCGCGAGGGGTTGCATTTGGGCAATGTCACGTACCATGTCGGCGAGTTGGTCGACGGGCTGCACGACAAGCTGACGCAGCAAATCGGCCGCGCGCTGCGGCACGATGCCGGGGCCAGCGAGATGTGCAGCGACGAACGGGATTTCGAGGCACTCGGGCAGGCGAAGGCGATTCAGTTTCTCGAGCAGATTCCCGAGTTGCGAAAGGGGCTGGCGCTCGACGTGCAGGCCGCTTACGACGGCGATCCGGCGGTGCGGAATCTCGACGAAGTGATCTTCTGCTATCCGGGCTTGGAAGCGGTGACCATTTATCGGCTGGCTCACGTGCTTTACGAACTACAAATCCCGTTCATCCCGCGGATGATGACCGAAATGGCCCATTCGCGCACCGGGATCGACATTCATCCGGGGGCGACCATCGGCGAGCACTTTTTCATCGACCACGGCACCGGCGTAGTCATCGGCGAGACATGCGAAATCGGCGAGCATGTGAAGCTCTATCAGGGCGTAACGCTTGGCGCTCTGAGCTTCGCCACCGACGGCGACGGCAATCTCGTGCGCGGCACGAAGCGGCATCCGACGATCGAAGATCGGGTCGTCGTGTATGCGAATGCCACGATTCTCGGCGGGGCGACGGTGATCGGTCACGATTGCGTGATCGGCTCGAACGTCTGGCTAACGCGGAGCGTCGAGCCGCGGACGACCGTGGTTTTGGAAAAGCCGAAGCTGCGAATTCGGGCCGACGTCGAAAGCATGGCTGGCGATCTGGATTATCAGATCTAGGGTGAGGGTGTAGGGTGAGGGGGTAGGTGTGAGGACGCGCAAGGTCCGACACGCCTCAGCTAGCCGTAGCCCTAACCGCTTGCGCCAGCGTTCCATGCCCACGGCCTTGCGTGGGCATGGGTTCTCAGCGACATGCCCACGCCGAGCCGTGGGCATGGCACCCAACTTCCCGTTTCGTGGCCCTCTGGTCGCATTAGCCGCCGCGGATTGCTATTCTGATGGAGCGGAATTTGCCAAAATTCCGGGCCCCGCGCACGACGGCTGAATTTTTGGCAAATCCAGCTACACGCGCGCTCAGCCCACTAACTACTAACCACTAACCACTAGCCACTTTCCCATGACCGACAAATGGCCGCTCGGTGTGTTTGCCAGCCTCGACGCTGGCTTGGGGGTGAATCTCGACGTGGCGCATGAATTGGGTGTGCCCACGATCCAATTGCATGCGCCGCATAAACGAACTCGGACGCCGGAGGTCGCGCGGGCGTTCAAGGATCGGCTGGCGTCGCTCGGCATTCGTCTGACGGCGGTGTTCGGCGGTTTCGAGGGGGAGAGCTATGCCGATATTCCGACGGTGATGCGCACGGTCGGCCTCATGCCGCCGGCGACACGGGCCGCGCGGTTCGAGGAGATGTGCGAGATCGCCGATTTCGCGCGAACGCTCGAAGTCGACGTCGTGGCGCTGCATCTCGGTTTCGTGCCGCACGATCGCGGGGCGCCGTCGTACACCGACGCGGTCGTCGTCACACGTCAGCTTTGCGAGCACTGCCGCGGCAACCGCCAGACGCTGCATCTCGAAACCGGCCAGGAAAGAGCCGACACGCTGCTGCAATTCTTGCGCGACGTCGATCGCGACAACTTGTTCGTCAACTTCGATCCGGCCAATATGATTCTCTACGGTTCGGGCGAACCGATCGCGGCGCTCGAGTTGGTCCACAATTATGTGCGCAGCGTTCACTGCAAGGATGCGACGTGGTCGGACCGGCCCGGCGAGACATTTGGCAAGGAGGTGGCGCTCGGCGAAGGCGCGGTCAACTTCGAGCGATTCCTGCGAACGCTCAACAGGATCCGCTACACCGGACCGTTGACGATCGAACGCGAAATCCCGCAAGAGCCGGAGCGACAGAAAGCCGAAATCGGCCGGGCGATGCGGCTGTTGGAAGATCTGAAACGGAAGATCGGGTGAGGCTGTTTTTATTCAGAAGTCCTCACAAAACCGCCTGGGAGAAGGGGACAGTGCCCGTTTTCCTCCGCGGACTGCGCAAAATGGGGACAGTCCCCGGCGGTTTTGTGAGGGGCACCAAGGAGTATTGATGTGAACGGTAATATGAAAGCGGAAGAGCGACGACTGAACCGCCGAACGCTGCTCCAATCGGCGGCGATTGGGACCGCCGGGCTCGCGGGTGCCGCCTTGACTGCGCCGTATGTCGTGCCCGCGCGAGTGTTCGGGGCTGATGCGCCGAGCAATCGCATCACCGTCGGCATCATCGGCACGGGCAATCGTGGCTTTGAGATTCTGAAAACGCTGCTGAACGACAAGACCGCGCAAGTCGTCGCCGTTTGCGATGTCAATCGAGCCAGCTTCGGCTACCGCGACGACAAGCAATTCCTCGGCCGCGATCCGGCCCGGCAGCTTGTCAACGATCATTACGCGAAAGATTCTCCATCGGGCAAGTTCAGCGGTTGCGATATTTACACCGACTTCCGCGAGGTGCTGGCCCGAAAAGACATCGACGCCGTGGCCATCGTCGTGCCCGATCATTGGCATGGCGTGATGACGGTGATGGCGTGCAAGGCCGGCAAGGATATTTATTGCGAAAAGCCGATGTCGCTGACGATCGCGCAAGGCCGCGCGATGGTCGAGGCCGTGCGGTCACACAAACGCGTTCTGCAAACCGGCAGCCACGAGCGCTCGAATCCGCGCACGATTCATGCGATTGAATTGGTGCGCAGCGGAAAAATCGGCAAGTTGAAAAAGATCACGACGTTCGTCGGCTTCAACAACAAGGTCGGCCCCGGCCCCGGTTGGCAGCCGATGCCGGTGCCCGACGGGTTCGATTACGAAACATGGCTCGGCCCCGCACTCGACGCGCCGTATCACCAGGATCGCTGCTTGTATCGGTTCCGCTTCAACTACGATTATTCAGGCGGCCAGGTGACGAATTTCGGCGCCCACTCGAACGACATGGCGCAATGGGCGCTCGGCGCCGACAACTCGGGTCCGACGGAAGTGGAACTGCTTGAGGCGAAATTCTTGCCGGCCGGCAGCCTGTTCAACACAGCGTTGGAAACGAAGTTCCGCGTGCGCTATGCCAGCGGCGTCGAAGTGATCTGCCAGACGGATAAATCGCAAGTCGGCGCCCGGTTCGAGGGAACCGACGGCATGGTGCAGACCGGCTACGGCGGTTTTTTCACCGAGCCGGAATCGCTGAAGGGTTCGTTCGTCGAGCCAAAGGATTTGCAGCAATTCGCCGTCGCGGCGCATGTGCGGAACTTTTTGGACTGCGTTCGCAGCCGTCAGGACCCG
>Ga0182024_10012396_pt1 | contig 16872 bp, 13 predicted proteins | sample P32metaG_FD_120480 | JGI IMG/M metagenome (GOLD analysis project Ga0182024, IMG submission 120480) | Permafrost microbial communities from Stordalen Mire, Sweden - P3-2 metaG (Illumina Assembly) | ecosystem: Environmental > Terrestrial > Soil > Wetlands > Permafrost | place: Sweden: Stordalen...
CTCTCCACCGGCCGCAGCTTCTCCGCCACCTTCTGCCCGGCCGGCGAAAACGGATCCACCCAGAAGTAGCTGTCCTTGGCATCGCCCAGGCCCGCCTTCGTCAGCAGCGCATGAGCCGCCATCATCGCCTGCTGCGCCTGGTCGATCCTGCCCGTAGCATCGCCGTGAAACACCAGCCCATACGACGCCGTGAACGCGTCCTCGGAGCTCTCGCCCGCCTGCCAGCTTGCCGCAGCGCCAAACAGCACGCCAAACCAGTTCTCGTCGAAGATGCCCTCACCGTCGTCGTTCCAAACCGTGTTCAACATACCCTTCGAGCCCAGCTTCTGCCCGTCGCGCACAAACCCGCGAATGTTGCCCAGCGCCTCATTGTTGTTGGGGTAGAGCCGGCTCCAGTTGTTCACTCCCGGCGCCACCCACGTCTCCAGGCCCGCCTTCGTAAACGGCAAAATCAGTGGCGTAAAATCCGGCTCCGCATCGTAGCGCCACGGCACCGCAATCATGTCCTTGGGCAGCGTCGCCACCAGGTCCGGCGAGTTCACCGCAATGTCGCCCCAGAACAGCAGTTGCTTGTGATTGGGCGCCAGCATGGTGTCAATCCGCGTCAGAAAATCCATATAAACCGCGCCCAGTCCGCGATTCTTTACCTCGTCGCGTGTCCGGCCGAGTCCCAGTTCAAACGTCTCATCGGCGCCAACGTGCGCATAAGGCCCGGGAAACACCTGCGCCAGTTCGCCAAACCACCCCGCAATCTCCTTGAGCGTTCCAGGGTCGCCCGGCGCCAGCACCGCGCCATGCGCCGTCTCGCCCAGCCCCGAATACTGCTCAAACTTCAGTACATTGTGCAGATGCCCAAACGCCTCCTGCTCCGGAATCACCGTAATGTGATATTGCGCCGCATACTCCACCAGCTCGCGCGCTTCTTCCGGCGTCATCGATCCGCCCGGAAAAGCCGCCACCGGCGTGCTCGCATACGCAAACGTGTGCTCGAAGTACGGCGAAAAGATATTCAGCTTATAGGCCGCCAGCGTGCGAATCTCGCGCTTGAGAAAGTCCATGTTCGGAATCGGCCCGCGCGACCAGTCGTCCGACAAGCCTCGATGCGCCATCGCCGGCCAATCCCGCAACGTGGGCGCCAGCAGCACCGCATCCTTGCCCCTGCCGCGAACCAACTGCTTCACCGTCTGCGCGCCATAAAAGATGCCTGTCGCTGTCTCGGCAATCACCGCCAGCCCGCCCTTGCCGTCGGGAACCATCACGTATCCCTCGTCGTGCATTGCCGCATCGAAGACCAGGTGATTGCTCTCCAGCAGCGCCTTCGCCGCGGCCGAATCCGCCCGCTCCAGCCGGATGAAGGGCGCATCCTTCTCGACCTGCCGCTTGCCCAGCGTTTGCTCGGTCAAGTCTTCGGCCGCGAACCCATCGTCCGCGCCGTCGGCAGCCACAAAAAATCCGATGTCTCCAATCGGAATCCCCGTCACCGCCGAGCACTCCCGCGGCGCGGGAACCAGGTGCAACTCCGCGCAGGTCGGCACCGGCACGGAAGACGGCCTCTGCGCACGAGCGCACACTCCACCACAGAAGAAGATTACAAGCAGGACAATTGAAACCGGGGCAAAATGAAGACGCATTGACACTCCCACCGGGATTGGGATTCCTTGTCACCCTAGCCTATCATCGCCGCTTCTGCTCTCAGCAGCCGCGCCCGGCGCTCATCCGACGCGTAGCGTCAATTCGGGCAAGGCTACAAACCAAGGAACCCGCGCAATGCCTCGTCCACAGCCTCCATTGTCGGTCTATCCACCCGCCCCATCCTTGCTCCCAGCTTGCCGCGCGGCACCGCCGTTGCCTTGTCCACCATGATCTGTGAAGCCTTGCGCAGACCTGTCTGCTTCCCGGCGCCCACCGCAACCCTGAACAAAGGCGTATCGTGCAGCTCGCTCGTTAGCGGCAGCACAACCACCGAAGGGTGCGCGTCGAATGCGTCCGCCTGTACCACCAGCGCCGGCCGCGGCTTGCCATAATCGCCTGACACCGCTACCGTGACAAGATCGCCGCGTTTCATTGGCCGCTTTCCAGTGCGCTCACGTCCTGTATCCAGCGCATCACTTCCGCTTCTTCTTCCGAGGACGCGATGAGCTGCGACTGCCTGCGCGCTTCGGCCACAAAGCGGCGCCGCCGCGCTTCCTCAACATAGTTACGCATCAGCGAGCGCAGAACCTCCGCAGCCGGCCGGTTCTCTGCCTCCACGGCCGCCGCAAACTTCGACTTGAGCTCGGCGTCGATGCGCAGGTTGAACGTCGTTTCTCTGAAACTGACCGCTTCTTGGGACATAGCTACAACTCCTACATACAAATATTAAATCAATTTTGTAATTACAGCAAGGACTTGCAGCATCCATTCCAATCATCCGAATTGAATCAATCTCACTTAGGAAGAAATATTCACGGCATCCGCCTAGCGCAAGCTCTTCAGCGCCGGATACAGCTTCCTCCACTGCGCATATCCGCTCTTGTACGCCGCCACGTCGCTCTCGTCGGGCTCAATCCTCTGGGCCACTTCGATCGCCTGTCCGCATGCTTCGTCCAGGTTCGCCCAATGCCCTGCACCCACGCCGGCCATCAGCGCCGCACCAAACGCTCCACCTTCTTCAGCCGTCAGCACCTCCACCGCGTGCCCATAAACTCCGGCCTGAATCCTCCGCCACAGCGGCCCGCGCGCGCCGCCGCCGCCCAGCCTGATCCCGCTCACCGGAATCCCCAACTCGGCAAACAGCGTGAACGTGTCTTGCAGCGAGTAAGCAACCCCCTCCAGCACCGCACGCACAAAATGCGCCTCCGTGTGGACGGTCGAGATTCCCGCAAAGGCCGCGCGCACTTCCGGATCAAGATGCGGCGTCCGCTCGCCCAGCAGGTAAGGCGCCCAGAGCAATCCTTCGCTCCCCGCCGCAATCCTATCCGCGGCCCAGGTCAGCGCGTCATAGTCCAAGCCTCTGAAAAAGGTCTCCTTCAACCAACGCAGGCTCAGCCCCGCCGACTGCGTCACGCCCATCACGTGCCACAGCCCAGGGACCGCGTGGCAGAACGTGTGCAGCCTTCCCTTCGGATCTTTCGTCGGCGCAGCCGTAGCCGCAAACACCACGCCCGAAGTTCCAATCGTCGCCGATACCGATCCCGGCTGCAGAATCCCCATGCCCACCGCGCCTGCGCCCTGGTCGCCCGCCCCCGCCACCACCGGCGTCCCCGCCGCAAGCCCCGTCAATCCCGCCGCGATCTGGCTGATCCGCCCGCACACTTCAGGCGACTCATAGACGCGGGGCAGCCAGCCCTCGTCGATCCCCGCGGCCTCTGCTACCTCCCGCGACCAGCGCCGGTTGGTCACATCCAGCAGCAGCGTCCCCGATGCCTCCTGTACATCGATCGCAAACTCGCAGGTCAGCCGGTAGCGCACATAATCTTTGGGGCAGAGAATGTGCCGGATCTTCGCGAAGATCTCCGGCTGGTGGTCCTTCACCCACAGAACCTTGGTCACGGTAAAGTTGGGCAGCGCCGGATTGCAGGTCAGCTCGATCAGCCTCTCGTATCCAATCTTTTCGGTGAGCCAATCGCACTCCGGCTGCGTGCGCGTGTCGCACCAGATGAGCGCAGGCCGCAGCACCGCGCCGTTCTCATCCAGCATCACCGCGCCATGCATCTGCCCCGTGAGCCCGATGGCCGCAATGGGCTCGTGCGGTTCCGGCGCAGCGGCCAGCACCATCCGGATCGCCTCCTGCGCAGCCCGCCACCAGTCTTCGGGATCCTGCTCCGCCCAGCCCGGATGCGCTGTCTTGAACGGCTCATGCTCGCAAGACGCGCCGGCGATCAGCTTGCCCGCCGCATCCACCACCACAGCTCGCGTCCCGCTGGTGCCCACATCCATTCCCAGCAACCACATATAGATGTCCCCTTCATGTAAATCGCTTTTCTCGGCGCACCGAGCATATCACCCTTAACCGATGGCGTAACAGCGCGCATCCCACACTCCGTCTTCCACGGTCATTATGCATTCCGGCATCGATCAACAATTCCATCACCGATTCAATGAATTGTCGAGCGGAAACGCGCCCTCGGCGTCTGTCCGTATAGAAGAATCCATGGCGTCCATCGCGAGAACCCAGGTGTTCTTCGAATCAATTCCTTTGCGAGGCGAGAAATGAAATCCCATTGTCACGCGGCCGCACAGCGCGGCTTCAGCCCTGCCTGCATCAGCCCTGCCTGCAAGTTCGCTGCCCTCACCCTTGCCTGCCTTGCCGCCTGCGCCGTTGCCCACGCGCAATCTGCGGATATCAAGGCGACCGCGGCCAAACCCGACAACGAAATCTATCAGACTCTCTACCTCACTAACCTGACCCAGCAGAGCGACCTCAACGAAATTCAGTCCGACCTGCGCAACATGCTCCCCAACGCTCATCTCTACGGAATGCCGTCCCAGAACGCCATCTCCATTCGCGCCACGCCGGAAGACATTCAAATCGCGCAGAAGATTCTCGCCGATCTTGACCGCGGCAAGAAACTCTACCGCCTCACCTACACCATCAACGAGTCGGATGGCGGCAAGCACACCGGCACGCAAAGCTTCACCCTGATTGTGGCCTCCGGCGGCAAGACAACCTTCAAGCAAGGCAGCCGCGTGCCCATCGTGACCGGTTCTTACGACTCCGCGGCTTCAACCTCAAATACCCAAGTGCAATATCAGGATGTGGGCCTGGCCATCGAGGCATCCGCGGATAGCAATCTGGACGGCTTGAGACTGCGCTCAAAGGTCGAGCAGACCAAGGTTGCCGACGAGAAATCCGGCGTAGGCGCCCAGGACCCGATTGTTCGCCAGACTGTGCTCGATGGCACCTCGACCCTGGCCACGGGAAAGCCGCTGATTCTCGGCTCGCTCGACGTCCCCGGCACAACGCGCAAACAGGAAATCCAAGTGGTTGCAGAACTGGTCAAGTAATAGCCCGCACCCCATCGCCACCTATCCGCCAGGCGAACAAAACTGCGCGCCGCACAATCCAAGATCCAGCTACTTCTGGTGAAGCAGATTCTGGGTCACTTGGTATTCGCCGGGCTTGCCGGTAACAGCGATGGGAACCACGGCGCCTGCCTGCTTCTTCTTGAAAAACGGAATCAGGGGCTTCAAGATTATTGACTTGAAGCCCGTGGTTGCCTGCGAAACATTGGCTTGCATGCGAAGATTGCCATCCAGATGAACGGCGCCGTCGCGCAGATTGAAAGTCCCGCTCAGATCGACCCCTGCCCCAGGTATCGAAAAAGTGATCCTCTGCGTGGAGACCACGCCATTACGTATCTTCGCATGGCCATTGAGCGACGAGAAAACATCCCCAGCCGCATTCGACGTCGGAATCTCCGCAGTTGCATCGGATGAATTTGCATCGGGTGTGGAGTTCTTGACTCCTGTTTCCCGCTGGCTGAACGCCGACAGCTTCTGCTCAGTCGCTTTATTCGTGAGCTTCTCCGCGGGCATGTCAAAGATTCCGTCCACCTTGAGACGCTCAAGAAAACCCTTCCCATCGCCCGGCGCGTCGACATGCGCATGACTGTGCAGCCACACCGTTCCCGCGACCGGAACCTCGTGCTTGAGAAAGGGCCGCAACACCTCCTGCGCACGGCCGCCGATCACCGCCAGATCCACATCAATGGTCTTAGGTGAGCCCGCGATTCTGCCCTCCACATGAATGGTCGTGGCTGCCGTCTTTGCATCTACGCCACGGATCGTCACGTCCCCGTTGACTCCGTTGATGGCGCAGCGAAAGGCCGTGGTAAAAGGCGTAGCCTTGCCGCCGCCAACGGCAAAGTCCGGCGTGTAGGACGTGGCGTCCGCCTCAATGTCCGCCAGCTCCCCTTGAAAATGACCTTTGGAAATAAGTGTTCCGCCGATGTCTCCAAGGTCGTGCAGATTGACGGAAGCGAAAGTGAAATCGCCCGATAACGGTGTGGCCCCGAGGTTCTGGTCATTCAGCGGCCCAAAGCTACCCGTCGAAAAGATGTGTCCGGTCGGCTTGGCGTTCTGCATATCGACGGAGTAGGCCAGCGCCTGCCCCTGTTGCAGGTTGTGCACCGTCAGCATCCGGATGGGAAATGAGAACCGGTCGCCGTTGCTGCGCATGATGTCCAGCAGCGAGTCGTGAATGCGCAGTTCTTCCAGCACCGCGCTCGGCCCTTCAAAGCTGGCGGTGCTTCCAGGCGGAAAATCCTCATGAATCTCACGGCTCCCTGCGGCCGGCACAACGATGTGCATCTTCGTGATGTCCACCGAATGCACGCGCTTGCGCAACAGCAGCAAATCGCGCCATGTTCCTTCCACCACTACGCTCTCAATTGACCCCAGCGGCGGAAGATCGGGAGCAGTTTTGCGTCGTAGCGTAATCTCCGTAGCCATGAATCCCGGATTGGGAAAATAAACGCGATGATAGCGCCCGATCTTCACCTGGCTCGCCAGCACCTCCTCAAGCAGCGGCTTAATCTCGCGATACCGGTACGGCCAATGCACGTTCATGAACACCACTCCCGCCACGATCAGCGCAGTCAGACACGACCCCGCGCCGCAAACGCAGAGTCTCTTCCTGGGCGTCCAGCCACTGGTGGGTTTCCGAAGCCGGGAAGAAGGCGCCTTCAAGGCAGCACTTGGGGAATTCGTCATGGAAGTGAACTTCTCAGCACAAAGAGCGGTCTCAATCGAGCAAGAAACGGTCCCTATCGAGTACGATGCGCTCCCGTCGATCCGCAGCCGCATCGGGGCTGCGGAATCATTGCCATTTCCCCTCAAGGCCTTCTCCAGCGTTCAGAATTCCCGACTCGGGATGCGCGCGAACGCGTTGTCGGCTTTATACCACCATGCGGCACAGCCACCCGCCGTGTGATCTAATGCACAACTGGACACCCATCATGGGGCGACAATGAATCCGTGAGGCCGCCCAGTTCACTCCTGCGCGGCCATGGAGAACCACCCATGAGCGATCTGGCCCCGCTTGCCGAAGCCGTTGCAGTTGACCCGCTTGTCGGCCATCCCGCCGATTACCACGTCTTCCACAAGTTCATTGAGCGCTGCAAGTCCCTCCCGGCCATCACCACCGCGGTCGTCTGGCCGCTCTCCGACGTGGCTCTGCGCGGCACCGTCGAAGCCGCCGTCGAAGGCCTCATCGAACCCACGCTCATCGGCGACGAAGCCGCCATGAAGACCCTGGCCTCCAAGATGGGCGTGGACATCGGCGCTTATCCCATCCTCCAGGCCGACGACGAGGAGAAAGCCGCCGAGCTGGGCGTGGCCATGTGCCGCTCCGGCAACGCCCTGGCCATGATGAAGGGCAGCCTGCATACCGACGAGCTGATGAAAGCCGCCATGGCCCGCGACACCGGTCTGCGGACCGCCCGCCGCATCTCTCACGTGTTCATCATGGACACGCCGGCCTACGCTCGCACCCTGCTCATCACCGACGCAGCCATCAACATCACCCCCGAGCTTGAAGACAAAGTCCACATTGTGCAGAACGCCATCGATCTGGCCCACGCGCTCGGCATTCCCGAGCCCAAGGTCGCCCTGCTCTCTGCCGTCGAGATGGTCAATCCTAAAATTAAGTCAACGCTCGATGCCGCAGCTCTATGCAAGATGGCCGATCGCGGCCAGATCACCGGCGGCATTCTCGACGGACCACTGGCCTTCGATACCGCCGTCAGCGTCAAGGCCGCAGCCATCAAGAAGCTCATTTCGCCCGTCACCGGCCAGGCCGACATCCTGGTCGTCCCCGATCTCGAGAGTGGCAACATGCTAGCCAAGCAGCTTGAATACCTGGGCGGCGCGCAGCTTGCCGGCATCGTACTCGGCGCGCGCGTCCCGGTCATCCTCACCAGCCGCGCCGATTCTGCGGAGACGCGCCTCACCAGTTGCGCCGTGGCCGTACTGCTCCACTACGACACCCATCCGCAGGTCAAAGTGTAGCCAACGTTTGATTGCGTCAAGGGTATTTTGCTTTGAAAGGGCACGACTTCAGTCGTGCCGCCAAAAACCGAAAATAAATGAGGGCTTCAGCCCCTGGGGGAACGCTCAAGGAAATCTTAGATCCTTGCCTGGCCAACTTGACCACAAATCCCTGGCAAGCCGGCGGCGACTCACTTGCTGACTCGCTGGCTGGCTGACCTGCTCCGATCTGAGAAACTGAATTTGTGCCCAGCTCTCCGCCCGCCCTCATCTTCGACCTCGACGGAACCCTTACCGACTCCAAGCCCGGCATCGTCGCCTGCCTGCGCAAAGTCCTCGACGAGCGCAACCTCGGCGATCAAGGCCCGCTGGATCGCTTCGTTGGCCCGCCCGTGGAAGAGTGGACCGCCGAACTGCTGCCCGACGCCAGCGAAGAAGCCCGTGCCACCCTGGTCCGCGACTACCGCGCCTGCTACGACCGCGAAGGCTGGAACAACAACTCCGTCTTTGCCGGGGTGCGCGAGATGCTCACCCAGCTTCACGGGATGGGCTTTCTCCTCTACGTCTGCACCTCAAAACAACGGCCCGCCGCCGTGCGCATTCTCGACCACTTCGAGCTCTCCGGCCTGTTCACGGCCATCTACGGCGACAAGGCTGAGTTTGCCAGCCACAGCAAAGCAGACCTGCTGGCCAGCCTGCTTCGCGAGCACTCCCTCAGTCCCCAATCAACTTGGATGATCGGCGACCGCATTTTCGATATTCAGGCCGCCCACGCCAACCAGCTCCGCTGCCTGGCCGCCGCATGGGGCTACGGCCCTCCCCAGGAGTTCGTCCAGGCCGACGCCATCGCCGCCATTCCCGCAGATGTATACGGACAGGTGCGTCCGCGGCAAGCATGAAGTTGAAAAGGGTAGCCATACTCCCACGCTGCCTGCATCGCGGCCCAGGGCAAAGGCCGACGAGTCCGGGCAAAAGCCGGCGAGTCCGATAACCGCCATTTCCGCTCTGTTCCATGGAACTTCTGCCTGTATCTTTGCATCCAAGTAGGGGTACAGGCCTGAGCCGCGGTTCCTCCATTCCGGACGTCCCGCTGGCGCTCCCTGCAAAGGAGTCTTTCCTATGTCCACCCACACCCCCGAGAGCACCAAGGCAGCCAAGACCAACGTCCCAGACGGCTTCCAAACCGAGCAGGTCAAGAATCTATCCAGCGTGCTCAACGCGCTGCTCGCCGATGTCTTCGCCCTTTACCTCAAAACCAAGAATTTTCACTGGCACATGAGCGGACCCCATTTCCGCGACTATCATCTGCTGCTCGACGAACACGGCGACCAGATTTTCGCCATCGCCGACGCCATCGCCGAGCGCGTCCGCAAAATCGGCGGCACCACCATCCGCTCCATCGGACACATCGCCAAGCTGCAGCGCATCGCCGATAACGACCAGGAGTTCGTCCCCGCCCGCGACATGCTGCTTGAACTCCACGGTGACAACAAAGCCCTGGTAGAAAGCCTGCGCGCTGCCCACGAAGTGGCCTCCAAGGCCAACGACTACGCCACCACCAGCCTCATCGAAGTCTGGATCGACGAAGCTGAGCGCCGTGCATGGTTCCTCTTTGAAGCCACACGGTAGTTTGCATCCATGGCGCCGCGATCTCCATACCGGGATCGCGGCGCTTTTCTCTTACTTCTCGACTCCCATGGAATTCGATCGAGAATAGCCGGCAAATCGAAGAGCAAATCCCCAGCACCAGAAGCAAGGACTCGCCTCGCACGAGTCCCTCGCCGGATAAGCCGGGATCACGGCTTTACTATTCCCTATTCCCTATTCCCTGCCCTATCAATCCATCGACATGCTCAACTGGTGCCGCACATCCGCGCCGCGAATCCAGAAGATCACGTCCGTGGCGATGTTGGACGCGTGGTCCGCAATCCGCTCCAGGTTGCGCGCCACCAGAATGCCGTTCATCGATTGCTGCGTATACTGCGGTTTCTCCTGGATCAGTTGCAGCAGGTCGGCATGAGCGCGGCTGTTCATGCGGTCGATCTCGTCGTCCATCTGGCGCACTGAGTCGGCCAGCCGCGCGTCGCCTTCCAGCAGCGACTGCACCGCCGAGCGGATCATGCGCCCCGCAAACTCGCCCATGGCCGCGAAGTCCACCGGCAGGTCCACCTCGCCGTGCTTCAGAATCTCCTTGGTCCGCCGCGCAATTCCCATGGACTGGTCGCCGATGCGCTCCAGGTCGCCGTTGATCTTGATCACCGCCAAAATGAAGCGCAGATCGATGGCCATCGGCTGCTCCTTGGCCAGCAGCTCATAGGCCATCTCATCCAGTGCCCGCTGCGCGGTATTGATGGCCGTCTCATTCTGTTTCACATACTGGCACAGGCCCTTGTCGCGCTGCAGGTAGGCGTCCACGGCAGACTCAACCGCCTGCTGCGCCAAGGCAGCCATGGCAAGAAGCTTGTCCTTCAATTCGGCGAGTTGCTGTTGAAAATGAATTCGCGGCACGGCCGGTTTCTCCCCTATTCACGATTGTCGATCTTTGGATTGCTCATCTCTGCATGGTACGCCAGAGAATGTTACGGCAAGACAAATTTCCCACCAGGCACCAGAACGGTCAGCCCCGCTTTCAAGTCCGGGAAAAGGCTTTCCCGTTACCAACAGCGCCCGAATAGGTCCGGACCAGGCCGAGCGGGATGTTCTAGGCTATCAACATGGTCCCGGAAATTACGCCTGACGAACAGATCCTTTCCCTCAACCCCGCCGATCACCAATCCCGCCAGGTCTACAAGCTCATGACCGGCATCATCGTCCCGCGCCCGGTGGCTTTGGTCTCTACCGTCGATCACAACGGCGTGGCCAACCTCGCCCCCTTCAGCTTCTTCACCGGCGTCGGCTCCAATCCTCCCACGGTCCTGTTCTGTCCCGTCGTCAGAAGCCGCAGCACCGCCGCCGAAGACGCCCAGCCAGACCTCCGTAAAGACACGCTGCGCAATGTCGAAGAGACCGGCGAATTCGTTGTCAATGTGGTCAGCGAGGCCATTGCCGCCGCAGCCAATGCCACCGCCGCCGAGGTGCCGCCGGAGGTGGACGAGTTTGTTCTATCGGGTCTCACGCCCCTGGCCAGCCAGGTCGTCCGCCCCGCCCGCGTGGCCGAGTCCCCGGCGCAAATGGAGTGCAGGCTGCTTCAGGTCATCTACACGAGCCGCGAGCCCGGCGGCGGCGTCATCGTGCTGGGCGAAATCGTCCGCTTTCACGTGCGCAAAAATCTGCTCACTGATTTCCGCGTCGATCCCGCGGGCCTCGACGCCGTAGGCCGCATGGCCGGCAACACTTGGGCCCGCACCCGCGACCGCATCGAGTTGATCCGGCCGCAATAGGGTCTGTCCCCAAAAGTTCCTACTGCGTGTTTCATAAACCGCTCTGTAACAGGGCACGACTTTAGTCGTGCCGATAAGGCCAATCAAATCAACGGGGCTTTTGCCCCTGCGGGACGTCTACCACGCCGATCGCACTCAATTGCCGCCTTTTTCAACAACCTCTTAGACCCCCGAATGGACCCCGGAGAAGGCTAGGGCCTAGAAGATCCAGCGGCCAGTGAGAACCAGGCCGTGGTTGTAGGTGTGGAAGTGGCTGGTGGCGATTTGCATGCCTCCGCCGAAGGTCAGGCCGGGTCGGGAATGTTTGTCGCCTGGGTGCAGGGCTAACTTGCCGATGAGGATGCCAGGTGTGACGAATTCCTGTGTCTTGCCGTCGTTTGGCCCGCCTTTGTAGAAAGTGGCGTTGCTCTCAAGCTCCGGCCAGAAGACTTTGTGGAGCTTCCACTGCGCAGCCGTGTTCCATATGACCGGCCGGCCGGTAGCGTTGGTGGCGGGATTTCCCGTGGGCAGCGTGGCTCCGATTGTGGATTGCACATCGACGTTTCCGAATCCCTTGCCGAAGCCCAGGTTGGGCTGCACGCTGGCGTTGGTAGATCCGTTCTTCGCCTGGCCAGTGGGAACCGTGGTCAGCGCCCAGAAACTGAGTGAGTACGAGCCGTGTTGGGCGTTGCCGCTTGCAATCCGGTACTTGGCGAGGAAGGAAAAGTCGCCCCAGCCGTCGACGGCGGTGGTGTTGTGCTTGATGTAAGGCGGCAGATCGATGTCGAATTCGAAGTTGCCAGGCGTGATAAAGCTGACGCACTTGCTGTTGTCAATATTCCAGGTGTAGGTGCCCTTGGGGGCAATTTGGCGCACAATGTCGGTCCGGGCCACCTGAAATAGCTCTACATATGTGGTGGCCAGCGGGGGCGGCCAGGCGGGCTGTTTGGATTGGATGGCGTTCGTTTGCGCTGACCAGCGGGCGTAGAAATTGCCGAACGGCGGGGCAGGCGACGGGGTTGCGACGGGAGCGTCTTGGGCGCACACACTGACGGAGGCGAGCAGGAGAAGCAGGAAAACGGGAAGCCTTTTCATGTTTGTTTAATGAGGATGAAGGGTGGAGATGAGACTGGCAACCGCCCTTGGGGGGAGGGTTTTCTCCACCTCAAGATGGAGGCACCTGCGGTGCGGCGGACACCGCTTACCCGACGTTGGGTTCGTGGTTTTCCACCTTTTCCGCGGTGAGACTGCGGAAAGGATGGGAAACCCAGTTTATCGGTTGGTTGGAATAGACTGGCCGGCGCTGAGCAGGTTGGCCAGGATGCGGTAGGCGCCGGGGACCAGCTCCGGCAGTTGGCGATAGAGAGCGTAAGAGACGTAAATATAGGTTCCCTTGCCGGCATGGGCGACGACCAGTCCGCCACGCTGCGGGTCCTGGCCGGGGTCGGCGGTCTCGGTGAGGGCGGCAAAGGCGGAGTCCCAGGATTCGAGGAAGGAGTGGCCGCGCTCCTCGACCCAGCCGTCGAAGTCGGCGGAGGTGAGGACGTTGGGTGAGGTGAGGAGCAGGTTGTCGGTCGCGAGCAGCTTGACCGGGGCGGACTCGTCGACGACGCGCTCGGCGCGGCCCAGGGAGAGCGGAACGGGAGCTGGGAAGTTGCTGCTCTGGTACTGGACGATGAGGGTTCCGCCGCTGCGAACGAACTCGTTTAGGCGGGGCTGGGCGGCGGCGAGCGCGGGCAGGGCGGAGTAGGCGCGGATACCGACGACGATGGTGTTGTAGGCGGAAAGGTCGCCCGAGGCGAGCTCGGCAGAGGTGAGAACGTGTGGCATTACTCCCAGAGCTTCAATGGCGTCGGGGACATCGTCGCCTGTGCCCATGATGTAACCGATGCGAAGGTTTGGGGCGAGCTTGATGTCGACGATCCTGCGGGTGAGCAACTGGGCTGGTTTGTATTGGTTATAGGGCCGCAGACCGGGGTAACCGACGCCCTGCCAGCCGGTTTGGTAGGTGTGTCCCGCGGAGTGCGCCACTGCTTGAATCGTATCGGGAGCGGCTTGCAGGGCATGCGCCATCGTGACAGTGGTCCCAGTTTCGGTTGGCGTAACGGAGAACTGAATCGGCTCTGTGTCTCCAGCTGCGGCCAGGTGGAACGGCACCGACGCGGGTTGAGCGCTCCAGCCTGTCGGGAGGATGAGTTCGACTGTGCCATCGGCGGCGGCCTGGGCGTGGACCGTCACCCGCACCGGCAGCGCCGAGCCGTCGAGAGGCAGAATGCGTGCTTCGGGGTCCATGCGAACGCCGATGGCGGGAGTGACGACTAATGGCTCGTAGATGCCGCCGGGTCCGAGAACGCGTTGCATGGTCTGTACGACCTCGCCAACGCGTATGGGCACGCCGTCAAAGGTGAACTCGGCCCATGCTTCGAGAGGGTAGGGGACGAACGATCGTTCGCGATACTCGGGGTGGGTGAGGTCGTAATAGGGCTGCTCGATGTTGGGGCGCGTGAAGTAGGGCTGGGTGGGCTGGGCGTTGTCGGGAACTTTGAGCTTGTAGATGGCGTCCGAAGTGGAGCCCGTGGCATGGGTGCTTGCCGGTTCGCCCTGCTGCCACGGATCGCCGGTGGTGCTTTCGAGCCAGGTTTTCTCGATGTGGACGTCCGCGGCTTGGGCGGTGTGGATGCGGACGTTGAATTCCTCGCCGGGAGAGACGCTGCGGGCAGTCTCGTCCGGTCCGCCGCCGCGGAATCCGCCACTTTCCTGGGCATTGGTGGACTTGGTTGAGAAGGCGATGAGGTCCAGGCCGAGAAGATTCTTCAGCGCGGATTGAAACTGGTCGATCTTGGTGTCGAGTTCGAAGAGCAGGCTGGCCTTGGCCTGGGGGTCGAGGTCGGCCGAGGCTACCCGCGCGCGAAGGTCGAGGGTCTGGCGATAAAGCGGAGTGAGTGCATGCGCACTGGTTTCGCCGGGCTGGCCGCTGTGCTGCCGGCGGAATTCAGTCACCTGGTCGTCCAGTTGATGCAGGCCGGCAGTCAGCCAGGCGGGCGGCGCATTTCCTGCAAGAGCGGCCAGGACGGACAGACTGGTGCGGATGTGAACGCGAGAGTTCAGGAAGAGGCCGCCGATCACTTCAGACTTGCCGGCGCCAGCGGCGGCCTGCGGCGCGACGGCCCACAGGTGATAGCTGGTGCTCGCCGGGCCGCTGAATGAAGGATTCGCCCCCCCGTTCTGCGACTTCTGCATTCCCCAGCCTTCGCGCGCGATCTGTGCGTAGCCGCGGCCCAGCGCCGGGTCGCGCATGCCCACTTGAATGGCCACGTCTGTAGAGGGCACACCCGTCGTGACCTCGCCGGTGACGTAGTTCTTGAATCTTGCCGGCGCCCATTTGCCCGTGGCGTAGTCGAACATGCCGCGCTCGGTGACTGGCGCGAAAGGAACCATGGAATAGACGGCGAGCGGCTGCCAGACGGTGAGGCCCAGGCCGCCTTCGCTGACTGGTTTGAGCTGCTCGGGGAAGACGTTGGGATCGGCGGCGGCCTTGAAGGCCTCCTGGGCAATTTCGCCGGAGACCTGGTGGTGGCCGTGGCCGTCGGTAATGCCGCCGACAAAGGTTGAGACGATGACCTGCGGGCGCTCGCGGCGGACGGCGAGGACAGCGTCGTACAGCACGCGGTCGTGACCCCATTTCGAGAAGGCTTCTTCCTGCGTCTTGGAAAAGCCGAAGTCGATTTCGGTGCCCCAGAGCTGCTTGACGCCGTAGTACTGGCCGGCCTTCAACAATTCATTGGTGCGGATCAACCCCAGCGCGTCGTAGCTCTCAGCGGACATGGCGTTCTGGCCGCCTTCGCCGCGGGTGAGGGTGAGTAGCGTGCAGCGCGCGCCGAGGCCGCGGGAGAGATAAGTCAGAAGCGCGCCATCCTCGTCGTCGGGGTGGGCGACGATCATCAAGACGCTGGCGGTAGTCGTCAGCCGGCGCAACGATTGTTCGAGCGCAGCCGCTCCGCGGTCTTCAGCCAGCGGCAGGGCGATGCTGGTGGGCTCGATGGCAGGGAGCTGAATGGCTTCGCTTGCCTGGGCGGGCAGGCGGATGGGAAGAACGCCTGCAAGGATGAGGCCGGCAAGGGTTGCGCCCGCTGCTGCCCGGAGATGTTTGTCGGAGAAGAACATGGTCTCCGTCAGTGTACAATCCGGGGAGTGATTACGGGCTTTCAAGGCTGGACAGTTGGCCAATCAAAACGTGTTGGTGTGGGTCGCGGCGGCCTGCGCATCGCTGCGCTTATCCTGCTGCTGCAATGGAGCGGTTTCGCTTTTTCGCAAAAGGCACATAACGCTCCATTGCAGCGCGTGCCGCACTCGGCCAGCCTCACGTTCATCCGGAAAGACGGCAGCTGCGTGGATGGGCCGATCTCGAAGATCGATCCGAAGTCCGTTACGATTACTTCCCAGCCGCCGGTCACGATTCAGCGCAAGGACCTGCTCCAGGTAAGCCAAGGGAATGCTCTGGTGTTCAGCGCGCGCAGTTCGTGGGCGGATGTGGAAGCGGTTCATCTGCTGCCGCGCGAAGCATTCTCGATCAAGCTGCACAACGGAAAAACCATTAAGGACAGTCCGTTGCGCGTGACTGCGGACGGCATGGTGTTCAAGCGATTCCTGTGGATGACGAAGCGGATTGGGAAGGACCAGATTGTGACGGTGGATTATCTGCGCATGAAGCCGGAATCGGATGCCTTCAACTACTTTGCGCAGGAAGGGCCGGCGATGCTGTTCTTTTATCCGGAGTTTTACGATCGGCTGGCCGGGCTTGAGGGGCGGATTCCTGTGCGTCTCTACGACGCGGTGCGGCCGCAGGATGATGCACCACTCAAATGTCTGCAGCATTAACTGTTCGCCTGGCGGTCAAGGACATTTTCCTCCACCGGCATGAGCCCATTCTGATATGCGAACCTCAATGTACGGGCTGAAGACCGTACCCTTCAAATGTTCACTCCCTCCATCGGCACTGTCACCTTATGATTGATTCCTCATCGAGCTCTCCAACACTCGAACGGCGCATCGGCCTGCGGTCGGCTGTGCTGTTCAACATGCTGGAGATGATTGGGGTGGGGCCGTTCATTACGCTCCCCCTGGTGATCGCGGCGGCGGGGTTCCGGCTGAGCGTTTGGGCGTGGGCGCTGGGCGCGGCGATTGCCGTGGCCGATGGGCTGGTGTGGGCCGAGCTGGGTGCGGCGTTTCCGCGCGCCGGCGGGTCGTACGCATTTTTGCGGGAAATTTATGGGCCGCAGCGCGCCGGGAACTGGCTCAGCTTTCTTTATGTTTGGCAGTTAAGCTTTTCTGCGCCCTTGTCGATTGCTTCCGGATGTATTGGGCTGTCGAGTTTTCTCGGAGTCTTCTGGCCGCGGATCGACAGCGCGCCAATCGCAGCTCTCCCGGCGCTGCACTATGCCAACCTGGCGGCCGCTGCCGTTTGCCTGTTCGTCACATGGATGCTCTATCGCCGCCTCAGCATCGTGACTGGAATGGCCTGGGTGCTCTTCGTGGGAGTGATGGC
>Ga0182024_10012397_pt1 | contig 16871 bp, 21 predicted proteins | sample P32metaG_FD_120480 | JGI IMG/M metagenome (GOLD analysis project Ga0182024, IMG submission 120480) | Permafrost microbial communities from Stordalen Mire, Sweden - P3-2 metaG (Illumina Assembly) | ecosystem: Environmental > Terrestrial > Soil > Wetlands > Permafrost | place: Sweden: Stordalen...
ACGACGCTCGAGGTGTTGCAAGCGGCTAGGCCGGCGGCTGCGGCGAAAATGAGAAGGGCGTGAAATCGGTGCACGGGATCCTCCATGGCGATGCGCAGCGAGTCCTTTCTTCCGAATGCGACGAGCGCCTTCTTCGTGCCGGTGCGAACGTCGCCGGCCTTACCTGCGTTACTAGAATAGGCCCGGTTCGCGGCGCAGGAAAGGTCAAAATAGCGTCGCAGCATCCAGCAATAGCGAGAGGAATTTTTCCGTGAGACTTTCAGCAATCATTTCAATAACTTTAGTTATCGCCTTAACGGCGTGCGGCGGAGCGATGAACGCCGTACCCCTCGGAAACTCGGCGCAACGGCCGGGCCTAACCTTGGCGCAACAGGCGCTTCATCCCAGCGCTGCGGAGCTCGGACTTTGGCCGCGTGCCGGACAAGCGGAACGAGCCTGTGCCGACGCCCCCTCCGGGTACGCGCAATGCTTGGCGCTGGTGCGCACCGACATTCACGGGCCGATCAGTCCGGATACACCTGCCGGATACTCACCTGCCGATTTACAATCGGCGTACAACCTCACAAAGTACAGCTTGGGTCACGGCAGCGGCAAAACCGTCGCAGTCGTTGACGCGTATGACGATCCCGACGCGGCGTCGGACTTGGCGATCTACCGTTCCGCCTACGGACTTCCAAAGTGCACGTCGTCCAATCACTGCTTCACGAAAGCGAAGTTCGGCACGTCGGGCAACGCCGGTTGGGGAGAAGAGGAATCGCTTGACCTCGACATGGTTTCGGCGATCTGTCCGAAGTGCAAGATTCTGCTCGTTGAAGCGCCCAACAACGACATCAGCAGTCTCGCGAGCGCCGAAAAGTACGCAACCGCTCGCGCGGACTACGTCAGCAATAGCTGGAGCGGCAACGAAGGCTCGAGGACGTACGACGACGACTTCAATGTCAGCGGTGTCGCGATTACCGCGGCAACCGGAGACGACGGTTATAAAGAAACCGCGCAGTGGCCCGCCATTCTTCCAACCGTGACCGCCGTCGGCGGAACGACGTTGTCGTCCTACAAGCCCCGCAAGGAGACAGCGTGGTCGGGCGCCGGGAGTGGTTGCAGTAAGGTCTACGCAAAGCCGAGCTTCCAGCGCGACCTGAACACCGGCTGTTCCGACCGCGCGGAAGCGGATACGTCTGCCGATGCCAATCCGAATACCGGCGTTGCCGTCTACGATAGCGATGGTGAAAGCGGCTGGCTCGTCTTCGGCGGGACCTCCGTCGCAGCGCCGATCATCGCTTCGGTATTCGCTCTTGGCGGTAATCGGGCGAACAACAACGACACGCACCTTTACGGCCACAAGTCGAGCCTCAACGACGTCACGAGCGGGCAAAACGGCACCTGCGGCAAGCCGCTCTGCACGGCCGGTCCGGGCTGGGATGGGCCGACGGGACTAGGCACCCCCAACGGCATCGGCGCCTTCTGAAGAAGCTCGGATTCGGTCGATTTCGTTGTCGCGGGGGCCTCATTTACCGTAGTAAACTTCGGCCCCCCGCTCCTAGAACTCGACTCGAATCAGAGCTTCTTCGGGACCACCGATTTGGCCGATTTCGTTGTCGCGGGGTCTCATTGCAATCTAAGGTTAGGCTGCCATCGCACTCGGGTATGAAAGCAAGGTCTTTCTTGTGCACCTGAGAGGAGAGTTTCGGCGATGAGGTTTTTTTCAGGAATGACGGCGCTGGTCGCGGTGATGCTGCTCGTCGGCGGCGCCTCGACCCCACCGGTGGCGGCCCAAGATTATGGGGTTCCGGCGTACACGACGTGGCAGCCGGGTTGGGACGCGCATCAGTACGATAAGCACCATGTGATGTTGGGGACCGTCGCCTCGTTTGCGCCGTATCGCTTGACCGTGGCGCGCCATAACGGCAACGTTCAGACGGTAGATCTCAAGCACGGCACGGTGATCTATCCGACCGGTGCCACGCCTACGACGGGAGAGCGCGTCGCGCTCGTCGGCTACTACAGCAACGGCACGTTCATTGCCAACCGCGTAATTCTACATCCTTAGCACGGCCCTCGCGACCGCGCCGCCTGCGCTCGTGCAGGTGGCGCAACGGTTCGTCGAAACGACTCGGGGCATCGTCGGTTTCCGGCTGCATCGAGTCCTCGACGTGCATGCCGGCTTCTCGCATCGTCACGAAGATCTCGTCATGACGGGCATCTATCAAGACGGAACGACGGTCAAGGTGCGCATCGTCAGTTACACGATCAATGGAACGCCGGCGAGTACGTCGGCCGACGCGGCGATGACGAAAGCCTTCGAGCATCCCAAGCCCGGCACCGCATTCCAGCCGCCCTTCGATCCGCGGTATACCGGCGGATACTCCTACCATTCGGCCGGTCCCTCGACGATCGCGTTTGCATCCGGCGTTCGCGATGAGGCGCACGGAGGCGGAACCTTTGCGTACGACGCGAGCCACGACGTCGTCTGGTACGCGTATCAGCCGAACGCGCTGCCGCCGCACGCGACCTCTGGGACGATCCTCGATCGGCGTTCCGAAGTCTTGCCGAACTACTGGGCGGTGACGCACGAGACGCAGCAGTATAAAGGTCACTACGGCCCCTTCCCCGGCGCGGGGCTGCAAGAGGCCGACTACTCCGGCTTTAGTCGCTTCCGCAACCTGGAGAGCGCGCTCCGTTCCCTTTAAGAGGTCGGGAAGGCTTTGCGCCCCCTGCAGAAAACCGTGAGAAGCAGAGGAGAAGAGCATGCCCGATTTTCTGAAGACGTTGTTCGTGAACCCACCCACCTTCGAAGGCTTCGACGGCGGCGCGGGATCGCGGTATCAATGTCGCCGCGAAGTGCGGTCGTTCTGGTACCCGACGTGGCTGGCACAGCCGGCCGCGATGGTGCCGGGAAGCCGGCTGATCGACGCGCCGCCCGACGGCCTGACGTTCGATCAGGTCGCCGCGACTGCGAAGGACTACGAATGCATCATCCTCCACACCAGCACTCCGTCGTTTAACAACGACGCGCGCTTCGCGGCGCGCGTCAAGCAAGAGAATCCCAAGGCCATCGTCGGCCTCGTCGGCGCGCACGTCGGCGTGCTGCCCGAGCAATCGCTGCGGCTTGCGCCGGCTGCGGATTGGGTCAGCGTCGGTGAGTTCGATTACACGTGCGTCGAGGTTGCATCGGGTAAACCGATCAACGAGATCGACGGCGTTGCCTATCGCGAGAACGGCCAGATCGTGCGAACGCCCGAGCGCCCGATCATCATGGACATGGAAGCGTTTCCGTCGGTGCTTGACGTCTATCGCCGCGATCTGACGATCCCAAACTATTTCAACGGTTACTTGCAGCATCCGTATCTCTCGTTCTATACGGGGCGCGGCTGCAAGTCGAAATGCACGTTCTGTCTCTGGCCGCAAACGATCGGCGGCCATCTCTACCGCTTCCGCAGCGTCGACAGCGTCGCGGCCGAGATGGTCCGGGCGAAAGCGATGTTCCCTGAAGTCAAGGAGTTCTTCTTTGACGACGACACGCTCACCGATAACATTCCGCGCGTTGAAGAGGTCGCGCGACGCTTGGGCCCGCTCGGCCTCACCTGGTCGTGCAACGCCAAGCCGAACGTGCCGCGCGCGACGCTCGAGGTGATGAAGGCCAATGGCTTGCGGCTCTTGCTCGTCGGCTACGAGTCGGGCAACCAGCAGGTGCTCAACAACATGAAGAAGGGCACGCGCCTCGACATCATCCGGCGCTTCGCAAAAGACTGCCACGAGCTAGACATCAAAGTGCACGGCACGTTCATTCTCGGCATGCCGGGCGAGACGCCGGAGACGATCCGCGAGACGATCAACTTCGCTTGCGAGATGGATCCTGAGACGATCCAAGTCTCGCTGGCCGCGCCGTATCCCGGAACGTATCTCTACAAACAAGCGCAAGAGAACGGCTGGCTCGAGGCGCAGAGCGAGGAACTAGTCGATACGCACGGCGTGCAGCACGCGGCGCTCAACTATCCCGGCTTGAATTCGACGATGATGTTCGAATCGGTCGACGAGTTCTACCGGCGCTTCTACTTCCGGCCGCGCAAGATGTTCTCGCTCCTGGGCGGCATGATCGGCGATCGTCAAGTGATGAAGCGGCGCGTACGCGAAGGCGTGGAGTTCTTCCACTTCTTGCGCGAACGCCGGCGCGAAACTGCCGCGGCATCCGCGGAAAGCGTCGCAGCGTCTACCTAACGCGCTTCAGGTGCGCAGCGTCAGGATCGAAATGCTATACGCCGGGAGCGTTAGCGGTACGGTCGTGCCGACCGTGCCGAGGTTCCGGCTAATCGGGCCGATCCAGCGGTTCTCTTTCGATTTGTCGTACTGCGTTTTGCCGTAGACCGTCAGCCTTGCCGCAAAGCTCGTCTTCCCGGAACCGCTCAAACGCGCGTCGATTGCGATGGCCTTTAGCGTGTTGTTGAAGAGCACGAACGCGTAGCCGTTCGTCTGCGCGAAGCCGTATGCGCGCACGTCGGTCGACAGCGACCCCGGCACGGTGACGGCGCGCACCTTCGACCCCGCGGGAGCTTCTGCGGCGAAGAGCGCCATCACGCGTGCTGTCGGGAAGGGCGTTCCGCCCGGGATCTTCGGCGTGTTGGCGCAGCCTTCGTACGGATCCGGCAGGCCGTCGGAGAACAGCCCCTCACTGCCGAAGTGCTGCCAGCCGTAAAGTTTCTTCGAATAGTCGCCGGTCTCGTCGCAGCTTCCATAGGCGAGCCACCACGTCGCCATCGGAACGCCAGCGTTCAGCAGCGTGCCGAGCATCTGCCCCAAGAACAACCCGTTGACGATCGAGACCGATTGCTTCCCTTCGTTGCCGGCATCGTTGTTGAACTCGCCGAGATAGATCGGGACGCTCTTAGCAACGCCGGCGGCCGTCATCTGCTTGCGAAGGCCTGCGAGGTCGCTCACGAAATTGTCGATCGCCGGGCCGAGAAGGAACGAATCGCTATCGAGGTTGTATTGCGGATAATAGTGCAGCTCGACGAAATCGAAGGGCCGCGCTTTGCGCAGCACGACGTCGTTCCACGCTCGATCGTTCGGCGTATCCACGACGACGCCGAGTTTGGCTTGTGGATCGGCTCTCTTTACGGCGGGATAGTAGCCCGTGCGAACGGCATTCGAGTACGTCACCGGATCGTGCGGGTTGGCGTGCAGATCGTACTCCCACGAGCCGTACACTTCGTTTCCGACCGTCCAATACTCGGCGCGATAACCGTGGCTCTTGGCCTCGGCCACCCAAGCGGCGGCCTCACTCGGCTCGCCGCCGGCGTTGCAGGCGCGATTGCTTCCGTAGTTCAGCGTGACCGCGACGTCGATGTCCAACGGAGCCGAAACATCGGTCATCAAATTATCGAACGTCGCGCCCGGTGTGATGTAGCCCATCTTGTCGCAGAGGGTACCGCCGTTTTCCCAGTGGTACGCGTCGGATTCCGAGCCGCCCGGAAAGCGCACGAGTTTTACCCCGGTCTTGCGCAGCGACGGATTAACGAACGACTGCGTGAAATCGTACCAGGTAACGATCGATGCACCGTACGCATCGGGTGCGACGGTGGGCCCGCTGGAGCGCGCGTCGAGCTCGATCACCGGAGCCCGCTCCGATACGGCGGCCCCCAGCGATGCCGGGGGAATCGTTCGCGCCGCCGTACACGAGGTGGCAACGATGAGAATGAGAACGCCGAGCCCCAATCGGTATCGCATACGGACCTCCTGCGCCCAGTATAGTACGCACGTGCCGCCCCGGAGCCCCGGCGATTGACGAACATACGTTCGCATGATAGAGTCGGTAGCGTAATGAGGTGCGGCAAGTGAGCTGGCTTTCACGGATGCGCTCCTCACTCGGCCGCGCGCGCGAAGTCTTTTCGGCCGTCGCGCGGCTGGGTGCCGCGCAGCGGCCCTTGACGCCCGAGTTTTGGGACGAACTCGAAGATATGCTCATCGTCGCCGATTTCGGTGTGCCCACGACCACGAAGATCATCACCGGGCTGCAGACCGTCGCAAAACAGGAAGATTGGAAAACGAGCGATCAGGTCGTCGCGCGCTTCCGCAAAGATGTCGAGCAGTTTCTCACGCTTCCCGGTGCCGAGCTGAATCTGAAGCCGGTGCCGGCCGTGATGCTGATCGTCGGGGTCAACGGCAGCGGCAAGACGACGACGATCGGTAAGCTCGCAGCGCGCCTGCACAAGGAAGGAAAGCGCGTGCTGCTGATTGCGGCCGACACGTTCCGAGCTGCGGCGGCCGAACAGCTCGTGGTCTGGGCCGAGCGCAGCGGCAGTACCGTGGTTCGCGGCGCGGAAGGCGCGGATCCGGCCTCGGTCGTTTTCGACGGCATGCGCGCGGCGAAGGCGCGCGGCTTCGACGTCGCCATCGTCGATACGGCGGGCCGGCTGCAAACCAAAATCAATTTGATGGAAGAGCTGAAGAAGATGCGGCGCGTGATCGAGCGCGAACTCGGCGAGCCGCCGGCGGAGACGCTGCTGGTGCTCGACGGAACGAGCGGTCAGAACGCCATATCGCAGGCAAAACTCTTCAATATGGCAACGCAGCTGACCGGCATCGTGGTCACCAAGCTCGACTCCACTGCAAAGGGCGGAGTGCTCGTCGCCATCGTGGACGAGCTGGAGGTCCCCATCAAGCTCGTCGGGCTGGGTGAGGGCACGGACGACTTACGAGCCTTTTCACCTGCCGAGTTCATCGACGCACTCTTCGACGAGGCGGAAACCGCTGCAACATCGTGAGCGGTTCGAGCAGAATGCCATCCCCTTGGCACTCCGCGATGAGAGCGTGATGATACGTAAGGCGCCTAACGGCTTAGAGAAAGGAAACAGAATGGCTGCAGAAGACGAACGACAACTCGCCCTCGCCAACGCGCTCACTCAAATCGAGCGCCAGTTCGGCAAAGGCTCGATCATGCGCATGGGTGATTTTCAGGAACGCATGGCGTTCGAGGTCGTACCGACCGGCTCGATCGCGCTCGATTTAGCGCTCGGCGTGGGAGGGCTCCCCCGCGGGCGAATCGTCGAGATCTATGGCCCCGAGTCGAGCGGCAAGACGACGCTGGCCCTGCATGCCATCGCCGAGGCGCAGAAGACCGGCGGAACGGCCGCCTTCATCGACGTCGAGCACGCGCTCGATCCCAACTACGCCGCGGCGCTCGGAGTCGACCTCGACAACCTGCTGGTCTCGCAGCCGGACACCGGAGAGCAGGCGCTCGAGATCGCCGAGATGCTGACGCGAAGCAATGCGGTCGACGTGGTCGTCGTCGACTCGGTCGCCGCGCTCGTAACTCGTGCCGAGCTGGAAGGCGATATGGGCGACGCGCACGTCGGATTGCAGGCCAGATTGATGTCCCAGGCGCTGCGCAAGCTGACCGCCGCGATCTCTCGCAGCAAGACCGTGATGATCTTCATCAACCAGCTGCGCGAAAAGGTCGGCATCATGTTCGGAAATCCCGAAACGACGTCGGGCGGCCGCGCGCTGAAATTCTATGCGTCCATTCGGCTCGACGTTCGCAAGCTCGAAACGATCAAAGTCGGCCAAGACAGCATCGGAACGCGCACGCGCGTCAAAGTCGTCAAGAATAAATGAGCTCCACCGTTCCGGCAGGCCGAGTTCGACATCACCTACGGTCACGGCATCTCGAAGATGGGATCGATCCTCGATGTGGCGCTCGATCAAAACATCGTCGGAAAGAGCGGCTCCTGGTACACCTACGGAGAGCAGCGCATCGGCCAAGGGCGCGAAAACGCCAAGGCCTTCCTCGAGGAACATTCGGACGTCGCCGTCGAGATCGAAAGCAAGATCCGCGAAGCGCTCAGTACGGTTGCCTCGAGCAACGGCAAGGCACCGGCAGCCGTCGCGGTTGAGGGTTGATGACTTGCGCGAGAGGGTGGTTCGAGGGAGACTTGACGCCTCGAAGCCGCTCGTCGCTACGCTTCCGGCTCCGCTCCTGCTGCGCTGCCTCGTCGCTCCGCCATCCATGGCTGCGCTCCTCGGTCAGAGCCTTCTCGGCATCATGTCTCCCTCGAACCACCCTCTCGCGCAAGTCATCATAAGAATGTAACGTGGCGAGGGCGTACCCGGCTGCGCTGGGCATGTTGGCGAGACAGCGGCTTACGGAGGCGCAGCTGTGGCAACGACTCGAGCGCAAGGGCTTTGGCGACGAGGTGACGCGCGAGGCGGTTGAGCGCTGTAAGCGCGAAGGGTTCGTCGACGATCGCCTCTATGCGACGCTCTATGTCGAGGGCAAGCGGAATGCGGTCGGCGATAACAGGCTCGTCGGCGATTTGATTCGCAAGGGCATCGACGCTGCGGCGGCGGCCCACGCCGTAGCGGAACTCGAGCAGAGCGAAGGCTCGCGGTGCACCGCGGCCTTCGAAAAACTTCTCGGCAAGAAGCCCGATGTAGCCTATCCGTCCGCCGCCCGGCGTTTGGAGCGGCTCGGTTTCCCCGCCGCGACGATCTATCGAATCTTGCGCGAACACGCCGCCAAGTACGGTCCGTTAGCGACTGAAAAAGAGGCGCTCTCCTAGGAGCCTGTCGGACTTAGGCGCATTTCCGTCTTCGGACCGCCCTTTGCCCGAATACTTCGTTGCTCATCGGTCACGAAGCTACGGCTTCGCTCCCTCTTCGCGCCTCGTCTTCGAACAAAGCCCGGCACCGAATCCGAAAAAGGCCCAAGTCCGACAGACTCCTAGCTGTCCCAATCGTTTCTGCGCTCGGGCACTGGTCCCGTCATGGCGACGCAAACGATTGTTCTAGCGGACGACGATCGTGCGATTCGTGAGTTGCTGACGCACCATCTCGAGCGTGAAGGTTTCGCGGTCGTCGGCGTTGCCGACGGCAACTCGGCGCTTCGCCTGGCGCGCGGTGCCGCGGATCTTCTGGTGCTGGACGTCGGACTGCCCGGGGTTGACGGCTACGACGTCGCGCGAACGCTTCGACGCGAAGACCGCACCGTGCCGATCGTCATGGTGACGGCACGCTGCGACGAGCTCGATCGCGTCGTGGGTTTCGAACTCGGCGCCGATGACTATCTGTGCAAACCGTTCTCCCCGCGCGAGCTAGTCGTCCGCGTCAAGGCGATCCTGCGGCGCGCCGGCCGCCCCGTCGCGCAAGCCGGACCGCTCCTGTGCTTCGGCCGGCTCGAGATCGATCCGGCGGCGCGCGAGGCGCGCGTCGACGGAACCGACGTCAAGCTCAAGCCACGTGAGTTCGCACTCTTGATGGAGTTTGCAGATAATCCCGGCGTTGCGCTCTCGCGAGATTGGCTGCTCCAGCGCGTGTGGGGCTTCGATTTCGACGGCGACGAACGAACGATCGACGTCCACGTCCACCGCTTACGCGCGAAAATCGAAGAACCGTGGAAGCTGCCGCCGATGCTGCGGACCGTGCACGGATTCGGCTATAAGTTCCTTCGACCGTAGCGCGTTGGGGGCATCGTGCTGGACCTCGAACGGCTTGCAAATTCCATCGGCGAGCGTGCGGTGCTGCCGACGGTCGGCCACGAGCTGCGCACGCCGCTGACTTCGATCCGCGGCTATATCGAGACGGTGCTCGATGGTCAGATCGACCCGCAGACATCGCGCCGCTTTCTCGAAACGGCGCGACGCGAAGCCCTTCGCCTCGGCCGGCTGATCGACGGCATGCTGGAGATCTCGATGCTCGAGCGCAGGCCGGGCCTCGCTCGGTGCGACGTCGTCGAACAGATTCGCGCAACCGTCGACATCATTGCGCCGATCGCGTACAAGCGCGACGTCACAATTCGCACGCGCTCGCCGAAGCGCGCCGTGGCGCGCCTGGATGCCGATGAATGCGTTCATGCGCTCTCAAACCTCGTCGAGAACGCGGTGAAGCACGGCAGCGAGCACGGCACCGTCAAGGTTGCGTGCCGCCGGGCGGACCCGTTTGTCGAGGTTGCCGTGGACGACGACGGCGACGGCGTCGATCCGGCGCAGCGAAAGGCGATCTTCACACTGGGCGTCCACGGCGCGGGTACGGATCGGACGGGCAGCGGCATTGGATTGGCCGTCGTCAAGGCCATCGCCGAACGCGCCGGCGGCGACGTTCGGGTGGAGTCGTCCTCGCTGGGGGGTGCCCGATTTGTTTTGCTGGTTCCGGCGGGATAGCGGGCTGGGCACGTCGTAGATAACAGTCCGTGGCTATGTCCCGGGTTCCGTTCGCACATGCGAGTGAAGCCGAGCTCGCGCGGATCTTTGACTTCTACCAAATCGTCTGGCAGTACGAACCCCGCAGCTTCCCAATCACTTGGAACGAACACGGTCGCCCCATCGAGTTTTTCACTCCGGATTTTTATCTTCCGGAGTACGACCTATATCTCGAGCTGACCGTCGCCAAGCCGATCCGCAACTCGCGCAAAAACCGAAAGATCCGCTTGCTGCGTTCGCATCATCCCCGCATCAACGTCAAGCTTTTCACCCGCCGCGATGTCGAGCGTGTCTTCTCGCGTTCGATGAAGCGGGCCTCATGATCGGGGATCCGCTCTTCGACTCCACTTCGATCGCTACGCGCGTCGCACAAATCGGATCGGCCATATCGCAGGACTATGCGGGCAAAGTACCGGTCATGGTCGGAATGCTGGCGGCCAAGGACACATTTTTCGCCGACCTGGCGAGGGCCGTCACGACCCCCTGCCAGCTCGACGTTATCTCGGTCAACGGCTACGGCGACGGCGACGGCATCGTGCTGGAAAAGGACCTGGCAATCCCGATCGAGCAGCGGCACGTCATTCTCGTTGACGATACGGTGGATACCGGCCTGACGCTCCAGTTCGTCGTCAAGACGTTGCTGGCGCGCAAGCCGGCCTCACTTGCCGTCTGCACGTTACTCGATCGACCGCACCGAAGGATCGCCGACATCGAAATTAAGTACAGGTGCTTCGAAGCCCCCGACGTATTCGTCGTGGGCTATGGACTTGGTTATCTAGGGCGTTATCGGGAATTGCCGGCTTTGTACGCATACGGAACGTGGCCCGCATGAAGGGCGCGAGGCTGGCGAGAATCACGATCGCCGCGCTCGTCTGCCTGGTGGCGATCGCGCTGATTCCGGCTCGTAGCTTCGCGCTCGAGCTGCGCTCGATCGAACAAGCCGCAGCCGACTATCGCAGTCCCAACGAGCACCTGGAGGAAATGTTCCGCGCCGCCTTGCTCGATACGAGCCGCCTCGCGGAATACGCCCCCGACGGCACCGCCTATATTCCGACGGGGGACATCCCGGCGGAGTGGTTGCGCGACGCGAGCGCCCAGGCGCGTCCGTATCTTTTCTTCGCCAAAGAGGACCCCGACGTTCGCGGGTTGCTGCGCGCCATAATCGCGCGCATGGCCAAGTACCTGCAGATCGACCCCTATGCCAACGCCTACACCCTGGATTACCGCGTCTGGGAACAGAAGTTCGAGCTCGATTCGCTCGCCTATCCGACGGCGCTGGCGTGGAGCTATTGGAAGACCACCGGCGATACTAGCATCTTTACCGGCGATTTTTCCACGATGCTCGACGACGTGCTGGCCACGATGCAGCGCGAACAGAATCACCCGCGCTACTCGCGCTACACGCATAAGGAGCTTTCCAACGACGGCGCCGGCCGGCCGGTCGGCTACACGGGAATGATTTGGACCGGATTCCGGCCGTCGGACGACGCGTGCTACTTCAACTTCTTGATTCCATCGGAAATGTTCGCGGTCGTCGCGCTCGGCGACATGTCGGAGATCGAGCTCAAGGTCTACCACAACGTGGTCAAGGCGCGCGAGGCTCGCGCGTTGCGCGACGAAGTGCAGCGCGGCATTCAGACCTACGGCTTGGTGCTCGTTCCAAAGTACGGCTACATCTACGCCTACGAAGTGGACGGTTTTGGCCATGCGATCCTCACCGACGATGCAAACATCCCGAGCCTGCTTGCCGCTCCTTATTTCGGCTACACGATGCCCAACGACCGCTACTACGAAAACACGCGGCGTTTCTTGCTCTCGCAGGACAATCCGTCGTTCTACCAAGGCCACGTGGCGCGCGGAATCGGGAGCTATCACACGCCGGAGCACTACATTTGGCCGCTTGCGTTAATCATCGAGGGCATGACGGCGACGACTGGTGCCGAGAAACAGGACGTTCTCGGACAACTGCTTGCCAGCGATCCGGGCGATCACCTGCTGCATGAATCGTTCAATCCCGATAATCCGCAGCAGTTCACACGGCGCAACTTCGGCTGGCCCAACGCGTTGTTTTCCGAGTTTGTGATGACCCAGTTCGAAGGCGATCCGGGGATCCCGATGGGTGACACGAGCGACCTAGAGTTTCGCTCGGAGTAGCCCTTTAAGAGGCTCCGCAAATGTATGCCTACCTCTTCCTCGCGATGTGGCTCGCCCTACTGGTTTACTGGTGGCGGATGGCCGGTAGTGACGGCCTCAACGAGCTGCGCGAATCCGGGCCGTCCCGGCTTGTGCGCCTTCTTGCAATCCTCGGTGCGCTCGCGCTGCTCTGTCTTCCCAGCGTTCCGCTTCCGTGGTTCGACCGACGATTTCTTCCACCGGGGATGGCGTGCGTTTGGGTCGGCTTGGCAGTTACCGCCGGCGGCTTGCTGTTCGCTGCCTGGGCGAGCTATCACCTCGGGAACAATTGGAGTCAAGCGGTCACGATCAAGCAAGGCCACGAACTGGTTACGAGCGGTCCGCATGCCATCGTGCGACACCCGATTTATACCGGGCTCCTATTCGGATTTATCGGAATGGCCGTGGCTCTCGGCGAATTGCGCGGCGTACTTGCGGTAGGGCTCGTCTTTGCCGTGCTCTGGGCGAAACTAAGACTCGAGGAGAAATGGATTCGCGGGCATTTCGGCGAGTCGTATGATGCCTACTCGCAACGCGTGAAGGTCCTATTGCCGTATCTAATATGAAGGCCGACATCATCCTCGGCTGTCAATGGGGAGACGAGGGCAAGGGCCGCATCATCGATCTGTACGCCGCCGATTACGACGTCGTCGCGCGATTCGGCGGCGGCGATAATGCCGGACACTCGATCGTCGTCGGCTCGCAAGAGCTAGCTCTGCGGATCGTTCCGTCGGCGGTGATGCATCCCGACGTCGAGCTTTTTGTCGGCGGCGGGACCGTCGTCAATCCGCAAACGTTGCTTGACGAGCTCGGACGTCTCGCGGCAATCGGGATCGACACTTCTCGTGTCAAGATTTCCGATCGCGCGCACGTCGTGCTGCCGCATCACGTGATGCGCGATGCAGCAGCCGAGCGCGAACGCGGAAGCGGCGCCATCGGCACGACCGGGCGCGGGATTGGGCCGGCGTACGTGGATCGCGTGGCGAGAAGCGGCATTCGCTTCGCGGACGTGATGGCTCAGGATGACGCGGAGATGCTCGAAGCCGCGCGGCGGCTGGCGCCCCACGTTGTCGACGGCGTCGCGTACATTCACGAACGCCTCGACGGCGGGAAGCGGATCCTGCTCGAAGGCGCTCAAGGCGCGCTGCTCGACGTCGGCTACGGCACCTATCCGTACGTGACGAGCTCGCACACGATCGCGGGCGGCGCGTGCACGGGACTCGGCATCGGCCCGGGCGCCATCGGCCGCGTGATCGGCGTCTTCAAGGCCTACTGCACGCGCGTGGGCGCGGGCCCGCTGCCGTCGGAGCTGCACGACGAACGTGGCGAGAAGCTGCGCCGTCAAGGCGGCGAGTTCGGAACGGTGACCGGCCGCCCTCGCCGTTGCGGATGGTTCGATGCCGTCGCCGCGCGGTACGCTGTCGCGCTCAACGGATTGACGAACGCGATCGTCACAAAGCTCGACGTGCTGACCGGCTTCGAGCGAGTCGGGCTTGTGACGGGTTATCGCGTGGATGGCCGCAGCGCCGGTTTTAGCGCCGCCGGGGAGCCCGATCTGCAGACCGACGTCGAAGAGTTGCCCGGATGGAGCGAACCAATCGCAGACTGCCGGCGAATCGCCGATCTGCCGGCGACCGCGCGAGCGTACCTGCAGCGCTTGCAAGAGGTGCTCAACGTGCCCATCGAGATGGTTTCAGTGGGGCGCGAACGTTCGCAGCTGGCTCGTTGAGGCGGCGCGGCGGGAGTTCTCTACGCATATGGCCCGATTCGTCTTCCCGTTGCAGCCTTTGCTCGATGCGCGCCGGCGAAAAGAAGAAGAGAAGCAACGCGCGTTTGCCAGCGCCAAAGCGGCGCGCGACGAGAACGTGCGCGACCTCGGCCGGCTTGCCGGCGCGTTACGCATTGGCGGGCGTGCGCTGCATGAGTGCGCCATGACCGGCTCCACGGCAAGCCTTCGCCTGTACGACGCGCACCTTCGCTATCTCGAGCGAACCCTCCAATCGCGCGAACAGAGCGGCGCGGAATCGGCGCCGGCTTTCGATCGGACTGCGTCGGAGCTGTACGCCGCGAATCGCGAGCGCCGCCTGATCGAGAAGCTCAAGGAGCGCCGGTTGCAAGAGTTCGAGCGCGAAGAGGCGCGCCGTGACGAGCGCGAGCTCGACGAAGCCAACGCCCGCAGTCCTGAGCGAGGCGCGAAGCGCCGAGTCGAAGGGTCAGGGTAAGCTACGATGATTACCTTGACGAGAGTGAACGGGCAACCGGTGATGTTGAACTGCGATTTGATCGAGTCGATCGAAGAGAATGGGCACACCGTCATCACGCTTACGACCGGAAATGCGGTTGTGGTCTGCGAGCGCATGCCGGAGATCGAGGCGAGGATCGTCGCGTTCAAGCGAAAGATATACGGCCCGCGCGAGCCGGGCGTTTAGCGAAGCCGGCTTGTGCCCTGGAGCTTCTGGCAAGCGTACGCCGTAAAGCTGCTGATTCTCGGACTCATGCTGGCGACGCTTTACGCCTTAGCGCGCCGGCTCAAAGGTGTGCGGTTCTTTGCTCGCGGCGTCGACCGATACGTCACCATCATCGAATCTACGATGCTATCGCAGCACGCTGCGGTCCATCTGCTTCGCGTTGGTAGGCGCTACCTCTTGATCGGCGGCGGCAATGCCGGGCTCTTCAAGCTCGCCGAATTTAGTGCCGGCGAGCTCGAGGTTCCTTAAACCGCAAAATATCTGAACTGAGCGATCTTATTGCCGGCCGTTTCGATAAGATAGATCTGGCTGTCGATCCCGAGCACCATCGCGGTCGGTTCCGAGTTCGCCGTCGGAATCTTGTAGTAGTTGACGTGGTGACCTCTGAAGAAGAACTGCCCGATTTTGTTGCCGGCCGTATCGGTAAAGTAAAAGTTCCCATCGACGCCTTGAAGGATTTGATTGGGCGTCACCGCTCCGGGAAGCGGATACTCCGCAGTCACGACGCCGCTCGTGGAAATACGCCCGATCTTGAGCGACTTTTCTTCGGTAAACCATAACGCGTTGTCGAGGCCGGGCGCGATGCCCGTCGGCTTGGCATCCGCGGTCGGGACGTCGTATTCGTTTAACGGGGATCCGCTGATCGGCAAACGGCCGATGCGGTTCGTGCCGGGCTCGGTGAACCAGAGCGCGTCGTCGGGTCCGTTGGTAATCGTCAGGGGTTGCGCGTTACCGGTTAGCCGGTACTGCGTGAACGTCACGAAAGGCCTTCTCCGGATCGATTTGATTCGCCAGATGGAGTTGGTTCCGGGATCGGTTAACCACATGTTGCCGTCTGAGCCCAACGTGATGCCGACGGGCCGCGCCGCGGGGTCGGGAAGCTTGTACTCGACGAACGGCTGCCCCACCACCGTGATTTGCCCGACTGTGGCGCGACGGGTTTCAGTAAACCACAGGTTCAAGGCCGGCCCCGACCCCGACGCGATGCCATTCGGCTCGGCCTTGCGCGTGGGAGTTACCTGCTCCATGATGTTACCGCCGTGAAGCAACTGCCCCAGTTTGCTCGCCGCGAACTCAGTGAACCACAGATTGCCGTCGCTTCCGACCGCGATCCCCATGGGTTTGCTCGAAGCCGTCGGGATCGTATACTGAGCGACCACCGACGGCGGCGGCGTGGGCGGCGGCGTCGGCGTGCCGCTGGTGATCGGCGTCCCCTTGCCGCACGCGGCCAGAACGACGAGCGTCAAGACTGCGAGCAGAGCGCGCGCCTTTGGCAATTGCTTCTCCTTAGGAACCGGCGGGGTGAATAGCCTTCCCCTTATTGGCAGACCGTTTCAGCATTCCCCCGACGCAGCAAGCGGCGCGGCTTCCGGTGCCTGCCTTCTAATACTAATTTCTTAGTTGACAACTCGATTTCGGTACGATACCATCCAACTAACGAATTAATAGAAGCAACCTTCCGCACCAAGAAAGCGAGCATGGCACGACGACGTTCCAGCACCCTGACCGAAGCCGAGCTGCGGCTGATGGAGGTGCTTTGGGAGAAGGGCCAAGCGACGGTCGCCGAAGTGACGGCCGCGTTGCCGCCCCCACCCAGCGCCTACAATAGCGTCCTTACGACGTTGCGTATCTTGGAACGAAAAGGATACGTCGCGCACGACGAGGCCGGCCGCGCCTTCGTCTATCGGCCCTTACTCGCGCGTGAGGATGCGGCAAAGAGTGCGGTGGGCCATTTGCTCTCGCGCTTTTTCGACAACAGCGCGGGAACGCTGGCGCTGCGCTTGATTCAAAGTGAACGTCCGTCTAACGAGGAGCTGATGCGGCTCAAGGCGCTGATCGAGACCTACGAGGAGGGCCCGAAATGATCGCGATTGCGGCCACCGTGCTCAACGCGCTCTGGCAAGACGCGCTGCTGGTCGTCGCCGTCTGGCTCGTCTTACATGCGTGGCCGCGCATCAACGCGGCGACGCGCTACGCCGTCTGGATCGTGACGCTTATCGCCGCACTCGTCGTGCCGATCGGCACGACACTGGCCTTCTTTACG
>Ga0182024_10012398_pt1 | contig 16869 bp, 15 predicted proteins | sample P32metaG_FD_120480 | JGI IMG/M metagenome (GOLD analysis project Ga0182024, IMG submission 120480) | Permafrost microbial communities from Stordalen Mire, Sweden - P3-2 metaG (Illumina Assembly) | ecosystem: Environmental > Terrestrial > Soil > Wetlands > Permafrost | place: Sweden: Stordalen...
CATCCAACGGGCCTGTTCAACAATCTGCGCCGAGTTAATTGCTTCGCCGTATCGATCAGGCTGGCCACCGGGGTGGGCCGCCCACTTATAGAACAGGTAGGCCGAAAATGGAACGGTCGGTCGCACCGCGCCGCCGAGCAGGTCAACCACGGGTCGGCCGAGCACCTTACCCTGGAGGTCCAAACAGGCGACTTCAAAGGCAGAGTAGGCGCGCAATACGGTACCCACCTGACTGATCTGACCAGTCAACCCGTGGCCGTCGCTCACCACCACTCCCCCGAGCGCCGCCGTCGCGAGGTCGAATATCCGGTTCAGACTGAATACGTCCTCGCCGAGAACGGCATCGCCGACTCGCTGCAGTTGCTCTAAGTGACCGAGGTCTCCGTACGATTCACCCAGACCGATCAACCCGTCACTCGTGTGCACTTCAATCACCGAGCGTATGGCGAAGGGTTGGTGCACGCCCACGGCGTTGAGCAACGCCGGGTCTCGAAAGGCCACGGGGGTGATGGTCACTTTGTCAATCCGGGTGTAGCTCAACGAGCGACCTCTGCCATTTCACGTGTGAGGTCAGCGACACGCCAACCCGCAGTCAAAGCGTAACGCACGCTAATTTGACCGACGATGGTGGCGCGTGCACTCGAAAGAGGCGCTCGACAATCAGTTACATTGGGTTGTTATGACCTCACTGCTCGAACGCGTACGCGCTGGCACGCCCACCCTTGGGACGTTCCTCAATCTCGGATCCACATTGGCGGCCGAAGCCTGCGCCCTGAGTGGTTTCGATTGGTTACTCGTTGACCTCGAACACGGTGCCGGCGGCGAAGAGGCATTGGTTGGTCAAATTCTCGCGGGCGCCGCGCACGGCGTGCCGGTGCTAGTGCGCACCGAATCGGCCGAACGAATTCGTGCCGGTCACGTCCTCGACCTCGGCGCGAATGGGGTGATGTTCCCGAGACTCAACACCCCTGAAGAGGTTGCCGACGCCGTAAGCCACCTCTCCTACCCGCCCCACGGCGACCGCGGTATTGCGGGCTTTAATCGTGCCCGCGAATTTGGCGGCGACGGCCGCGAGGCGCAGGAAGTCAACGCGTCGATCTTGAGCATCGTACAAATTGAGACGTTCGCGGCGCTCAACAACGTGGAGAAAATTGCCGCCATACCGGGCGTTGATGTTTTATTCGTCGGACCGAGCGACCTCTCCGCCTCGCTAAGCATTCCCGGTCAGTTGGATGCCCCGCAATTTATTGAGGCCCTACATCGGGTCGTTGACGCGTGCCGTGGCGCCAGCGTGGCCCCGGGCATCATGCTGGCCAACCCCGACTCCGACCGTCTCCAATGGTTGTTGGCGCAGGGATTCACGTTCAACGCCATCGGTTCTGACTCTTCGTTGCTTAAAAGCGCCGCCCGCGCGGCCGCATCTCAGTCGTAACGGCGCAAATGATTGAGACTCTTTCTATTGACAGTCTTGAAACGGGAGCCGAGTGAGCAACCATGACTACTCGCAAGTGCTTTCGGACTTTGAGCGCGATACATTCACCACGCGCGGCGTCACGCGCGACGTCTATCGAATGGGTCACGGTCCCGCGGTGCTGGTCATCAGCGAGATGCCCGGCATCACCCCCGACGTCGCCGAATTCAGCCGACGGGTAGCCGCGAGAAATCTACGCGTGGTGATGCCGAGCCTCTTCGGCCACGACGGGGCGCCGCCCACCGTAAAGGGAGTGCTGTCGACCCTCCCCAAGATATGTATATCTCGCGAGATTCTCTTATTCGCCAAAGACAAGGCGAGTCCGGTGACGTCGTGGTTGCGAGACTTGGCGCACGTCGAGCACGAACGCAACGGTGGTCCAGGTGTTGGCGTAGTCGGGATGTGCCTCACCGGCGGTTTTGCGCTCGCGATGATGGTCGATCCGGTCGTCGTCGCGCCCGTGCTCTCCCAGCCCAGCCTGCCCTTAGGGCACGGTTCCAAATCCGAGCTTGGAATGAGCGCGCGTGATCTCGCTGTCGTGAAGGATCGGTGTGACGCGGGAGCATGCGTCCTCGCGTACCGTTTTACGGGCGACAAGAAGTCCCCAGTCGAACGGTTCGCGAGACTTCGCCAGGAGTTAGGCGACCGCTTCATTGGTGTTGAAATCGACTCTTCGCCGTCGAACCCGTGGGGATACCCCAAGAACGCGCACTCGGTGCTAACGCAAGAGTTAGGGAGTCAAGAAGGTTCTCCGACCCAACTGGCACTAGCGCAAGTGCTCGATTTCTTTGACGAGCAGTTGAAAGTTAGGTAGTCCCGTCGCACAACACGCGACGAGAAGCACTACGTCGCGAAGATCACGTTGCGGATGAGGTCATCGCGGCTTTGGCGATGACGCCACGTCGCGAGCAGCGCAATTGCGAGATTCGCCGCGCAGGCGAAACAAGTAGCGGTGAGGGCCGCCCACATGTGAAAGCCCACGTAGTAGCCGGCCCACAGCGTGGCGCAGCACACGGACAGCGTCCAACCTCCGACCGACACGCCCGACGCGCCGCGATACTTTACGAGCTCAATGATCTGCGGCGCCCGGTTACCCACCATGGCCACTCCCGCGCCCAAGACTCCGGCCGCCCAGCCCCAGAGGACCGTAGGGGCCACGCAACACAGGACGAAGAACATCAGGCATCGCACTGACACGTTCCAACGGTTCCACGGTTGAAGGCGGAACACGATGGCCAACTGAAGCGGCAATACCAACAGACTGCCCAAGACAATGATCAGCGAATGCACTGAGATGCCGTAACTGATCCAGAAAAGTCCGAGCAGGATGAACATGACCCAGGTCGCCAGTGAGACGCCCTCGATGCCGATGAGTTTCGCCCGGCGGTGCTGGGCGACAGTGGAGCCAACCCCTAAAGTGACCGCCACCCAGCCCAAGACCGTGCTGAACGCGTGAAAAGACATTTCTCCAGGTTATCCCTGACTTTCGTCAACGACGGCGATTAGCGGCCGAAATAACGGCCTCGAGCGACGCGTCGAGAATCGACGAGCTCATTCCCACGCCCCACCACGTCGTGCCGTCGTCGCCCTCGGCTTCGACGTAGGCCACCGCCGACGCCTCGGACCCCGCGGTCAACGCGTGCTCGTGGTAGTCGCGCACGGAGAAATGGACGTCCATTTCGTTACGCAGTCCCGCCATCAGTGCGTCAATGGGACCGTTGCCCTCACCCTTGATCGTCACGTGCTGACCGTTGACCACGACCTGGGCGAAGATGCGCGTGTTGTGGTTGTCGGCCGAGACTTCGCTCGAGAGCAGTTGGATCTTCGGATTCTCCGGCAGGTAGGTCGTCGTAAAGACGTCCCATATCTGCGCCGGAGATATCTCGGTGCCCGAGGTCTCGGTGAGTTCCTGCACGTGCTTGGAGAATTCCACCTGCATCGCCCGCGGCAAGTCCAGACCGTGCTCGGCGCTGAGCAGGTAGGCCACGCCGCCCTTGCCCGACTGGGAATTGACTCTGATGATCGCTTCGTACGTGCGACCAGTGTGCTTGGGGTCTATTGGCAGGTACGGCACCTCCCATACGTCATAGACGTCGCCAATCGCACTCATGCCCTTCTTGATCGCGTCTTGGTGCGACCCGGAAAATGCCGTGTAGACCAGCTCGCCCACGTATGGGTGGCGCATGTGTACCGGCAAGCGGTTGGCGTATTCGGCGACGTGACGAGCCTTGTCGATGTCGCGGATGTCGAGTTCGGGATCAACGCCCTGGGAAAAGAGATTCAGCGCCAGGTTCACGACGTCCACGTTGCCGGTGCGTTCACCGTTGCCAAAAAGCGTTCCCTCGACGCGGTCCGCGCCCGCCAGCACACCCAGTTCGGCGGCCGCCACCCCCGTGCCGCGGTCGTTGTGTGGGTGCAGTGACAGGATCACGCTGTCGCGGCGGTGTACGTGGCGCAGGAACCACTCAATGGAGTCGGCGTAGAGATTGGGCGTGTACATCTCGACCGTGGCGGGCAGGTTGAGAATCAACGGTCGCTCGGACGTGGGATCGATCACGTCGATCACCGCGTTGCAGATCTCGAGCGCGTACTCCAGTTCGGTGCCGGTGAAACTCTCCGGCGAGTATTCGTAGAAGAAGGCCGTCTCGGGCGACGTGGCTTCGAGGGAACGACAGGTGGTGGCCGCATCCGTCGCGATCTTGGTAATACCGTCGGTATCGAGACCAAAGACGACCCGGCGCTGCAGCGTCGAGGTGGAATTGTAAAAGTGCACGATGGCCCGCTTCGCGCCGTGCAGCGACTCGTACGTTCGGCGAATCAGGTCCTCGCGGCACTGGGTCAGCACCTGGATCGTGACGTCGTCGGGTACGAGGTCGTTTTCAATGATGTGGCGAACGAAGTCGAAGTCCGGCTGGCTGGCGCTGGGGAAACCGACCTCAATCTCCTTAAATCCCATCAGAATCAATTGGGCGAACATCGCGTTCTTGCGGTCCATGTCCATGGGGTCGATCAACGCCTGGTTGCCGTCACGCAGGTCAACGCTGCACCAGCGTGGGGCCTTGGTTAGCCGGTTATTGGGCCACGTGCGGTCGGGCAGGTCAACGGGGATCGTGGGCTGATACTTAGCGAACGCCATGGGGCTCGCCTTCTGGTCTCGATTCGCCATGTCCATCCTTTCCTTGCCGCCATTGTGCGAGAAACAAAAAACCCCCGCATATGCGGGGGGTCAGACGAACTCGCGCTCGTCCTATTGAAGTAGTAGCTCGGCACTCTGGATAGTCTTCACATTTTCACTCTATCTCACCGAAAACAATTGTCCAGTGGACCACTAACGTGGATGTCAATGGGCTTCCTCAAGACAATCGTCAAAATTCTGTTCGTTGCCGTACTCGTCGCCTCACTCACGGGCGTCGCGGTGCTCGTAAAGAAGCCTAAAAACTCAGACCCCGTCAACTTCGACGAGTGGCCGCCCGTGCCGCAAAACCCTTCTGTCTAGCCAAGTACACCGCACCCGCAGTATTCAAAAGGAGAAATCATGTCAGAGATGGAATATCGCCGCCTAGGCCGTTCGGGCCTTCAAGTCAGTGTCTTGTCATTCGGTTCCTGGGTCACCTTCGGCGAGAAAAACCAACTCGAGACCGCGAAGGAAGCGGCCGAGTGCTTGAGCGCCGCGAAGGACGCCGGAGTCAACTTCTTTGATAACGCTGAGTCGTACTCCGCGGGCGAGTCCGAGCGAGTCATGGGCCAGGCCTTTCGCGACCTCGGCTGGAAGCGCCACGAGTACATTGTCTCGACCAAGTTGTTCTGGGGCATCCACGACGAGATCAACATGAAGAACACACTGAATCGCAAGTACCTGAGCCAGGCCATCGACGCCTCGCTCGAGCGTTTCGGACTCGACTTCGTTGACCTCGTCTTCTGTCACCGCGCCGACCCCAAGACCCCCATCGAAGAGACGGTCTGGGCCATGAGCGACATGATCACCCAGGGCAAGGCCCTCTATTGGGGCACCTCAGAGTGGACCGCCGACGAGATCCGTGCGGCCTACGACATTGCCGACCGGCACAACTTGCACAAGCCGCTCATGGAACAGCCGCAGTACAACATCTTGTGGCGCGATCGGGTGGAAAAGGAGTACGCGCGACTCTACGAGGACATTGGACTGGGCACCACGATTTGGTCGCCGTTGTCGTCGGGACTCTTGACGGGAAAGTACATGAACGGCATTCCCGAGGGTTCACGGGCCACGTTGCCCGGTTACGAATGGCTGAAGGGCATGTTGACCGACGAGGGGCGCAACAAGAAGGTGGCCGATCTCAAGGTGATTGCCGACGAATTGGGCGTCACGCTCGCGCAGTTCGCGTTGGCCTGGTGCGCCAAGAACCCCCACGTCTCCACGGTCATTACTGGTGCGTCAAATGCGGACCAGGTCCGCGAGAACATGACCGCGCTGGACGTGATGCCGCTGATCACCAAAGAGATCATGGACCGCGTCGACATCATCAGTTTCTTTTAGATTCGACGCCAACCGAGTTGGCTCACCTCGAACTCGCAGGCAACATCAACGTTGAATCCACTCACCGCGAGCGCGTTCCGTTTAGAACCAGTGGATCCTCGAGAGCGGCCAAATCCTCAGGAACACCTTGCCAATGATGCTCGATTTCGGTACGAATCCCCACGCTCGACTGTCACACGACGGAGCGTGGTTGTCGCCCATCATGAAGTAATCACCGGCAGGCACGTGCACCTTTCCAATCGCCGTGCCGAGTGGCTCGGTATGCAACCACTTCTCTTTCAATGCTGTGCCGTTGACGTAGATGGTATTGCCCTTGGACGTGAGATTGTCGCCGGGCAGTCCAATCACCCGCTTCACCAAGTCCGCGACGTCATCGCCGCACGCGGTGGCAACTTTCTTCGGCGCCTTGAACACGACGATGTCGCCCCGGTTAATGGTGCCAAAGTCGACGCTCAATTTGTCGACGATGATGCGATCTCCTTTCTGCAAGGTGGGATACATCGAACCCGACGGCACAAAATACGTCTCGAAGATGAAGGTACGCACGATGAGTGACACGAGCACCGCGACAACGAGGATTATGACCCATTCGGTGATGGCTCTCCTGCTTGACTTCTTTGTTGTTGGAGTGGGTTCGGCCGCAGGTGCGACTTCCGTTGACGTGTCAGACATACACAAACAGTAACGCTGACGGCACCGTTGGAATTTCGGTCTTGTCGGGCCAGGTGCTCAATCGTGTATGAAAGACGAGAAGTTCATTATGGTGCTCTGCGATGGTGGAATCGAAAGAAGGCGTTAACGAAGCGTAATGAGATGAATGTCGACGATGCCGTCGGTATCGCGGAGACGACTAACGACTTCTGGCGGTGTTGGTGTTGATGTCGAAAGCACCATCAACGCGGTCTCGGACATGGCGTCGGGACCAACGGCCATGGAGGCAATCGACACGTTAGCCTCGCCCAGGGCCACGCCGACGATTCCTACCATTCCCGGGCGGTCGTCATTGCGCACGACCAGCATGGAGGCGGCGGGTGGAATCTCGACGCTGTGGGCGTCGACGCTCACGATGCGAGTTTCGAGACGGCTGCCAATGGTCATCAACGTTCCCGACACCGCGTGGTGACCTGACCTCACAGTGATGAGGTTCACGTACTCGGGCGACTCCACCGTAGAGATCTCGCTGTACGTGAGATGGTGTTCGGCGGCGAGTTGGGGCGCGTTCACGAACGAGACGCCGTCGTGACCAGTCGAGACGAGCAGACCCTTGAGTGCGCATAACGTCAAGATCTTCGTGCCCGAACCGGCGAGCTCACCCTGGTAGATGACTTCGAGGTCCGCCGGCTCGCCATCGAGCAATCCGCCGATGAAACGGCCGAGTACTTCGGCGAGCCCCATGAAGGGGCGAACCACGTTGGACACTTCTCCTGCCGAGACGTTGACGGCGTAGGGCACGAAGTCACCCGCGAGCGCCAACTGCACCTGCTCGGCAATCGTGATGCCGGCCTTGTCCTGTGCCTCGGTGGTGGAGGCGCCCAAGTGGGGGACGACGACGACTGACGGCAAATCAAAGAGCGGCGACTCCGTCGTCGGTTCTTTTTCAAAAACGTCGAGGGCGGCGCCCTGAACGTGACCGTCACGAATTGCCTCGGCCAAGTCGGCCTCGTTGACAATGCCGCCGCGCGCCACGTTGATGATGCGCACGCCCTGCTTGGTCTTCTTTAACGAATCGGCATTCAGCAGGTTCGTCGTCTCTTTATTCTTCGGCAGGTGAATCGTGATGAAATCACTCTGCTGCAATAGCGTCTCCAAATCCATGAGTTCGACGCCCATGTGCCGAGCGCGCTCTTCGGTGATGTACGGGTCGTAGGCCACGAGTCGCATCCCGAAGGACATCGCTCGTTGGGCCACGAGCGCACCGATTTTGCCCAGGCCAACGACGCCGAGGGTCTTGCCGTACAGTTCTACCCCACCCCACTTACTGCGCTCCCACTTTCCACTCTTGAGCGCCGAGTGAGCTTGGGGGATATTGCGGGCCTGGGCTAGCAGCAGCGCCATGGTCTGCTCGGCCGCGGACAAGATGTTCGACTGAGGCGCATTGACCACCATTACGCCCAATTCGGTCGCCCGGGCCACGTCGACATTGTCGAGACCAATGCCGGCGCGGCCCACCACGACGAGATCCTTACCCGCTTCGAGCGTCGGAGCATCAACGGTGGTCGCCGAGCGGATAATCAGCGCGTGCGCGCCCTCAACTGCGACGATCAGCTCTTCGGGCGATAGGCCCAGGCGGACATCGACGTCGTGGCCGGCGTTGCGTAGTTCTTCGAGTCCGGTCTCAGCAATCTCTTCAGATACAAGTACACGGGCCACCGCTACACCTTTCGTTTTGTCATTTCACACTAAAGGAGCTGAGGACTGATCAACCCGCCGCAACAAATTTGGCGAACCGCTCCAAACCTTCCGCGAGGTCCTCGTCACCGAGTGCGCAACTGAATCGAAAAAAGCCAGGGGCGCCAAACGCTTCGCCGGGCACGACCGCGATCTTGATGGACTCAAGTAAGTTGGCGGCCAGCTCGCTGGACGTTGTCGCCACCTTGCCGTCGAGTGATTGACCGAGCAGGCCCTGCACGTTGGGGAAACAGTAAAAGGCTCCCTCGGGTTCAGGGCAGCTCACGCCGTCGATGGCGTTGAGCATCGAGGTCATGGTCTTGCTGCGTCGTTCGAACGCCGTGCGCATTTCGGCAACAGCGTCGAGATCACCGGTCAGTGCCGCGACCGCCGCGCATTGGGAGATATTCGAGATGTTCGACGTTGTTTGACTTTGATAGTTGGTGGCCGCTTCAATGATGTCGGGCGCACTTACCATCCAGCCCACGCGCCATCCGGTCATGGCGTAGGTCTTGGCAACACCGTTCACGACCACCCAGCGGTCGCCGACCTCTGGGGCCGCGACTGGCAGTGAAGCAAACGTGGCCGTTCCGTACACGAGGTGTTCGTAGATCTCGTCGCTCATTACCCAAATATCGTGCTCGGCCGCCCAACGTCCAATAGCCGCTACTTCGTCGGGGTGCACCACGGCTCCCGTGGGGTTCGACGGCGACACAAAGATCAACAATTTGGTCCGGGGCGTCCGGGCCCTTTCCAGCTCATCGACATTGACTCGATAGCCGTTCGCTTGACTCGTCATCACCGGTACCGGCGTCGCTCCCGTTAGATAGACCGCCTCGGGATACGTCGTCCAGTAGGGCGCCGGAATGAGGACTTCGTCGCCCGGGTTGAGCAGGGTCATCAGGGCGCTAATGACGGCGTGCTTTCCGCCGTTGGTCACCAATACCTGGTTGGCCGTGATCTCAAGACCACTATCGCGCTTGGTCTTGGCTGCGATTGCTTCGCGCAGTTCACCGATTCCGGCGGTGGGTGTGTATTTGTAGTTACGCGGGTCGTAACAGGCCTTGGCGGCGGCTTCGACGATGCGCTGGGGCGTGGGAAAGTCCGGTTCTCCGACACCGAAACCAATGACCGGTTCGCCTGCGGCTTTTAGGGCCCGGGCCTTTGCGTCTACAGCAAGTGTTGCACTGGGGGCCAGGCCGCGCAGTAGGTCACTTACTCGTGGGCTCATTGGTCTCTCCGTTCGATTTCCGCAAGACTGTAATTCTATGACCTCCCCCGAGACCCTACGTATACCCGAGAATCTTTTGCCACGTGATGGACGCTTCGGCTCCGGACCGTCCAAAGTTCGTGTCGAACAAGTAGAAGCACTGCTCGCCGACGCGACGACCTACCTGGGCACGTCGCATCGACAAGCGACCGTTCGCAACAAGGTCGGTGAGGTTCGCGACGGGCTCACCGCCCTGTTCAACCTGCCCGAGGGCTACGAGGTGTTGCTCGGCAACGGCGGCACAACCTGCTTTTGGGACGCCGCGACCTTTCATCTAATCGAGAGTCAAAGTCAGCACCTCAGTTTCGGTGAGTTCTCTTCCAAATTCGCGTCCGCCGTAAAGCAGGCGCCCCATTTGAAGGACCCCCAGATCATCACGAGTGACGTCGGCAGTCACCCCACCCCCCAAGCTGATGACTCGGTGGACCTCTACGCCCTGACCCACAACGAGACGTCGACCGGCGTGATGATGGAGATTGAGCGACCGGCCGGTACGACGGGACTCGTGGCGGTCGACGCCACGTCGGGCGCCGGCGGCCTGATGGTTGATGCGACGCAATATGACTGCTACTACTTTGCGCCCCAGAAGTCATTCGCCTCCGACGGAGGGCTGTGGCTAGCCATCTGCTCGCCCGCCGCCATTGAGCGTATTGAGCAGATCTCGTCGTCGGACCGTTGGACGCCGGCCTTCTTTGACCTCAAGATCGCGCTCGACAACTCGCGGCTCAATCAGACCTACAACACCCCGGCGTTGGCGACGATCCACATGCTGGCGTCCCAAATCAGGTGGATGAACGACAATGGCGGGCTGGAATTCTCTGCGGGCCGGTCCCAGCGCTCCGCGCAGATTCTCTACACGTGGGCTGAAGCCTCAGGCTTCGCGACGCCGTTCGTCACGAACCCCCAGCACCGGTCGAACGTGGTGGGCACCATTGACTTTGCCGACGACGTAGACGCCACCGTCATTGCCAAGATCCTTCGAGCCAACGGCATCGTCGACACCGATCCCTACCGCAAATTGGGTCGCAATCAGCTGCGAATTGCCATGTTTCCGAGCGTCGATCCCGACGACGTGGCGTCGCTCTGTGCGTGCATCAACTTCATCGTGGGCAATCTCTAACGACCTCGACAAATTGCACTCGCCGATCGCGGTGGCGCGGCCCGTTCTACTGCCAAATTCCTTCGAGGGCCCGGATGATGTTCCCGCTCAGGACCTTCACGATCTCCTCGTCAGACAAGCCCCGTTGCACGAGCTCGCCGCAGATATTTTCAAAGTTCTCTGTCGGATTCTCCAATCCGTCGACGTACTCGACCTTCTCGTAGGCGGGACCGCTCGAGGCCGCGATATTGAGTAGCTGTCCGAAGACGGTATGCAGTGCGACGTGGTCGCCGTAGAGCGTGTCGGGTCCGAACGCCACGTGCTCGATGCCGACCAAGTCAACGCAATAGTCAAAGTGGTCCAATACCGATTGGATGGTATGTACGGGATGCGCGTGGGAGAGCGTGGTGTGCGGCGCCGCGGACATCCCAATCACGCCGCCAGTTTCGGCGACGGCGCGCAACACATCGTCCGATTTCATTCGCGAGGTTTCCCATATTTTGCGCGCGCCGGCGTGGGTCATAAAGACCGGCCGCTCGCTCGTGGTGCACACGTCCTGACCCGTTCGGTCCGAGGAGTGCGAAATATCGATGGCCAGGCCGAGTTGATTCATTCGCCTGACGGCCTTCTTGCCAAAGCTCGTCAAACCGCCGTCGAATGCCTCGTTCAAACCGCTGCCCAATGAATTCGCGTCCGAATACGCAATCCCGATTTGGCGCAGTCCTAGACCGTAGAGGACGTCAAGGCGGTCTATTTCATTTTCAATTGGCGTCGCCGCCTCCAGGCCGAACACCAATCCAACTTTGCCGGAGTGGTGGGCGTCATAGATATCGTCGAGTTCGCGAATGACGACGATGTCGTGTTGGTGGGCAATGTCGGCTTGGCGCATGCCCAGATCCGTAATGATGTCTAACCACCGCCAGGGGGCGTTACCGGTCACGCAGGCGGTGCCGTCCATCATGTTGTCGAACACCACGGTCATTCCCGAGGACATGAGGCCTTCGAAGGCCGTGTGCTGACGGCCGGTGCGGTTGTACTCGGGGGTCTGGCGCATGTCGAGGGGAAACCGCACCGGATGATCGTGCAAGCTGATCACAATGTTGTCGTGGAGAAGTTGCCGAGCCCGCGACTGGTCCTCGGGGCTCAGTGCGTTCTGGTAAGGGGCGACCCTTCCAAATTCGGGAGCCAACTCAAATTCGGGCAGGTCGACGCCAGCGTTGAGATAGCCGTAGGAGCGATAAGGAATGTTCACCTCTAGACAGCGCTTCTAGTCACTAGCGACCCTGCAGTCGAACGTCGAACGCGTCACGCAGCGCGTCACCGATAAAGTTCAAGGACATCACGGTAAGAATGATAAGTATCCCCACCGGGTAGATCAGCCACCACTCACCGGCGTAGATGTACGTGACGCCCTGGGAGAGCATGGCGCCCCAGTTCGCGGCGGGTGGCGGGATGCCAAAACCCAAATAGCCCAAGGCCGCGAGGGCCAGGATGGCGTCAGCGACCTGGAAGGTGATGTTGACCACAATCGTGCCAATGGCGTTAGGGATTATGTGGGCGAAGATGCTCCGTCCGGCGCCGCCACCCATGCCCTTGACCGCTTGGATGTACTCGCGAGTGCGCAACGTCAAGGTCTCGCCGCGGATCAGACGGGCTGGCACCAACCACGCGAAAAATGCCACCGCCAACGTCAAATTAAATTGATTGACCTTGATAATGGCCGCCATGAGCAACAGCACGAAGAGCACCGGAATCGACAGCAGCGCGTCGACGATTCTCATCATGATTGTGTCGATGAAGCCACCGAAGAATCCCGCGACGGCGCCCCAGAGCACGCCGAATATTCCCGCCAGCATGGCCGCGACAAAACCAATCTCCAACGAGGACTGACCGCCGATCATCAATCGACCCATAATGTCGTAGCCCACGTTGTCCGTGCCGAGTGGATGGCCAGCAGTCGGAGCAGTATTGGCGATACTCAAATTCGACGAAATTTGATTTGAGTGATAGAACAGCGGTCCGCCAAAGCAGAACAGCACAATGAGGATGAGGATGATGCCACCCGCGAGCGCGAGCTTGTTCTCCATGAATACCTCGAGCACGCTCGCCCCACGCTTGCGTTTGGCCCGGACCATTTGGGACACCTCAACGACGGCCTCGTTGGGCAGGCTGGACACGTTGCTGTCGTCGGTCATCTCAGCGCCTGGCTTCGTCTACGAATACGCCATTGCTCATACGTAACTCACTCGTCGGTCCACGATCCGGTACGCAATGTCGGCAATGAGGTTACCCATCACGGTGAATACTGCGACCACCAGCGTGAGCGCCAGCAACGTCGGATAGTCCCTCGACTGGGTCGAGGTCCAAAAGAGCAGACCGACGCCCGGATAGTTAAAGACGGACTCGGTAATCAGGTTGCCCGAGAGCAGGGCCGGGACGCTGAGACCCAGCAACGTGACGATGGGCAACACGGCGTTGCGCAACATGTGCCCAAAGAGCACGCCTCTCTTGGTAACGCCCTTGGCCCGCGCCGTGCGAATGTAGTCCTGGGCCAGATTTTCAATCGCCGACGATCTCATGTAGCGACTAAAAGAGGCCACCCCCACAATGGTGAGTGTCATCACGGGCAACACCATCGCCTTCGGGTCCGAAATCGATCCGCCCACGGTCGGCGTCTGCGGGGCCGTCGGAGGAAGCCACTTTAAGTAGACGGAGAAGAAGGCAATGAGCAGCAGGCCCAACCAAAACGTGGGCATTGAATAGCCCACGAACGAAAGACTCGTCAGCGCGTAGTCGTCCGGCTTGTTGCGCCGAACGGCTTGGTAGATGCCCAAAGGGATGGCGATGACAACCGTGAAGAACAGCGCCAGTCCGCTGAGATAGGCGCTCTTGGGTAGGTCCATCGACAACAGTGTCGACACTTGCTCATTCAACTTGTAGGAGTAACCCAAATTGCCGTGCAGAATATGGTTGATGTAGAGAATGTATTGAGAAAAGAACGGGCGATTGTAGCCGTTGGCAATATTAAATGCCCGAATCGCACTCAGTGAAGTGTGTACGCCGAGCACGGCGCGGGCGGCGCCCCCGGGCAAGAGGTGCAGCAAGCAGAATGTGAGAAAGGAGACCATCACGACGACGACGACGGCCTGGCCAATCCTCTTCACGAGATAACGCGTCACGAGATATTCAGAAGCCCTCTCTTAAAAGGACGTACCACCACGTGAAAGAAAGCCTTCACTGCTCTGTACCCTAACTACTGCCGAGACCAAGAAGTAATCCGTCTGCGGCCACTGCGGGACTAGTCGTCATGAAGAGCGGTACGCCGTCTTCAGAGGCCGTGATCTCTTCAAGCGACGAACCGTCGAGCGCCTCCACGGTACCGAGAACGTCGCCAGCCGTGACGGGTGTGCCGACCGAAACCGAAGGGCTCCACCAGCCCCCCTCGGTCGCGCGTAACCAGGTCCAGTGCGTGAGTTCAATCGGCACCGGCAATGGTTCAAAGGAACCGGGCAACACGCCGAGCACTGACAACACCCGGCGCACGCCCTCGACGTGCTGTGCCACCGAATGCTCATCAACGAGTCCGCGACCACCCGCTTCTGCGGTAAAGGAGGCAATGCCCGCTTCCGCAGCGGCGGCGCTTGACGTACCGGCAATGGGACTAGCCGAGCGCTCCGTGCGAATGGTGTAGCCCAGTCCATACGCGTTGGCAACGGTGCGTGATTGGTCCTGCACGGCTGAGACGTCATAGATGGTGAAGGGCTCGAGATCTTCCACCTGGTCGCCGGCGTGCATATCAATGTGGTACTGCGCCGGTCTGATGAGTTGCTCGAAGAGTCCCCACGCCAGGCGTTCGGTGAAACTGCCATCCGGGTTACCCGGGAAGCAACGATTCAGATTAAGACCATCGTGGGGCACGACGAATGCAGTGCGCGAGTGAAACGAGGCGATATTGGCCATGGGCACCACTCGCAGACAGCCCCGCAACTCGGTTTCATCGAGTCCTTTGAGAAACCTTCGCAGACCCAGTATTGAGGTGTACTCACAACCGTGGACGCCGGCCATCAACGAAACGGTGGGACCCTGGTCGGGGTCACCATACACGTGCAGTGGAACTTCCGAGCCGACGAGGCCTTCGGCCCCGTCGACTCGGATTAGTGACGATTTCACTCTGTTGTCTCAACAGCTCCCGGTCGGTGAATTAACCCGAGATTCTCCAGTCCTCCGGGTTGTAATTGAGAATGGAGCTCTGCGTCACTCCCGACAGGGTGGTCTTGAGTTCCGAAATCTGGAAGTCAGGATCAGGCTGCCAAATGACCGGGAGCTGCAGGGCGAGGTAGTTCTCGTACTTATAGAGCACGGAGGTACCTGAAATTACGTGGGTCGCGTTGATGTTCGCGTCATCGGTGGCGTCGGAGTAGTTGCCCTCATTGATACCTGAACCGGTCTCAAAGATTGACTCCCCCGTCGGGTAGTAGTCGGGGCCGTACGACCAACCCTGTCCCCAGTTTTCCAACTGCCAGGTACACGATGGACCCAACTTGCACGGCGCGGCGTTGGCCAGAATTGTGCTGAACGGAGCCGACGTCAAGTTCACCTGAATCCCGTCCGACTCCAAGTTCGACTTCAATTGCTGCATCTCCTGGGAGACGTACGCGAAGCCTGTCGTGTACTGGAGGTTGATACTGATCTTCTCGCCCTTGGTTATTCCGGCGCCGCAATCCGTTGGCCCGGTACCGGGACTCGTACACGTGGTGACCCCACCCGGCTTCACGGTCCAGCCGTGTGACGTCAGCAGTTTCGCCGAGTTCGTCGGACTGTACGGATACGGGTTCGATGCTTCCTGGGGTGTCGAAAGATCGTTCTTCGGCTCAATCGGCACAGGTCCGTACGTCGGGTAGCCGTAGCCGTAGAGCGCTTTCTTCACGTCCACTGGCTGGTTGACCTGTTCTTGCACGGCCTCGCGGAAGTACAACTGCTTGAAGATTGGTCCGTCGGTCGGATTGTTGAAGTTGTAGGGGAAATAGTTGATGCCCCATCCAATCCACGGTGAGACCTTGTAACCGTCGCTCGTCAATAGGGGAATCTGACTGGAGTCCTCCGGTGGCGTATAGCCGTAGTCCAGGGTGCCCGCTCGCAGCGCATTGAATTCTGCCGCGTCAGTGGTGAAGGGCTCTAACGTCAATTCACCGTAATTGGCTTTCACCGGTCCGGAGTAACTGGGGTTGGGCACGAACACCGTGTAGCCAGTCGTCTCAAATGTCTTGAGCTTGAAAGGACCGTCGACGACCTGCCACAACTTGTTGGTGTCGTACGTCGTCGGGCTCTGCGCCTGGGCCGTCAAGAACTTGAAAACCGCCACCGCCCCCGCGTTGGTCGTGGTGTAGTTGCCAATCGCGCCCGTGGCCGATTCCTTGTCCCAGGCCTTCTGCGGCAATGGGGTGATCTGGCTTAACTCGTTATAGAGGAACCAAGTCGTCGAGTACGCCTTGTCCAAATTAAAGACAATCGTGCTCGGGTTTGGTGCCGACATGGACACAACGTTGTCGGGGAACTCGCCGGGAACAAAGACCGGCCAGATGCTGGTCTCAGCCTTCAACATCTGCATGAAAAAGAGAACGTCTTCGCTAGTCAGCGAGTCACCGTTCGACCACTTGTACTTCTTCAACGTAATCGTGACGGTCTTGTCACCGTTCGAGTAGACGGGCGGCAGGGCCAGCGAGAGCGAAGGATTAAACACCGGTGTCGTGCCCTTACCGAACCAGTACAGCGGGCGGAACATCAGCTGCTGGAACTGATACAAGTTCACGTTGCTGTAGTCGGCCGAACCCATGATGGGCAGGATGTACGTGGGGTACACCGCCGGTGGCAGTGCGAACGTAATGTCCGAACTGCTCGCCGCCGACGCGCTCGACGAAATGGCTCCCGTGCCGATACTGACGAGGCTGCCGCACGTCAAGACAAGTGCGGCGACGACGCCAACTGGCTTAGTGAATAACTTCCTCATTGAGTTCTCCCCTTCAACGTTGTTGGACCACAGTCCAAGAATTATGCTCACCATAGCCGTTTAGCGAGATCAAAAATAGGCCACCGGCAAACGATTCGGACACGTGAACCTTCTGCGC
>Ga0182024_10012399_pt1 | contig 16869 bp, 11 predicted proteins | sample P32metaG_FD_120480 | JGI IMG/M metagenome (GOLD analysis project Ga0182024, IMG submission 120480) | Permafrost microbial communities from Stordalen Mire, Sweden - P3-2 metaG (Illumina Assembly) | ecosystem: Environmental > Terrestrial > Soil > Wetlands > Permafrost | place: Sweden: Stordalen...
CGTTCGCGCGGACGATGGCAACGAGGTGTTCTTTCATCGCACCGAGCTGACCACCGTCGACTTCGACGCCCTCCAGGAAGGCGAGCAGGTGACGTTCGACATCGTCGACTCGCCCAAGGGCCCCCGCGCGCGCAACCTGCAGAAGGTCTGATCTCAGCGGGGTAACCCGCTGCGTTCTCTCCTAGGCGTCGCTGCGCAACGCGCGCAGCCGGGCTACTGCCGCGTCCACGCGATCTGCTTCGCGCCCGTGCAGGCGGATGACGAGTTGTCGTCGCTCAACCTGCGGGTAGGAACCGACGGTCACGTCGGGGAACTCCGCCGCGAGCACGAGCATGGGCTCGGACATCTCTGACTCGGGCACCGATCGGTAGCGCACCTCGCGCACCACCGGAGCCGTGCCACCGGCGAAGTATGTGGGGATCAACTCCTCCTCGACGATGGTGCTGAACTCGCGCGGGATGCCGGGGAGGACGAACAGCCACCGGTCGTCGCCGACCTCGATGGCCAGAGGTGGCGCCATGCCCAGGCGATTGGTCAGCACCGTCGCACCGACCGGGACCATGGCACAGCGCCGGTTGGCCTCCGACACCACGGGCTTGTCGATCCAGCCGGCCGCGTGCATCCGCCGCGCCAGGGCCTCGATGTTTCCGTAGGCGTTCGGGTTGAGCTCGAGCGGGCGTCCGAGCGCATCGGCCACCGCCTGGAAGGTGCGGTCGTCGGGCGTCGGACCGATCCCACCGCAGACGGCGATCCGCGAGATCTCCGGGTCGTCGATCGCGCGCCGGATGGCGGCGATGATCGCGGTAGGGGTGTCGGGGACCACCTCGATGTGCGTGACCGGACGTCCCGCGGCAAACGCCTGGCGCGCCAGGAGACTCGAGTTGGTGTCCTGCGTGTGCCCGCTGAGGATCTCGTCGCCGACCGTCACGATGGCGGTCAGGCCGGTGGCGTTCGGCACCGGCCCAGCATAGGCGTTGGTGCGGGGGAGGACCGGCCGGGTACAATGCGGCGGCCCCGGGGTGGCGCGGATTACAGCCGCCCGGGCACTTACTCGCTGTCCTTAGGAGACCTGAGCGCATGCCGACCCTTGATCGCGCCATCCTGCTGCCCATTGGCGCAGCCGGGCTGGTGGCGCTCCTCTTCGCCGTCTATCTGATCTTCTGGGTCCTCCGGCAGCCCGAGGGCAACGACAAGATGAGGGAGATCGCCAAGGCGATCCAGGAGGGCGCCCAGGCATACCTCAATCGCCAGTACACGATCATCGCCGGGATCGGCGCGGTCATCTTCCTGTTCCTCACCTTCACGCTCGGGTGGAAGACGGGTGTCCTCTTTCTGATCGGCGCAGTGCTCAGTGGTGCAGCCGGCTATGTGGGGATGAACATCTCAGTGCGCTCCAACCTGCGCACGGCCGAGGCGGCACGTGGTGGCGTCAATCCCGCGCTCCAGCTTGCCTTCAGGGGCGGCGCGGTCACCGGGTTCTTTGTCGTCGGATTTGGATTGATCGGCGTCGCGCTTGCCTACGGGCTCTTCCAGGACTTCAACGCGCTGGTCGGATTCGCCTTTGGCGCGTCACTCATCTCGGTGTTCGCCCGCCTCGGCGGCGGTATCTACACCAAGGCGGCCGACGTCGGCGCTGACCTGGTCGGCAAGCTCGAGGCCGGGATCCCCGAGGACGACCCTCGCAACCCCGCGGTCATCGCGGACAACGTCGGCGACAACGTCGGTGACTGCGCCGGGATGGCTGCGGACCTGTTCGAGACCTACGCGGTCACGGCGGTCGCCACCATGCTGCTGGGCAGCCTCCTCTACAAGGTCGGCGGCAAGCCGGACCTGGTGTTCGTCTTCTATCCGCTGATGCTCGGTGCGGTGAGCATCATCGCTTCGATCATCGGCACGTTCTTCGTGCGCATGGGCCGCGGCACCTGGATCATGGGGGCGCTGTACAGGGGTCTGATCGTGTCGGCGGTGGTCGCTCTCGCGGGGTTCCTGCTGATCACCGTGCTGCTCAACAACGGCGGATACCTCACGCACTTCGACCATCCGGTGTTCAACCTCTTCTGGTGCGCGGTCATCGGCATCGTCATCACGGTGCTGATCGTCGCGGTCACCGAGTTCTTCACCGGCGCTCAGTTCTGGCCGGTTCGCACTATCGCTCGCGCGTCGCAGACCGGACACGCAACGAACATCATCGCCGGGCTCGCCATCGGTATGGAGGGGACGGCGATTCCGGTGCTGATCATTGCCATCGGGATTCTCGCCTCAGCCGCTCTCGGCGGCCTGTACGGGATCGGCATTGCAGCGACGGCGCTCCTGAGCATGACGGGCATCGTCGTCGCCATCGACTCGTATGGACCGATCACCGATAACGCGGGCGGCATCGCCGAGATGGCCAACCTCCCGGAGAGCGTGCGCAAGGTGACCGATCCCCTCGACGCCGTCGGGAACACGACCAAGGCGGTCACCAAGGGATATGCGATCGGCTCGGCCGGGCTCGCTGCCCTGGTGCTCTTTGCGAGCTACACGGACATCCTCAACAACACGCTGCACGGCGCCGGCCTCGTCTCGGTCACGTTTGACCTGACCGCCCCCCCGGTCATCGCCGGTTTGCTGCTCGGCGGCATCATGCCGTTCCTCTTTGGGTCCCTGGCGATGCTCGCGGTCGGCCGGGCCGCGGGCGAGGTGGTCATCGAGGTACGGCGCCAGTTCCGCGAGATCCCCGGGATCATGGACGGCACCGCCAAGCCCGAGTACGGCAAGACCGTGGCGCTGGTGACGGCGGCCGCGCAGCGCGAGATGATCATCCCGGGCATCCTTCCCGTGATCGCGCCGCTCGTGGTCGGCTTTCTCATCGGGCCGCAGGCGCTCGGGGCGATGCTCCTCGGGACGATTGTGGTCGGGCTCTTCGTCGCCCTCCAGATGACCACCGGCGGTGGTGCCTGGGACAACGCCAAGAAGTACATCGAAGAGGGCAACTACGGGGGCAAGGGCTCGGACGCGCACGCTGCGGCGGTCACCGGCGACACCGTCGGTGACCCGTACAAGGACACCGCCGGCCCGGCGATCAACCCGATGATCAAGGTGATGAACATCATCGCGATCCTCGCCATCCCGACGATCGCGCTGCATCACGTCTTCTTCTAGATCCGAGCTCTGCCGGTAGCGTCGGAACGCCAAATCTCGCACCTCGGCATACTTTACGTATGGCACAGACGGTTGGCCCTGTGGATCAGGCGGCCGGAATCCGTCAGCCGCACGAGCGGTCCCACCACCGTGATCTCCAGGGTGGCGCCGCACGCGCCGCGGTCTTCGGCATCAGCGACGGCCTCCTCACCAACATCTCACTGATCCTCGGGGTTGCCGGCGCGAATCCCGTTCCGTCCGTGGTCCTGCTCGCCGGGCTGGCGGGACTGGTGGCCGGAGCCTTCTCGATGGCAGCGGGGGAGTACGTGTCGATGGCCGCCCAGTCGGAACTCCTGCAGCGCGAGTTGGAGATAGAGCGACGAGAGCTGGAGCGCCATCCTGAAGATGAAACCCGCGAGCTCGCGGCCACCTACCGGCTTCGGGGCGTCGAGGAGGCTGATGCTCGTCGCATCGCCGAGGCGATCATGCGCAACCCCGAGGTCGCCCTCGAGGTCCATGCACGCGAAGAGCTTGGACTGCAGCCGGGCAAAACCGGGAACCCCTGGCAGGCTGCCGGCTCCTCGTTCGTCATGTTCTCCATAGGGGCTGTCATCCCGCTCTTCCCGTGGTTCTTCGTGAGCGGGACGACCGCGGCGCTGCTGTCGATCGTGCTCGGTGCCGTCTCGGTGCTCGCGGTCGGATGGACGGTCGCCATCTTCACCGGCCGGTCCCGGGTCCGATCGGCGCTCCGCCAGCTGGCATTCGCGACGGTCGCGGCCGGGGTAGCATTCGGCGTCGGCCACCTGGTCGGTAACCTGGTGAACGTCAGAACAGGCTGATCCCGTTCCTGTCGCGTCGCACGGGGGAAACGGAAGGCGAGGCTTAGAGTGAGAGGCATGCGAAGAGCGGCTGGGGTCGTGGTTCTGGCGATGGTGTGGGCCATCGCGGTCCCCACGGCGCTTTCGCGACCGGTAGCCGCGTTCACGAGCCCTACGCTTGTGCAGACATCCCGGCGACGTCGGGTGATCCGGGAACCTCAATCACGTACCAGTACACGTGGGATCCGGGCGATTGCGGCGTCCTTCCGACAGACAGCCTCACCATCCAACTCAATTGGCAGTCCCCAACTGAGCTGATCGGGACGGGTACTGCCGCAGGCACGACTTGCTCCGGCCCTGTGACCGGGGCGGTCCCGAACAACGCAACGCCGGGAGTCGCCGATACACCACAGCGTCGCTTTTTGACAACACGACGGGCACCCCGGTCGCAAACAGCGAGGCCACGGCGACGACCTCGTTCTTGGTCACGCCCACCCCGACTCCAACCCCGACACTGAGTACCGCACCGACTACATCCGTGGTGTCTACGAGAAGTTCCTCACGTACTCGGTCTGCGCTGTCGCTTCCGACCCCGGTGGGAACACGAGTGGCACACGTGGTCTGCTCGCTCGCGTGCCGGGCGGGTGGTTCGGGCTCGGCATCTTCGTCGCCGTGCTGATCGTGGGACTCGGCGCCGCGGCCTTCTTCACGCTCGAGCGGCGCCGCTTCGCACGAATCTACCCGAACGAGTTGCCCCGCCACCGCCCCGACTGACCTGATCCTGCGCGCACTGACCGGTCCTCTAGACTCGGGAGAGGGTGGACGAGTATCAACTGGAGATCCAGTCGTTGCGCCGGACGCTCGCTCGATTGCGCGAGGAGGAGGCCGACCCGGCGCTGATCGAAGAGTTCGAGACCGAGTATCGCAACCTCAGCTCGCTCTACAAAGCGGCGACCGACACCTTCGACGCAGACCGGAGCGAGCCGCGGCTTCCGGACGCGCTCGCCTCACTCGGGTTCGGCGACTGGACGCTGAGCAACGTGTACAGCTTCGTGTATGACGCGTCGATGGAGCTACCGGTTGACGACGGGCGCGAGCTGGCGCGTCGCATCGACGAGACCGACTATGCCGCCTCGTTGCTGGCCGTGGTCGAAGCAGAGGACTGACGTCCCGGGACCTTCTTGCCGGGGTTGAGCACGTCATGCGGATCGAGGGCCGTCTTCATCCGGCGCATCAGCGCCACGGTTCCCGGGCCGAGCTGCCGCTCCACGTACTCGAGCTTGGCGGCGCCGACGCCGTGCTCGCCGGACAGCGAGCCGCCCATCGACAGCACCGTCTCGAAGAGCTCGCCGGCGGCCGCATCCGCGCGCGCCCGTTCTCCCTCGATCCGCGGATCGATGAGGAACGTGGCATGGACATTGCCGTCACCGAGATGACCGAAGTTCACCACCGGAAGCTCGTGCTTGGTGCCCAGATCTCGGGTGTGCGCGACCAGCTCGGCGACGCGATCCCGCGGGACGACCACGTCCTCGTTCACCTTGCCGATCTGCACCTTGGCGACGGCAGCGCTGACCGCCTTGCGGGCGGCCCAGAGACGCTGTGCCTGACCCGGCTCGGTCGCGCGCTGGAGCTGTGAGGCCCCGGCGCGGGTGATCGCCGTGCACGCGGCCTCGGTGTCGGCGCCGACGGTGGCCGGGTCACCCTCGAGCTCGACGATGAGCAGGGCCGCACTGTCGCCACCGATGTTGCCGCCGCCGGCCTTGCGAACCGCATCGAGCGCGCCGGCGTCGAGGAACTCCAGGGCCGCCGGAACGATGCCTGCCTCACTGATCTCGGCCACCGCCGCGGCGGCTCGCTCCATGCCGCTGAAGGTGGCGGCCAGCGTGGAGCGGGTCTTCGGGGCGGGGATCAGCCGCAGGAGCACCTCGGTGATCACCCCGAGCGTTCCCTCCGAGCCGACCAGGAGCGAGAGCAGCCCCGATCCAGACGTGTCCCCGCCTTCACCGAGGCGCACGATCCGTCCGTCGGAGAGGACGGCGGTGACGCCGGCGACGAAGTCGGCGGTGACGCCGTAGCGGAGCGTATGCGGACCGGCGGCGTTGCAGGCGACGTTCCCGCCGATCGTGCAGGTCGTCGACGAGCCCGGGTCGGGCGGGTAGTACAGTCCCGTCGCTGCGGCCTGGGCGTGAATGCCGGCGGTGATGGCGCCGGCCTGCGCGTGGATGCGCAGTGCCTCGGATTCGATGCCGAGAATCCGGTTGAGACGGGCAAGGCTGAGGATCACGCCGCCACGCGACGGCGAGGCGCCCGCCGCGTACCCGGTCCCCGCGCCACGAGGGACGATCGGGACCCGGTGGACCGCACAGACGCTGACGACGCCGGCGACCTCCTCGGTCGATCCCGGGAACACCACAGCGTCCGGAAGGTGACGCTCGCCGGAGGCTCCCCAGGCGTCGTATGCGTACGCGGCGAGATCCGCTGGACGTGTGTAGACGTGTGAGGGAGCGACCTGACCCTCGAGATCGCGAATCACGCGGCGATCGAGCATGCCCGCCGCATTGTAGAGAGCGCATCAATTCCGGTGCACCCTGTCGCACCGACGGCGGTGCGCAGCAGGGATCAATGCCGTTGAATAAGGTGTGTGAGAGGACGTGCCCTGGCGTGCGCGCTCGGCTGCTTCGCATCGCTCGCCGTGAGCGGCTGCAGCCCCTCGCCACAACCCTCTCGCCCGCCCTCACCGACGAATCGCGTCACACCGGTTCGGCTCGTCGTCGCCCCGCCCCAGGCGATCGCGCTCGCCAACACCTTCGAGGGTCAATTCAGCACACGCGACTATGCGTCGCAGTGGTCTGAGCTCGCGCCACAGGAGCAGGCGTTGTGGCCCTCGGCAGCCGAACGCACGGCGATGCTCACCAGGAAATTCGCGAAAGCGGCCGTGGAGCGTGTCTCAGTCGGCGACCCGAGACTCCTATCGACATGGACGCCGCCCGAGGATCCTGCGATCCACATTGAGGACGTCTGGCAATTCCCCGTCCACGTGGTCTTCGCCGACCCGGCGGCGCTGCGTCCCGCCGGCGTCGCCGCGCTCTTCTCCATGACGGCGCTGCAGATCACGACCGACCCCGCGTCCGGCGCAGCGGCGCTGCTCGGCGAGGGCCCGGAGTCGCTTGATGCGCCAATCATCCTTCCCGCATCGATCCCGATCGTGAAGCTCGACGCGCCGATCCTGATGTATCACCTCGTCGATCAGATCCCGCCTCGGTCGATCGAACCGTCGACGTATGGATGGCAGCTCGAGATCGGTCTCACGACGCTGCCGAGCGCCTTCGACGCACAGATGGCGTTCCTGGCGCGCATCCATGCGAACGCGATCTCACTTCAGCACCTTTCCGATGCGCTGCTCTACGGGCTTCCACTGCCACCGCATCCGTTTGTGATCACATTCGACGACGGACGCCTGAGTCAGTGGACGAATGCCGTCCCGGTGCTGCGCGAGCATGGGTTCACCGCGGTGTTCTTCCCATGCACCGCACTGATCGGTGGGAAGGTCGGGCCGCAGACGTACATGACCGCCTCCGAGATCCAGAAGCTTGCGACCACCGGCTTTTCGATCGAGGATCACACGGTCAATGACGACACCGACTTCTTCTCCGCAGGACCGGGGACGCTCAACCTGCTGACCAATCGAACCAAGACCGTCCTCATGAACCTCACCGGCGATCCGGTGCAATTCATCGCATACACAGGCCTCTGGCCGTGGCCGACAAGCGCACAGGGAGCGACCCAGGAGGCGTCGATGTTCAAAACGCTTGCCAGCTATGGCTATATGGCGGGCGTTCAGGACCTTCGCCGCGACAGCACAGTCGATACCAGCACCGCGTTGTGGCAGCTGCCTCGGGTCCGCGTCGGGCTCGGGACATCCCTCTCATTCTTCGAACACTGGTTCACCACCCAGCCATCCTGAGCTTGGTCAGAGGGGGCCCTGGGTATACTCGAGGCACGATGAGTGATCCTGAGTTGCTTGGCGCCCTCGAGCGCGCGCTCGCGACCGTCATCGACCCCGAGTTGCACAAGCCGATGCTCCAGCTCGGGATGCTGCGTGACCTGGGGATCGAAGGCGGGGTCGCATCGCTTCGGGTTGTGCTCACCACCCCGGCATGCCCGCTCAAGGACCGCATCCGTGAGGACATCGATGCAGCCGTCGTCGGCGTGGTGCCCGGGATTACGCGGGTCGAGATCCGCTGGGATGCGGAGGTCAGCTCCACGCGAGGGCTGCCCGGCCGCCAGGAGATCGCCGGGGTTCGCAACGCCATCGCGATCAGCGCGGGCAAGGGCGGCGTGGGCAAGACGACCGTTGCGGTCAATGTCGCGATCGCCCTGCGACTGGCCGGCGCCCGCGTGGGACTGCTCGACGCGGACGTCTACGGACCGAACGTGCCGATCATGCTCGGGATTCGCGAGCGCCCGCACGCAGGTCCTGACGGAAAGATGCAGCCGCTCGAGGCGCATGGACTCAAGGTCGTGTCATTCGGCACCATCCTCGACCCGGGTCAGCCGGTGATCTGGCGCGGGCCGATGCTCGCCAAGGCGCTGCGCGAGTTCCTCTACGAGGTGTCGTGGGGCGAGCTCGATTACCTGGTCATCGATCTCCCGCCGGGCACGGGCGACGTGCAGCTGAGCCTCGCGCAGAGCATGCCGATGACCGGTGCGGTCATCTGCACAACCCCGCAGGACGTGTCGCTCGCCGACGTGAGTCGCGGCATCGAGATGTTCCGCAAGCTCAACGTTCCGGTCCTCGGCGTCGTCGAGAACATGAGCGGCTTCATCTGCCCGCACTGCAACGAGCGCACCGACATCTTCGGATCCGGTGGCGGACGCGACCTGGCCGCTCGTTACGAGCTCCCCTTCCTCGGTGCGGTCCCGCTCGATCCGCGCATCCGCGGCGCCGACGGCGACGGTCGCCCGATCATGGCGGCGGCGCCGTCGAGCCCGATCGGCGAGGTCTTCCGTGATGTCGCCTCGCACATCGCCGCCCAGGTGAGCCAGGAGAACTTCAGCGCGGCCGCCGGTCCCGTGATGCCCTCGGGTCCGCGCCTTCCCGTCGCTCCGTAACGACCAGGCGAGGCGCGGCCGGGCTGATCAGCCGCCGATGACTTCCTTGACGGCATCGCGCACGGTTCGCAGCGCGTTGACGTCATCGGTGAAGACGCGGATGACCTGGTTGTGCTGCGGCAGTCGTGCCGCCAGCTCCGCGGCCCGCGCGGCCTCGATGGTGTCGTTGAGCGGGTCGTAGATCCTCACCATACCGTCGTCGGTCATCGGGTTCTGGGGGGCGATGCGCGCGATCGCGACGTCGACCTCGACGCGAGCGCCGAGTGCTTTGGAACCGAGCTGCGCGTCGAGCCGCTCCTGCAGCGTCGAGGTATCCGTTCCCATGTGGACGACGCTCTCGTAGGCGAGATGCCAGGGGAGATCGCGCGCGGCGATGCGCGCCCACACGTCGGCGAGGCGGCGCCGTTCGCTTCCCGGCGGTTCGCGGAGCCAGCGCTGTACTGCGACCAGCATTGACCAGTCGTTCAACAACTCATATTCATCGAGGTGTTCGAGCGGGTTCCCATGCAGCAGCTGCGCGATCGTGTCCGCGAAGACCTCGCGCATCGACAGGTCGAACCTGCGGCCGGTTCGGTGGTGGTAGACCTGCAGGTACATGTAGAGACGTGACGCGAGGAACATCTCCAGCGCGCCTGCGGCATGCGCGTGCAGCACGATGCTGTCGCCGCTGACGAACGTGTAATGGATGAGGCGTTGCACCTCCACCGCGCCGAGGCTGATGCCGCACATGTACGCATCGCGCGGGACGTAATCGAGGTTGTCGACGGTGGCGGGGCCGCAGAGAATCGGCTTCAGCGCGCGCAACCACCCCGGCGGCACGTAGCCCTCGATATCGGCATCCGCCATCACCCACGCGACCCACATCGGATCGATCTGCTCGCCGGATGAGAAACGACCCGAGGGACTGGCGCGGAGCGAGCCGATGATGTCGGCAAGCTGATGCGTCACGAGGTGACGTCCGATCACCTCGTGATCGAGGTGCCACTGTTCCAGCACCTCGTGGTCGAAGAAGTGCCCGAACGGGCCATGACCGACGTCGTGCAGAAGTCCCGCGATCCTGAGCGTCTCCTCGACCAGTGCCGGCGACGGCGCGTCAGGGAACGCGATACGCAGTGATGCGTCGACCCGTCGTGCGAAGAGGCTCGCCAGGTGCATCGCTCCCAGCAGGTGGGTGAAACGCGAATGTTCGGCGCTGGGAAACACCCACCACGCCGACTGGAGCTGGTGGACGCGGCGGAGACGCTGCAGCCAGACCGTGTCGAGGAGCTGACGCTCGCTCGCCTCACCGGGCCGGTCCTTGGTGATCTCTATGTAGCCATAGAGGGGATCGGCGATGAGGTTGACCTGGCGGAAGCGTTCCGCCGCGCCGAGGGAGTTAGTCGTCCTCGTCCTCTTCCTCGTCGTCACCCTCTTCTTCGTCGTCGTCATCAGCGAGCGAAACCGGTTTCCAGCCGCGTAGGTCGGTCATCGAGCATCTCCTGAAGTGGGCGATCTGCCAGTGATCCTTAGGATGATTTTATACGCCATCGCCGCTGCCAGACGCCGGGACAGTGGTCTGGCGAGCACCATGTGGATGTCACGAAACCATGATCTCTGTCACAGGGGCGTGTCACAAGCGGCATTCGCACCTAGAATCGAGACGGTGCGCCGCACATTCATCCTGTCGTCCGCATTGGTCGCCGCACTCACCGTTGCGTGGTCAGCGACGCCAGTCATCGCAACCGCATCCGTGCGCGCTGGATCGCTCACAGCAACGTCACAGCATGCAGGTGGCGATTCGCATCGGATCAATGCGCACACGCTGAGCGCTCCAGCGGTTGCGGCGGGAAGCTTCCCGTCGCTCCTGCAGAAACAGCCGGGGCTCAGCGATCAGCTCGCGATCGAGCATGCAGGATCGAGCAATCCCAACGTGACGGCGCCCGCCGATCCGAGCATCGCGATCGGCCCGAGCAACATCGTCGAAGCGGCGAACAGTGCTCTCGAAGTCAGCACGCGCTCAGGTGCAACCCCGGTGTTCATGAACCTCAGCGCGATGGTCGGCAATACCTCGGGTTTCTCGCTGCGCTACCCGCACGTCGTGTACGACCCCCTGTCCGGGCGCTTCATCCTGATGGTGCTGGAGTACAACCCAGTGTTGTCAGGGTGCGTGAGCCAGGTGGAGATCATGCTGTCGCAGGCCAACCCGGCGCTGCCGTGGATCACGCGGGGTTCGATCAACATCGATCCCGAGATTGCCGGTGGCGTGGAGATCTCCACTGTGTCGCTCGCCATCACCGCGAATGTCCTGGTCGAGTCCAGCGACTACCAGAGCTGCACCACGGGTCTCCCGGTGGCAAGTCAGATGGTGGTCTTCCGGAGAGCGGACTTCATCAGCGGCGCGTTCACCGCCAACAGCGACGCGTTCGTCGAACCGGGGCCGGTCGGGCTGCAACCCGCGCAGGCATGGACCGCGCAATCGGTCGAATACGCGGTTGCGAATGATGCCAGCTGCACGATCGTCGGCAAGGTGCCGGGCAGCATCGCGGTATTTGCCATCAATGGACTTCCCACCGCCGGTGCGGTCTCGGTGATATGTACAGCCGGGTCCGAGCCCACGGCGACGAGCACCCCGCCGGCGGCAGTGCAGCTCGGCACGGCGGCCACGCTGACCACCGGTACCGACCGTTTCCTGAGCGCCGTCTGGCAGGGTAATGTGCTCTGGGTCGCGGGGAACACCGGTTGTACGCCGAGCGGGGACAGCCAGGCGCGCTCGTGCCTGAACGTCGTGTCGATTCCGGCGACATCGACCGGATCCGTTGGCGTGCCGGCGCAGTTCCCGGCTGAGTCCGTGAGTGGTGCGTACCTCTACGACCCCGCGCTCGCCCTCGACAGCGCCGGCGATGCCATCCTGACCTTCGACAAGTCGTCGAGCGCGGCCCTCGAGTCGATGATGGTCGCCGCGATCACCGGCGGTGTGTGGAGCACCTCGACGACGCTGCAGCCGAGCAACGACTTCTACCAACCCGCGGCATGCTCGACGTGCTCATGGGGCGACTATTCCGCGGCAGTTCAGGACCCATCGCGCCCCACTGACGTGTGGGTGGTCTCCGAGGAGAACACCGGCGACACCGGCCCGGGGTGCGCGACGGTGAACACCTGCTGGAACACGTACATCGGCCGGTACACATTCGGGGGGCCGGTGATAACGTCAGTGTCGCCCGCCGCGGGACCGGCATCGGGCGGCGAGCTGGTCATCGTTGCCGGTTACGACTTCGGCACCGACAGCACGTTCACCTTCAACGGCGCCCCGCTGCTCCCCAGCACGCTCACTCCCGACGCGTTGACATTCACGACACCGCCGGGCCCCTCGGGACTCGTCGAGGCGCAGGTGCACGACTCGCTGGGCACCAGCCCGATCACGGTTGGCTCGGGCTACATCTACGTCGGACTGGCCAACTATCACGCGATCGCGCCCTATCGAATCCTGGACACCAGGCCGTCCAACTGCGTGCAGTGCGCGCAGGATCCGACGTTTGGACCCGGCGCGATCGAGAAGGTTCAGCTCACCGGGCTCTCATTCGGGGTGCAGATTCCCGCTGACGCGACGGCGGTGGTCCTCAACGTGACCGAGGTCGCAGGCAACGCGAAGAGCCTCCTCACCGTCTATCCGTTTGGGACAGGACTCCCACGCGCCTCCAACCTCAACTTCGCGGCCGGCAAGGTGATCGCAAACCTGGCCACGGTGACCCTCGGCCAGGGCGGAGCGATCGACATCTACAACGCCGCCGGGACGGTCAACGTCCTGGCCGACGTCCAGGGGTACTTCGAGCCACCGGCGTCAACCACGGTCGTCGGCGAATTCCATCCGATCGCGCCGGTCCGGGTGTGTGATACCAGGAGTCAGTCGCCGACGCCCGCGTGCAGGGCGCATGGCATCGTCGGCCCCGGCGCCGCCATGCTCGTCAATGTCACCGGCATCGGGATCGGGTCCGACATGGTCCCCGGCGACGGGACCGCGTCGGCCGTTGTCGTCAACCTCACCGCCGTGGCCGGCACCGCCGGTACCTTTCTGAGCCTCTCGGCGACCACCGCCAGCGGCCAGTGTCCGTACAGCGGGAAGACGGGCCCGCAGTTCTCCGACGTCAACCTCTCCGCTGGGTTGGTGGCGGCGAACCGGGTCATGGTGCAGCTCGGGCCATCCACTCCGGGAGGGCACAACACGTCGCTGTGCGTCTTCAACGCCGCCGGGTCGATCAATGTGGTCATCGACGCCAACGGCTGGTTCGGCAGCTCCACCGCCGTGGCAGGCGCGCAGTACCAGGCGATCCAGCCGACGCGCATCTGCGACACGCGCCCGCCTGGCGGAACCGGCTGCGCCGGGCATCCGCTCTCTCCACCGACTCCGTCGCTGATCACGGTTGCCGGGCAGGGAGGGATTCCCCGGGTCACCTCGGGCACCACGGTTGTGGCGGTGATCGCCAACCTGACGGCGATCGCGCCGACCACGGCGACCTACCTGGTCATGTACCCGGCGAATCTGACCAAGCCGCCGAATGCCTCCGACATCAACCTCAGCACCGGCGAGGTGCTCCCCAACCTGACTGTCGTGCAACTCGACCCGGCGGTCGGAGCCGACCAGGGCGACGTCGATCTGTACACTCCGGCGGGCAGCGTCAACGCGATTGTCGACATCGAGGGATGGTTCCAGTAACCGCCTGACCCCGTTCGGTTCCCGTCGTCACCGGTGGCCGAACTCGATCGTTGCGACGCCGTGACGGCAACGTCAGAGGACGTCTGGCAGTCTGGGCCGGCATGCATTCGTCCTTCCATCGGCTCGCGCTTGCCGCGCTGCTCGCTGGATCCGCGAGCTTTGCTCCGCTCTTGGGTGCCGGAGCTGCGGCCCGGACCACCGCGGACACCACGGCGCCGGTGACGGCTGCTTGGAGCGTGGGTGCGGTGGTCGCGCTGACGGCAGCGCCGCGGATCCCCACGGCGCCGAAGAGCTCCGCGCCGCCGCCTGCGGCGCCGACGGTCACGCACGGCATGCTCGCCGCCGAGACCGCGGGCACCGGCAACTACGGTCAGCCCCTCATCAGCGGCTGCACCTGGGCCACATGGGTCACCAAGTGCCAGAACCTGACCGCATACGGCAACGGCTCATCGTTCGACGACGTGGGGTGTGGGACGCCCTTCGGATGTGAGTTCGGACCGGAGTTCCAGTGCACCCAGCTCGCGCTTCGCTATGCGTACTACGCGTGGGGGGAGCCGGCGACCTGGGGCGGCCAGGCGTACTCGATGTGGAGTGCGGGTCCGACCCTCCCGATCCCGCTGCAGCAATTCGCGAACGGGGCCGGCGTGGCGCCGGCGCAAGGCGACCTCATGATCTTTGCCCCCGGCTGGCTCGGCCGCTACTGGGACGGCTCGGGCCACGTCGCGATCGTTCGCGATGTCGGACCCGGATACGTCGACCTCGTCGAGCAGAACGCCACGTCGTCGGGAACCGATCGCTTTCCGCTCAACGGTTCGCTGGTCACCGCCAACGGGTACACGCCGATCATCGGCTGGCTCCGCCAGACTGAGCAGACCCCGGCGGAGCTCACCGCGTCGACCGTAGCGGGCACCCCGCAGAGCGTCTCGGATCAGCCCGGCGATATGGACGTGATCTGGCGTGGTACGGACGCGAAGCTCCACGACATCGCCTATCGCAGCGAGGCCTGGCAGGCGGCTGGGCTTGCCGTCAGCACCGCGGACGTCGCCTCCGACCCCGCCGTCGTGTCACCGACCCCGGGGCAGGTTGACGCCTTCTGGGAGGACGGCACCGGCAATCTCTGGCAGGTTCAGTCCCAGACTGGCTATTTCGGCTCCGAGTCGTGGCTCACGCCGCAGGAACTGCAGACGGGGCTGGCCCCCGGTTCGGCCCCGACCGCTGTGAGCCAGGGTCCCGGCGAGATGGAGGTCATCTGGAAGAGCGTGGACGGCCAGCTCTGGGTGAACACCTTCACCGGGACCTGGTCAGGCGCGACCCCACTCAACTCCGGCCCCGTCCAGGGCAACCCGAATGCGGTGGCTACCGCCGATGGGACGGTCGGGGTCGTGTGGCGAGATGCCGCCGGCAATCTGTGGAGCGACCTCTCCTCGGCATACGGGTGGTATGGCGCCCACGAGATCGGCACCGGTGGCCTGGCCAGCGATCCGACCGTGGTGACGGCTGGGGTCGGCAACGTCGACGCGATCTGGCGGACCCGCACCGGGTCGGTATGGGCTGCGGGCGTGACCCCGAATGGTGGTCCCGGGCAGGTGGAGGTGGACGCGACCGTGAGCATGGGCCGGCCGGCTGCGGCTGGCACCGCGGCGAGCGCGGTGACCGTCGTGATGCAGCGCGCCAATGGCAGCCTTGCCGCGGCGGTCTACGACCCGCATAACGGGTGGGTCGGCCCCGAACAGCTCAACCAGGTCGCGGCGAGCTCGCAGCTCTCCGCGGTGAGCTGGTACAGCAACGCAGTTGCCGCCTTCTGGCAGGGGAGTGGGAACAGCCTCTGGTGGTCGGCGGCATGCGACGGGTGTGCGGCGCATCCGCCCCCGGTATACAACCCGGCTCCGTAGCCTCCCCATCGCGCGAGGCCGATGACGCGGTCCGGTGGCCGCGGGCGATGATCCCCGGGTGACGATGCTGTCCGAGCTGGCAAGCGCCGGCGACGCGATCGCTCGAACCTCCTCGAAGTCGGAGAAGGTGCGGATCCTTGCGCAGTTCCTTGCCGCCACCGATGAGGGCGAGCTCGCGCAGGCGGCGCGCTACTTCGGCGGTGGTGTCTTTCCGGCGGGGGACCAGCGCACCCTCCAGGTGGGCGGCGCCGCGTTCTCGGCGGTGCTGCGTGCCGTCAGCGGCGCCGACGACGCGACCATCCGAGCGGCCTGGCGGCGGCACTCGGACACCGGTGATGTGACTGGCGAGCTCCTGTCGGGCGTCGACGGCCGTGAGACGGCGCCCGTCTCGATCGACGAACTCGGCCGGGAGTTTGCGGAGATCGCCAGTGCGCGCGTGGCCAAGGAGCGGAACGCGCGGCTGAGCGCGCTCCTCGGGCGCGTGACGGCTGATGAGGCGCGCTACATCGCCAAGCTGATCACCGGCGAGCTGCGCATCGGGTTGCGCGAAGGGCTTGTGGAAGAGGCGATCGCGATCGCGTTCGGTGCGCCATCCGACGCGGTGAGCCGGGCGGTGATGCTGACTGGTGACCTTGGTGAGGCGGCGCTCCGGGCACGCGCGGGAAGGCTTGATGACGCTGCCCCGCACTGGTTCGTGCCGCTTCGGTTCATGCTCGCGACACCGGTCGCCGACGCCGCCGAGGCGGTTGCACGACTCGGCGACGATGTCTGGGTTGAAGACAAATATGACGGAATCAGGTGCCAGCTCCACCGGCGCGGCAGCGAAGCGGCGCTCTACAGCCGCGACTTGAAGAACATCTCAACCCAGTTTCCCGAGATCACCGATGCCGCGGTGCATCTTCACGCCGACGTGATGCTCGATGGCGAGATCCTCGCGTTCCACGATGGGCGCGTGATGCCCTTTCACGCGCTCCAGACACGGCTCGGACGTGTCGCGCCGGACGCCGAGGTGATGGCGGCGGTGCCGGTGATCTACGTTGCATGGGACGTGCTCAGGGTGGACGACGAGGTGTTGATCGACCACCCGCTCCGCGAGCGGCGAGCACGCCTCGAAGCGCTGTTGGTGCCGCATCCGCTCGCACTCGCTCACCTCGAGCGGGTTCACGGCGAAGCCGAGATCGATCGACGCTTCGAGGATGCCCGCGCTCGATTGAACGAAGGACTCCTGTTGAAGCAA
>Ga0182024_10012400_pt1 | contig 16868 bp, 14 predicted proteins | sample P32metaG_FD_120480 | JGI IMG/M metagenome (GOLD analysis project Ga0182024, IMG submission 120480) | Permafrost microbial communities from Stordalen Mire, Sweden - P3-2 metaG (Illumina Assembly) | ecosystem: Environmental > Terrestrial > Soil > Wetlands > Permafrost | place: Sweden: Stordalen...
ACTTCTGTCAGGCGCGAAGGCAGATCATACCGCTTTTGCCGTCTTATAGATGATATCGTCTATGATTCCATATTCCTTAGCCTGCTGCGCGTTCATGATGAAGTCGCGCTCCACGTCTTTTTCTACCTTGTCCAGTTTCTGCCCGCTGTGCTTCGAGAGTAACTGGTTTGTAATCTCTCGCATACGCAGGATTTCCCGGGCGTGGATGTCAATGTCCGTGGCTTGTCCCGATAACCCTCCCATCGAGGGCTGATGGATTAGAATTCGCGAATTGGGCAGTGCCAATCTCTTTTTGGGTTCTCCTGATGCCAATAGCAGCGCGGCCATCGAGGCGGCTTGCCCGACGCACAGCGTCATCACGTCATTCTTCACGTACTGCATGGTGTCGTAAATCGCCATGCCGGCCGTGATCGAGCCGCCCGGAGAGTTGATATAGAGCTGAATGTCTTTCTCCGGATCTTCTTGAGCCAGAAACAACATTTGGGCAATCACCAGGTTGGCGATGTTGTCGTCAATCGGCGTGCCGATGAAGATAATGTTGTCGCGCAGCAGCCGGGAATAGATGTCGTAGGCGCGTTCGCCCCGCCCAGTCTGCTCGATGACCATTGGTACTAGCATCATTTGCGGGTCTTTTTTTTGCCAATCGTTCGGTTTCACATTCACCTGCCACACTCCGCCCCGACGCAACACTTGGCTTGCATGGGGAGGGTCGAAGAGGTCCGCGTCGTTAGTTATTAACTACGCAGACTGGTGATACAGAAAATCGAGGGTCTTTTCGCTGCGGATTCTGTTTCGGATTCTATCGAGGCCCCCATCCTGTGTCAAACGAGCGCGGACCGCTTCCGGAGTCTGTTTCGACTGCTTGGCCAGGGCTTCAATTTCGTGATTCACTTCGTCCTCCCCGGCTTCGATTTTTTCCAGCTCCGAAATGCGTTCCAGTAACAATGCCGACTTCACATCCTGTACAGCCTGGTCCCGCTGACCCGCCCGCAGGCGAGGCAGATCCATCTTTTTCAGATCCTCCATTTTCATGCCCTGCGCCGCCAGAGCGCGCAGTCCACGTTCCAGCCGCAGATCGATCTGCCGGTCGACCAGCGACTCCGGCACTTCAAAGTCATTGCGTTTGACCAGTTCCGCCACTAATTTGTCCTTGGCTTCGCGCTCGGCATCGTGCTTGCGTTCCGCTTGCATGTTTTCGCGAATCTGTTTGCGCACCTGGTCAAGGCTGGTGAACTCGCCGAGTTCCTTGGCGAAGTCGTCATTCAGTTCTGGCAGATTTTTCTGCTTGATCGCCTGAATCTTTACCGTGTAGACGAACGTCTTTCCGGCCAGGCGTTTGTCGGCGACGTCCTCGGGATAGCTCACCTCGAACTCGCGCTCATCTCCGGCATTGGCGCCGCGCAGGTTCTCGGTGAACTCAGCGACCGTGTTCTTGCCGCCGATTTCGATCAGGACTTCATCCATGTGCACCGGTTGGGCGGCACCGTCGTCCTGTTTCGGCTTCCCGTCCATCGAGGATTGAGCGAAGTCGCCATCGGCCAGCGGACGGCCTTCCACCGACGTATAGGTAGCGTGCTGCTCGCGCACGCTGTTTACCGCCTCTGCTACTTCTTCGTCTTTTACGACGATTTCGGGGCGGTCGGCGCGAAGCTCCTTGTAGCCTTCGACGACGATTTCGGGCAGGATCTCGAAGCTGGCCTTGAAGCGCAGGGGTTCGCCATCATGAATGTGCAAATCAGTGACGCGCGGCTGCGACACCGGAATCATCCCCTGCTTTTCCGCCTCTTTGCGGAAATGACGCGGGACCAGGGCCTCGACCACATCGCTTTTCAGGTCTTCCTTGAATCGTTGCCGGATGATGGAGGCAGGCACGTGGCCCGTGCGAAAGCCGGGAAGCCGCGCCACTTTCTGGTATTTCTGGATAATAATTTCCATCTCGCGAGTGACCTCCTCGGCGGGGATCTCGACCGAAATCTCGCGTTTGACGCCGTCTTTGTTCTTCGCGTCGACTGTTTCTGTGGGACTCACGTTTACCCTTTCCGCTTGCCTTGCCACGTCCGGCCATAGGCCCAGGATCCTCGAGCAAAGCACCGATCCCGTTCACATGGCGTTAATCTTGAGTGTAAAGACTCAGGGAGAGCAGCGTCAAACGTGCTGAACGGTCGTTGGTCGTTCGTCGCAGGTCGTTGGCCCAAACTGGCACTGGAGTGTACAGTTTCAACGTTGTGATCAACGATCCAAACGGTCTAATCACCGATTTCTGCCGCTGCCGCAAAGCTCGCCGGATTCTCGATTAGTACCCAGAACATCAAGCATGAATCTCTCCCGGCCCGCGCCGAGTGTCCGCCCAATGCCTCCTGCGCGGTTTATGTTTTTTTCGTTAAAGGGACACCCGCAGGTCGTACTCAAGGTCGGCAAGGTTGGTGCGAATAGCGGGCCAAGGTTCGTTTAGCAGCACTACAGACCCAAGAGTTCAAGGAGCAATCTTGCCAAATCGCTCATCGGTGCTCCAGCAACATGGCCACGACTAGGATGTGCCGCTTCGCTCCAAGAACACAACGTTGGCGACTGGGTGAAGGAAAATACGGAAAGGGATCACTTCTTCGTGTTGTCGAACGATGGATTGCTCACATCGTTCCTTGAGGTATTCTTGCAGTGTCGGCTCCAACCGCTGTTTGAGGGCTAAGATCAGACTCTCAGCGGGTTGGCCAACGACCAACGACCAACGACGAACGACGAACGACCAACGACCGATGTCCTGGCTCACCATCCTCAACCGCGAAGTTGTCTCCTGCACTCGCTGCCCTCGTCTGGTCGCTTATCGCCAGGAGGTCGCCCGCGTCAAGCGTCGCGCCTATCTTAGCTGGGAATATTGGGGCAAGCCCGTAGCTGGTTTCGGCGATCCCTACGCGCGCGTACTGGTCATGGGACTCGCGCCCGGAGCGCACGGCTCGAACCGCACGGGCCGCCCGTTCACCGGCGACGCTTCCGGCAAGTTTATGTACCCCGTTTTATATGACACTGGATTTGCCAGCCAGCCTACGGCCGTCGACCGCAACGACGGCATGGTGTTAACGGATCTTTATATTACGGCCGCCGTCCGCTGCGCTCCTCCGGACAACAAGCCGCTGCCGCAGGAACTCACAGCGTGCTCCTCGTTTCTGGACCGCGAGTTGGCAGGATTAAAAAACATAAAAGTTGTGGTCGCGTTGGGAAAGATCGGCTTCGACGCGTACTTAAACTACCTGAAGCGTCAGGGCGTGCTCGCGAGCAAGAAAGCCTACGTCTTCAAACACGGCGCCAGCTACCGGATGCCGGACGGTAAAGTATTACTCGCGTCGTACCATCCTTCCAACCAGAACACCCAGACTGGCAAGCTGACGCGCAAAATGTTTGTAGAAATCTTTCAAGAGGCGGCAAAAATTGCCGATGGAGAAGCTGAGGCGCCGCTCGTTCCGGATCGTTCTCCCTTCCCCCGCTCGGGGGCATAGCCAAAAGCTGGATCGCGAACCGGGGCGGCACCGTTTCTCCTAGAGAATTGATGATTGCTGATTGGTTGATTGTTGATTGAAAATCGAAGTCCCTCGGAGGTGCTTTACGTAATCAATCAGCAATCAGCAATCTACAATCAGCAATTGCCTTGGGAGTGTCCGCCCCACACCACCTACCTTAGCTTGGTCACCGTCACCTCAAGCTGAAACTGGCGATTGGAGGTGGGGTCGTCCGCGCTGCCGATAATGATTGACTTCCCGGGGATCACAATGGTACTCCCACCGATTTTGATTTGGCGAACTATTGGATTCGATAGACCATTGTTTTCATGGCTCGGCTCGGCATCGATATTGCTGATCTCGCTGCCCGCTTGCAACTCCAACTCATCACTGCGCTCCTTCAGGGAGCACCAGATGTGTGTGCCAACATCCAGATACTGAAATTGCGTGTTAATAACCGGGCTAACTGTGGCGCCTGACGAGGCGCTTGCCGGGAATGAGCCAGTAGCTACCGGGACCCGTGTGCCAATCTTGACCTCTTGCCTGTCCCCAGGGACGTCCAGATTTATCGAGTAGCGTCTGCTATTGACTTTCTTTTCGCCCTCCGTCTCATTGAGGGAAAAATCCAGACGATAGGCATGTACTGGTTTCTCGGCCTGCTCTGCCTTGGAAGCTGAATCCTGCGCCTGCGCCAGTTCCAAGCCAGAGTACAAAGCCATGGTTGTTACAAGCAGCCACATTGCCATTACTTTTCGCATATTATGTGCCTCATCTTTCCTGTTGATCCTGTTGTTGATCCGGGTTCTTCCCCGGAGGTTGATTCCTGATCAGTCGTTCGATCTCCTTCTCAGATTCCGCCTGCGCCTTCGCCATCATTACCGCTTCTTCCGGAAATTCCTGGACGTATCGAACCAAGAGCTGCTCTTCCTCGCTGAGCGGCCGCGGCGACGGGAACTGGTCGAGCTTGGGATTGGCGGCCGCGACGACTGTGGGGCGCGCACGACCCATGACACGCCTTGTCGCCGGGCCGGGTGTTTTTGGATTAACGTCGTTCGCTCCTACTGCCGACGCTACTCGCGGCCCAGGGCGCTCTCCGCTCGGCGCTGTAGTTGGAGAATGATTCGCAATCACCGGCTGCGGCGGTCTGCCTGATCTCCACGCCAAGGCTAGCGCCGCGACAACTACTACCGCCAACGCAGCCATTACACTCCAGCGCCACCACGCGCGATCCGGAACGCGTGCTCGCTCGGCACGCAAGTTGGCCAGAACTCGATCTTCAAGTCCATCCCTCGGCTCTACAGCCGCGTACTTCGCCAGCGCCGCATCCAGTATGCGATCAAATTCGTCCTGCTTCCCATCGGTCATGGTTCTCACCTACTTCCTGCTAATCCGTCCCGCCAGCTTCTCGCGCAATATCTGCCGCGCCCGGAAGACTCTCGACCGCACCGCCGCTTCGTTGATTCCGAGAGTCGCGGCGACTTCTCGGGGTAACATCTCTTCAATCGTCGATAAAATCAACGGCTTGCGCAGCTTTTCAGGGAGCGCCGCGATCATCCGCTCCAGCGCCACACTGACCTGAGCACCCTGTACCGTCTCGTCGGCGGGAGTGTTAGAAGAAGCCACTTCGATGATTGGCTTCTCGGAATCTTCCAGGGGAACTTCTCGTGTCCGCCCCCGCTGCTTGGTCCGATCCACGGCGACGTGCCAGGCAATTCGCGCCAGCCACGTCTTCGCGTTTTCTACGGCCGAGAGCTTCGAACTGTAGCGCAGCACTCGCATAAACGTTTCCTGCGTGGCGTCTTCCGCATCGTGGTGACGGCGCAGCACGGCATAGGCGATGCGGTAAACCAGCCGTGAGTGCTCCCGCACCAGGGCTTCGAGCAGCTCGTCCTGACTGCGCTCGATCGTCGCCGCTCCGCTCAGGATCGCGTCTCCCGCCGCCAATCGTCTGCCCTCACTCATGAAGACCGTTCAGGGGCCGGTTTTGTTTAGGAATTTCTTTGGGATTTCTTTGGAAGAACGGCGGTGTCAATGCTGCTTGCAGAGCGTAAGAAAGGTTTGTCATTCCGAGCGCCTGATTTTGGCGCGAGGAATCTGCTATAGCGCCGGCAAGAAGGAGCAGATTCCTCGCTTCGCTCGGAATGACAAATTTGGGTGGATCGGTGTGACAAATTTAGGTGGGGTTTGTAACTGACAACTGGCCGCAATTGGAAACTGCAACCTAGAAGCCGACCATCACCGGCTCCGGCTCCAGCCGCACGCCCCAGATTTCCTCGACGCGCTGCTGGATCTGATTTTTCAAGGCAAGCACCTCGTCGGCAGTGGCTCCTCCCCGATTTACGATGGCCAGCGCATGTTTGCTCGAAATGCCGACGTGGCCAAAGCCGTATCCGCGCGCGAATCCGGAATGCTCCACCAGCCACGCCGCCGAGATTTTCTTGCTCTTCTCCAGCGCGGGATAGCTGGGCAGCGTGAATCCCGTCGCAGCGGCTCGCTTCCTCAAGTCCTCATGCTGCTGTTGGGAAATCACGGGGTTCTTGAAAAATGAGCCTGCGCTCCGGCAATCGGGATCGCCATCAACAATCAACATGCCCTTCAACGCGCGGATATGCCGTACCGCCTCCCGAGTCTCGGCAAGATTGGGCGAAGTCTCGCGGCCTTCGAAGTGCCGTTTCAAATCGGCATAGCTGATGCGCGGCTCGCCGCCGGGCGTGAGCGCGTAGGCAACACGGAGAATGATGAACCGCCCGCGTTCCGTGGTATTAAAAATACTGGATCGGTAAGTGAAGCCACAGGCTTCGCGGCACAGCTCGCGCACCTGGCCATCTTTGAGATCGAACACTTCGACCGACTCGATCGTCTCCGAAACTTCCTGGCCGTAGGCGCCCACATTCTGTACCGGCGTGCCACCCACGCTGCCTGGAATTCCACTCAGGCACTCGACGCCCGCTGCCTGCGCAATAACAGCGTGCGAGACGAAGCGGTCCCACGACTCGCCAGCGCCCACGTCGAACAGAGCCTTTCCTTCGACGTTGCCCGCGCGCCGCTCGATGCCAGGAATTGCAACTTTCAGGACTAGTCCAAGCCAGCCGCTATCCGCGACGAGCAGATTGCTGCCGCCTCCCAAAACAAAGAGCGGCAGGTTCTTCGCCCGCGCGAATGCGACGCTTTCTTGTATCTCCCCAACTGACTTGGCTTCCACGAAGAAGCGGGCGGGCCCTCCCAACCGGAAGGTGGTCAAGGGCGCCAGTGGGACATTCTCCTGAAGAATCATTGGATTCGCTTTCAATATACACAGTCGTAGAGACGTTGCTTAAAACGTCTCCGCTGGCGCAGGCGATCTCACGTTACAATAGAGTCGTACCCACGGAGGAACAAAACCAAGATGCCGATGTATCCCGAAATTATGGTTGTCCCGATGCGCGAGGAACTGACGCGCCTGGGAATTGAAGAGCTCCGCACCGCCGAGGAAGTGGACGAGGCACTGAAGAAGCGTCCCGGCACCACCCTGGTGGTCGTGAACTCGATTTGCGGATGTGCCGCCGGACGCATGCGGCCCGCCGTGCGCATGGCGCTGCGGAATTCCATTCGGCCCGACCAAGCCTACTCCGTATTCGCCGGGCAAGAAACCGAAGCGACTGACCGCGCCCGCAGCTACTTCACGGGATACCCGCCGTCTTCGCCGTCAATCGCGATTCTGCGCGACGGCGAGCTCGTCTACCTGCTGCCGCGCCGCGACATCGAATCGCGCGAAGCTCCCGCTATTGCAGCGGATCTGCAGGCGGCATTCGATCGGTTCTGCGGCAAGCCCGCCGCAGTGTAACCCTTTTAGTGTTTGTCATTCCGAGGAGCGAAGCGACGAGGAATCTGCTGTCAGCCGGCGCCAGCAGAAAAGCCGATTCCTCGCTGCGCTCACAATGACAATTGCTTGGGAATCGGCGGCGGTGGCCTCTACTTCTTTTTCCCCGCGCTGACCATGAACGCCTTCACCACGATCGCATTCGGCTGCATGCCCACCGGAATCAGCGTCAGCAGCCCATATTCGTTCGGCTCCAGCTTCCTTCCCGCGTAACGCGGATCCGCTCCTCCATCTGATCGCGGTTTGCGTTTCTGGATTACCGTCACGTCCCCCGATTGCGTATCAAGCACCAGGATATAGTTCTCATCCGGCGTAAGCGCGAGGCCATCCGGCCGGCTTCCCACGGTCAGGGTATAGATGCGGCGGCCCAGATCAATGTCGTAGACTGCGACGCTGTTCGATCCGAAGTTCGTCACGAAGAGCCGCGAATTGTCGAGCGTGACCACGCCGCGGGACGGATGCTGTCCGATCTCCAGACTGTTGCCCACTTCGTCGTTCCCGGTTTCGATGATCGAGATGCTGTCGGAGTCGAAGTTGCACACCATCAACTCGCCGCCATCGGGCTTGAGCGTGATGCTGACCGGAGTGCGGCCCACGTCGAGCAGCGCCATTAGGCGGTCGCTTTTCTGCGTACCGCCTTGCAGAGCGATCGAGGCAACCTGCGACGAGCCGGAACAGGCCACGAATGCCTTGCTCGAGTCGGGCAGGATCGCAATCTCTTCGGGTTGCTGGCAAACCGGCAGCGTCGCGCGCACCCGCAGCAGCTTCGCGTCGATCAAGGACACAGTGTTGTCGCCGCGATTGCTGACCACGATCGTTGAGCCATCCGGTGAACCTCGCGCCAGTCCCGGTGAAGCGCCCACGCGCACGTTGCCGATCACCTGTCGCTTCTCGAGATCAATCACGCTGACGTTCGCCGAGACTGAGTTGGCCACGTAGGCGCGTTTGCCGTCCGGCGCCACATCAATAAAGTACGGCCTCCCGTGCACGCCGATCGTCGCCACGACAGTGTTCGTTTCGGCATCGATCACGCTGACGTTGTTCGAACCCGCATTGACCACGTAGATTTCATTCTTCTTGTTATTGGCGGCGATCCCTGTGGGTTCGCTGCCGACGGGGATGGTCTTGAACAATGAGAATGTGCGCAAGTCAATCACGCTGACCGTGTTGCTCTTGCCGTTGGTGACGTAGGCGTATTCGCGGTAGGCGGGCCCGTAGTCGGGCAGGGACTGCTCGCGGAAGTACCACCAGCCTGCCCCAGCAAGGATGGGAACTAGCACAGCGATGAAGAGGAGTTTTCGCAAGGTTTTTGTTTCTTAAGAAGAAATCAAAGATAGCAGAAGGGAAGGAGCCGGCGCAGATCACCGAGCTGGATCGATAACTTTCAGTCCCCGTACTTGAGCAAAATGACGCTGGTTAAACGTGGCCACCGCGCTTCCGCGTTCCATGGCTGTCGCAGCAACAATGATGTCATAGTAACCGATCATCTTTCCGGAAGACTCCAACGCCGCCCAAATGCGAGCGTGCTCAAACGCAGTCGTCTCCGTGTAGGGAATGATAGGCAGCCCTTCCAGAATGGCACGGATATAGCCTTCGCGCCTGGCTTTGTGCACCCCAGTCGACCGTTCCACGCCGTGCCACAATTCCGCAACGGTGATGGCAGCGACCTCGAATCGCTCGCCGGCCAGATCAGCCATCCACGTCACTAGGTCGAGGGTTCCTTTCTTCCCCCGAATGATGACATCGGCATCAAGAATTATCGCCATCGGTCGGCCGGGGCTTCCAGACTTTTGCGGGCTGCTTTTAAATCGCGATTCCAGGCGATGGCCTCATCCGTAGGCAATTCCACCCTACGCACAGGCTGGTGTGAAGCACAGACGATCAGCCTGAGAGCGAGGCAGCGCCCTCAATTGTCGAGTCTGAATGACACCTCGACGAGGAGTTGTACCAGAACGGGTTTCCCGTCTTTCGTTCCAGGTGCAAACTTCCAGCGCTTTACCGCTTCAACCGCATTTTCATTCCGATCCGGTGCGGAACTGCAAACGACCCGGACGTTTCGCGGCAAGCCGTCGGCTCCAACGACGACGGAAATTGCGACCCCGCCTTGCTCCTTTGCCTGCCGAGCCTTGTCCGAGAATTCCGGCTCAGGCTCGTACAGTTGTCGCGGCGCGATGATTCCGGGTTCGGATGCTCTGTGGACTTGATCCCCCAGATCTTCAGCTTCTGCCGATAAGAGTAGAGAAGACTGATCCGGGCGCGGCGATTCAATCTCCACGTTGCTGTTTGCCTCGCGTAACAACGGATTGAACCGGACGTGAACCTTATAACTGGTATCGACGGCATGGCCCTGTGGCGTTGCAGGACGAAAACGCCATTTACGAACTGCAGCGACAGCGCTCTTGGAGAACTCAGGATCACCCCCGAGCACCACAATGTCTTTCATTCTGCCGTCGGTGGCAACGCTGACGCGTATCTCCACTTGTCCCGCCCTGCCCTGGCGGAACCATCCGGCGGGTACTTTGGCTTGATCATGTTCTCCGGGATCGGTGCTCCAGGCCCGACAGGGCACGAGGGGATATCGCCGGTACGACCGGCCTGGCTTGTTTGCGGAGCAAGACCCAGGAAATGCAGGGCTATCGTCACAGCGAGGACAGCCTGAATCATCAGTACGACTCCTACTTGCTTACCGCCGCCGTTTCCCGCACTGCAATCGCGGGCACGGTTCTTCCCACCACCGCCGCGATCTGGCGCACCTGCTCCATCAGTTCATCGAACTGATCGGGAAATAGCGACTGCGGACCGTCCGACAGCGCCTCATCCGGCTTGTGATGCACTTCCACCATCAAGCCGTCCGCGCCCACGGCTACCGCTGCGCGCGATAGCGGAGTGACTTTGTTGCGCTTGCCAGTCCCATGGCTGGGATCGACCAGAATCGGGAGATGGCTGAGTCGCTGCACCGCGGGCACCAAGCTCAGATCGAGCGTGTTGCGCGTGTGGTCGGCGAACGTGCGGACGCCGCGTTCGCAGAGCGCCACGTTGTAGTTGCCCTCGCTCAGAATGTATTCGGCCGCCATCAGGAATTCTTCCAGCGTCGCCGACATGCCGCGCTTCAGCAACACGGGCTTGCGGGCGCGTCCGGCGCGCTTCAGCAAAGAAAAATTCTGCATGTTGCGGGCGCCGATCTGGATCACGTCGGCATACTCTTCGACCAGGTCGAGCGATTCGTTATCGATGGCCTCGGTGATGATCTTCATCCCAGTCTGCTGGCGGATTTCCGCCATAATCCGCAGCCCTTCCTCGGCCAGCCCTTGAAAAGAGTAAGGAGAAGTACGCGGCTTGTAAGCGCCACCGCGGAAGAATTGCGCGCCAGCGCGACACACGCGCTCGGCGACGGCGAATGCCTGCTCGCGATTCTCGATCGCGCAAGGTCCGGCAACAATGGCCAGTCCCAGCCCGCCAATCGTGGCCGCGGTTCCCGGGAAACGAATGACCGTGTTGTCCTGCTTGATGTCGCGACTGACCAACTTGTAGGGCTTCGAGACCTTGATCACTTCCTGCACGCCCGGCATCTCTTCCAGTGTGCCCTGCTCGACCTCGCCCTTATTGCCGGTAATGCCGATGGCGGTGCGTTGCGCGCCCGGCATGGAATGCGCGCGATAGCCCAACTTCTCGATCTTCTGACAAACGGCGCGCACCTGCTCTTCGGTGGCCTGCGCCTGCATGACGACTAACATAGATTCACCCCAGGAACGAATCACGTAGGGACAGCCGCCTCGGCCGTCCGTCGAGCAAAGCTCGACGCACTTTCCTCGCCGCCTCCGCGGCAGCCCATCAAGTCTACCTTTGCCGCTCTTGCACAGCAAACGCAGCACGCTCTCTGCAACCCGCGACCGGACAAAATACAGACTCGCTTTCTTAATCTTGTGACCCATCCTTCGTGGCCCACCGCACCAGCCATTGTGATCAGGATCACAGCCCGCGGGATCGCGCCGGGATAAGGTGATATCAGTTCACCAGGAGGATCAATCGTGGCTATTCCCAAAACCATGCAAGCAGCGGTCGTCGAGGAATTCGGCAAGCCCCTCGTCATTCAAGAAGTTCCGGTACCCACTCCAGGCCCAGGTCAGGCACTTGTGGAGATAATCGCCACCGGGGTGTGTCATACCGACCTGCACGCCTCGGAAGGCGACTGGCCCATCAAGCCAACTCCGCCATTTATTCCCGGCCACGAAGGCGCTGGCATTGTGGCCGAGCTCGGCGCTGGAGTCACACATCTCAAAGTTGGAGACCGCGTCGGCATCGCCTGGTTGCACAGCGCCTGCGGACATTGCGAGTTTTGTTTGTCGGGTTGGGAGACGCTCTGCCTCCAACAACAGAATTCGGGATACTCGGTCAACGGAACTTTTGCGCAATATGCACTGGGTCAAGCCGACTATCTGGGGCGAATCCCCAAGAATCTTTCCTTCGTGGACGCCGCGCCGATTCTCTGCGCCGGAGTTACAACCTACAAAGGATTAAAGCAAACGAATACGCGCCCCGGCGAGTGGGTAGTGATCTCGGGCGCCGGCGGCCTGGGCCACGTCGCCATCCAATACGCCAAGGCCATGGGCCTGCACGTCGCTGCTGTAGACCTGGGTCCGGAGAAGATGGCCCTGGCGCGCAAACTGGGCGCCGAGATCGCCATCGATGCCCGAACGCAAGACCCGGCCGCCGAAATCCAGAAGCAGATCGGGGGCGCCCACGGAGTGCTGGTGACCGCGGTTTCCACCATCGCCTTCAAGCAGGCGATCGGCATGTTGCGCCGCGGTGGCACCTGCGTGCTCAACGGCTTGCCGCCGGGAGAGTTTCCAATCTCCATCTTCGATGTTGTCTTGAACGGCTACACCGTGCGCGGATCCATCGTCGGCACGCGTCTCGATCTGGAAGAATCCCTGGCTTTCGCCGCCGAAGGCAAAGTGAAGGCAACCATCGAGACCCTTCCGCTCAACTCCATCAACGACGTATTCGACCGGCTCAAGCGTGGAAAAGTCAACGGCCGTGTAGTCCTAGGAATCGGCCAGCAGGGCGTCCGGGAAGAACTTACCGCAACTGCCATGAGAGGAATTAAAGCATAAGCACGAACGCCGCGGTCAGCAATGGCCGCGGCCTGTTTTGTTGTGGGGCCTAACATCAGGAGCGCCCCCACGAATCATGTATGAGATAGCCGTCCTCGGCTGTCCAGTCGAACGAAGCTCGACTCGCTTCCCTCGCTCTTTGCACACCATCGAGCCCAACTCTGCCATCGGCAGCTTTCTGCATCTCCTCCGCTTCGCCCGCATCCAACCAGTGCAACTCTCGAAATTCCCGGAGTCCTGATAATGAAAGCAGCAGTCGTTCCGTCGGTTAACGGCAAGTGGGAGGTCAAACAATGGGAAACTCCCAAAGCCGGCCCCAATCAAGTGGTCATAAAGATTCACGCCAGCGGCCTCTGCTACACCGATGTCCACATCACGCACGGTGTTATCCCCACGCAATTTCCCCGCGTGCTCGGACATGAACCAGTAGGCGAGATCGTCGAGGTCGGCCCCGGCGTCACCTCCCGCAAAGTCGGCCAACGCGTCGGCGTCGCCTGGGTGCAAAAAGGGGACGGCACCTGCGAGTGGTGCCTGCGCGGCAAGAAAGAACTGTGCCAGAACGCAATCTCTACCGGCATCGGACTGCAAGGCAGTCACGCCGAATATATGCTCGCTTACGCCGATGCCACGATGCCTCTCCCTGACGCTCTCAGCTACGAACAGGCTGCCCCAATTTTCTGCGCCGGATACACGGTCTGGAGCGGCCTTCGCCTGGCCGACCCCAAGCCGCACGAGCGCGTGGCCGTCGTCGGCATCGGTGGCCTCGGCCATCTTGCACTGCAGTATTCCAAAGCCTCCGGCTTCGACACGATCGCGGTCACCAAAAGTAAAGACAAAGAGAAAATGATTCGCGAGATGGGCGCGGATGAAGTTGTTGAAAGCGGCGAGAAATTGCTGGCTGCTGGCGGCGCCGACGTTCTGCTGGCGACCTCGAACTCTTGGGCCGCGACCGCTGAGGCCGCGAAAGGCATGCGCCCGGACGGCCGCATCATCCTGATGGGAGTGGGCAGCGAGCCACTAAACTACACTCCCGAACTCATGTTCAAGCGCGTCCGCCTGATCGGGTCGAGCCAGAATGGTCCCGAGTATTTGTACGAAGCGCTCGACTACGCCGCGAAAGGCAAAGTCAAAGTAGTCGCCGAGATTTACAAGCTCGACGAAATCGGCAAAGCCTACGACCGCGTAGCGGAAGGAAAAGTGCGCTTCCGCGCCGTGATCACAATGAACTAAAGGCCGCCGCGTATGTGGTGGGGACGGGCGTCTCGCTCGTCCCGCCGAGCAAAGCGAGGCGGCCTCTGGTTATACTTCGGCCATGCCCCGCTCCATGGCGCGAGAACAGGACATCCTCCAGCGGCCCGCGTCCAAACGCCCGCCCCGCCTGACTTCCCGCCGCATCGGAATACACACATCCTCCGCCGGCGGAGTGCAGAACGCCGCCGAGCGGGCTTATCGCCTGGGCTGCAACACATTCCAGATTTTTTCTTCCAGCCCGCGCCAGTGTGCTCCCTATGAACTTGGCGAGTTGCAATGCGCCGAGATGAACTGGCTGCGCGCCGGGTACGATCTGAAACCGCTGGTGATCCATACCAACTACCTGGTGAACCTGGCGAGTTCGAATGAACTCTTCCTGCAGAAGTCGATGGAGGCATTTCGCGGCGAGGTGGAGCGGGCGCTTTCCCTATGCGCGGAATATCTGGTCTTGCATCCCGGCTCATTTCGCGGCGCCGACCGTGAGCAAGGACTGCTGCGCACCGCCGCTGCCATCGCCGCATCCACGCAAGGGCTCGACCTGGCCAAGGGCGGCTTGACCATTCTGATCGAGAACACGGCGGGGGCGGAATTCTCCCTCGGCGGCAGCTTCGAGCAAGTTGCCGAAGTTCTTGAGCGCCTGCGCGGCATCGTTCCCGTCGGCGCCTGCATTGACACCTGCCATACGCACGTCGCCGGATATGACATTGTCCGCGAGGAAGGCCTCTACCAGACCCTGCAGCATCTCGATGCAACCATCGGCCTGAATCACGTCAAAGTCTGGCACTGCAATGACGCCAAAGCTGCGTGCGGGTCGAAACTTGATCGCCATCAGCACATCGGGAAGGGAACCATTGGCAAAGAAACATTCCGAATTCTGCTCAACGACCTTCGCCTTGCGCATGCCGCCTTCATCGCCGAAACGCCGATTGACGAGCCCGGCGACGATCGCAGAAATGTCGACGTGCTGAAAAAGCTCGTGGTCTGAGGTTCGCGGGCGAGGGCGCCCGCGCCAGACTCGCACCCTGCATTGTAGAATCAAGGATTATTGTGTAGTCCGATCTCCTTACTATGTCGCAGGAAGAAAAATCCGAAGGCACCGTGACTCACGCTGAACGTCCCAATCCGGAACGCACCGACGAGCGCTACGATGCCCAGCGCGTCGAAATCAAGTGGTTTGAACGCTGGCAGCAGAATGCCGCACTCTATGCCGCCGAGCCCAACTCGACGAAGAGAAAATACTACGTGCTCGAAATGCTGCCCTACCCGTCGGGCGCTCTCCACATGGGGCACGTGCGCAACTATGCCATCGGCGACGCGCTCGCCCGCTACATGTGGATGAATGATTACAACGTCCTCCATCCCATGGGCTGGGATTCGTTCGGCTTACCCGCGGAAAATGCGGCTATCCAGAACAACACGCCGCCGCGCCAATGGACACTCGGCAACATAGCCAATATGAAGGCGCAGATGAAGCGCCTCGGCTTTGCTTACGACTGGTCGCGCGAGATCACCACCTGCCTCCCGGAATACTATCGATGGAACCAGTGGTTCTTTCTGAAGCTGTTCGAGCAAGGACTGGCCTATCGCAAGAATAGCAAAGTGAACTGGTGCCCGAAGTGTGCGACCGTGCTGGCCAACGAACAGGTCGTAAACGGCTGCTGCTGGCGCCATGAAGACACAGTTGTTGGGCAGCGTGAACTTGAGCAGTGGTTTGTGCGCACCACGAAGTATGCCGATGAATTGCTCCGCGGTCTGGACAAGCTGGAAGGCTGGCCCGAAAAAGTCCGCACCATGCAACGCAACTGGATCGGCCGCAGCGAAGGCACACTAGTCGATTTCAAACTCGACGGCGCGAGTGGTCCCGCGGGCTCGAACATCAGCGTTTTCACCACGCGCATCGACACGATCTTCGGCGCGACTTCGGTGCAGCTTGCGCCTGAGCATCCCATTGTCAAAGATCTTGCGGCGACGAAGCCCAGCCTGCGGGCGAAGGTCGATCAACTCATCGGCGAGCAACGCAAGGCGAAAGAAGCCGGAGACATCGGTGAGATCGAAAAGCACGGCGTTCCGACCGGACGTTATGCCATCAATCCGTTTAACGGCGAGAAAGTGCGTGTTTGGGTTGCGAACTACATCCTGATGGATTACGGCACCGGCGCCATTATGAGTGTGCCAGCGCACGACGAGCGGGACTACGAATTCGCGAAGAAGTACGAGCTCGAGATCCGGCTGGTCGTTGTTCCACTCTCCAGCGATCCCGAAGAGACCGTCGCCGAGCCGCCGTTGCCGTTTGTGGCGCATGAGGGCATGCTGATCAACTCCGGACCCTACAGTGGCCTAAGCTGCGAAGACGCGATTCAAAAGATGTCGGCGCACGCGGAGAAAAACGGATTCGGCAAAGCCACCGTTACTTATCGCCTGAAGGATTGGGGAATTTCGCGCCAGCGTTACTGGGGCACACCGATCCCGATGCTCTATTGCGAGAAGGACGGCATCGTCCCCGTGCCCGAAAAAGACTTGCCGGTGATCTTGCCCGAGAACGTCGACATCACGCTCACCGGAGGATCGCCGCTCGGTCGAGTGCCGGAATTTGTCAACGCCACGTGCTCCAAGTGCCGCGGCCCGGCGCGCCGCGAGACCGATACCATGGACACGTTCGTCGATTCGTCCTGGTATTTCTATCGTTACACCGACGCGCGCAACGACCGCGCGCCCTTCGATGGCAAGACCGCGCAATACTGGTTCCCCATCGATCAGTATATTGGCGGCGTCGAGCACGCCATCCTGCACCTCATCTACGCGCGCTTCTGGACGAAATTCATGCGCGACCTCGGCATGATCACCAACGACGAACCCGCCGATCGTTTGTTCACGCAGGGCATGGTGATCAAAGACGGCGCGAAGATGTCGAAGAGCCTGGGCAATGTGGTCTCGCCCGACGAGATGATCGCGCGCTACGGAGCCGATGCCGCGCGTCTCTACAGCTTGTTCGCTGCGCCGCCCGACCGCGATCTCGACTGGCAGGACTCGGGCATCGAAGGCATTCAGAGATTCCTGGGGCGCGTGTATCGATTTGTTGTAAGAAACACATCCGTAGAGACGTTGCTTGCAACGTCTCCGCCGGCGGCACCGCGAACGGTCGAGAGAGAGACG
>Ga0182024_10012401_pt1 | contig 16863 bp, 17 predicted proteins | sample P32metaG_FD_120480 | JGI IMG/M metagenome (GOLD analysis project Ga0182024, IMG submission 120480) | Permafrost microbial communities from Stordalen Mire, Sweden - P3-2 metaG (Illumina Assembly) | ecosystem: Environmental > Terrestrial > Soil > Wetlands > Permafrost | place: Sweden: Stordalen...
GCCGAGCAACACGGCCTTCCGCGGTTTCGGCGGGCCGCAGGGCGTGGCGGGGATCGAAAACCTGATAGAAGAAATCGCCGCCGTGGCGGGGCGCGATGCGCTGGATGTGCGCCAGAACAATTGCTACGGCATCGACGACCGCAACGTCACGCCGTATGGGCAAACCGTGCGAAACAACACGTTGCCGGAGCTTTTCTCCTCGCTGCGCAAGGAGTGCGACTACGACGCGCGGCGCGAGCGGGCCAAGCGGTTCAACGACACATCGCCGATGCATCTACGCGGGCTGGCAATGTCGGCCGTCAAATTCGGAATCTCGTTTACGCGCAAGACATTGAATCAGGCCAACGCGCTGGTGAACGTCTACCTCGACGGTTCGGTGATGGTCAGCACCGGCGCGACGGAGATGGGGCAGGGCGTGCACACGCGCGTGCGGCAGATCGTGGCCCAGGAACTGGGCGTCGAATATGACGCCGTGATCGTGGCGGCGACGAGCACGGAGAAGAACATCAACACCTCGCCGACGGCCGCGTCGTCGGGCACGGATTTGAACGGCGCCGCCGCCGTGAACGCCTGCCGGCGAATTCGCCGTCGCCTCGCCGAGACCGCCGCGGAGATGCTGGCCAAACAAGCCGGTGGACTGCCTGCCGATTGGAACAGCATCCGCTTCGAAGCGGGCCAGGTGTTTGACGCCCGCGATCCATCGAAGCGGCTGGCGTTCGTGGAAGTCGTGCGCCAGGCCTACGAATTGCGCGTCGATCTGGGCGAGCGCGGCTTTTACGCCACACCGGGCGTCGATTTCAATCGCGACACCGGCCGCGGCACGCCGTTTTTGTATTTCACCAACGGCGTCGCGTGCAGCGAGGTTTGCATCGACCGCTTCACCGGCGAAGTGAAGGTCGAGCGCAGCGACCTGATCATCGACGTGGGCCGCTCGATCAACCCCGGCATCGACCGCGGCCAGATCGTCGGCGGCTTCATCCAGGGGATGGGGTGGGTGACGACCGAACAATTGTATTACGACGCCAAGGGGCATCTGCTGTCGTGCTCTCCGACGACGTACAAAATTCCGGCCGTGACGGACCTGCCGGAGATTTTCAACGTGCGATTTTTGGACAATCCGCACAACGACGTGAGCCTGTACCGCAGCAAAGCCGTCGGCGAACCGCCGCTGCTGCTGGGGATCAGCGTATGGCTGGCGGTTAAGAATGCGTTGTCGTATGCGAGCCAGCCCACTCCGCCGCGCCTGAGTATCCCGGCGACGGGGGAGCAGGTCTTGCTCGCGATGCAGGAAATTCGCTCGGGTCGTTCAAAGCTAAAAGATATGGTCGGATCGAAATAGTTATGGTATAAGATGACTCAAAGCGAAATGAACGAACCGAGTTTGCTTGCTAACACGCCGCCGTTTGATGAGCTGATTAAATCGGAATTACGCCCCGAACGAGAGAGTGATTTGGGTCGCAGGGCCGGTACCAAGCAGATTCGCACAGAAGGACCGGTCACTTCTGCTATACAGCAGTGTCTGCTTTGTCATAACGATAATTTGTGGGGCGATGGTGTTGCGAACCTATCTCGGTCCGAATCACTCCAATGATTATGAGTTCCTCATCATAGCCTCCTTGGTTCTGACGGGTCTGATCTCCGCTGAACTCTACTCATGCATCACGACATCGCCTCATAGGATGCGACGAAGGGCGATGCGAACGATTTATGTGGTTACGGATAACCGCGCATTCGTGTTGGAGGCCGGCGGCCATGGCGCAAAAGCGGAGAGCTTCACGCCGAATGTCTTGGCGAAAATGAAGCTTAAGAGCGACGCAGATGGCGGTGGTGATTTGATCTTTGAGGACCATTGGAATTATTCGCTGGCGAGTAAACAAATCGAACATGTGCGGCGCGGGTTCTTTGGGTTGGAAAACGTACGAGATGCGGAACGGGTGGTTCGCAACGTGCTGTCATCCAGGGGGAAAGCAGGATAGGGCCAGAACCGCAGAGGGTCGTTTATCGATCTTCGGTTTGACACCCAAAGTCGCGCTCAAATCCCCATTTTCGCTCATATAAATTCCCGCACTCGCCCGGCGATTTGCATCGCTTCCTGCGCGTCCCCGGCCGTGACGGGTTCTTCGTTATCTACGGGATACCGGCTCGGCTCGGCGGCGCGCGTCAGTGTGTCGGCATCGGCAGCAAGCTGTGCGAAACCGTTGTCGGACTGGGCGCACAAATCCACGAGGTAACGCAGATCGTGTATCCATTTGAAGCTTACTCGCCGCGATTTGAGAAACCCCTTGAGATATTTCTCCGCGCACTGCTGAGCGTGGTAGCAACATTGCTCCGGCAATGGATCATCGCCCTCGATCGCCCGCTGGGCGATTTTCCAGTCCTGCTCGGCCTTGGCAAACCAGGCTCCGGGGTTTTCAGCCTCTTTTCTCATAGAGCACCACCCCATCTTTCATCGCCTCGTGCTCCAAGGTGTAGGGAGTGTCCTTGTTTTTGGCGAACACTTCGGGCGAGCGCACGATGACGTCGATGGGTTCGATCCATCGCTCGGACAGAGCCGATCTGATCGGGCCGCTGCGTTTGAATCGCGGGGCGTCCGACTCCATCACGACGAGCAAATCAACGTCGCTGTGAACGCCACCCTCGCCGCGCGCGTAGCTGCCGAAAAGGATGACTTTTTCGGGATTGAACCGTTGGCCGATCAGCTTGCCCATTTCCCGGATGGCTTGCATCGGGATCACAGCTAAATCTGTTTGTAAGCCCATAGCCGCACCTTCAATGCGATTTTACACCGGCTTTCGGATAAACCAACGGCTCGGAGATTTCTTCGTGTTCCTTAGTGCCATTCGTGGACAAAATCCTCTGTTTAAACGCAAAAACGCACATCCCCGTGGACCGCGGCTAAGCGGGCGCGATGCGCCCATTTTCCATCTGCAGGAAAGTCGCATCGAGCATTTTGCGGAAGCGGTGCGAGTGCGAGACGACGATCACGCCGTGACCTTTCTCGGCGAGGATCGCCACGATGCGCGACAACGCGGCGATGCTGGCGGCGTCGGCGCCGAGCGTTGGTTCGTCGAGGAACAGCCACGGCTGAGAGCAGCCGATCGTCGCTGCGAGGCTCACGCGCTTGCGCACGGGAAAGGGAAGCGACAGCGGATTGGCGTGGGCCACCGGGCGGAGGCCGAAGGCGTCCAGAAGAATTTGTGCTCGTGCTTTGCCGCCGAGTTCGGCCAGCACCGTCGATTCGAATAGGCCCACATCGGGGTTTTGCAGGTGGTAACCGACGACTTTTCCGGGCGATTTCCACGGGCTTATGAGCCGGCCGCCGACGCGCATTTCGCCGGTTGTGGGTTTCAGGACGCCGCACAGTACCTTGGCGCAGGTGCTCTTGCCGGCGCCGTTGGGGCCGAGCAGGACGTAGACGCGGCCGGGGGACAGGGAGACCGACAAATCCTTGAGCACGTCGGGCCGTTTGCGATAGCTGGCGCTGATGGAGCGAAGTTCGATTGGCGGCGCGCTGACCGTTTCGGCTTGGCGCATCGCTTCGGGTTCCAATCCGGGAACCGGCGGCGCGGCGGCGGGGGCGGTGCGGATTTGCTCGATGTCCACAGCGGCGACCTCGATCGGCCACTCATCCAGCCGATTGTCCGTCACAACCGAACCGAGCGTCGGGCCGCGGCCGTCGCTGAGGAGTCTCACTGTCTTGCCCAGGCGGTCGTGATCGAGTTGCTCCAGGGCGCAGTCGATGGCGAGATGGGCGGGACGCAGGGCCAGGCCGCAGAGCACGGCCAGACACGCCTGCTCGCCGCCGGAGAGCATGCCGGGGTTCTGTTCGAGCAGGTCCCGCAGTTGCAGCTCCTCGAGTTCCGCCATCGCGCTGCTCGCTTCTAGCGCGCAGCCAGCGTGAAGCTCGATTTCCTGGCGGACGCTGGTGGCAAGGCCGGAGAGGGCGTTGTAGACCTCGGGGCCAAGGTAAATCCGCCCGGCGGCGCCGTGGCAGAAGTGGCGCAGCAGATCGGTGCGGCCGGAGAAATTGGGGCCGCGGATCGCGAGCAAACGGTGTCCGTCCAGCGCGGCGGCGAGAGGATCGGCGATTGCAGAGTTCATAAAAAGCGGCTCATGCGAAACGCGAGATGACGGCGACCAGAAACCATGCGATTGACAGGGCGATCGCGATCGCGCCGCCGGCGGGCCAGAACTCGCCGCCGATGGTAGGCAACTGATCCACTTTGAGCAGCAGCGCCCGCTGCTGCCACGCCTCGGAGCGATGGACGGCGGAGCGGATCGACCAGACGAAAAGCGGGCGGATCATGCGCGTCAGCTCGCGCAATTTCGCCGCCACTCCGCGGCCCGCGAGGCCGCGCGCCTTTCGGGCGGTGATGATCTGCTCGGCCCGCAGCACCAGTTCCGGGCCGACGGCGAAGACGCCCAGGGCGACGACCATGCCCTCGCCTTTGACGCCCCAGCCGCGCAGCGTCGGCGGGAGGAGGCGCGACGGAATCGAGAGCATTCCGAGTTGAATGACGCCGCCCAGCACGGCCAGGCGCAGGGAGATCATCGCCGCGTACATGGCGCCGCCGCGCGGATCGGAACCCATCGCGGCGCCCGGCGGAGCGCGCGTGACCAGGCCCCAGATCAGCACCAGCATCAGCGCGGCCGGGCCGAGCATCGTGAAGAAAAACGTGAGGAAGGTTCGCAGCAATCCTGCTCGAATCAGCAGTCCCACCACGACCAGCAGGGCGATGAGCAGCGGCAGCCAGTTCCCCGCGACGAAGACACCGGCGGCGGCGATCGTGATCGTGGCCAGGCGCGCCTTGGGTGGAATCGACGGCATGAATTGAAGTCAGACTGGGTCTGAAAACCTGCTGCTAAAGTTTGAAGTTCTTGTCCAGTGTCCCGCCGTGGAAGCGCCGCAGCAGATCGACGGGCACGGAACGGATGAGCCAGATGGTGATGACGCACTCGCAAATCTTGTCCGGCAGATCGCAGGTGACTCCTGAGTAAATCACGGATTGCAGCAGCGGATGGTGCGTGCCGAGAAAGATGGCCGTGACCCAGCTTGATCCGGCGCTGGTGACGCCGCCGCGCCAGTAGGTGATGGGGGCCGAGACCGACGCGGACAAGACGCCCATGCCCAGGCCGATGACGACGCCTCGCAGGTACGTCTTGAAGCCGCCGAATTTTCCGACGACGTGGGCGTACAGTCCCATCGCCACGGCGGTTCCGGTGTAGAGCATGAAATCCGGCGAGGTGGCCAGGGCGCTGATGACCTGCGAGACGACGGCGACGATCACACCGGGCCACACGCCCGCGAGAAGCGTCGTGACGATTCCGCCGATGCAATCGAGATAGATCGGCAGCTTGATGGTGCGGACGAGGCTTCCGATGGCTATGTTGAAGGCGATCGCGGAGGGGATCAGGGCCAGCGTGGCGATACGCGCCGCGGACGGCTGGACGGCGGGAGACGTGGATTCACTCATACCGGGAGCGACAGGATACACGATCCAGCCGCAAGGTGAAAGGGTTATTTTCGGCGGAACCGGGGATTCGGGTATCCTGTGGCCATGAGCGATCAGCGGCCCATGGCATTGGTGACGGGCGGAGCGCGGCGAGTCGGGCGGGCCATCGCCCTGGCGCTGGCGCAGGCCGGGTATGACATCGCCATCACCTGGCATACCGGAGAGGCGGACGCACAGCGGCTGGTGGGTGAGATTGTTGCCGGGGGCCGCGCGGCTGTCGCAATTCAGGCGGATTTGACCGATCCACCGGCGGCTGTCCGGCGCATTGCGGAAACGATCCAGTCGCTGAGCGTGCTGGTCAACAACGCGTCGATCTATGAGCCGGGCGATCTGCGCGACGCGACGGCGGAGCAGTGGCGGAGAATGTGGGCGGTCCACGTCGAATCGCCGCTGCTGTTATGCAGGCAGTTCGAGACGCAACTGCGGCAATCGCGCGGGCACGTCGTCAACATGCTCGATCTTCTTGCCGAGCGGCCGTGGCCGAAATACCTGGCTTATTGCGCCAGCAAGGGCGCCTTGTGGAATCTGACGCTGAGTCTGGCGAAGGAACTTTCCCCCGAGGTGACGGTGAACGGCATCGCGCCGGGCGTGGTGCAGTGGCCGGCGGAATATCCGGCGGAGGAGCGGGAAAAATATCTGCGCCGTGTGCCGCTGGGCCGCGCGGGGACGCCGGAAGATGTGGCCGCCGCTGTCGTATTTCTCTGCTCGCAGGGGAGCTATGTCACCGGGCAGATTCTGCGGCTCGACGGCGGGCGATCATTGACGTGAGTCGGTCCCCTCGACGATTGTTTCGTGCTCGATCTTGTCATCCACCTGCACAAAATGCGTGCGCAGCGCCGGCAGCGCGCCATAGCGGAAGATCAGATCGGGCAGCGGATGATCGGCGGCGGGGTCGAGGAATTGCTCTTCGGAAGTGAGGTCATTGCCCGATGGTGAGCGGAAGTAGACGCCGGGGTCGGGGTCGCTCTCCCATTGCACGCGGCCACGGCGATAGTTGATGCGCCACTTCTCCGCGATCGCCGTCTGGCGGAACTGCGCGATGTCGCTGAAAACACGGTGGCGTCTGGCGGCATCCACGAGCATATCGGCAAGAATGCCCTGATTTTCAATCGCCCCGGCCAGCGGCGTGGGGGTGAGCGTCGCGGCGTATTCCAGGAATCGGTCGTGAAACCCGGCGATGTTGTTGGAGAAGGCGGTGCGGAACGCCGTGTCGCCGTCGGCGCCGTCGCGCAGGAGCTTGAGCATGTTGATGAGGCGCGAGCGGTACTTCGCACGGCCGTTTTCGTCGAGGGCGTAGATCAGAAAATGCGTCAGCGCCCATGCCTGGTTGTATTGCGTGGCGCAGACGGTCGGATTGCGAAAACCGGCGGCCCACTGCGGGCCGGGCATTTTCAGAAGCTCGGCGAAGTCGATCAATGAATCATCGTCGATGTCCTGATGGAGTTGCCGCAATCGCCGCGGCGGAACCTGGCCGAGTTCAAAACCGTCGCCGGTCCAGATGCCTTCCTCGAAAATCTGGGCGAGGCCTTCGTTGAGCCAGATGGGGATCGTTTTGCCGATGGTAATGGCGGCGAACTGATGAAACGCTTCATGCTGCAGTGTTCGCCGCAGGGCGTCGCGGCCCTGTCCGTCGAGGAACGCAGCCAGCAGATGCCGGGCGGCGTTGAAGCTGCCGCCGGTGCCGCCCATGGTGATGCCGACCAGATGCAGATACTTCTCCTGGCTGTGCACGAGGTAAACATCCAGAAGCGACGAATCGTCGGTGCGGGCGAAGTCGGCCAGACGATGGGCGTATTCGTCGTACATCGCGTCCATGCGATGGGCCAGATCGTCCGATAAGTCCTCGTCCAGGTCGGTGTGAATGCGGTAGTGGGCGGTCTCAAAGACGCGGAGATCCTGAGCGGGCGCGGATGCCGGCCTGAAGATCAACAGCAAAGAATTCAACACGAACGCCAAGACGCCAAGACGCCAAGGAAGTCGCCAAGAAAAGGCAATCGAGCGTTTCTCCGCGTCTTTCTTGGCGTCTTGGCGTCTTGGCGTTCGCATTTGATCCGTCCATACTCGGGCGCAAGTTTTTTACTTTGCCCCGCCAGCGATTATGATCGGCCGTTTTTCCGGTGGACTGGCATGAACGAGCAGGCAGGCGAATACGAGCAGGAGCGGCGGGCCAAGGCGGAGGCGCTGCGCAAGCTGGGCGTCGATCCGTACGGCGGTCGGACAGAAAACGTGCGGCCGCTGAAGGAAATCAAGGAACTTTATCGGACGGAGATGGGCCACGACGGCGGCCCGGCGGTCGTCGCGGCGGGGCGGGTCATGCTCAAGCGCGACATGGGCAAGCTCAGCTTCATCACCCTGCGCGACGAAAGCGGCGATTTGCAGGTGGGACTCGACAAGCGAAGGTTATCGGACGCGGATTGGCAGGTGCGCGATCTGATCGACCTGGGCGATCTGATCGTCGTCAGCGGCAAACTGGGCGTGACCAACAAGGGCGAGATCACCGTCTGGGCCGATGGCTCGACGGGGCTCGCCGCACGCGGCGTCTCGATGGCGGCCAAGGCCCTGCTGCCGCCCCCGGCGAAGTGGGAAGGGCTGAGCGATGTCGAACTGCGCTACCGCCAACGCTACGTCGATCTGTGGGCCAATCCGCAGGTGATGCGCGTGATGCAGATGCGCATCCGCATCGTGGACGAAATTCGGCGGTTCATGCAGGGCCGCGGTTTTGTGGAAGTGGAGACGCCGATGATGCAGCCGATCGCCGGCGGCGCGACGGCGCGGCCGTTTGAAACGCATCACAAGGCGCTGGACATTCCGCTCTATCTGCGGATCGCGCCGGAGCTTTATTTGAAGCGATTGCTGGTCGGCGGTTTCTCGAAGATTTTTGAGATCAATCGCAACTTCCGCAACGAGGGAATCAGCCCCAAGCATAATCCTGAATTTACGATGCTGGAAGCGTACGAGGCTTTGGGATCGTGGGAGACGATGGCGGATTTGGTCGAGGAGATGGTTACGACGGTTGCACAAAAGGTATTGGGGACGCTTGACATCGGGACCATCAATCTGAAGCGCCCGTGGCGGCGCGTGCGGATGGCGGATTTGGTTGAGGAGCGGACGGGATGGAAGTTTGACAAGCGGAGTCTGCACGAGGCCAAGCCAGACCTTGCGGCGAAAGCAGAGTTAGCGCCCGTGAGCGAAAAGCTTCGGCATTCTTCGCCGGCCGAGCAGCTTGTCGAGGTGTACGAAAAGCTGATTGAGCCGACGCTCATTGATCCTTGTTTTGTGACGCATGTTCCGTCCGCGATCATTCCGCTGGCGCGAGAGAACAAGGATGATCCCTTCTTCGCCGACGTGTACGAACTGGCGATCAACGGCATGGAGATTTCGCCAGGATACAGCGAATTGAACGACCCTGAAGTGCAGGCGAGGCATTTTGCGCATCAGGTCGGCGATAAGCAGGAGCATCAGAAAGTGGATGAGGATTTTCTGACGGCGCTGAAATACGGCATGCCACCGGCGGGCGGGATGGGATTGGGAATTGATAGATTGGTTGCGATGCTGACGGGCGCGGCGAGTTTGAGGGACGTGATATTATTTCCGCTCATGCGCCCAACAACAGAGCCGGGCCGTGTCGGCCCGGACCGGGGCGACACGCCCCGGCTCTGACAATGACATATGTATAAATTGCATCTCATCCTCAAATATCTCCGCAAGCGCCGCATCGCCTGGGTGTCGCTGGCGGCGGTGACGCTCTGCACGGCCATGGTCCTCGTCGTCATCAGCGTCATGGGGGGTTGGGTCAATATGTTCCTCAAGACCAGCCAGGAACTGGAAGGGGACATCATCATCACGCGCATGAGCGACACGGGGTTCGCGCATTATGACGAGATCATGGACCAGGTGCGGAAACTGCCGCAGGTGACGGCGGCGGTGCCGGCCATCATCACGTTCGGCCTGGCCAACTTCGACGGGCAGTACCGCGACAAAGTCGAGGTCCGGGCGTACGGCGATCTGGACCAGGTCGGCAAGGTCAATTCGTTTTTCAAGGGACTCTATCGCCAGTATCAGGAGCCGATGGAAGAGATCGATCAGGACACGTCTTTGAGCGCGGCGGAAAAAGCGAAACGCAAGGCGGAGCTGATCGACAAGGGGCCGAGTTTTGACAAGCCGCTGGATGCGGAGACGTACAAGGAATATCTGCCGGGCAAGAACATCGACGCCAGCACGCTGCCCGGCTGCATTCCCGGCACGCGTCTGATTATCCTGCCCGGGGCTGATGGGAAAATGAATCGCGGGCCGGGGATTTACACAGATTGGGTGCAGCTTACCGTGGGGGATTTGCGCTCCGTGGAGAGCGTGACGCCGAGTCTGGCGACGAGCACGTACTGGATCATCGACGATTGCAAGACCAATTTCTTTCCGGTGGATCAGACCACGATTTATGTGCCGTTCGACAAACTGCAGCGCGACGCGGGGATGGCGGCGGAGAATTACATGGAGAAGGTGGACGGGCAGCTTGTGCCGCACGTGGACCCGGCGCGGGTGAGTGAGATTGAGGTGGGAGTGGCCGAACCGGCTAAATCCAGCGCGAAGGATCTGGCGGCGGTGTGCGCGGCGATTCAGAAAATCGTGGATGACGTTCAGAGCAAGTACGAATTGTCCGGCACGAGCGATCCCGTCGAGGCGCAGACGTGGGATCAGAAACAGGCCCAGTACACCGGCGCGATCCTCCACGAGGAAGTGCTGCTGGTGTTTTTGTTCGGCATCGTCAGCGTCGTGGCGTTTTTCCTGATTTTCTGCGTGTTTTACATGATCGTGGCGGAGAAAACGCGCGACATCGGCATCATCAAGAGCGTCGGCGCGTCGAACATGGGCGTGGCGGAGATTTTCCTGGGCTACGGCCTGACCATCGGCGTGCTGGGCGGCGGGGCCGGGTTCCTGCTGGCGTATCTGGTCGTGCACAACATCAATCAGATCCACGCGTGGCTGGGCCGGGAGCTGGGGATCGTCATCTGGGATCCGAGAACGTACATCTTCGAAACGATTCCCAACGTCATGCAGGCGAGAGACATCGCATGGATCGTGAGCGTGGCGATTCTATCGGCGGTCCTGGGGGCGATGATTCCGGCAATCCGGGCGGCGAGATTGAATCCCGTTGAAGCGTTTCGCTGGGAATGACGAATGTCGCAGGCAACGAGCCAACCTCCCGCGGCGGCGCCGGCCAAGGCGAGCGACATTCTGCGCGCCGTGGGATTGGCCCGGACCTTCCGCATGGGCGACAGCCGCGTGCAGGTGCTCAAGGGACTGAATCTTTCGGTGCGCGAGGGTGAGTTTCTGGCCATCGAGGGACGCAGCGGCTGCGGCAAGAGCACGTTGCTGCACATTCTGGGAGCGCTGGATTCCTGCGACGCCGGCGAGGTCTTTTACGACGGCAGGAATCTCGCGGCGCTATCGGGAGCGGCGCGCGGGAAGCTGCGGAACACGCAATTCGGATTTGTGTTTCAGTTCTATCATCTGCTGCCGGAACTGAATGTCCTGGAGAACACGCTGCTGGGGCCGATGGTCGAGTTGTCCGTGCTGTCGTATTTCAGCAAGCGGCGGGAACTGAAGCGCCGCGCCGCGGAGGTGCTGTCATGGCTGGGGCTGGACGCTCGATTGAAGCACCGGCCGTCGCAGCTCAGCGGCGGCGAGCGGCAGCGCGTGGCGATCGCGCGGGCACTGATGAACCGGCCGCGCGTGCTGTTCGCCGACGAGCCGACGGGAAACCTCGACTCGGAAACCGGGCGGCAGATCATGAGCGTGCTGGAACGGCTTCACAAAGAGCAGAATCAGACGGTCATCATGGTCACGCACGACCGGAGCCTGGCGACCAGGGCCGACCGAATCATGGTGCTGCGCGACGGGGCGCTTTATCCGGTGGAAAGATGAATGTTGAATTCTGAAGGTTGAATGTTGACAAAACGCCGTCGAAGGGCGTTTCTCTGACCGAATTCTCTGTTTCAACATTCAAAATTCAGAATTCAACATTTATACTGATGGCCTGCAAAACCCAGAAGGAGCTTCGATGTCCCTGAAGGTCTGGATCGACGGCCAGCTTTTCGACAAGGAGAACGCCAGGATCAGCGTCTACGATCACGGCCTGCTCTACGGCGACGGCGTCTTCGAGGGGATTCGCGTCTACGCCGGCCACATCTTCGAGGCCGACGCCCACCTGCGGCGGCTGTTTGAAAGCGCCAAGGCGATCCGCCTGACGATTCCGCTGCCGGCCGACCGAATCCTGGCGGCGGTGGAGCAGACCGTCAAGGCGAACAGCTTCACTGATTGTTACATCCGCCTGATCGTCACGCGCGGCGTCGGATACCTGGGGCTGAACCCCAACAAGTGCTCCAATCCGTCGGTCATCGTCATCACCGACACGATCGAGATGTATCCGCCGGAGATGTACCGCAATGGGATGAGCGTCATCACGGCGTCGGTGGTGCGGAATCATTCCAATTCGCTGTCGCCGCGGATCAAGAGCCTGAACTACCTCAACAACATCCTGGCGAAGATCGAAGCGATCGACGCGGGCGTGCCGGAGGCGATCATGCTGAATATCAACGGCAACGTCGCCGAGTGCACGGGAGACAATATATTCATCGTGAAAGACGGCGTGGTGCGCACGCCGGGGACGGCCGAGGGGCTTCTGGAGGGCGTGACCCGCGGGGTCATGCTGCGGCTGTGCCACCAACTGGGCATCCCGTCGAATGAGACGACCTTGCAGCGGCACGATCTGTACCGGGCCGACGAATGCTTCCTGACGGGAACGGGAGCGGAGGTCGTGCCGGTGACGCGCATCGACGGGCGGCCGGTGGGCAACGCCGAGCCCGGGCCGATCACGCGGCGGCTGATAGAGGCGTTTCACAAGCTCGTACGAGCTTGAATTTTGAATTCTGAATTTTGAATGTTGAGCGAAGCGAAATCCCGGCGTGCCGGGGTTGAGTAGAAGGAAATCCCGATGCCTCGGGGTTGAAAGAACAGCCCCCGCAAGTCCCCGCGCGCCCGGCCCAAGCGTGGCGGTCGGAGCCGCTTTTCCCTTCAACATTCAACATTCAGAATTCAACATTCTTCCCGCCGCCTTTTGACACCTCAACCACTTGTTATTAGATTGTTCCCCCTTAACCCCAATTGGGAGGTTGTCCATGCACGAATACGAGACGCTAAAGCGTCTGGTCGGTGAGGCGGAGGACGATGTGAATAAGGCTGCCGGCGGCAACAAGGCTGCCGGTACGCGCGTGCGCAAGAAGATGCAGGAGATCAAGAAGGCTGCGCAGGACGTGCGGCAAAAGGTATTGGAGAGCCGCGATGCCGAGGGCACACCGCCGCCCGCCGCGCCGCCGGCGACATAAGTCAATATTTTATAAGATATTGCATCGTTTGTCATGCCCCCGCAACTGCTCTACGACATCAGCGGTATAGACTTGTCGCGGATGGTCTGCGACCAGGAGGAAATACGCCGTTTCAACCCTCAGCGCGGCGACATGGAGCAGCTCAACGGCATCGTATATGCGGCGCCCGAGCAGAAGCAGATCATCGGATACAAGGACGTGCGGCTCGACGAGTTCTGGGTCGACGGGCACATTCCCGGCCGGCCCCTGCTGCCGGGGGTGTTGATGATCGAAGCGGGGGCGCAGCTGGCCAGTTTTTTCAACAAGCGGTTTTACGATTGGAAGGGTTTCATCGGCTTCAGCGGCCTGGACGATGTGCGCTTTCGCACGCAGGTCGAGCCGCCGTGCCGGCTGTACATCGTGGGGCTGAAGACCTGGGAGCGGCATCATCTGGTCAACTGCAAGGTGCAGGGGCTGGTGAACGGAACGATCTGCTTCGAGGCTACTATTACGGGCATCGAGATGTGAAAAGAACAACAGAGCCGGGGCGTGTCGCCCCGGTCTTCTTTCCGCGCAACACGACCCCGCACCATGCCCTTCTCCCTGCTCCAACGTCTGCGTGACATTCCGCTGGCCTTCATCGACGTGGAGACCAACGGCTGCAGCGCGCGGCGCGGAAGCCGGGTGATCGAAATCGGCATCGTGCGCGTCGAAGGGGGCCGATCGGTGGCCGAGTATCAACAGCTCGTCGATCCGCGCCGGCGAATCTCGCCGCAGATCACGCTGCTCACCGGCATCACGCCCGCGATGTGCGCCGGAAAGCCGACATTCGCGCAGCTGGCGCCCGTGATCGTGCCGCTGCTGGCCGGAGCCGTGGTCGTCGGGCACAACGTCCGGTTTGATCTGTCGTTCTTGTACACCGAACTGCGGCGGGCGCACGTGGCGATCGCCGAAGCGCTGGGCAAGCTGCCGGTGCTGGACACGGTGCGTCTGGCGCGAAAGCAATTCGGCCGCGGCGGCAACAGCCTGCTGCCGCTGAGCCGCAGACTTGGAATCGATGCCGTGGAGGCCCATCGGGCGCTGGCCGACGCCAAAACGACGCACCTGCTTTTTCAGGAGCTTCTGCTGCCTCACGGCGGATGGGATCTGACTCTGGCCGACGCCTTCGCGCGCCAGGGCGGACCGATGCACCTGGAACTGGAGGAGCCGGACATGCAACTTTCGGAGGCGGTGCGAGTATAGTAGTGGCGCGTTGGAGGGTTCGGCTGCGCTTTTGGCTCCGGACAACGAGGATTGAAGAAGTGATATCTGTTCGAGAACTGACCAAAGTTTACGGCACGGTCCTGGCGGTGGACCGGGTGAGCTTTGAAGTGCCCAAGGGGCTGATCGTTGGATTCCTCGGCCCCAACGGCGCCGGCAAATCCACGACGCTGCGCATGCTCACGTGCTTTCTCGCCCCCACCAGCGGGACCGCCGCCATCAACGGCTTCAATATTTTCCACCAGTCCGAGCAGGTGCGGTCCAATCTCGGCTACCTGCCGGAGAACGTGCCGCTCTACCCGGAGATGCGCGTCGAGGAATATCTCGATTTCCGCGGCCGCCTGCGCAAGATGGACCGGCCCACCCGCCGCAAGCGGATGGACTACGTCATCGAGCGCTGCTGGCTTGGCACGGTGCGCCGCCGGCCGATCGGGCATCTCTCCAAGGGATACCGCCAGCGCGTCGGTCTGGCCGATTCGCTGCTGCACAATCCCGCGGTGCTGATTCTCGACGAGCCGACCGTCGGGCTGGACCCGACGCAAATCCGCGAGACGCGCAAACTCATCAAAGAGCTCGGCGGCGAACACACGCTGCTCCTCTCGACGCACATCCTCCCGGAAGTGGAGGCGGTGTGCGACATGGCCATCGTCATCGCCGGCGGGCGAATCGCGGCACAGGGCACGCCGGAGGAATTGCGGGCCAGCCGCCGATTAGGCTCGCGCGTTCTGATCGAATGCCGCGGCCCGGCCAAGGAGGTCGAACTCGCCCTCGCCCGCGTCAGCGGCGTAAGTCGCGTCGAGATTCTCAACGGCCACGGCGACGCCGCCTACGTCACCGCTGCCCTGCGGCCCAAGGAGGGCTGCGATGTGCGCGAGGAAGCGGCGCGGACCGTCATTCAAAAGGGTTGGCCGCTGCGCGAAGTGCGCCTCGAACACGCCACGCTGGAGGAATTCTTCGTGCAAGTGACCGCCAACCAGGCCATGGGGAGGACCGAATGACCCGAGCGCCGACCATCGCAAGACGGGAATTGTCCAGCTACTTCTATTCGCCGATCGCCTATGTGGCCCTGGCCCTCTTTCTGCTCGCCAGCGGTGTTGCGTTCTGGGATGACTTCCAGCCCGGAGCGCCGGCGGAGATGCGGCACATGTTCACGTGGATGGTGGACCTGCTGGTCTTCATCATCCCCGTCCTGTCGATGGGTTTGCTGGCTCAGGAATGGGCCACCGGAACCATCGAGCCGCTGCTCACCGCGCCGGTGAACGATTCGGATGTGGTCGTCGGAAAATTCTTCGGCTCGCTGGCGTTCTTTCTGGTGCTGCTTGCCCCCACACTGCTGTACGCGGCCCTGCTGACGCTTTACGGGCACACAGACAAAGGCGCGATCGCCAGCGGATACCTGGGCATCATTCTGGTCGGGGCGCTCTTCATCGCGGTCGGACTGTTCTGCTCGGCCCTGACGCGCAGCCAGGTGGTGGCGGCGGTCGCGGCGGCCGCGGCGCTCTTTATGGCGACCATCGTCCCCGCCTGGGCGGCCGGTCAGGCGACGCTGGGAACCTTCTGGCGCGGCGTCGTCAATCAATGCGTCCTGCGGCGCTACGAGGATTTTTCCAAGGGCATCATCGACTCCGGCAACATCGTCTTTTTCATCGCCGTGACGGCCGTGCTGCTGTTTCTTACAACCAAGGCTCTTGAAATGCGGCGGTGGGCATGAGCGAACAGCCTGTGCAACCCTCGCCCGCCACGCCGACGCAGCGGCAACGCTGGCTCACCTACGGCAGCAACGTCGCGCTGGCGTGCATCGTGGCGATCGCGTTGGCGGTCATGGTGACATTCGCGGCCGAGCGCAAGCCGATCCGCGTGGACACCACGGCGCAGGGTCTTTACAGCCTCAAGCCGCAGACGCTGCGAATTCTCAAGCAAATCAACACGCCGATCCGCATCGTCAGCCTCTACACCAGTTCCAAGCCGCCGCCGTCGCCCGACGAAGATCAGAGCCAGCAGGCCATCGTCCCGCCCGACGAAGCGGCGCAGACGGTGAACGATCTGCTGGAGGAGTACGTCAGCAACTGCAAAAGCATCACGCTGGAGACGATCGATCCCGTCACCAGTCCGACCAAGGCCGACGATCTGATCGAACAGGTCGAGGCCGAGTATGGCGGCGAGGTAAAAAAATACTCCGCGTTCGTCGATTCGTTCGACAAGACGCTCGACCAGATCGCCAGGATCGCCGAGCCGGAAGTGAAGGTCGTCGATGCCTTGCTCCCCAAGGTGGAGAACCCCGACCAGGACTTGCTCACGACGCTGCGCGAAGTGGTGATCACCGTCGATACCTTCCCCAAGAACCTCGCGGAATTGAAGGACGCGCTGCAGCGCCCGCTGAAGCAGCGCCCGCCGGATTACAAGGGCGCCACCGACGCCATCACCGAGGGACTGGGAAATCTCTCGCAGGTGCTGGACGCGGTCATCACAAACTTTGGCGCTCTGGAAAAGCGCGGCGGTCTGCCGGCGGTCGTCGATCAGTACATGAAGGAGAGCCTGCCGCACTATCAGGCGATGAAGAAAGTCGTCGATGATTCGCTGGCCCAGGCCAAGGGGCTTGGCGAACTGAAGCTGGACACGCTCCGCAGCGCGCTGCGGGAGCGCAACACGATCCTCCTCATGGGCGACAAGGAATGGCGGGCCATCAGCTACGATCAGGTCTGGCAGCCCGCGGCCCGGACGGCGGCGAC
>Ga0182024_10012402_pt1 | contig 16863 bp, 14 predicted proteins | sample P32metaG_FD_120480 | JGI IMG/M metagenome (GOLD analysis project Ga0182024, IMG submission 120480) | Permafrost microbial communities from Stordalen Mire, Sweden - P3-2 metaG (Illumina Assembly) | ecosystem: Environmental > Terrestrial > Soil > Wetlands > Permafrost | place: Sweden: Stordalen...
CCATAATGGCTGCCGCCTCGTCCGGCGGTACCTGCCCGCGCGTATTCGAGATGCCGTAGGGCTGACCGAACTGGACGGTGCCCAGGCCCAATTTCTTGAATCTGGCATTGAAAGGATCTGGGATTCTGTCAAGCACCAGCACATCATCACAAGCGGCTCTGGGCTTGAAGACGTTGCGCGGCTGCTGATGCGCCGCGACGCGTTTTCGCGCGCGGCTCCAGGTAGCTTTGGCGACGGTGCTGGCGGAGAGGCTCATTCTGGTTCTCGTTCGAGCGGACCAGTCTGAGCTACGGGCATTGCGTGCGCGTTAATGACGGGTTGGAGAAATGCTAACAATTCTCTTCAATGTGATGAACGCTTCGTAAACGGGCTCGATGGTCAAAAACCGGCGACCGCCAAATAACCATGCGCGCCGGGCTAATCTAGGATTGGAAAAAACCGCCTTGGGCCTTTTTTGGTTAATTTCTCTTGAGACTCCGCCCCGTCCAGACCAAAAAGGCATCGATTTTCAAGCCGGGCCTGGACGAAGTGGTGGCGGGGCGGGGCGGGGCTTGGGCTGAACGGACTGGGTGTGGCGCCCGCCCGCTGTTCCTGCAGGATTTATCTTTCATGGATATGGTGCCACCAGAATTCGCCCATGCCGCCGGCGCCGAAAGCACAGTGGCGCTGGTGACATGACGCAGAATTCCACCCTCAATCTTTTTGCCCTGTTCCACCTCAATCTGGCGTTTTCGTCGATTGAGGAAGATCAGCACGCCCAGGTGGTGCGCGATTGCTATGGACCGCTGCTGGACCTGGCGGTCCGCCATGGCCCTATCGGCATCGAAGCCACCGCATATACCTTGCAGGCGATCCGCAAATGCGAGCCGGGCTGGCTGGAGAAACTGATCCGCCTGATCCATGACGGCAACGCCGAGTTGATCGGCTCCGGCTATGCCCAAATCATCGGGCCGCTGGTGCCGGCTGATATGGTGGCGGCCAATCTGAGGCTGGGCAATGAGGCCTATCGCGATCTGTTGGGGGTCAGCCCGAAAATCGCGCTGGTCAACGAACAGGCCTATTCCGCCGGACTGGTGGGGCACTATCTGGACGCGGGCTATGAGGCCCTGCTGGTGGATTGGGACAATGTCGCCAGCTTCCATCCGGCCTGGCAACCGGAATTCCGCTATGTCCCCCAGCGGGCGCGGGGCGCCGACGGGCGCTCCATCCCTCTGCTGTGGACCAGCACCGTCGCCTTCCAGAAGCTGCAGCGGCTGGCGCACGACGATATTGCGCTGGAAGACTATCTGACCTTCGTCGCCGCCCAGCGGGGCGCGGGAAAGCGTGTCTTCTGCCTTTATGCCAGCGACGTCGAAATTTTCGGCTTCCGCCCCGGACGCTACCGCACCGAGGAGGCGAACCAGGGGCCGGCCGAATGGGTCCGCATCAACGCCGCTTTCGCCGCCGCGGCGGCGATGGAAGGGGTGCGGATGATCGCGCCGTCCGACGCGCTCGCCATCGTGGCGGAACATGCGGGGGAACCGCTGCAATTGGAGTCCGCCGCCTATCCGGTGCCGGTCAAAAAGCAGCGCAAATACAACCTCACCCGCTGGGCGGTGACGGGGCGCGATGACATCGCCATCAATGCCGCCTGCCAGCGTATCTACGCCGCCCTGAAGAAGCAGGGCGCGCCCGATGCTGACTGGCGGGAATTGTGCCGGCTATGGGCCAGCGATTTCCGCACCCACATCACCGACGCGCGCTGGCAGAATTGCCGCCGGGACCTGCTGGCGATGGAGACACGGCTCGGAACCCTGGCCGACAGACCCCTGCCCGCGCCGCAAGGCGATACCGTCACCGATCGCTTCATTGACATCGCCACGCCTTTCATTCGCGCCCGGCTGGACCGCCGCCGCGGGTTGGCGATTTAGCAGGCCGGTTTGCGCCGGATTTCGTGCCGGTGATCGGCCGCGAATTCGTCATCGTGGGCACGGCATCGTTAAGTTCCGCCGCCAGGCCATCAACAAAGTGCCGGAAGCCCGGGGCACTATGCAAATTCGAGAAAATACGCTCCATCTCGCTGGGCGCGTGAGACCGGAGCGCCTCTTCTTGGCCCACCAAGGCAAGAAAAAAAGCGATGATGCGGTCCCGAAGGTCCTGCTCCTCGGGACGAAGGTTCATATTGTGCATGTAATAAAAGGCACAAGCTTGGAACTGCATGCGTTCTGGATCGCGCGGCAAATCCGCAAAATGCCGCAAAAGCGCGCGATATTCCTCCTTGCTGCCGGCAAGGTGAAAACTGTCGAAGCTCGCATGGGGGTTGTCGCCGCTTGAAATACTCGGTACCCCCAAAAAGGCCATTTCGGCTGCCACAGATCCATACACCGTTATGGCGCAGGCCATTCCCGCATCCACCAGCTGGCGGTTGCTGACATCGGTCGAAATGAAGTTCAGTCCGGGATATTTCCTTCGCAGGCGGTGCAGTTCTACATCACTGCCGGCACGCTGATTCGGATGCGGTTTGATAAAAAAGGGAAGCCCCGCTTCCTGCAGGACGTCAATGGTGGTGCAAACCCATTCCCAAAAATCGTGAAACACCATCCAGCGGTAAATATGGGCGCTGTCGAAGAAATCGTGGAGAAAAATCACGGCCGCGCCCCGAACGTCTGGAACATCCCGTGTTCGCACTTCGTAGGCGGAGCGTTGGTTGGCCGTCGCGGCATCGGCTATCCCGGCAACACGATTGCCAAGATATTTTTCGGCTTGCACGATCTTGGCGGCGGGATCGGCGAAATCCGCGAAATCCGCGGCATAGCGCGCAGAACGCTTGGTCTGCAGCGGATGATCCGGCGTCAGCCTAGTGCCGAACTCCTGGGCATTTGCGAAGGACCAAGTCGTAATTCCCAGCGCCACAGCAACACGGGCCGGAATGCCGTGCTGGATATAAGTGGTGTAGGTGGCAAGATAGAGCGAAGGCGCCGCTCTGCGGAAATAAGCGCGGGCGATGTCTATGTCCTTGACGGCCTGTTGCAGCACCACGAAGAGATAGAGGTCGCGGATATTGACTTCCGCCACGGGCTTGAAGCGCAAATAGGTGTCGATCACCAGATCGCCAATATGGATGCCATGCACACGAATTGATGAAAGCTGGTCTTTGCTTTCAAGGCCGCGGAACAGACGCCAAGCGCGCCATAACCAGGATATCTCCCGCCATGGCGCGCGCAGATAGTCGACGCGGTCGCCCACTTCGTCGCAAAACGCATCGTAAAGACTCTTCCATCTCAGGCGGGAGAAAATGTGGCGATCCAGCCATCCGCTGATGAAGCCACGCAGCGACCGGGAAGCCCCGGGAATCAGTCTTCGCGTCGCGAAACGGCCCACCCGCACCGGGCGGATGGCACACAGGGCGGAAATGATCTCGCCCTGCAGGCAGTAGAAATACAGATCGTCAGCAGCTTCAACCACCACCAGCGGCGCGGCGGCGCCAGGAAGCGGATGGGATGCTTTCTGTTCCCGAAAAAAGGCGGCGCACCAGCTTTCGGCCGGCGAGGCCCTGTACCGGTGGACCAGTGATATGTTGAATCTCTGCAGCAGGCTTTGCATGTTTTCTTATGCCAAACGGGCGATCTCGGTGGGGTTCGGGAAATGGGGATCAGGCCGCAAACCGTCCAGAGAGCCGCCAAACATTTATCAACTTCTTGATGACCATCGCGGCGGAGATTACGCCTTTTCGCCGGCAGTTTTGAGGGAAGAAGGCATAGCGCAAAGCCTCTCCTGAACATATGTAAAATTCACGTCATGCCGGTTGACGCAAACATACCCGTTACTTCGCAGCATCGCGTCGCAGCGTTCGAATTTTCGCTTTACCCGCCACGACGGATAATGGATTTCGTCGAATTCGACCAAGATTTGATCGGGAATGATGCCATCAGCGACCATTCCATGCAGCACTTCGGTTTCTACACCTTCGATGTCAATTTTCAGAATTGGCAAGGCCGTTAAACCATATAGCCGCATAATTTCCTTGACAGTTATACTGGGCGCTTCGATGTAAGGCGCATCCTGCGAATAGTTACCATAGAAGTTGGTAATCGAGAGACTGACGTGAGCAGGATTTGCTGGTTTGTAAAGACGAACTGGATCGTCATTGATCCACATGGCCTTCTCAATGAGGACAAGATTATCGTTGGTGATCGTGCTCAGTTCATAAGCCTCTAGAGGCTGCTTACCATGCAATACATAGGGAACGAGCGATCTTTGCCCAAAACGCGCCTGCACCTGATGGAAGTGATCTATCGCCCTTGGCGTCGGGTCAACGATTAGGACCTTTGCCCCATACCTTCCAGCAAACAATATATCAAAGCTGGCATCCTCACCTAAACCTGCTGAGACAATCGTACAACTTTGAAGATGCTCAGAATCCAGAAACGTCCAACCTCCGTAACTCGACCCAAGATTGATCAGATTCGGCACCCATTTAATTTTTATCTTAGGCTCAAACACAATGCGTTTGATTTTACGAAGGCCCCGTCCCAAAATGTTCATTAACTTCCACTCTTACAGTCTGTTTTCATTTTATCAGGACGCGGCTCCTTCTTCGCCTTTGGCGTGAAGGGCTGGTACGGTGTTTTCAGCATCCGTTTTGGAACATCGTCGCGGCTAGGGGATTTTATCATGCCGAAAGCGCTCTCCGACTACGAGAATAAGGTTCAACCGATCTATACCAGTAATAGTTACGGTAGCCCAGCGCGTTATCGGCCAGAACTCGCCGCGCTTTGCCGCCGAACTCGCCGCTTTCGCGGCCTGCTGATTTTCGCGCTATCCTGCCTCCCGCTGGCGCGTCCGCGCCGGCCTGACGCCGACCGCAAATACCTGCCCACCCTGTGATGACCCCGTCCTCCACCCTCAATCTTTTTGCCCTGTTCCACCTCAATCTGGCGTTTTCGTCCATTGAGGAGGAACAGCGCGCCCAGGTGGTACGCGATTGCTACCGCCCGCTGCTGGCGCTGGTGGAACAGCACGGCCCCATCGGCATTGAAGCCAGCGCCTATACGCTGGAGGCGATCCGGGCCTGCGATCCAGGCTGGCTGGATGAGCTGGGCGGGCTGATCCGGGCCGGCAAAGCCGAGTTGATCGGCTCCGGCTATGCCCAGTTGATCGGCCCCCTAGTACCGGCCGATGTGGTGGTGGCCAATCTCAGGCTGGGCAATGACGCCTATCGTGCGCTTCTGGGCGTGGCGCCCAGGGTCGCGCTGGTCAATGAACAGGCCTATTCCGGCGGACTGGTGGGGCACTATCTGGACGCGGGCTATGAGGCCCTGCTGGTGGATTGGGACAATGTCTCCAGCTTCCATCCTCGCTGGAAAGCCGAATTCCGCTATGCGCCGCAGCGCGCATTGGGCAGCGATGGCCGCGCCATCGCCTTGTTGTGGACCAGCACGGTCGCCTTTCAAAAACTGCAAAGGCTGGCGCATGACGACATCACGCGCGACGATTATCTGGCCTTCGTCGCCGCCCAGCGGGGCGCGGGAAAGCGCGTCTTCTGTCTTTATGCCAGCGACGTCGAAATTTTCGGCTTCCGCCCCGGACGCTACCGCACCGAGGAGGCGAACCAGGGCGCCGCCGAATGGGTCCGCATCAACGCCGCTTTCGCCGCGGCGGCGGCGATGGAAGGGGTGCGGATGATCGCGCCGTCCGACGCGCTCGCCATCGCGACGGATTATGCGGGAGAAACTCTGCAATTGGAGTCCGCCGCCTATCCGGTGCCGGTCAAGAAGCAGCGCAAATACAATCTCACCCGCTGGGCCGTGACGGGGCGTGACGACATCGCCATCAACGCCGCCTGCCAGCGCATCTATGCCGCCTTGAAAAAGCAGGGCGCACCCGATGCCGACTGGCGGGAATTGTGCCGGCTATGGGCCAGCGATTTCCGCACCCACATCACCGAGGCCCGCTGGCAGAATTGCCGCAGGGACCTGCTGGCGATGGAGACGCGGCTTGGAACCCTGGCCGACAGACCCCTGCCCGCGCCGCAAGGCGAATCCGTCACCGATCGCTTCATTGACATTGCCACGCCTTTCATTCGCGCCCGGCTGGACCGCCGCCGCGGGTTGGCGATTCAGCAAGCCAGCTTTGCGCCGGATTTCAAACCGGTGATCGGCGGCATCGCGCACGGTTATTTCGACGACATCGCCCTGCAGGCCGACTGGTACACGGGCGACTGCGTCTTTGAAGCGCCAGGCGAACCCAAGGTCACCGATCTGGATTGGGCGGCGACAAAAATCGCGCGCGGACCGGATGGCGCCATCACCGTGCATGGCGAGATTCAGACGCCGCTGGGGCCGATCCTCAAGGCCATGACTTTTCGTGGCGGGCGCATCGATTTCGCCATCGAATTTCAGTGGGAAAGCTGGGGGCGCGGCTCCCTGAGGCTGGGACACATCACCCTCCTGCCCGGGGCCTTTGACCCGGACAGCCTTTCTCTTGCCACCACCAATGGCGGATTTGCGGCCGAGCGATTTTCACTGGCCGGCCAGACGGTCGAGCATGGCGCGCCGGTGTCGTTTCTGGTATCGGCCTCCTGCGCCCTGGGCCTGACCGAAGGCTGGGCGGAACTGGCCGACGACAACCGCATGGTGCGGGTGGAAGTGGACCGCGAACAGGCGCCGCTGATCGGGCTTCTGGTCCACCGCCGCGCCGGCGACCAGTTGTTCTGCCAGTTGATCCTTTCCGCCCTAGAGCTGGATGACACCCGCAAGCCCACGCCCTACCGGGACGGCCCGCGCCGGGTGCGGTTTTCGATTGTTGGAAATGCGGGCAAATTGGCGTAACAGATCAAGGCTGGCCCGGCCACCCCACAAGGAGCAAAAGAAAGCATGTTTGCCAATGCCTCGATCCTGATCACAGGGGGCACCGGTTCGTTCGGCAAGGCCTTTGTCGGGACGGTTCTCAAGCGTTATCCCGAGATCAAGCGGCTGGTTATTTTCTCGCGCGACGAACTCAAGCAGTTCGAGATGGCGCAGATCTGGTCCACCAGCAGCCATAAGGGCCTGCGCTATTTTCTGGGCGATGTGCGGGATTCGGCGCGGGTGGCTCGCGCCCTGGAAGGCATTGACTATGTGGTTCATGCCGCGGCGCTGAAACAGGTGGTGGCGGCGGAATACAATCCCTTCGAATTCATCCAGACCAATGTCTTGGGCGCCCACAATATCATCAATGGCTGCCTCGACAAGGGCATCAAACGGGTAGTGGCGCTGTCTACCGACAAGGCAGCGGCGCCCATCAACTTGTATGGCGCGACCAAACTTTGCTCCGACAAACTGTTCGTCTCCGCCAACAATATCCGTGGCAGCCGCGATCTGCGCTTTAGTGTGGTGCGCTATGGCAACGTCCTGGGCAGCCGCGGTTCGGTCATTCCCTTCTTCCTGGACAAAAAGGCCAGCGGCACGCTTCCCATCACCTCCACAGAGATGACCCGATTCAACATCTCGCTGCAGGAAGGCGTGGACATGGTTCTCTGGGCCCTAGAAAATGCGCGCGGCGGCGAAATATTCGTGCCCAAGATTCCCTCTTACCGCATCACCGACGTGGCCGAGGCGATTGGACCGGAATGCCGCAAAGAAATCGTCGGCATCCGCCCAGGTGAAAAAGTGCATGAGGAAATGATCACCGTTAGCGACGGCTATAACACCGTGGACCTGGAGCGTTATTTTGCCATCCTTCCCGCTACTGGCGAGCAGGGCAGCAGCGCGGCGGCGGTGGACGACTATTGCTCCAAATGGGGCGCCAGGCGCGTGGCGCCGGGATTTTCCTACAACAGCGGCGGCAATTCCGATTTTCTCACCGTGGAGCAAATCCGCGACCTCATCCGCGCCCATGTGAGGCCGGATTTCCGGCACTGACCGATGGCGTATATTCCCTATGGGCGCCAATCCATCAGCGAGGACGATATCCGGGCTGTCACGGATGTGCTGAATTCGGAATTTCTCACCCAGGGTCCGGCGGTGCCAGCCTTTGAGGCCGCGGTCTTGGCGCATTGCGGCGCTTCACACGCCATCGCGGCCAACAGCGCCACCTCCGCGCTTCACCTCGCCTGCCTGGCCCTTGGCGTGGGCGAAGGCGATACGGTGTGGACCAGCCCAATCACCTTTGTCGCCAGCGCCAATTGCGTGCTTTATTGCGGTGCCAGCATCGATTTTGTCGACATCGACCCGGCGACGCTGAACATGAGCATCGCGTCCTTGGCGCAGAAACTGGAATATGCCGCCAAGGCCGGGGAAAAACTTCCCAAGGCGGTCATACCCGTTCACATGGCCGGTCAATCCTGCGACATGGCCGGAATTCAGGCGCTGGCGCAGCGCTATGGCTTCCGGGTCATCGAAGACGCCTCGCACGCGATCGGCGCGCGTTATCGCAACGGACCCGTGGGCGATTGCCGCTACAGCGACATTGCTATTTTCAGCTTTCATCCGGTCAAGATCATCACCACCGGCGAGGGCGGCATGGCAGTGACCAATGATGCCGGCCTAGCCAAACAGATAGCGCTCCTGCGCAGCCATGGCGTCACCCGCGAACCCGCGGACATGGCCGGGCAGTCCGAGGGCGGCTGGTACTATCAACAGATCGCGCTGGGCTTCAATTACCGCATGACCGACATTCAGGCGGCACTGGGGTCATCGCAGATCAACCATCTGGAAGACTGGGTGGCGCGGCGGCATGTCCTGGCCGCGCGCTATGACGCAAGTCTGGCGGCGCTGCCCCTGATTCTACCGCGTCCGCATGCCGAGGCTTATTCCGCCTGGCATCTTTACGCGGTTCAGCTCAAAGAGAATGCGCCGGTCAGCCGCGCGGCATTGTTCTCGGCCCTGCGCGCAGACAAAATCGGAGTGAATGTGCATTATATTCCCGTGCATCTTCAGCCCTATTATCGCCGGCTCGGCTTTAAACCAGGTGATTATCCAAACGCCGAATCCTATTATGCGAGCGCAATTTCAATTCCGCTTTATTCCGCAATGAGCGACGAGCAACAGAACCGCGTCATCTCGACACTTTCACACCACTTGCGCGAGGGGTGAGCAAGTTGGAGCATCATTCCCGACATTATATGACTTCCCTGATACAGCGAATTGTCATGCGTGCTCGCTACAAGGTGTACGCATTGCAAAGCATCCTAAAAAAAAGTCGCATTCAAAGACATGTGACGCGACTTTCGTGCACGGAAAAGAATTTCAATTCCTTCCCTAACGTTGCGGTCATATTTCAAACTTTCAACAAAGAGCATATGATACGAAAAGTGTTGCACCCTTTTTTAAAGAGCGGATTCAAGAATATTGTGATTTTTGCCGACGGATGTGCTGACCGCACCCTCCAGACCGCCTCGCGCATGCTTCAAGGAAGAAACCATATAGTGATCGGTACCAATAATTTGCACGAAATTACCACGTATTCCATCGCATCCTATTTGTCTCCATATCTGGATGCGGATTATCTGCTTCTGGCCCAAGATGACGATATCTATCCCGACGACTTTTCTTGGCTTACCGCGGCGATAGAACTCATGCGCACGGATTTGCATATCGCGACAATCGGATTCAATGGTGGTTACGATTTTTCTGCACCGATTGCGGATTCAGATCCTGATTTTGCGACTGCGCAACATCGCTCGAAAGAATCTGATGGCATATCCGTTGCCGAACTCCTTCCATATTTTTCTATTGTCAGTAAAAAGCTCAGTTTTAGCCAAAACAGTTATTCCTACGACTACGTAGATATAATTGATCGGGCGCCTCAACTCATTCGTTTGGCATTTCTTCGCGAAGCGGGAGGGTTTCCGTCGAATTTCGCGCCATACAATTACGATGACATTTTTTTATGCCTGGCGGCTTGGCGACGCGGATACAAAGTTGTTCACATGCCCATCCGCTCTGTCGTACGCAATGTCGGTATTGGAGGCATGCGCCTTTTCAAGACTCTGATGACCAACGGGCGACCCGCACATCTTGGTAGAAATTGGCACTACATCTACGAAGAATATTCCAATTTCATAAATAGCGGTGAACTTCGCAGAGAAGTGGAGAAAGCTCATAGCCAAGAATTTTCTCGGGGCAAAAAGGGGAATGCCTTCGCATGAAGGTTCTGGTCACCGGCGGCGCCGGCTTTATCGGCTCGGCTGTCATTCGCCATGTGCTGGCCGATACCGACTGGCGCGTGGTGAATGTGGACAAACTGACCTATGCCGCCAATCTCGAATCGTTGGCCATGGTGGCGCAGAATCCGTACTATGCGTTCTACCAACTTGATATTTGCGATGGCGCAGGATTGGCATCCCTTTTGGCAGCGGAAAAGCCCGATGCCATCATGCACCTGGCCGCGGAGTCGCATGTGGATCGCTCCATTGATGGGCCGGCGGAATTCATCTGGACCAACCTGGTCGGCACCTTCCGGCTGTTGGAAAACACCATGGCCTATTGGCGCGGCCTCAAGGGCGTGGCGCGGGAGACGTTTCGTTTCCATCATGTCTCCACCGATGAAGTATTCGGCAGTCTGGGCGCGGAAGGATTGTTCCGCGAAGACACCGCCTATAGTCCCAATTCGCCCTATTCCGCTTCCAAGGCCGGATCGGACCATCTGGTGCGCGCCTGGTTCCATACCTTCGGCCTGCCCGCGATCATCACCAATTGCTCGAACAATTACGGCCCTTATCAATTCCCGGAAAAGCTGATCCCGCACCTGATTGTGCGTGCGCTCGCGGGTCAATCGCTGCCGGTTTACGGCAACGGCGAGAATATACGCGACTGGCTTTATGTCGAAGATCATGCCCGCGCCCTGGTGCTGGCGCTGACGCGCGGGCGGCCTGGGGAGACTTATAACATCGGCGGCAACAGCGAAAAGCGGAACATTGACGTGGTACGACACCTCTGCGGCCTGCTGGACGAAGCGCTGCCTTCCGCCGCGCCACACAGCAGGCTGATCCAGCTCGTCTCGGATCGCCCCGGCCATGACGCGCGCTATGCGATGGATGCTGGAAAAATAAAACGCGAGCTGGGCTGGCAGCCCGGCGAAAGTTTCGAAAGCGGACTGCGCCGCACCTTGACCTGGTATCTCGACAATCGCGGCTGGTGGGAACGCATCCTCTCCGGCAGCTACCGGGCCGAACGGATCGGCTTGACCGGCGGAGGAAAACTGCCATGAAGGGAATACTTCTCGCGGGAGGCGCTGGCACACGGCTGCATCCCCTCACCCAGGTAATCAGCAAGCAGCTTTTGCCGGTCTATGACAAGCCGATGATTTACTATCCGCTCTCCACTCTCATGCTGGCGGGCATCCGTGAAATGCTGATCATTTCCACTCCGGAGGATTTACCGCGTTTCCGCTCCCTGTTGGGCGATGGCAAACAATGGGGCCTGTCCTTTTCCTATGCCGAACAACCCAGACCAGAAGGCCTGGCGCAGGCCTTCATCATTGGCGAGGATTTCCTGGCGGGCGAACCAAGCTGTTTGGTCCTGGGCGACAACATTTTCTTCGGTGACGGCCTGACGATCATGCTGCGAAAGGCCGCCCAACTGAAGACAGGCGCCAAGGTGTTCGGCTATCCGGTGCAGGATCCCGAACGCTATGGCGTGGTGGAGTTCGATCGCGAGGGGCGCGTGCTATCCATTGAGGAAAAACCGCAAAAGGCCAAATCCAATTATGCCGTGACGGGCCTTTATTTCTATGACGCCAGCGCGCCACAACTGGCGCGTCGCCTCAAGCCTTCAACGCGCGGTGAGCTGGAAATCACCGATCTGAACTGCGCCTATATGGCGCAGGGCAGCCTGACCGTGGAAAAACTGGGCCGGGGATTTTCCTGGCTCGACACGGGCACCACCGAGAGCCTTTTGCAGGCGGCGGAGTTCGTGCATATCATCGAGACACGACAGGGCTTCAAGATTGCCTGCCCGGAGGAGATCGCCTGGCGGCAGGGCTTCATAGACGGCAAAGCTCTTCTCGCCCTGGCCAAGACGCTCCAGAAAAGCGCTTATGGCCGCTATTTGCAGCACCTGGCTGAAGATGGCGCCTGAGGCATGTCCGGACAGGCCCGCATTCCCGCATTCAAGGATTATGCAACTCGCGCCGGCACGGCAAGGCTCAGCATAGTCACGGCCGTGCGCAACGGCGGAAAAACCCTGGGCCGCACCATCGCCAGCGTCCGGGCGCAGAATATTCCGGGACTGGAGTATGTGATCGTCGACGCCGTTTCGACGGACGACACGTTGGGCGTCATTCGCGCCAACGCCGATATCGTCAGTTTCTGGAAAAGCGAACCGGATCGCGGCATCAGCGACGGCTTCAACAAGGGCATCGCCCTGTCGACCGGAACCTATGTCAGCCTGCTCAATACCGACGACTGGCTTTTGCCGGGCCAACTGTCGGCCGGGCTGGCAACGCTGGAATCAAGCGGCGCGGATTTCGTGTTTGGTGATCTTGTCTATCACGACGCGCAGGGCGTGGCGCTGCACCGTGTTCGCGGCGACGCCGATTACGCAAACCACATCTCCCACGGCATGCCGGCATTGAATCATCCCACCATCATCATGCGCCGCGACGCCTATGAACGGCTGGGCCTGTTCGATATCGGCCTGCGCTACGCTATGGACTATGAATTGCTACTACGTTTTCATAGAGCCGGCTGCCGCGGCGTCTATGAGCCGCGCATGACGGGCGCCATGTCGCTGGGAGGCGCATCCGATCTTCATGTCGCGGCCGCCTTGCGCGAGGTGCGGGAGATATCCATCCGTCACGGCTATTCCGCCGTGACGGCGCATCTGCTGTACGGCTTCCGTCTTGTGAAAACCCGCGCCCGCGGCGCCGCCGAATTGCTGTTGCCGCGCGCCGCCAGCGTGATGCTGCGCCGACTTTTCAACCGGTGGGTCACGCCTGTCTGAAATTGGTCCGCGAAACCGCCACACATGTCCTCACCGGAAATAAACCATTGCGGCGGCAAGGCTTTTTCCTGTAAGTAACATCGGAAAACAGCCCGATCCTGGGATCGAATTTTGGAAAATATTCAAAACCCGCCTACGCCGATACCGGGCGGCACAGGCCATGACGAGAGTATTTTAACCGCCCTGAAGTCAGACCCTTTTATCCTGTCCATGTTCCTTTCGCTGCTGTTGATTGGTGGCGACGTAATTGCTGTCCGCGTGGGCGGCCTTACCCTTCGCGTGGTCTTTCCCCTGTTGATGATGTCTTTCGCATTTCTTTTCCAGCGCATCGGCGGACGAATCGCCCTGGATCGGCGACTTACCATTCTGTTTTTCGTGCTTGCCCTGGCGGCCGCTGCGTCCGTCATGGGCAGCCTCGATCCGGTCAAAAGCGTCGGCTATACCATCTGGGTGTTTTTCGATTTTTTCGTCATCATCACATTGACGTATAATTTCGCGGCGCTCTATTCGCCAGCGCTGACGCTGAAACTCTGGTTCTTGATCTACCGAATTCACGCCGTTCTGCTGCTTGCGGAACTTATGCGCATTGTGTTTCTCCAACACTCCGTGGTACGGCCCCATTTGTGGTTTTACGAGACCTCTTTTTTGGCAATTTTCATGACCGGATATTTCGGCGCCGCGCTATTCATGCTGCTGCGGAGCGGCAAATCCTACCTTTGGGATTTTCTCCTTTCCCTGGTCGCTATGATTGCATTGTCGTCCGCGACAGGGTTTTTCGCCATGCTGCTGGCGGTTGCGTTGAATTTCATCGTGGCCCGGCAGCGTGTGCGTCTTGTACTCGTGACGCTGCTCCTGTTCGCGGTTTTTTTTGGAACGCTGTTCCTGTTCTTCCGAAACTCGAATTATTTCAAGTCTGTGGGCGGATTTCTGTTGAACGGCGATAGCCTTACATCGATGTTCAACCTGGTGCTGGGGCGCAGCGGCAATCGCTGGATTCGCGCCGCGGTAGGCTGGGATGCGTTTCTGCGCCATCCCTGGCTGGGCGTCGGGATCGGAGGCGATACCGCCTATATGGGGGCATCGCCCTTCCCCGAAAGCGTGGCGGGCTATCTGCGTCCCTGGATGGATTTGGACCAGGGCCAGCCCTTCAACAATATCCTGATCGAGGTCGCGGGCACGATGGGTCTGGCTGGCCTCGTGCCGGTTTTTGGCATTCTAGTCTATGCGGTTATTTCCTTCACCAAGGTGGTACGGGGGCGGCAGACAGAGGCGGCCGCCTACTTTATGAGCTTTTTCGCGATTTTCCTGGCGCTCCAGTTCGAAAGCACCTTTTTGCGTTACTATCTCTGGACTCCCCTGGGGCTCGGACTGGGCGTGCTGGCACAGACGAAAAAGCCGCCAATGACAAAGCCGACCCAAGTTCCGCTTCAGGCACCGGCGTAGCTTGTTTCCCGGCAAACCCTTGGCTATGAGACCTTCGGAAAGGCAAGTCCGCCATGAATGAGTTCGACCTCGGAGCCATTTGGCTCCGCCTTGTTCGCGGATGGAAGACGCCGGTGGCAATGGCGGCAGTCGCAGCCCTCCTCGGCTTGCACAGCCTGATGGGGGCAAAGCCCGTCTACAGCGTTCACATGCTGATAATGCCGGCGCCTACGGAGCAATCCGCCGCCAGCGTTCCGGGCGGCGCGCTTTCGACATTACTGGGCTTCGCGGGCGGAAGCAGTGAGACTTCCAATTATGTGCGGTACCAGAATTTGCTCTTTTCGAACGCCGTGGCCCAGCGCATGCAGGACAGATATGGCATGCTGCAATATGTGTTCGCCAGCGACTGGGACGCGAAAAACCACAGATGGATCGAACGACATACGTTACGGGGCGATATTACGGCTCCGCTGTTGCGCCTGGCCAACATACCGGTCTGGTCGCCGCCCGACATAACGGCCCTTGCCCAGTTTCTGAGGTCGAGCCTGATCGTGCTGCCGTCCACCACGAACGACATTATCGATGTTTCGATGAACGACAATAATGTGGCGTACGCCATACACATAATGCTGACGGCAAATGAAGAAGCCAATACCGTGCTGCGCGATCAAGTCGCCCGTCGTGCGAGACAGCAGGTTGATTATCTGCAGCGCAAGCTCGCCCAGACCACCGTGGAAGACTATCGCCAGACTTTGCTTGCGCTCCTATCGTCCGAGGAAAAAACCCTGATGCTGACCCAGACCGATGCGTCTTTCGCCGCGGAAATTATCAGCCCGCCCATGGCCTCGCCCAGACCCGTTGCGCCGCGCCCTGTCTTGACGCTTTTCGTCGCAATCCTGGTGGGAGCCATCGTAGGTTCTGGAATCGTGGTTTTTTTCGGTCCCGACTGGTGGCAAACGCTTTGGGCCCGGCTGCAGCCAATGTTGCGCAGACGGCTTGGCAACAAAATAGTTGCCGCACGACGCTGACGCGCATGCCCCTTTCGAACGCCCTTGAATTTGGAGCGGACGAGAGGCGGATCATGCGCAATTGTGCGATTGCGCCGCTTCAACTGGCGTGGCCAATTCTCGCCTTGAACAAACCCGCCAACGGGGATAATGCGACCGCGACATGAGTAGAACAGCGCTCATATTCGGCATCTCGGGCCAAACCGGTGCATATCTGACGCACCTTCTCTTGAGCAAGGGATATCGCGTCATCGGCACGTCCCGCGACGCTGAAGTCAACAACTTCGTCAACTTGATGCGATTGAACATCAGACACCGGGTCGATCTTCGCTCCGTATCACTGCTGGATTTTCGGAGCGTATTGGCCACCATCCAGAGCGTTGCCCCCGACGAAATTTACAATCTCGCCGGTCAATCTTCGGTGGCCTTGTCGTTCGACAATCCTGCCGAGACTTTCGAAAGCATCGCAATGTCCACGCTGAATATCCTGGAATGCCTGCGCTTCGATAAAAGCTCCGCGCGATTGTTCAATGCGACATCATCGGACTGTTTTGGCCATACGGACCTGCCGGCCACGGAGTGTACGGCGTTTCGGCCCCAAAGCCCTTATGCCATGGCCAAGGCGGCGGCTTTCTGGTCGGTCGCGAGTTACCGGAATGCTTATACTCTCTTCGCGAGCAACGGCATTCTCTCGAACCATGAGTCTCCCCTTCGCGCCAACCGGTTCGTTACCCGAAAGGTGCTTCTGGCGGCTTGTCGCATAGCCGGCGGCAGCAATGAGCGCCTGAAGATGGGCGATTTGACGGTTGAGCGCGACTGGGGCTGGGCACCGGATTATGCTGAAGCGATGTGGCGGATCATGTCCCACGAAACTCCTTCCGATTTTATCGTCGCGACGGGAAAAGTCTCATCTTTGGAAATGTTCGTAGATACAATTTTCCGGCAATTCGGCCTCGACTGGCGGGCGCATGTCGATTTGGACAAAAAGCTGTTCCGCCCGTCGGAAATCCGGCGGGTCGCGCTGGATCCTTCACGAATCGCGGCGACATTGGGTTGGAGCGCTCACATCGCGATGCCGGATCTCGCCAGGATGCTGGTCGCCGCCGAATGCAATACCGACCTGGGTCCATTGCCCTGGCAGGACGGCAAGGTCGCCGACCTCGTCCCGCCCGATAACCGCGCATGACACATTTGGCGATTGACGCCCGAATGATCCGATCATCCGGCATCGGCACGATCATCGCCAACGTTGCGTCGCGGCTGATTGCCCGCAACAGGGAATGGCGATTCCAGATCGCGGGTGATACCGAAGACCTTCGCCGGTTCGAGTGGATGCGCGCCCCCAATGTCGAAATGGTGGCTTATCGTGCGCCGCTTTATTCGATCCGCGAGCAAACCGCGTTTCCCGCGGCCGCGCTAGGCACAAGCGCAATATTATGGTCGCCGAATTATAACATCCCGCTTCGCTGGCGCGGAAAGCTTGTCGTCAATATCAACGATCTGGCTCACCTGACGCTGCCGGAAATGCGAAA
>Ga0182024_10012403_pt1 | contig 16861 bp, 12 predicted proteins | sample P32metaG_FD_120480 | JGI IMG/M metagenome (GOLD analysis project Ga0182024, IMG submission 120480) | Permafrost microbial communities from Stordalen Mire, Sweden - P3-2 metaG (Illumina Assembly) | ecosystem: Environmental > Terrestrial > Soil > Wetlands > Permafrost | place: Sweden: Stordalen...
CCGCAAACTTGGCATTGGCCAGCAGGCAACGCCGGTGGTGCTGTTTAAGCCGGGAGAAGAGGTTCGTGACTTCCGCGCTGGTTGAGGGTCTAAAAACTGATCCCGCGGTCGCGGGACAATAATCAAGACACTAATAAGCTGACTTTGCTTCAAGTTACTCGGACTAGCCGATTCCTGGCGTCATCTGTAGTTACTGCAGTACCAGTACGATGCTCGATGGGTACCTTGAGCCGATCAGTTTCCATTTACAATTTGAGGGTCGCTTTATAACTATAGGTCCGAGGCCCTCGCGTGATCATTCGCAGAATTTTGCTGCTTACGGCAGCCGTGTTGCCAGTTCTATTAATTCCGGCACAAGAAATGTTGGCGGCACAGAAGCCGCCTAAGGCCCAAGCCGAGAAACATTTTGGCTCACATCTTCCGCCGGCCGCCATTTCCGCGATGCAGAGTATTCGTCCCGAGAACATAGAAACGCATGTTCGCTTTCTCTCGCACGATCTGCTCGAAGGCCGCGGCACCGGCCAGCGCGGCGGCGATATTGCCGCTGAATACATTGCCGCGCAGTTCGCGCTTTACGGATTGAAACCCGCCGGCGACAACGGTTCTTATCTGCAAAAGGTCCCGATGGTTGGCATCACACCTGGCGCAGATACGCGCTTCACGCTGATCCCATCGCACGGCTCCTCGATGGACCTGAAGGCGCTTACCGATTACGTGGCTTACGATCAGACGCAGCAACCAGAATCCACGGTTGACGCTGAGATTATTTACGTCGGTTATGGGATCGAGGCCCCCGAATATAACTGGGACGATTACAAGGGCGTGGATGTCAAGGGCAAAGTGCTTCTGATGCTGGTGAATGAGCCGCCTTCTGATGATCCGAAATTCTTTACCGGCAAGGCTCTGACCTACTACGGACGATGGATGTACAAGTACGAGGAAGCTGCTCGCAAAGGCGCGGCGGGCGCCATCCTCATTCATAAAACCGAGATGGCTAGCTACTCATGGGACGTGGTGCGCAATTCGAACTCTGGCGAAAAATCATTTCTCAAACTTGACGCTACTCCTCGGCTGAAAAGCGCGGCATGGATTCAGCTGGACGTGGCGCGAAAGCTTGTTTCGAATTCGGGCATGGATCTAGACAAGATGATGAGCGATGCAAATTCGCGCGACTTCAAACCCGTGCCGCTGCATGTTCGTCTCTCCGCGCGGATGACGAGCAAGATTCGGCCATTCGAATCGAATAATGTAATTTCGGTTCTGCCCGGCGCGGACCGCGTATTAAAGAATGAAGGGGTAATGTACACGGCGCACTACGACCATCTCGGCATCCGTCCCGACATGCCGGGCGACAACATTTATAACGGCGCCATGGATAACGCCACTGGGTGCGGCATCCTCATGGAAATCGCCCGCGTTTACGCTGCTGCAGCCCAAAGGCCGCGCCGCTCGCTTTATTTCGTCTCGGTCACGGCGGAAGAACAAGGTTTGCTTGGCTCCGAATATCTGGGCAAGCATCCCCCAATTCCCGCGGGGAAGATTTCGCTCGATCTCAATTACGACGATGTGCCACCGCTTGGTTCTCCCGAGGAGGTTGAGGTTTCGGGAGCGGAGCGGACAAATTTTTATCCCGCGGTGCAAGCGACTGCCCAGGATTTCCGTTTTGCGATTCGTCCCGACGCCCGCCCAGAGGCCGGCCATTATTACCGCTCCGATCACTTCAGCCTGGCCCGGGTCGGCATTCCTGCGTTCTCTATCAACGAGGGGATGAAGTTCAAGGGCCACGATGAGGCATGGGGGCGGGAGCAGGATGCCGATTACACAGCCCATCATTACCACCAGCCGAGCGATGAATATCATCCCGGCATGGACTACACGTCCGATGCAGCCATGGCACGCTTCGGCTTCGCGCTGGGATGGGAAGCAGCTAGCCAGCCGCATATTATTGATTGGAAAAAGGGAGATGAATTTGAACGAGCTCGTCGCGCCAGCCAATAATGCGCTCAGCCCAATGCGTTTCCCGAGCCAAGAGGGAGGCTTTCAACACTTGAGAGTTAAAGCACTAGCGTAACTTTCGATCCGCGGCGTCTACATGCTAGCCTGCTGTTTGGTACTGCAATTTCAATAATTTACAAACACTCGTGTAAGGACGATGCCTAAGCTCCCGATTTTTCGGCTGCGCAGTTCTGAACCCGCCACTCGACCCGATCTCCAGTATTACGGACCTGCTCTTTCGTTCAGCAATTTACAACTCGGCGTCGACAATCTCCGTTATGACGTTTTTCTCAGCCCGCGCGTCACAGCGGATTTGAGTTTTCATCTCGGGCGTTACATTTGCCACTTCGGAGACGTGGAATCGCTTTTCGAAATCGACAAAGCGTTTTCGTCGCCGTCCAAATTCAATATCGCATCCGAGGGCGCGAACAAAGCCCGCAAGGCCGGGGCCGCGGACCTCAAACCTCTGATGGTATCGATTCATCTTGCCATCCTGAATCGCACCAAGGCAGAAGGCAATCCGTCGATCGACTTATTAGGCCGGCTGGCAGTATTGAAATTCATTCGTCTTGAACTGCATGCCCAGTTCGCCCGCATTCTCGAGCAGTGCCGCGCGAAAACGAAGTCGCTAGACAGCTTGCGGCACGCGAAAACAATGCAGACCCACGAAATGGTTTCCTCCTTCCAGGTGCGCAAAAAAATCATTCTCCGCCGCGCTGGTCAGGAAATCTTCCGCTTGTTGCGCGAAATTGAGAAAGAAACGCTGGCTCGCACGCGACGATCGCTGCTGGGTGACTTCACTGACGATTGCTATCGTCTCTTTCTGAATCCGTTAATTTTTACAGAGGATGGCCGCGACGATTATCTCTGCGCCGAGCACTATTACATGTTCGGCAACTTCGATAAGGATTCCGACCGGTTTCCTAGTCTCCGGCAGTTCGCACTGAATTTTTTTCGCGAACTAGGCTACGGCGAGGGAATGGACGATGAGCAACTCGAACAGGCGCTCAATGTTCCCGCGAATGCCCATATTCTGGTGGGGACGGGGAATGGCGAAGATTCGACGCCCGAAGATCGCAACCGAAAAGACCAACTCGACGTGTGGACTCGAACGCTGCAGCGCGAGGGAGTTCTGGCACAGGTCGTGGCTTCCTATGAAGCGGTGCCGCTTTTGGCTGAATATGCGCCACGGGTGAATCCACAGCAGATTAAGAATGCTCTCATGTTCCGCGAGGAAGCGGAGCGGGTGGAGAAGATCATTGGCGAAAGCCGTTTGCACTCTGAGCGGCTCTTTGCCGCCATAGGCCGCGTGGCATCTTGCCGCGGCTCCGAGCGCAGCCGTTTTGCCGCTCGCCTTCTTCACGATCTTTGTTGCTATCACCGCGATTTGCGCGGACTGGAGGCTGTAAGTGCGGGCTTCGACAGCATAAATTTGGTTAGCGATTCTAAAACTCACGAACTTTCAACACTCAATGGAATGCTTTATGAGTTCCTGCCGCCCGAAGATCAAAAGCCGGCGGAAGATCGAGTTGTCCACCACGTGATATTGAAGGCTGACGTTCGCGACTCGTCCCGTCTCACGCGGTCGCTGATGGAAAAGGATATGAATGCAGCTTCCTATTTCAGCCTGAATTTTTACGATCCAGTGAATAAGTTATTGGCGAAATACGGCGCCACCAAAGTCTTCCTCGAAGGCGACGCTATTATTGTGGCGCTCCTGGAGCGCGAAGGTGAAACCATGCTGAGCGTGGGCCGCACCTGCGTACTGGCATGGGAGATTGTGAATCTTCTGCGCGAATACAACGAACTGCTGCAGCGTTCGGGTCTGCCCGCACTGGAAGTGGGCTTGGGGATCTCGTATCAGGATTCGCCTCCCCTGTACTTAATGGATGGCGAGCATCGCATCATGATTTCTGATGCCATCAATGACAGCGACCGCCTCTCTTCTTGCAGTAAACAGGTTCGCAAAAAAGTTGCGCCCGACGCTGGCGTATTCCAGGTGTATTCGGTGTTGATCGGCGGAGGCAGCAATGTTGGTCCCAGCGGAGAACCGGCGACGGAAGAGATGCGCCTCAACTACAACGTCGGAGGTATCTGCCTGAGCGAACCGGCTTTCTTTAAACTGCAGCAAGAAATCTCACTCTCGCCCTGGGCCGTGAGTGGCACGGAGTCAGGGTTTAACGGACTCTGGGTCGATGAGCAGCGCGAGTTTTTTATCGGGACTGTACCCATTGCGAACGGAGCGTTCCGCAAAATTGTGATCCGCAAGAGTCGTATCGCGCAGGTCGATGTCCGCGACCTGACAATCTTGCATTGGACCGACCGCTACTACTACGAAGTTTGCGCGAACCCCGCCGTGTACGCCGCGCTGCCGGGAGAGAAATCAACCTCGGCTCGACAATAAATTAAAAGCTTCGCCGCATGCGAAATGGAATTCTCACGACCGCTTCCAGCGCCACAGGTTTGCCTGCTCTTTCAGCGGGCGCGAATTTGCATTTAGCCAAGGCCTTCGTGGCGTAGGAATCCAGACGGTCGTCGGGACTGTTGAGAACACGAATTCCGGCAACTTTACCGTCGGCGCCAATCACGGCAAAAAGAGTGACCATTCCGTGGACGTTGGATCGAATTAATTCCAGCGGATATCCGGGATCTGATTTTTCCATCGCAACCGGTGCGAGCAGGTCTCCAACTTTCTTTCCCACTTCAACTTCAGCAAAACGAATTTCCCAACTACCAGTTGAAGAATTTAAATTCGGCATGTTCAGCGTCATGGCGTAAGGCCGTTTCCCTCCAAACACCTGCCGATCCACATCGGTGATTTTGTCGTCAGATACAGCCGTCGCGGTGCGCGCGCCCGAATGGGCTTCTGCTCCAGTTCGCGGCGTCGACAGGCTGGCGATCTCACGTCCGTCGTCAGCAGCGGAACCTCCGCGCGCCACGTGCAGGCCTGATGGTAGAGAGCCATTATTTCGCGCGCCGATGCCGCTTCCTGATCCTGTGGCGTCCGACTTCAGTCCGGTCACCTCCGGTATTCCGGAAGCGCCAAGTTTTCCCTGGGGCGTCGCGGCAAATGTTCCGCGACGATTGCCTGCAGGAACTGCCACTGGCCCGGAAGGCGCCACGGGCCGAATGCCGAGAGCGATCAAGCGTCCGCTGGAATTCGCGCCGCCTGACGCCGAAACACTTGGCGCGGGGCCGACCGGCTGTATGCTACCGCCGGACAAACGAACGGTGCCGCGCGATGCCATAGCATGTTGCTCCGCTAACGCGATCTGCGGAGCCGGCGCCACTACGGTGCTGGGGCCAATGTTCATTCGCCCGGCTTTTCGGATTGTCGATTGCATCAGGTCAGGAGGTGGTTCTACCACCGCTGTCTCCGGTGCGGCCAAGCCACGAGTGTGACGTTGCGTGATCTCGGGCGGGGGCGCAATTATGTCCGATCTGATCGCGGCTGGAACCACCCGGCTTTGTGCAAACTGCACCTCCGGCGAAGGGGCAATTACTTGTGTCTCGGGAGCGACCACGCGTGACAGATTGGCGTGCGTCGCTTCGAGTGGTACTGCCGGGACGATCGTTCCGGCGGCGATAATGTTGGGCAAGGGAAGGTCTTTGTTGAGCTTGAGATCTGGCGGCACGACGATAGTTTGAGCTCGGCTGTTGGCCTCTTGCGGAACCGAGAGGATCGGCTGCTTCGCAAAGGCCGGATCTCCCTTTAATGTCTTCGGCGCTTTCGATCCGCCCGTATCGAGCGGCGGAAGATATTCTTGCGGAGTGTACGTAATCAACGAAGAGCGGTCAAAAGTGGCGTGGTCGAGGATTTTCTGTTGCCGCATCCATGAGATCGAAACCGTCCATATCAGCGCCAGAGCAGTTGCATGCAACAGGGCCGATTGCATGAAGCGGCTCCATGGGAGTGGCTGCTGAACGAAAACGTCATGCCAAAGATCCGCTTCCGTGCCCGCTGCGCATTCCGGGCGCAAAATTGCTCGAACGCCGCTCCGAAATTCCTCGGTGACGGGATCGCGTTCCACTAATAATTTCAGCAGTTCCCTCCCGGTAGATGCCATCTCTGATCCTTATTGTTTGATCTAAATCGTTTGACCTAATTGTCTAACTTGTTCAAACCTAATGGTTCGACCAAATTGATCAACCTATCGATCCAGCCAATTCCCGACGGCGCTATCCAAAGGCGGGATCCGAGGCGACCTCACTTGCCTCAGATGGCTACTTTGTTAGAAGTATGTGTAGAAGATTATAGCTGACATAGTGGAGGTCTGTTTTCGACCGGCGCCTGGTGGAGACCAGCGATACAGATCCGCACATCTATACTAATAAGAACTGAGGTAGCATGCTCATAATCCGCATTCGCGCGCCGCACATTTCCGCTCTCCTCCTGATTATTCTTATTGCTCTCAACGGCATCTATGCGGTCGCGCAGTCGAACTTGCACCCAACCACAGACAATAAGGCTGCGGATTACTCTGGCATGTACACCTTTTTGCAGGATGGAGAATTTGTTCAGATCACGGTGGAAGGAAAGGGACAGGTGACGGGCTTTGTTTCACGCTATGGCGATTCTGAAAGTGATCGCGGCGTTTTTCTAGATCACTTTTTTAAGTCCGGCAAACTTGATGACAATCAACTCACATTTACGACCGATACAGTCCACGGCGTGGCATTTGAATTCCACGGCACGGTCGAGCGTGGCGCAGGCAAGAGCCGCGCCGACGAAGCTTATTACGTGATCAAAGGAACGCTCATAGAAAGTATAAGCGATCAGACGAAGAAGGTTTCTTCGCAGCGGCGCGAGGTCTCCCTAGAAAGCTTTCCGGCAGATTTGTCAGCTCCGGCGGCCAAAAACTAGGTCGTCTGTCTTAGTCAATCCACAAGTTTCCACATGATGGATGAATCGGCATCGGGGGCAGGCATCAGAGTCAGGCATTAGGGGGACCCCTCGTTTTTTTCTCTCAGCACTTGACATCTTTGGCACGCCGCCGCAAAATATCGCCAATTCAGACAATGCACATTCCTTTTCGAGATAAACCTTCAAGTTTATGACGCTTAGCCAGCCGTCCCCTTCTCCTCAGAAGAAAGTTGCCCCTGAACAATGCAAGCACCCGCAAGTTCAGATTGTCTCTCGGGATGAAGAATCCGAGTATGTTGAATGCCAGGAATGCGGAGAGGTTTTCGAGTCCAGCGAATTGAAGGATATGGCTATCGAGGAAAAGAAAGAGCCTGAGGAAGAGTGAGAGTGGTTCAACGGCTGGACTAATCTGAATGTTGACAACTTAATCTCGCATTATTTGGCTCTTTTTTAGCTAATTCATTTTAATCACAAGGTTTTCCGCAGCATCCATCCAAAATTGCTTCGCTCGCGGAATCACAGTAGTGGCGCTATATTCAGTTACTATCGCCGGTCCCCTCAGGATTTGGCCAGGAACAAAGTCCGCGCGTTGAAATACCGGTGTACGTACGAGTCTGTTATTGAAAACAACTTGCGCGAACTCAAGCGGAGCCGGTTCAGCCGCAGCCGTTCTCGCGGTTCGTGCAACTTTACTTTTCGGCCGGGTAAGTAGCGGCGGCGTGCGCAACCTGGCTCGAAGACGCACCGTAACTAACTCGATCTCCCGTCCCGGATGGTGATAGGCGTAGCGGCGCTGATGTTCTTCATGGAAGTGGGCGACTACGTTCTTAGTGACGGGAATGTTAAGTTCGTAGCCTTGTCCGCGATAGCGCAGATCAAGGCTCCTTTCATAGTGCGCAACTCCTGCCCATCCCTCGCCGCGGAACTCCTTTCGCGCCGCCGTTTCCAGCTTGCGAAATTCGCTCTCAAGTTTTGGCTTCGCGACGCGATCGTCAAATCGGCAGAGCAGAGTTCGCGAGTAATCCCGGACCACGTCACTTACCAGGATGCCAAAGGCTGAGAGCGCTCCAGGCCGCGCAGGAATAACGACGGTTGGGATTGCGAGAGCCTCCGCAAGTTCGCAGGCGTGCAAGCCTCCGGCCCCACCGAAGGCGACTAGGGCAAAATCGCGCGGATCATATCCCCGTTCAATCGAAACCACGCGCAAAGCTCTCTCCATGTTGGCGTTCACTACTCGGACAACGCCGGCTGCAAATTGTACAAGGCTCAAGTGCGAGTTTTGTTTCTTCAACCATTCCAAAGTTAAGCGTCGCGTTCTTTCGAAGTCGAGCGTGAAGTCGCCGCCCAAAAAGTGACTGGCCCGCAGGCGCCCCATCAGTAAATTAGCGTCCGTCACGGTCGGCTTGGTTCCCCGGCCATAACATATGGGTCCGGGATCGGAGCCTGCGGATTCTGGCCCAACGCGCAGCGCGCCGCCGGCGTCGAAGCGAGCAAGGGAGCCGCCTCCAGCACCTACAGTATGAATCTCCAGCATCGGAACTCCGACTGGAAAGCCAGCGACCTCGGCCTGGCTGCCAACCCGAGCTTCGCCTTGCACTGCGGCTACGTCGGTTGAGGTTCCACCCATGTCGAAGGTAAGAATCTTTTCGAAGCCGCTGCGAGCAGCGCTAGCCGCCGCGCCCACCAATCCTCCAGCGGGGCCCGAAAGTATTGTGCGAACAGGCTCACGCGCCGCGGATTCCAGCGCCGTAATTCCACCATTCGATTGCATCACGAAAATTCTGGGCGCTACCTCCTTGCCTGCCCCGTGGCGGGTCATCGAATGCGCGAAATATTCCGCGACGCGATCAGACAGTTTTTCCATGTAGCTTTGGATTAGGGGCTGCAAATAGGCATTTACTACAATCGTGCTAGCGCGCTCATACTCACGAAACTCCGGCAGAATTTTGTGCGATATCGAAAGCGGCTTTCCTAGTTCCTTCAAAACGTCAGCCACCGCCGATTCATTCTCCGCACTGGCGAAAGAAAACAGGAATGAAAGGGCGATGGAATCTGGGTTGGAACGGTTCACTGCATCCGCCAACTGCATCAATTCCGCCTTCGACGGACGTTGCAACACGTTGCCTTCGGCATCTGTTCTCTCTGCTACGCCGAATCGCATCGCTCGCGGAACCAGCGGTTCAACTCGATCGAAGAAGAAGTCATAAAGGCGAGGCCGCGCCTGGCGGCCGATCTCGATGACATCTTCAAATCCCGCGGTTGTAATCAGCGCGACGCGCGCCCCCTTTCTTTGCAGCAATGCGTTAGTTCCAACAGTTGTCCCGTGCAGGAGCGTCACCGGCGCATTACAGCTCTTGCTTTTCTCTCTTGTACCGAGGGCGAAAGGCTCGCCGATTTTTTTGAGAGCGTCCGCAATCGCGCGCGATGGATCATCGGGTGTTGAGAATACCTTCAAGGTTTTGAGCTGACCACCTTGCACCCACACACAATCCGTGAAGGTGCCTCCAGTGTCGATTGCGATACGCAGCGCGGAATTTAGTTCGGAATTCGACGAGCGGGTCATGAACCGGACAGACTAACATTTTTTGAAAGACATGGGCCTGGAACGCGAAATACGTGCTTATGTGCCGGAAACATAACCATTTCATGCCTCGAACCTGACGTATTCTGACAGAGTGAACGGGAGAACATGGAAGGCATGGCTGGTCCCTGGCGGCTTTTTATTGGCGCTGGCGGCTTCGCTCGTCAATAGTTCCCTGTTTGTTCAGATCGCGCCCTCGTTGTCTTTTTATTATGTTGGCGTCTTCGGGGCGGGACTCCTTCTCGCTTGGCGTTTCAATTCAAGCCGCATTCTGTTTTCGCTGCTCTCTCTGCTACTCGCCCACCGCGCCGTCGTATTCTTCTCCTCTGTTGAGGCCCTCACTGCATCTGTTCATTCGGGGCCAGGACGAATGGCTGCCACGTTAGCCGCCCTGCTCGTCCCGCTAAACTTCATTGCGTTTGCCTTGATGCGGGAGCGGGGAGTAAGCATTCCGGGAATCGCTCCACGTTTCGGATTGCTCTTTCTGGAATCAGTTGCAGTTGCAGTGCTGTGCCGACCGGAAAATAGCGGGAATCCCTCGCATACCGGTGGGTCAATACCACTCTGGACGCTGTTAAGCTCCGCGGCGGCCATCGCGTTATTCATTCATCGCTTTTTTCAAAACCGCAGGCCAATCGAGCCCGGCTTTGTCTGGTCAATAGTAGCGGTTTTCTTGTGGCTTCAGTTTGCGCCAGTCGGCAAAGCTTCCGATGCCTATGTCGCGACCGCAGCCCTCATCCTCGCCGCCTCGTTGATTGAAACATCTTATGTTCTCGCGTATCACGACGAGCTCACGGGCATTCGCGGGCGCCGCGCCTTCAATGAGTCTTTGCTTTCCTTGGACCAGCAATATGCCATTGCCATTGTCGATATCGACCATTTCAAAAAGTTCAACGATACCTATGGACATGATGTCGGCGATCAGGTGCTATGCATGGTCGCATCCCGTTTGTCGCACGTCAGCGGCAACGGTCAGGCTTTCCGCTGTGGAGGCGAAGAATTCGCTATCGTCTTTCCTGACTCTTCCGCCAAGGACGCTTATGAGCATCTTGAATCGCTGCGGCGGGTGATCGAGACGTCAATGTTTCAATTACGCGGTTCTGAGAGAAGGGCCGAAAAAAGCGCTGAAGCGGCAAGCGATCGCCGCGCGGGTGATTCCGATCGCAGACGGCCAACAAGAAAAAAGGCTTTTCCGGAGAATCCAAACCAGGCACCCGATCTTATTTCGGTCACGGTCAGCATCGGCGTGGCCGAGCCTAGCACTCGTTTACGCCAACCAGAGCAAGTGATTCAGGCAGCCGATCAGGCTTTGTACGAGGCCAAGAGGAACGGAAGGAATCGAGTGGAAATGGCATCGACGGGCCCTCAACGGTTATCGGTGAAGAGGCGGACAAAAGCATCCCGGCTGTAATTGGATTGTTCATCCCATGGCGCCCAAAGTTGCTTGTGGGCTTAGAGATATTTACACTGGAAGCCCGAATGATGACTGCAAGTATTGCGCGATGACCATCCCCACAGAGCCCATTGGTAGCATTCCCAGGCCTATTAAATTAATAAAAGCGATTGCTGATGCCGGCGACTACGCCGACCCGAAGCTTGATCCGCTTTATACGGAAGCAATTCAGGACACGATTCAGCAGTTTGAGGCGACGGGATCGCCGGTGATCACTGATGGAGAACAGCGCAAGTATCAGAACTTCTGGACCTATTCCGTGCACGGTTTGCAGAATACCGCGCCTGATGGTTTCAAGATTCCGTTTTCCGCCGGTCATGTGCGCAGGATGCCGCGCCTTACTGGTGGCCCGTTCCGTTACAAAGTGTACGCGGATCGCTACCTCGATGTGGCCAAGCGTTACGCGCACCGGCCGCTGAAGCAGGCGGTAATTTCGCCTTCCGCCCTCAGTCTCATGTATCCGGCGGAGGATATTCCAAATTACTCGCGTCAAGAATTTATCGACGATCTACTGCGCGAGCATGAAATGGAAATTCGCCGCTGTTTTGAAAAAGGCGCGCACAAAGTCCAAATCGATTTCACCGAAGGGCGATTGGCGGTCAAACTCGATACATCCGGTGAACTGCTGAATAGCTTTATAGGGTTGAACAATCTGGCGTTATCGCGATTTTCAGCGGAGGAACGCCAGCGCATCGGGGTGCACACTTGCCCCGGCGGCGACATCGACTCCACTCATAGCGCGGACGTCGATTACGCAGATCTTCTGCCCAGCTTATTCGAATTGCGAGCGGGAAATTTCTACATTGCATTAGCTGGCGAAAAAGATCGCGTGCGAGTATTGAAAATTATTCGCGAGTATCTCAAACCGGACCAACTGGCATTTGTGGGAGTCGTTTCACCGATCGATCAGCACGTTGATACTCCGGAGGAAGTCCGCGATCGCGTCTTAGAAGCCGCGAAATATATTCCGCTGGAGCAACTTGGCACGACGGACGACTGCGGCTTTTCACCTTTCAGCGATGACACCTCCACAACCCGCGAAACGGCTTTTGCTAAGATTCGCGCCCGCGTCGAAGGCACTTCGATTGCCGAAAGGATTCTCGGCGACGACTAGCCGGGCGAAAACGTGAATCAAGACGAAGAGAAATTGCTGCGTTCTGTCGCCCTGCAAAATGCCCAAGCGGTTCTACTTGCCAGGGAGCGGGCGGAGCGCGCTCTGCTGGCGGCAAATGAGGCATTGGAACGGCGATCCTCCGAACTCGCCGAACAACGGGAGTTTTTTCGCGTTACGTTGGCCAGTATTGGCGACGCTGTCCTCACCACCGATACCGAGGCCAGAATCACGTTTCTGAATCCCGTTGCAGAGACCATGACGGGATGGAAGTTGGAAGACGCCGTCGGGCAGCCGCTAGAGAAAGTTTTCAACATCATTAACGTACAGAGTCGAGAGCCGGCACAGAATCCGGTGACGAGAGTTTTACGCGAAGGCGTTGTGGTCGGACTCGCGAATCACCCGGCATTGATTGCGCTCGATGGCAGGGAGACGCCGATTGATGACAGCGCGGCGCCTATTCGCAGCGCATCCGGAAACATTTCCGGAGTGGTGATGGTTTTTCACGATGTGACCAAGCAGCGTCAGGCCGAGTTTCAACTGCGCGCTTCGAATCAGGAGTTGAGCGAAGTACGCGACAATCTTGAAAAGCGAGTTCAGGAACGCACTGCGGAACTGGCAGCCGCAAACGAAGATCTGCGGCAGCTTTCTGCGCGGCTGCTGTACGTTCAGGACGAGGAACGCAGGCGATTGGCGCGGGAACTGCATGACAGCATAGGCCAATTACTAGCCGCGATTGGCATGAATATAGGCATAGTTCGATCTCAGTCCGACAAGCTTGACGCGCGGGGGGCTCGGGCGGTTTCAGAGAATGCTCAACTGGTCGAACAAGTATCGCGGGAAATTCGCACTATTTCGCACCTTCTGCATCCTCCGCTTCTTGAAATTGCTGGACTCGCATCGGCGCTGCGTTGGTACATCGATGGATTTTCGGAACGCAGCAAGATTAAGGTCGACATTGAAATTCCTGAAGATTTTGAACGGCTGCCAAACGAAACCGAACTCGCCATTTTTCGCATAGTGCAGGAGTGTCTCACCAATATCCATCGGCATTCGGAAAGCGAAACTGCCGCGGTTTTTATCAGTCAAGAATCCAGCCGGCTCATCGTCCAGGTCGAGGACCACGGTAAGGGTATGCCCAAAGAGAAACAGCGCGAACTGACGGAATCCAATCGTTCGGGCGTAGGCTTTGGGGGCATGAGAGAACGAGTGCGGCAACTCGGCGGCACTTTGGAAGTTAAGTCGCAAGCAACGGGAACTACCGTAAGGGCAATTCTCAAGGTGGGGATGAACGACTAGTAGTGCGATACTTCCGTTCCCAAGGGGTCGGTGCTATCGGAAATCGCAAATCACCATTGGACAACATGAAGTAGGAACAAGATTATTGTCGCTCCAAGCGGCAAAAGCAGGCCGGCGCGAAGGCTTCCGGTGGTATGAGAAGTCAGGCCTACCATCCACGGGATAAGAGCGGGTCCGATTGAAGCCAGCGAAAACATAACCGCGCCAATGCTGCGCGCGGCCAGGCCAAAGCGTTGCGAGAGCCGTGCCACCGTGATCGGGTATAAGGTCGCGAAGCTCAGACCCGTGATCAAGGCACCCGCAATTACTCCCGATAAAACTGGCACCCACAAAATCAGGCCGATGCCGGCCACTGCAGTGCCGTAACCGAATCGTAAAACGCGGTCTTCCGAGAAGTGCCGTAGAAATGCCGTTCCCAGCGCCCGCCCCAGAGTAAGCGCCAGCCAGAAAAACGCTGGCATTATTGACGCCATTGCCGCGCCGCGCGTTCCCAACCGCGAAACGTACGAACCGATCCACCCGCCGACCGCTGTCTCCGCTCCAGGATACAAAAAGAAAACCGCTGCGAAAAACCAGATTGTCGGGCCTTTAAGCAGATCTCTCCAGGGAACAGATGACTCGCCCGCCTTCGCCGCTGGAGGGAACGGAAGGTTCCGCATCATCCAAGCCAGCAGAACCAGGAATATTGCCACTGCGCCGAGAAAAAAAGGCAGTAACTTGTGCGCCGCCGTCCACGCCACCATCAGCGAACAAAACACCGCCCCGACACCCCAGAAAAAATTCAGCAGGCTCACTGCGCTGGCTCGCGCACCAGCGTTCGAATTCGCTTCCGCCCCGGTACTGATCTCCGCAATCAAAAGATTGTCCGTGGGGACGATCAGTCCAAGCCCCAACCCATAAGTCGCCACCGAAATAAGTCCCTGGGGATGCGATCCGATGTAGAGCGTCGCGACTCCTGCTGCCATCAGCAATAGTCCCGAGAGAAACGCAGGACGAAAACCCCAACGGGCGAGCAACACTCCAGAAAGTTGAACGCCCACAAGCGATGCCAGAAACTGCACTAGAAATAAATTCCCAGCCTCAGTATCGTTCAGCGCCCAGCGCGCTAGCAAAATCGGCAGCATGGGACCGAGCAGGGTAGTAAGAATGCCCGTAGGGAAAAATGCAATTTGACCGGCCAGCACCAATTTTCTGTTTGATGAGAATTGATCTTGCTCGGTATGAGAAGTAGGCATTTAGTAAAAATGAACGCGAATGATCTCTAAGGATAACGTACCGTCAGGAACTTCAAGTAAGGAACGTTCGAATCTCTCGCCCCCGGAACTTTGAATGCAACCAGGGCGTCAACAACGCAAGGGCATTTAATAGAACTCGAGACTATAACCTTGCCTGGAGGATTTCTCCCGTCTCAATTAGACTGTGCAGGCGCTCCACGGAGCCACGGTCGTATTACTCAACGCCAGCGGGTAGTTTCGGGTGCGCCGACACTATTAAGCAGACACAACGTCGAATCTTCTTGAGGAGTTCACTATGGGCATTTATCAACGAGTAGTCATTGCGGCCGCTCTCTCTCTTACATTTGCAGGAGCATCTGCCGCGCAGAATTATCACGTGTCTAATCAGTGGAAGGTCGGTGGCCAAGGCGGATGGGATTACCTTCTGAGCGACGATGCGGCACACCGGCTGTACATCGCCCACAACTCGCGTGTCGAGGTTGTGGATACGAAAACAGGCAAGTTACTTGGCGCAGTTACCGGGCTGAAGAGCACACACGGCGTGGCACTCAACCCGGACGGTAAAACCGGCTACATTAGCGACGGCGCTGGAAACTCGATTGTCATCTTCAATCGCGCAGATTTTTCCGTCGTCGCTACAGTTCCTGCCGGAACAAACCCAGATGCGATTGCGTTTGAGCCAGCCACTAAGACTGTCTGGGCGTTCAACGGAAGGAGCAACAACATCTCCGTGTTGGATACCGCATCCAATTCGGTTGTAGCCACACTCCCCGTACCGGGCAAGCCGGAGTTCTCACAGGTCGACGAACACGGCGCCGTGTTTGTGAACATCGAAGACAAAAATGAAATCATGAAGTTCGACGCAGCTGGTCGCAAGCCCGTTGCAACTTGGCCGCTGCCAGGCTGCGAATCGCCCTCCGGTATGGCCATTGACCGCGCGAAACACAGGCTTTTTTCCGTATGCGATGGAAGCAAGATGGCGGTGGTCGACTATGACTCGGGTAAGTTGCTAGGCTTGGCCTCCATCGGCAAATCGCCTGACGCCGCGGGCTTTGATCCAAAGCGCGGATTCGCATTCTCCTCCAATGGAGGAGACGGAACACTTACGGTGATCGATGCCGGGAAGTCGGGCTTTCCCGTCCTTCAGACTGTTAAGACGGCAAAAGGCGCAAGAACCATGGCTCTCGACGAGGCGACAGGCCGCATTTACTTGGTGACAGCGCAGTTCGGAGATACTCCGGCAGCAACAGCAACCATGCCCCATCCACGTCCAAGCGTGGCGCCCGACAGTTTCGAGGTCATCGTTGTTGAACCGTAAGTGTTGAGCTATTAGCGTTGAGCTATAAGCACCAAGAACAAATTAGAAGGAAGGGCCCGCTAATTAGCGGGCCCTTCCTATGTCAACCGAAGGTTCGACCCGAACCGGAAAGCGAGGCGTCAGCTACTTGGGCGCGCGTGACGGCGCTCGCTCGTATCACGCGCAGCCTGCAACCGCCGCTGTCGTTTGTGACCGCGTTCAAACAAGTATCCGATGCCGACGTCAAATTGCTGTGTGACGTTTAGGTTGTCGACAGAGAAATCCTGGGGACTGAATATTGGAATAAACTGGGTATCGATCCCCAATGTTGGATTGGGACGCAAATTTGCGGTTATCTCCTGAGCCTGGTTCTGAAGAATCAGGGTTCGCGTGGCTTTGAGCGAATGGTTGTGAGCCAGAGCCAGATCAATGGCCCGATCAAGAGTGATCCGAGTCGTATTCTGACTACTTCCGGCCCCCACCAGCAGGAAAAGCATCGCCGCCGCGGCGAACATCCGGCAGAACGCCTTTTTCGCGTCGAACCTCCCGAATGAGGGAAACCTCTCTCGCGGCCCATGGACGCAAAACTGGTCCTCACTTAATCGGAAGTTCGGGGCCTGCTCGCCCGGTGAACGGCAAAATAGCGCATCAGAATTACTGAATTTAATGTTGCGTCTCGGGAGAGTCATGGTCTCATGGCTTCTGTAACGGCAGGTTGACTTTCGATAGCAAGTCGTGAAATCATTATTTTCGTCGGGCGGAATCGCCGCTTTGCCCGCACGTTTGGCGCTGTTCTCGCCCTTCTCGCGCATTTATTCTTCCTTGTTCATATGCGGAAGTTGCCTTCTGCGCGCTCAGAACTCTTGAGAGGGGGCCAATTATGACACTCGTTGCAGCGTCCAAGAAACTCACCAAGTTCGATCCCAAGACATTCCTTTCAACCATCAACGGCGGTAGAAAGATCGAAGCTTTTCCCAAAAAGCAGACGATCTTTGCCCAGGGCAATTCGTCCGATGCTGTTTTTTA
>Ga0182024_10012404_pt1 | contig 16861 bp, 14 predicted proteins | sample P32metaG_FD_120480 | JGI IMG/M metagenome (GOLD analysis project Ga0182024, IMG submission 120480) | Permafrost microbial communities from Stordalen Mire, Sweden - P3-2 metaG (Illumina Assembly) | ecosystem: Environmental > Terrestrial > Soil > Wetlands > Permafrost | place: Sweden: Stordalen...
GCGAACGCACAGGATGATCACCTCGCGGTCGAAATGCCGCCCTCGAAACAACTCCTCGACGCTATTCAGTTCGCTCACCGTTGGCCCTCAACTCTCCAAATGCCACTGTAACCGACAGGGCGGGGCCATTTGCACCAGAGCCATGATTTCCATCTCATTCTTCGTTCTGCCCCAGACGTGGGGATCGGGCATGCTGAAGTACCCTGTGCCGTGGACATTCGCGCCGTAGCGAAAAGCGAGGGTTCCGGCTGCCAGCCAACAACAGTCTCAGGTTGGACGAGGATCAGCGCCTGCTTCAATCTCGACCAGAGCCGCCGCAACAACACCCAGAACAATCGCTCAGAAGCAGTAAGCCGCGACTGCGCATGCCATCGTTTCAAAACGGCGAGTTGTTGCCGAAGAGCCAGGTTTTCCAACAAAAAGTCACAGCGAGAACGAAAAAAGTGAAAAGGCAAGATTGACAGAAGCTTCATTAGGCACAGCATGAAGCCAGTTTTACACGGCGAGGCGCCAAAGCGGGTTCACAATTCAACTCCTTGATTCAAAGCCAGATCGGTATTTTGGCGAGCCACAGCCCAAAGCCGCCAAACCGCGATCCGGAAAATCTCCTTCGCATCCTCATACCGTCAAACCAACTGCTAGCCCTGAACTTCCTCACCGGCATATTCGCGTCGGCAGTGTGCGACCGAACTCATAATGCTCTTGAGCACCAGTTCATCGGCCAGCTCAAAGGGATAGATGATCTCGAGAAAAGCCGGCGCGTCATCCAGCCCGGCTTCCCGAACTTCATTCGCGAAGTTTTTGAGGTCAAAGAGGCCGCGCTTGTCAGGCCATCCCCAGTGCGAGTCGCTCTGGAAGTCGGTGTTCTGCAGATGGAACGCCCCGATTGAACGGCCCAGGCCACGCAACCATTCGGGCATTCTCGCCTGGGGCCCGTAGAGCGGCTGATACAACGCGTGGCCAACGTCGACAAGGAGCGTGACAGGGACCGCGCAATGGCCTTCGAGGTCGTTGAGGAACCTGTGCGATTGCGCAACGGTATTGGGAATCTCTCGCGCCAACGGCGTGCACTCTACCTGAAGGCGCTCGAGTCCGGCCGCTTTTGCGAACTGCGTCAGCTCGGCAACGACGTCGAGCAGATCGCGATAACGCTGCTCACGCCGCGCGGGATCGGATGCGTCGGCCACGCTCATGCCGCCAAGCGGCCCGCCGGAGGCCTTTGCGCCCACCGCGGCTGCCACATCGAAGGCTCTCTTCCACCACTCGATCGATGCGCGGCGGCCTTCAGCCTCGGGATGCAGCAGGCCATCGAAGCAGTAATTCGCCAGACCGCTGAACGCGCTCTCGATCTCGATTCCCCAGCTCTGTGCCGCTGCCCGCACGCGCGCCGCCAGCGGACCGCGGTCGGACTCCGGCCACCACGGGTCGAGCAGATCGTAGGTGAACTGAACGAGGCTGAGCCCGAGCTTTTCACGGACTATCTCCGCCCAGACCTCCGGTTCCACCCAACGCTTGATCGTAAAGCTTAGATTGATCCCGAGATTCATGGCGATACTCCGATGCTCATTCCAGATTGGTATGGCGCGCCCGCATCTGCTCCGATGTCTGCCCGGTCTTCTCGCGCAGCGCAATCGAGATCAGATCGAAGAAGATGAGTTGCGCTGCCTCATAAAGGCTTCCCATGGGTAAAAGGCTGCTCTGTCGGCCGCGATCGTCGGCCATGGTTTGCGCCGGCAGCTCGATCGCGACATCCGCTTTCTGAGGCGCTTGTCCGCCGGGCTGCGCGGTAACAACCATCGTTCTCGCGCCCGCCTCGCGTGCCACACCAAGCAGCGCAAGCACCGTCGAAAACGATCCCGGGCCGGCGCTGGCGATCAGCAGATCGCCGGTGGCAACTGGCGGTGTGGTCATGTCACCGACAATGTGGGCATTGAGCCCCAGGTGCATCAGGCGCATGGTGAGGGCCTTCATCATCAGTCCTTCTCGGCCCACTCCGTAACACGCTATGCTATGCGCCCGCAGAATTTCTGCACACATGTTGTCGACTGCCTCGGCCTTCGTGCGGGCCAGCACGGCGCCAACCTCGCCTACTGCCTGTTCTGCAAGGTTATTGAAGCTGCGGCTCTCGTATTCGATTCCCATGATCGATTCCTCGATGGGAGCATGAACCCTCTTGCAGAAAGGACCATTGCACCCGCCGTGGATGCAGCGTCGCCTGCCTACGTTCGTTGAAGCAGCAGAGCCCAGTCGTTCTGGTAAGGTGGCACAGGCGAAGTCCAGCTCGGACCATCCACAACGGGCAGGTCGATCTTCTCTCCCGTCGCGGCGCTGAACCAGAAAGCGCGATAACGGCCCGGCTCAAGCTGAATCGTGGCCTGCTCGCCTTTGGGAAGGTAGACAACATAGGTCTTTCCCGGGTCAGCGAGGCAGTAGTTGCCATTGTTCACGAGTTCGTCGTGCGGATTGGCTTTCCACCATTCGAAGCCTGTGAAGAAGTCGACCATGTGGCCGTACCCCAGGAACATGGTCATGGTGTCGTCGCCGCGGCCGTTCATCCAGCCGCCGCCCATGTCGGCCCCAACGTTGGTACCGCGGCGAACCGTCTCGCCGGCCGTCTGGTAGGCGCCAGCCATGGCGATCTCCCATGCCGTGCGGCGCAACGCATCGGCCGAATCGGATCCGGGAGCGGCCCAGTGAGGATAGTGATCCCCATAGCCGTACTCCTCGTTGGTCTGGGGAATGATGCGCCCCGTCTTCTCCTGCAGCTTGCGCGATTCCAGCATGAGCCGATGCTGGTTGCGCGACCACTCCTGGTAGGAAGTAAAGCCGAACCATGAAGAGGCACGATCCTGGTGTTCGTTACTCTTGGCGGGATGGCTCGTTTCAAGGTGCTTGTACGGATCGAGGTCCTGGATCAACATGCCCGTATCGTGGGTCCACTTCTCGTCCCGGTAGAAATCCAGATCGTCGCCCAGATCCCAGGTAATGTTGGAGAACGCAGCGAAGCGAATCACCGCGTAGCGAATGAAGCGCCGCTCATCCTCGCCGCCGGCGACCGGATGAACCTTGCTGTCGCCCATATCCAGAACCAGCGAGATGATCATGTCGCGATCGCGGGCGAAGCTCAGCATTCTTTCGAACTTCTGCCAGTAGGGCAGGTTGAATCGCGTGTAATCGAAGCCCGGATGAAGAGGATCGTCGGCATCCTGAGCCGGCCAGGCCGCGATAAGGCACGTCCAATTTGGCCCGGTCATGACGGGCTCGCCGAAGAAAGTCACGGCCTCACGGCCGGCAATCGTTACGCGCAGGCGATTCACTTTCAGGCGATGAAGGCGATCGACGCTGTACTGTATGACGTGGTCGTCGCGCCACCCCACGAGCCAGTAAGCTGTCGTTCCGTTGAAGAAGTAGTGCTCGCCGGTCCCAGACCAGATGAAATGCCACGGATATTGCGGGTCCACGCGGAGCAATCCACGCCGGTGAGCCTCGACGGCGCGAAACGTACCGCTCGCCGTCTTCGAGAATTCACCCTGCTTGTAAGTTACTGTGTACTTGTAAGTCCCATCTTCCGGAGCCATGAGGCGGATGCGGAATACACTCCCATTCATCGCGTCGCAAAACCCGTCGACTGCCCAATGGTGGCTCCCGTCCGCGGTCTCCAGTGTGCCAGTCAGCGACGCCTCCTCGAACGGGTTTTTCACGTCCGGCGCGGTCACCGTTGCAGCGATCTCGACGAAGTCGTAGCGGTCGATCTGTGCCGCTGGCTGAGAAAATGAAACGTCCTTCGGGCTGGCCCAACCCGCTGCAGGCGTCAGAGCGGCAAAAGTGATGAGAAATCCCCGGTACATTCGCGCCATCGTCATTCCTTGTCAATCGCTGTTAGACCGCAGTGAGCCCGCCGTCGCACATGTAGAGGCCGCCTGTGCAGTAGGAGGACTCGTTTGAAGCCAGAAATAGTGAGAGCCCTTCGATATCGCTGGGTAACCCTAACCTTCCCATGGGCACCGCTTCGCGGTATTTCTCCCTGACCTCGGGGTCGCTGAGGACATAGCCGTTCATGGGCGTATCCATGGTGCCCGGAACGATGGAGTTGACGCGTATTGAGTTGCGTGCGTAGGCCGCGGCCATCACACGCGTCAATCCCATGACGGCGGCCTTGCTGGTGCTGTAGGCGGTCAACTTCGGCGCGCAACCCGACAACCCGGTGGGCGAACCCAGAAACACAATCGATCCGCCGCCCTTGCTCAGCATCGACCGGACGGCGTGCCGGGCGCAGAGGAACGCGCCGCGCAGGTTCACTCCCATCACCTGGTCCCACGTCTCCATGCTCAGCTCGTGCACGGGAGAGTCGCTGTCATATAACAGAACCGCGGCGTTATTGTGCAGCACATCCACAGGCCCGTAGCGTACGTGCGTCTCTTCGAACAGATGGGCTACCGCGGACTCCTGGGATACGTCGGTGCGGACAAAGAGCATGTCGCGGCCAAGGGCTTTCTGTTCCTCAGCCAGCGCATTTCCGTCAGCCTCATTGACGTCCGCCGCAACAACCTTGGCGCCTTCGGCCGCAAACCGGGCCGCAACCGCGCGACCCAGGCCTACGGAAGCGCCAGTGACAACGGCAACTTTTCCCTGAAGTCTCATACTTACCCTCCCATGCGCGGAGTGTTCATCGGGATCTGCCAAGGCGCACTGCGGTGAGTGCGCAAGGGAGATTGGATGAATACGTGTACGATGACCGCCCAACGCATTCTAGGTTCCACAAACACCATAGTCTCTGACAATCGAGCAAATTTTTGTTGAAGCATTACGGCGTCGGCTTTTCGAGGCAACAGAGGCCGGACAATCCCAAGATTCATTCGTAGGTTTCTTATAGCCAATGCCAATATGCTTGTAAGAACATGGATGAACCCCCGCCGGAGGCTCGCGTGTTGTGTGTCCACTCCGGAGATTCGTATGAACCTTCAAGGCCGGGTCGCAATAGTCACCGGCGCCGCTTCGGGCATCGGCCAGGCTGTGGCCATCCGGTTTGCCGCCGAAGGGGCTGCGGTGATGGCCGCCGACACCGATAAACAGAACGGCCACCAGACCGTTGAACGAATCCGTGCTGCCGGCGGCCGAGGCGAGTTCGTTCAGCTCGATGTCTCGAACTCGGAGCAGGTAACAAAAGCGGTTCAACAAACAATTGACGTCCTTGGCGGCCTTCACATCCTGTTCAATGGGGCCGGCATCCTGGCCTACGGTACCGTGCTTGAAACATCCGAGGAGATCTGGTCCCGGCTGTTGGCAGTCAACCTGACCGGAACTTTTCTATGCTCGCGTGCTGTTCTGCCGCACATGATCGCGCAAGGGAAAGGATCCATCATCAATGTGGCCTCCACGACCGGCTCTCACGACGCTTGCGCTCACGCTGTGGCATATGTCAGTTCGAAGGGGGGCGTGACTTTGCTCACGCGGGCCATGGCCATCGACCACGCCCGGCAGGGCGTCCGCGTAAATGCCATCTGCCCCGGCCCGACAGACACACCCATGCTGCGCAAGGCCTTGTCGCCCGAGCAGTTGGAGGCATTTGCAAAGACCTTCCCCATGGGCAGGCTCGGCAGGCCGGAAGAGATTGCGGCGGCGGCTGTCTTTCTGGCCTCAGACGATGCATCCTTCGTGACTGGAGCTTTGTTTTACGTCGATGGGGGTCAGACGGCTGAGGTTTGAGAAACACGAGAGGAATCGGGTAATTCTATGATCTTCTCCACCGATATAAGAAATCCGGAAGGCCCGGTAGCCCTGCCGGACGGGAGCTGGCTCATCGTCGAGGGAGCCCCGGAGCGCGGCTGCGTTACGCAGCTGAGCGCCGACGGCAAGAGCAGGCGCACGGTTTCGAAGACAGGACGGCCCAACGGGCTGGCCGTCGATGCGGATGGGTTCATCTGGGTTGCGGAGTCGAAAGAGCCGTCGCTTCTGCGGGTGAGCATGGATGGGAATTGCGAGGTGATCGCGACTGGTTGTAAAGGCGAGCCGTTTCTCTTTCCCAACGATCTCTGTTTTGGTCCCGACGGCGCGCTGTATCTCACCGATTCGGGCGTGAATTCAGCCACATTTGCACCGAACAATCAGATTCGTCCCGATTATCTTGAGATCGAATACGACGGCCGGGTGTATCGCATCGATCCAAAGACCGGTGCCGTCGCTTTGCTCGACCGCGGAATTCGCTTCACAAACGGCATCGCCTTCGGTCCCGACGATTTGCTGTATGTGAACGAGACGATCGGCGGAAACATTTACCGTTATTCGTCAGCAAACGGAGTTCCGGCGGGCGCGCGCCAGCTCTTCGGCAATGTGGTTCGCCCCGATGCGCCTCCTGGGTGGGTCGGCCCCGACGGAATGGCCTTCGGAGAGGACGGCAATCTTTATGTTGCGGCATTCGGCCAGGGCGATGTGACGGTGCTCGGCCGGGACGGTCAAGTGGTACGCAGGATCGCAACCAGCGGGATGCTCCCGACCAACCTCGCCTTTGCGCTCCCTGGCGAGCACCGAATACACGTGACGGAATACAAGAACGCCCAGATGGAGACATTTGCCGTGAGCTGCGACGGTTTGCGGCTATGGGATGGGCGCACGACGCGCCAGCGATCCGGGAGTCAGGTAGCTTGAGAATGAAGAAGTTTCTTAACGACCCGAAGAACGTGGTGCAAGAGCTGCTCGAGGGCTACGTGCTCGCCTATCCAGGCAAAGTCCGGCTCAGCGCTGCCGGCACCGTCGTCCGCGCCGTTCCCAAGGAACCGGGAAAGGTCCGCCTGGTCACCATCGGCGGAAGCGGCCACGAACCGGGATTGAGCGGTTTTGTCGGTAAGGGCATGCTCGATGTAAGTGTCGCCGGCGAGATCTTCGCCGCTCCAGGCGCTCCCAAGGTCGTTGAGGCACTTCGCGACGCCTGTGCCGGCGGATCGAGCGCGCTGCTCGTGGTTCTCAATCACGCAGGCGACGTGCTTTCGGCGAATATTGCAATGGAGACGATCCAGCGGGAAGGCCTTCCGGTGAAGGTGGTTTTCACCGAGGACGATATCTCGGGGCCGCCCGGCGATCGCCGCGTCCTCGTGGGCTGCTTGGCGGTTTACAAAGTTGCGGGAGCCGCCGCTGAGAAAGGAGCAACGCTCGACGAATGTACCGCGATCGCCCAGCGGATGGAGCGCAACATGCGGACATTGGCTGTCGCGGTCCGCACCGCAACGCATCCCGCCACGGGCAATCCGATCTTCGAACTGGGCGACGACGAAATGGAGGTTGGCATGGGCCAGCACGGCGAAGCCGGCACCGGGCGCATGCAGTTGAAGAGCGCCGACGAGACGGCGGAGATCATGCTGGAGAAACTGCTTGCGGATCTCGGAGCCGAAGTGGGCGATGAGCTTCTTGTCCTGCTCAACGGAGCCGGCGCAACCACTCTGATGGAGCTCTTCCTGGTCTTCCGCAAGGTTGCTCAGTTGCTCAAAGCCAAAGGCATCAAACTGGTTCGCAGCGCAATCGGCGAGTTCATTACCACGCAGGAGCAGGCGGGCTTCCAGATGATGATTGCCCGCATGGATGCCGAGCTGATCGGCTTATGGGACGAGCCGGCGGACACGCCGTTCTTCGGCAAGCTATGAAGGAACGCATTACGAAGGTGGAGCTGGTAAGGATGTTTGCCGAGGCGGCGAAGATGATTCGCGACCAGAGCAGCCATCTGTCGCAACTCGATTCGCAATGCGGAGACGGAGACCACGGGACCACGATGACGCGCGCCATGGAGATTCTTGAGGGCGCGATCGGGCCGTCGAATGAGCTGGGCATGAGCGAGATGTTCAAGCAGGCAGGCTGGAGCGTGATGGGTGTCGACGGTGGTGCATCCAGCGCGCTGCTGGGATCATTCATCTCCGGAATGGGGGATACACAGCTTGACGGCGATCTCGATTGCGCTACTCTGGCATCGAGTCTCGAGGCGGGCTTGCGCGCACTCTCGAACTGGACCAAGGCGAGGCCCGGAGACAAAACCATGATGGACGCTCTGATTCCCGCCGTGGAGGCATTTCGCTCAGCGGCCGAAGAGGGCAAAAGCCCTTCCATCGCAATGGACACTGCCGCGGCAGCAGCGGAGGCAGGAGCGGAGTCGACAAAGAACCTGATCGCACGGTATGGCCGTGCCAAATACCTGGGCGAAAAAACTCTAGGCTGCCCGGATGCAGGGGCGACTTCGACCGCTCTCCTGTTTCGCGGCTTCAGCGTGGCCCTTGCAACTGAAAAGGAGAACTGACGATGGCCGACACAGACGATATTCTCGAAAGCAAAAACTTCTACTTCGATATTCCCCAAACCTGCTCTGCCTTTCCTCTCAAAGGGAGCAATTCGCTCGATTGGGGAATGAAGAATCGTCTGGCGCGGATCTTCTCTCCCGATGATTGCCGGACAGTGATGCTCGCTGTCGACCATGGCTACTTCCAGGGTCCGACCACCGGCCTCGAACGCATCGACGTCACCATTACGCCTCTCATCCCCTATGCCGATGCTCTGATGATCACGCGCGGCGCCCTGCGCAGCACCGTTCCGCCTGAGATCGCCAAGCCGGTGGTCTTGCGGTCGAGCGGAGGCCAGAGTATCCTCAAGGAACTTTCAAACGAGAGAATCGCCGTCGATATCGAAGACGCGGTCCGGATCAACGCCTCCGCGCTGGCGGTGCAGGTATACATCGGCGGGGTTCACGAGCACGAATCGATCGGCAACCTGGTCGAGGTGGTGAATTCGGGCAACCGCTATGGCATACCGACGATGGCCGTAACTGGAGTGGGCAAGGAATTGGCGCGGGATGCGAAATACCTGGGCCTGGCGACACGCATCTGCGCTGAGCTTGGCGCCAGTTTCGTAAAGACCTATTTCTGCGAGAAGGGATTCGCTGCCGTGGCGGCGGGCTGCCCTGTTCCGCTGGTAATTGCCGGCGGCAAAAAGCTGCCGGAGATCGATGCCCTCACAATGGCATGGCGCGCCATCAACGAGGGTGCGGCCGGAGTCGACATGGGCCGCAACATCTTCCAGTGCGATGCGCCCAAGGCCATGATCCAGGCGGTTCGCGCCGTGGTGCATGGAGACGAAACACCTCACAAGGCCTACGAACTTTACCTTTCACTCAAATCCGATGGCGAGGGCAGCGAGTTATGCACAGCAAAAACACAACTCAGGTAGTATGCGTTGCGGAGTTCCGGGCTTTCGAGGGCAAGACCGAGGAACTGATCGACGCGCTTCATGTCCTCATCAAGCCCACCCACGCTGAAGCTGGGTGCCTGCGCTACGAGTTGAATCAGCGTGCCGACGACGAGCGCGGCATCACGTTCATCGAAAAGTGGAAAGACCGCGAAGCATTCGACCAGCACTGTGCAATGAGCTACATCAAGCATTACTTCGACGAAGTCCGTCCCTCGCTCGTCGAATCGTTCGAAGTAAAGCTGTACCATGAGATTCTTCCATAGCAGGACCTTTCATCGCTCCCCTTTTGAGCGGCGTTGCGCACAGAAAGCCGCAAGCGATGAGCCAAGCCGAAACGCATTGCACTCGAAAACGATCGCTGAAGTTGCTGGCGCCTAAGTCAATCACCGTCGGGGAGCACTGCACTCGATTTGCACCCGCAAGCGGAGTTCACTTTGAAGATGGATGAGATCACAACCCCGGCGCTGGTCGTCGACCTCGATGCGATGGAGTCAAATCTGCATCGCATGGCTGCATTCTTCCGCGACAAGCCCTGCAAGTTGCGGCCGCACTTCAAGAATCACAAGACGCCGCTGCTGGCCTTGAAGCAGGTTCGCGCCGGGGCCATCGGCATGACTTGCGCAACCATCCGCGAGGCCGAGATCCTCGTCAGCCACGGGATCGACAACATTCTCATTGCCAATGAAATCTGCGGCGGTGCGAAGGCCGGCCTTCTGGCCGACCTTTCGCGCCACGCCACGGTCATCGGAGCCATCGAGAATCGCAGCGCAGCGGCCGATTTCGCCCGGGCGCAGCGCAACCGCAGGTCGCAGATCGAGGTCGTTGTCGATATCGAAATCGGTTTGAATCGATGCGGCATTCAAGCAGGCGAACCGGCGCTTGAACTGGCTAAGTACGCCTTGGATCAAGGCCTCAAAGTGCGCGGAATCATGGGCTACGACGGCCACCTGCAGGCGGTGCAGAAGAGTCCAGAACGCGACGAACTGATTCGGCAAGGAAGCAAAAAGCTGGTCGAATCGGCGGCGATGTTCGAGAGCGCGGGCATTCCGGTATCGATCGTCTCCACAGGCGGCACCGGCGCTCACGCGGTCTCCGGCGAGTTCTCCGGCATCACCGATATTCAGGCCGGATCGTACCTGTTTATGGACACTATCTATCTCAACCGCGGCGCCCCATTCGAGCGATCCCTCACCGTACTGGCAACGGTCATCAGCACGCGCGGCCCATCCCACGCGGTTCTCGATTCCGGCGTAAAGGCGATCAGCGGCGAGCGCGGTCTTCCATCCTTAAAAAATCTGCCCGGCACAGAAGTAAAAGCGCTGGATGCCGAGCATGCCCTGATCGAGATCGAGCCTGGGTCAGGCACGACGCTGCGGGCGGGCCAGAAGATCGAAGTCTGGGTACAGTACAGCGATGCAACAGTCAATCTCCATTCATGCTTCTACGGGGTGCGAAATGGCGAGGTCGAAGAAGTCTACCGAATTGAGCACTAGGAACCGCAAGGGTGACGCATCCAAAGCCCAGCGGCTCTCGCACGGGTCTCTCGACCTGTCACGCGGAATCCATCTGCCCAGAAGGTCCTTCAAGGATCATTTCTATCTTGTAGAGCCGCAAATCAACGCCGAGGGCGTTCACCAATGGCCCTTCGACCCGTCGTGTCCCGTTGAAGTACTCTTCCTCACTGTCGATGACAGGCACCGCGTCCGCATGAACCGGCATGGATACTTCGAAGTCCTGTACCTGTGCTCGGGTTCGGCCAACTGCCACATCCAGGATCGGCTCCTCCCGTTCAACGAGGGAGACCTGGCCATCATCGGCAGCACTCTTTACCACCGGATCGAATGTCAGTCGTCATCGCCGCTCACCATCGCAGCCATGTTTTTTGAACCGGACATGATCCGATGCGACGGCGCAAGCGACAGTGCCGAGTACCTGACGCCATTCCTGCTGCAGGACGCGGATTTTCCCCACATCGTGCCGGCGGAAACCGGGATTCCCCGCCAGGTTCTCGACATGATGCTTCATATCCGCTCTGAACTTCCCGCCACCACTCCCCGCTCCCGGCTGGCCCTCAAGACCTACCTCAAAATGTTGTTGATTCACCTCGTCAACCAGTACGCGCAATACGCGGGCACCGTCGAGACCTTTCAGCGCCAGCAACAGGCGCTCGACCGGCTGCGCCCGCTCTTTCGCTATCTCGGCGACAACTACGGCAATTCAATCCAGGTGGGCCAGGCGGCCCGCATCTGCGGCATGAGCGAGTCACACTTCATGAGCGTCTTCAAGCGAGTTACCGGGCTGTCGTTTGTGACCTATATCAACCACTACTGCATCGAGCGTGCGCAGGCACTGCTCGCCAAGACAGACGAATCGATGGCCAGCATAAGTCAGCAGGTCGGCTTCTGCGATCAGAGCTATTTCGGCATGATCTTTCACAGAATCGTGGGCATGACTCCCGTAACGTATCGCCGGCGCATTCGAACCAGGAACATGACCGAGCACGCACAAACGGACCACATGCCGCCATTGGGCGTCAGCGGCATATCGGCAGCCGCTTTGTCCGTGCGCGATGCTCCACCCACCCGCGGTCTTCATCTTGCCACCGCGCATTCGGATTCCGCGGTGCGAAAGCTCGGCACCTAGGACGGTCGTTGCGGTCCGGCCAAGCGGCCCAACCGGCGAAAACGGTCGAGACATGTCCGCGATAGGTCGAGCCGCCGCTCCGCTGCGATTTTCGGCTGGTCTGCGTGCGAATCTCGTTTCCAAACCGGACAACTGTTGAATGGCCGGAAGTTCATGAATTAAATACGCTCAAGATTTGGGCCCCCCCAGCCGAATCACGGTTTCTTGGTCCTGGAAATGGCCCCGACAGGTACGTTCCTGCTTCTAACCCAGGAACGTTTATGTGAAAATAGGGAACCGTTCGCTCGGGGCCATATCCACCAGTTGCCAGGAAAAAATGGAAGATGCTGATAGCTGTCGCCAATCGGAGGCCCGGATGAAAACGCGGGTTCAGGCTTTGACGGCTTCCCTTGCGCTCTGCTGCATTGGTGTCTTTGGGGAGACTACCCCTAAACCGAGCATTACCCTGGTTCAGGCGGAGTTGATGACGGACGCGCAAGCACACCTCTTGAAGGTCGGCGCGACTGTCTTCGCTCGCACCGCGGCTGACTGGCAGGGTCCTGACTGTGTCCTCAGAATTGGAGCGATTCTCGAGGCGCATGTAGTCTCGGTGGTTCCTCATACCAAGACGGCCAAGGGTTCCGAACTCAGTCTTGCATTCACAAGGGCGCAATGCGGGGAAAAGAAGATGAGTGACTTCAAAATGCTTCTTTTCGCGCTTGCGGCGCCGCCGGTTGGCAACCTTGAAGCAATGACCACGGCCCCCATGGAGATTAGAGCTTTGGGCCCGGGAGGCGTAACCTCCATCGCGGATGCGCCGTTGGGCAGAAGTATCACCTTGGGGGTCGGCACGCCGGTCTATCAGTCGCCGGTAATCCCGCGCATGAAGATGGGCGATGTAATCGGCATCCGGGGACTGAAGCTGAGCGTCGGCACGGGGCCGGACGCAAGTTCCGTCCTTACATCGAAGGACCGCGATGTGTCGCTGGAGGGGGGTAGCGTACTCCTGCTGATTCCCGCGCAAGGAACATTTCTCAGCGCGCCGGCCAATCCCGGTGACGCTCGGGCGGCTTCCAGCGCCGGTGGTGACACCGCCTCGGGCGCGGGGGCGGCGGTTTCTGCCGAGCCGCCAGTCGAGGACATCGACCTTTGCGCGCCGCCGCAATGCAACGTTTTGTTGCCGTCGGGCAATGAAGATGACATGGGAAAAGCCAAGGCGAGCATTTCGATCCGCCGGCTTGGGTATGCCCCGCGCCCACAGAAGATGATGTACATCTTCGACCACGATGAGGCGCTGGCCTATCTCGGCCCCAAGGAGCTGCTGGTCGCCTTTAACCCGCACAAGCTTCTAACCAGGCATACGTTGGGAGCGGCGGGCCAGACTGTCCGTGTGATCCACGTTGTTCTCGTGAACACCGAGACACGCCAGATCGAATACTCCGCCGACTGGGAACTACCCGACAACGGTCGATATCTTTGGCCCCTGGCAGATGGGCGGGTGCTGGCCCACGTGGGGTCGGAGCTTCGTGTCTACGGCGGCGGATTGAAGATTCACAATCGGGTCTCCATCGACGGCCCGTTGGCCTTTGTACGAGTAACGCCGGACGGGAACTTTGTGGCGATTGGCGTGATCCGTGAGCGCCACACACCGGAGTTGCATGCCCAGCTCAGCGAGAGCCTCGGCCTTGACCCGGAAGAAGATGTCGATATCGCAGTTCTGAACCGCAACTTTGAGCCCATCGCCAGGTCAACTTCCCGGTCTCGCCTGATGCCGCCGACGTTGCTTAACGAGGGCCAGGCCGAATTGCTGGCGGAGCCAAACATGCGATATAGCCTATCCATGGTCCCGTGGGACAGCCATGCTCAGACTGTCGCCCGGTTCAGCTCGAGTTGTCTGCCTCAACTCTCCAGCATCGCGCCGGACTTGATGTTCCTGGTCAGCTGCGATAAACAAACTCGGCAACTCGAGTACCGCGTATTGCGCCCGAATGGAAAACTGGAGCTCAAGGGCCTCCCGGGCAAAAACGAGTGTGGCCACGCCGCCGAAGGCAGCGCCAACCGCGAGGACTTCGTTGTAAAGGTGGTGAAGGCCAGCCAGCCGTTGCTGGGGGCTGGAGAATTGGCTTTTAGCGAAGCGGACCTTTCCTCCGAGGAGCTGAGTGTCTATCGCGCTACGGATACCAAGCGCTTGCTTCGCGTGCACGTTGCTTCCCCGTCGTCGAGCCGCGAAGGATTTGCGGTGTCACCCGATGGCTCACAGCTGGCAGTGATGACGCGCGATCGGATCGCTATCTATTCTGTGGCTCGGGAGTGATCTTCGATTGGAGCTCCAAAGAGAGCTGGCTAGACGAAACGCCGGTTACGCTGGGCTCATGCCATGAACGCTGGGCGGCTGAACTTCATGGGCAGCGACGCCTTGGCGTGTTCAGTACCCACGCGATTCCTCGTAGGTTTTCAAGAAAGAAATGCGGAAATCCACTATACCGCCGCAAATGCGGGATTCCACCATAGGGAACACTCCACGGCTGTCTCCATGCTCGGGGGCCAGCAACTGTTCTTAATCTTAGGGTCCGTACTGCGAGACAACGCCAACAGTGGATCGCGCCAAGCTAAGCTTCGCCTGTCGGCTTCGGTTGCGACTCTTAGTTCGGTATACAGGCGGATTTGGAGTTGAGGCGTGACACACAAATTCGGCGTTCTCTATTTGCGCATCTGTGAATTCGTGAAAGTGGCGTTCCTGGCGGCTCTCCTGGCTTCCCTGGGCCTTCTGCTCCCGAGCGCCAACCTCCATGCCCAGGTACAAGCCGGAATCAGCGGCACGGTCGCCGATTCAACCGGAGCAGTTATTCCGGGGGCAAAGGTAACCATCATCAACACGTCGACAGGAGTCGTGTCGGATACGACAACCACTTCGATCGGCGCGTTTACGGTTGTCGGCCTGCTGCCGGGCACTTATTCCGTCGCGGCGGACTCTCGGGGGTTCAAGAACGTCAAGAGCCAGGTGACAGTGGAGGTGGCGAGTATGTCGACCATCAACTTCACCTTGCAACCGGGCTCGATGGGCGAGACCGTGAACGTGAAGGAGACGGCGATATCCCTGGACACGACATCGCCCTCCATTGGAACAACCCTTGAGCCGGAACTGGTGCAGGACGCGCCCATCGAGATCAGCGGTATGGCGCGCCAGATCGACTCGTTCATGTATCTTGCTCCCGGCGTGGAGGGGAGCGCTTCGTATCATTTCATCGACGGCGGCGTGACCTATGAGAACGAGGTTCAATTCAATGGCGTGCCCGTGGCCTTCGTGCAGTTCCAGGGGAATCAAACGAACGTCAATCCGCCCTACGAAGCGGTGAACGAGTTCCGCGTCAACAGTTCCACATTCGATTCGCAATATGGTCTCGGACAAGGCGCGGTCACATTCAACATGGCGTCCGGAACCAACTCGCTCCATGGAGATGGATTCGAAATTCTTCGCAATCAGCTCTTCGATTCCGACGGCTTTTTCCCCACGCGATTCGGTGCCAACGGCAAACCTCTGCCGCCGATCGACCAGCAGAACAATTACGGCTTCACCGTGGGTGGCCCTGTATTGCTGCCGAGGATTTACAACGGCAAAAATCGTACCTTCTTCCATTTCTCGTCTGACTGGTTCCGGCAGAACCAGGCGCTCAGTCAACTCGGAACTGTCCCAACAGCAGCGATGAAGACTGGCGACTTTACGAACTTTGTCAATGCTTCGGGCCAGCAGATCCCCATCTACTATCCCAACGACCCGGCCAGGTTTGGCGCCGACGCGGGACAGCCCATTCCCGGAAACAAGATCCCCCCCGGACAGATCAGTCCACTTTCATCAGGCCTCCTGCAATCCATCCCCAGCCCCGATCGCGCCGGTTTGAATTTCGGCTTGCAGCAAAACAAGTCCCCGGCAGTTTCCTCCTTCGCGATCAGCCAGTTCTTGTGGGATTACACAGTCGACGAAACCCTCACAAGCTCGCAAAGCATCCATTTCTCGCAATGGCGGGATCGAGTGAGCTCTCCAACGTTCACCTCGGCTTCAATCGTGCCTTCGACGAACCCATTGCAGAGCGAGTACAGTAACACCAACCTGGGCTCGGGATATGTCCTGAATTACAACAAGAACATCCGCACAAACCTTGTCGTGACGGCCGGCGCCGATTGGATTGGTAACGTGATCGGCCAACACAACGAGGATAATACCGTCAGCTTCGGAGCCGTAGCTGGAGGAACCACCTTCCCACTGGTCAACTTCGACGGCCAGAATGTGCCGTCATCCTGGGGAGTTAACGAAGGCGCTTACCTCGAGTGTTGCGCGGGCGGAATGACCGTCATCAACAATCGCATGCTGGGTCTGGTCGGCGTGAATAACTGGATGTGGAGCAAGGGACGTCACGCCTTCAACTTCGGCTTCCAGATTCGACGCACCTACCAGGACACAATCGACTGCAATTTCTGTAGCGGTACCTTCAACTTCAGCCAGCGGACGACATCTACGCCGGATTCCTCCGATCCGAACTTTGGCACCTACGGCAGCTCTTTTGCAAGCTTCCTGCTTGGCGAGGTGGATGCTACCGAACGCATATTTGCCAACAACATCAAGCTGCGCAACAAAGCATTTGCCACTTACGCCCAGGATCAATTCAAGCTGACTAAGAACTTGACCATCAATCTGGGTCTGCGCTGGGATATCCTGGTCCCCTTTACCGAAGAGCATAACGACATCGTTTTTGTGGACCGGACGGCACCCGATCCGGGCGCAGGTGGCATTCCGGGCGCTGCCACCAAGTTTGGAACTTGCACTGGATGCTCTGGAATCACCCGTGCGGCAATTCACTGGAAGAACTTTCAGCCCAGAGTCGGCCTTTCTTACCAGCTTAGAACTTATCCGTAAATAGTGATTGTCTGCCTCCAACTGATCAATGCTGCGGCCAAGGTGAGCAGCGCGACGAAGCTGGCTTCTTTCTTCTCGAAGCTGACCAGGAGCTTGCGAAATCGA
>Ga0182024_10012405_pt1 | contig 16861 bp, 15 predicted proteins | sample P32metaG_FD_120480 | JGI IMG/M metagenome (GOLD analysis project Ga0182024, IMG submission 120480) | Permafrost microbial communities from Stordalen Mire, Sweden - P3-2 metaG (Illumina Assembly) | ecosystem: Environmental > Terrestrial > Soil > Wetlands > Permafrost | place: Sweden: Stordalen...
CCGATGCCCCCGGCGACGCCCGCCCATGAGGTCAAAACCCACGCGTCAGCCGGTGTTCCTGGCTGGGCGGGATCATGCCCGAGCTAAAAATGAGACGAAAGATGTGGTTGCCGGAGGGGACACGAAAATACACCGAGCGATCACCGTGAAATCTTAAGTGTAACACATCGAGGGCCCACTCGTCGGGAAGATCGCCGGTTCGATCTCGGACCAACTTTAGAAAGTTCGCGACCACCGACCAGTCGGCGCATACATTCTCGCCTTGCGGAGCGGACCGCCGGACAATTTCCCATCCCGCAGCCAAAGCCACGCCGACATCGGGGTGCCTGCACAATTCCTTGAGTTGCCCGTCGGTCGCATGGATCGGGACGTGCGTGTATTGCTTTGCCAGTTTCCAGGCATCTCGCTCGTTAAGGTCAACGTGAATTGCGTTGAAAATCGTCGGCAGTGTCGTCGCTGGGATCGCAGCCGCTGCATGTCCCGCAGACTGGTTTGTGAGGGATGCGCATGCAGTGCAGGCTGCGGAAATGCATGTCGCCAATACGGTTAGGGTCGCCGAATTCATACTGTATGGCCGTTAATCTGGATCAACGTAAATTGTAACTGCGCGGAAGATACCAAAATCTGGGCGGGTGTCGCAGCAACACCATTCCGCGCCTGGCATCGATCAGGTGCTCGCCAGCGTCTGGCGGTACGCGTCGTACGTCCTTGATTTTTGCCGCTACCGCTTGCGCTGGTGACCCGGTCTGTCGACCCCAGGCCGTCATACAGCGGATAATGCGTGCCTCGTGCCTCCTGCTTTCCTAATCCTGATCAAATCGCCGAATGACACCTTTGCAGCGTCCGTCTTTGCAGCTTCTTCATCTTGGCAGCTTCAGCAGAATCAAGTGTCGGTTCTGCTGTGAAACACTTTAATCCTAATGAAGCCCCGATGCGATTGCGACTCGCCGAGGTTGCCTGCTATTGCATGCTCCTCAGAACTCAGTGATCTACTCCAGTACAGATCGAGTAGCGATTTGCGGAGCGCCGTGGTGTGCTGCAGAATATCAAGAACAGGTAAGGGAACCTCAATTTCCATGATCATTTGCGGCAAACCGATCATCGCAGGCACGTCAAGGTCATTATCGTGGTAAATGGCGGCCGCCGCCCTGAGGCACTCCACGGTATAGACCCTGCTCGACGGCAACACAACAGCGGGTTCCTCGCAATTATTGTCGGCCTGGTGGCAGCCGGCCAAAACCGCGCTGATCAAGAAAACCATCCCAATGTTGCTCCGCATAGTGCCTGTTCCTCTCGCGACACGGAACGCACGAAGTTTGGATCTACCGCCTACTTTGGCTTGATCACAGCGTTGTCTATCGCGCCAATTCGCCTAACCGAACACCACCTTCCCGCTCTCGTCAAGAGGCAGGAGGTTAACATCGAAAGAAATATCTGCAACTTATTTGCCGCTGGCCAACCTGTAGAAATCGTAATGTGACGCCGCGACCCCATGTTCGGGCGATAGTCCCATTCAGCGCGTCCGTCACCCGCGTGCCCCCAAGACCCAGACGCTGTAGTCCCTTGAGTTCCTTCAGATGCTCCAGCCCTGCGTCCGTCACCTGCGTGCCCCAGAGGATCAGCACCTGCAATCCCTTGAGGTCCTTCAGCGCTGAAAGGTCCGCATCCGTAACCGTGGAATGCATGAGATTGCATGCAGGACCGGCACGCTCCAGAAGAAAACCCCACCGCTTGCAAGGCATGACTTGTAGCCATTTCGGGCCGACCGTAGTCGTTTGCACCGAGCGAAGTCTCGGGCGGGCTTCTGGCTGACCGTGCTCGCCAAATTTGGCATCACATCACCGGTAGATACGACAGCCCGGCAATGCCCTCTTCAACGCCTCTATACCCGCGTCCGTCACCTGCGTGTTCCAAAGTTTCAACACCTGTAGTCCCTTGAGTTCCTTCAACTGCTCCAGCCCCGCGTCCGTCACCTGAGTGGCCTGAATGTCCAGCCACTGCAATCCCTTGAGATTCTTCAGATGCTCCAGCCCCGCGTCCGTCACCCGCGTGTTTGTGAGATCAAGCGTCTGCAATACCTCGAAGCCCTTCAGATGCTCCAGCCCCGCGTCCGTCACCCGCGTGCCCCAAAGTTCCAACACCTGTAGTCCCTTGAGTTCCTTCAGATTCTCCAGCCCCGCGTCCGTCACCCGCGTGCCCCCAAGACCCAGACGCTGTAATCCCTTGAGTTCCTTCAGATGCTCCAGCCCCGCGTCCGTCACCTGCGTGCCCTCAAGGTCCATCGTCTGCAATCCCTTGAGGTCTTTCAGATGCTCCAGTCCCGCGTCCGTCACTCGCGTGTCCCCAACGTCCAGACGCTGTAATCCCTTGAGTTCCTTCAGATGCTCCAACCCCACGTCCGTCACCCGCGTGCCTGTTAGGTCGAGCGCGTGTAATCCCTTGAGGCTCTTCAGGTCCTCCAGCCCCGCGTCCGTCACCTGCGTGCCCCAGAGGATCAGCACCTGCAATCCCTTGAGGTCCTTCAGCGCTGAAAGGTCCGCATCCGTAACCGCGGAATGCATGAGATTGCATGCAGGACCGGCACGCTCCAGAAGAAAACCCCACCGCTTGCAAAGCATGACTTGTAGCCATTTCGGGCCGACCGTCGTCGTATCCACCTTGCCGCCGCAGCGCTGGACCATCCGAATGGCCGCGCCGTCACGATGCCATGACCACCAAAGGCTGAACGCCCCGGCGCCAGCTACCAGAACAAGCGCCACGAAGGACACAACGATTCGTCCGGCCCAGCGTCGCCACGACGGCGAGCCGGAATGGGTGGAGAAACTCTTGCGGTTGTTCGGGTCGAACATCCGCCCGCACTCGGCGCACCGGTTCTCCGGCAGCCCATGAAGGTTGTACCCGCAGTGGCGGCAGAACATCGCGGTGATGGTTGGTCCAGGGGCCACGCCGTTGTCCAGTGTAATGCAACAAGAGTGCGAATGGGACATGAGGCCGTACCATCGTACCATTCGACGGTGGCCGGCCATGTCGGGCGGGGTGCGTCTCTTCCTGACCGATGAGGACTTCCAACAGATCGTGGCGTGGGCGGAGACGGACGAGGTGGCGAGGAATGCAGCCCGCCGCCCGCGATGCGTTTGACCGGGATACGACTCATTATCGGCACGGGCTCTTCGCCGTGTTTGCAGACTCCATTGTCGTGGCCGGTTGCTTCTTTGGCCGGCCGCGCGGGCGGAAGGTCTTTTCCAAACCGAGTCGCGACGCAGTTTCTGCGTGCCAGTCGGCGTCGCCGAAGGTGCCGGCCCCGGCTCACGCTCTGCGGCAAGGACGGCTCTTCCGCCGCCGACTTCGGCCTGTTCACCCACGCCAACCAGTCCACCGGACGGCGAACCGGCCATTCCGCCAGCACTCCCTGGTCGCCCGGCACCCCATGTTGACGCCGCCACAACTCGACCAGCGCCAGTCCTCGGCGCGTTCCACGAGAGCCCGCCCTGAGCTTGCCGAACGGGCTGCTGTGGTTCAGTTTGAAAAATAACTCTCAAATCTCTTTGGCTCCATGTTTTGGCGCCGCCCCGCATTCCGGGCAACGGTCTGGGGTGGCGCGGAGGTCGTAGCCGCATGAACGGCAGTGGCCCTGTCGGGTCTTTCGGTGAACCCGAACCAATATGAGGGCGGGTATAGCGGTCAGCAGGGCCAACGCCCAATAGGGAATTAGGACGATGCGCCATTCGGGCGTCGCCGTGCCGCTCCAAAACGGAACCGAGTCTCCCGCGCTCCAAGCGAAACCCAGGACGCTCCACCGCTGGCCGTCTGCCAAGTGCCAGTAATTCTTCATCCCATTTGCTGGGCTTCTCGAATAATGCCACATGCCCCAGGGCCAGGGGCCGTAACCGATCATGTCAATGTTGTCTCCCTTGCCCACGAGACAGCGTCCCGATTCGGACCGGACGGTCATCCAGAGCGGGCCATCTTCACGTGAGACATCATCGGCGACCCAGTAACTTCGCACGCACAGCGCGCACGTCGCCACGAATAGCAGCAACGACACCGCCGCCGCGAAGTTGAACGCCCACCGGAGAAGACGCCTCATGGGTAGAGATGATACCGCGTTCAGTCTATCAGCGCCAGCAATTCTTCGATTCCCAAATGCCGTCCGCGATGCCGGCTTCCATTGCCGGTGTGACGCGAATCGTCTTGTGCAGCTTGCAGAAATTGTAGTGCATGGCGAACAGGGCGAAGGCGTGCATGTGGTTTTCAATCTTTTTGCTGGAGGCGTTCGTCAGCCGAGTGAACCGGCGACTCATCATGCGGATCGTCAGGTTGGCGCGTTCAACGTAGCTGGTAGAGAAAGGCTGAAGGGGGAAGAGAAAGGCTGAAGGGGGGACACTCCGGCTCTGTCTCGACCCTCGATTTTATTGCAGAATCATGATGTTGTGAGTGATGACGCGCAAGAGTAGCTCCCTTGATCGGCGGCGGGCAGTCGAGGCGAGCAGCGCCGAACCCAAGTTGCGCTTGATCATCGAGTTTACGGTTTCGCTTTGTGATCTTTGGCCGTATGTTTTCTTGTCCGCTTTCCGCTGGAAGCGAAAGTACATGTTGCGGCGATGCCGGGCTGGCGACGGTTTACTGGTGGGCCGACCCGTGTTTGGCGGGATGATCGAACGGATGCCCAAGATATCTCGCGCAATGCGGTGATTCGGTTCGCCGTCATAGCCGGCATCAGCCACGACGATCCCGACCTTTGCGCGACGGCTGGCATCGGTCAGCAGCGGCTCGAAGAACGGTTGGTCGGCTCCGCCCCGTAGTGGCGCGGGCGGCAAGTATCAGGTGGCAATTGCCGGCTACGAGCCAGACCACGTCGCCAGGCAAATCCTCGAGCAGTGCGGCCAGCGCCTGCGGACGGGATAGCCGCGATTCAAGGGGACCAGCGGTTCGATCGTAGCCGACGACGTCCCGGCATGTCGGAATTGAAGTCTCGCGCCATGGGGAGTGTAATGTGTCCAGCATGTCGCAAGATCAATGGACCGCCGTCGATCAATATTTCGCAGATCTTCTGATTCCGTCCGATGCGACGCTCGATGCGGCATTGGCCGACAGCGCGGCGGCGGGATTGCCGCCGATCAATGTGGCGCCGAACCAGGGGAAACTGCTCTATCTCCTGGCAAAACTGCATGGGACGCGCACCATCCTGGAGATCGGCACCCTCGGCGGCTACAGCACCATCTGGCTCGCCCGGGCGCTGCCGGTCGATGGGCGCCTGGTGACGCTGGAAGTGGATGCTCTGCACGCCAATGTTGCACGCAGCAACATTGCCCGGGCGGGGCTGGCCGACCGGGTGGAACTCCGCCTGGGGCGGGCGATCGATCTGTTGCCGGAACTTGCGGCCGAACGGCGAGAGCCGTTTGATTTCATTTTCATCGACGCGGACAAGGTCAGCGCCGCCGATTATTTCACCTGGTCGCTGAAGCTGTCCCGGCCCGGCACAGTGATTCTGGTGGACAACGTGGTGCGGGAAGGGGAAGTGATCAACGCGGAAAGCAGCGACGCCAGCGTTCAAGGCGTACGCCGCCTCAACCAACTGCTCGCGGCCGAGAAACGTGTGACTGCGACGGCTATCCAGACGGTGGGCAGCAAGGGCTATGACGGATTTGCTCTGGCCATCGTGACGGAGTAAGAATTCACCTAAGCTCGATCGGCACGACCTTCAGGCCGAACGGGCCGGTGTAGTCGTCGGTGGGGCGGATGATGCGGTTGTTCTTGTGTTGTTCCATCACGTGGGCACTCCAACCGGTCACCCGCGCCACCGCGAAGATCGGCGTGAACAGGTCCAGCGGGATCTCCATCGTGTAGTAAGCACTGGCCGAGAAGAAATCGACGTTGGGGTTGAGGTTGATCGGCTTGCCGCTGGAGCTGATGGTGTCTTTCAGGATGGGGATGAGCCGCTCGCTCATTTCGTACCACTTGGTGTTCCCTGCGGCGATGCCGAGCTCCCGGCTCATCTTGCGGAGGAAGTGGGCGCGCGGGTCGAACGTCTTGTACACGCGATGCCCGAAGCCGGGCACCTTCTGCTTGGCGGCGAGCATCTCGTGGACCTTCTTCTCGGCGGCGTCGCCCGGGGAAAGGGTGCCCCGGCCCTTGTCCACTTCCAGGAGCATGTGCATGACGGCTTCGTTGGCGCCGCCGTGGAGCGGGCCTTTGAGGGCGGCGATGGCGGCGGTGATCGCCGCGTGCATGTCGGCCAGCGTGGCGGCGGTCACCCGGGCGGCGAAGGTGCTGGCGTTCATGCCGTGCTCGGCGTGCAGAACCAAGGCGGCGTCCATGACGCGCACCAACGTCTTGTGCGGCTTCCTCCCGGTCAACATATAGAGGAAGTTGCCGGCGATCGACAGTTCGGGGTCAGGTGCGACCGGCTCGAGGCCCAGCCGCGTTCGATGGAACGCCGTCACAATGGTCGGCAGTTGCGCGGTCAGGTGGATCGCCTTGCGGCGGTTGGCCTCGGGGGTGTTGCTGGCGGTGTACGGATCGGTTGCCGCCAGTACGCTGGCGCCGGTGCGCAGGGCATCCATCGGCTGGGTTTCCCTGGGCAACTCCTTGATCAACTGCAAGACGTGACTGGGCAGCTTTGCCGAAGCGGCCAAGTCCCTATGGAGCGCCGCCAGTTCCGTTGCGTTGGGAAGCCTTTCGTCCCAGAGGAGATGCGCGACTTCCTCGAAGCTGGCATTCTCGACCAGGTCGGCGATTTCATAGCCGCGGTACACGAGCTGGCCGGCGTCACCGTCGATGAAGCAAATACCGCTCTGTGCGGCGACGACACCCTGCAAGCCGCCGGCCTTGGCGGGCGGGCCGGCAGGGGGGGCCGCCTTTGCCGGATCGAGTTTGGAGTCGGAAGAATCGGCGTCGGCCTGACCGGGCCTGGGCGACAAAGAAGGGGAATCCGCCACGCTCATGGAACCTCAACGATGCTAGATGTTTACGACTGTTTTGAAGTCGCTTGAAACACAACTGATCACGCGGCGAGCTCGATCAAAACGGAGCACGACCGACGCCAATGGTGCCCATGAGCGCGACTATAGCGGTTACAACCCATTTGCGTCAATTGTGCTAGGCGTTTACGCGCGGGAATTGCTTATTTGAACCCGCGCCGCCTTTGGTGGCTGTAGCGCGCCAGCGCGTCTTCGATGATGGGGTAGGCGATCTTGGCCGGTTGGATCTCGTCCACTTCCACCGCCTTGCCTTCAAGCTGCTTGTAGTCCTGGAAAAACCGGCGCAGCATCGTCAGGCGGTGGGGCGGCATCTCCGATGCCTCCCGGTAGCTGTTGAATTCCGGGTCGTTGGTGGCCACCGCTATCACTTTATGGTCCTTTTTCCCGCCGTCGATCATGGTCATCAGCCCGATCGTGCGGGCATGGATCAGCGTCAGCGGGACCACGGTTTCCTGGCAGAGGACCAGCACATCCAGCGGATCATCATCCTCAGCCAGAGTCTGCGGAATGAACCCGTAATTGGCGGGATAGTAAACGGCGGAGTAGAGGACCCGGTCGAGCTTGATCATGCCGCTGACCTTGTCGAGCTCGTACTTGACGCTGGACCCGAAAGGGATCTCGATAATCGAATTGAACTCCTGGGGGATTTCCTCGCCGGGAGTGACATCGTGCCAGGGATGGATCATGTTGGGGTTACCTTCGGCGGCTCCGGCGGTTACCACGGCCGGGAGTGCAAGCTCTTCGATTGTATCGGCCGGGAGGGTATTTGAAATAACGGGCGCGCGAGGAGGGTCGTTTAGTAGCGGTGTTTCTTGAGAGTCGGGAGTTCCGGCGCATATCTCCCTCTCCCGGTACTCCGGGAGAGTCGGCTGGGGTGAGGGCCTTCTCTTTCCCCCGGAGCAAGATGACCCTCACCCAATCTCTCCCGGAGTACCGGGAGAGGGAACACGACGGCAGGCTTACCCCGGCTTAGTCGCCGCATGCTGCGTCGTCGCGGGCGCTGTCGTCGGCGCAGGAGCAGCGCTCGGCTGCGTCGCCGGGGCGACCGGCTCCTGCCGCGATCGGTGGATCACGTGGAGGAGCAGGGCGATGAGAAGGATGGTCCCCGCCCAGGTCAGCGGCTTCTGGAAGGTCGGCCCCAGCCCGCGGGTGCGGATCGACTCGCGCACGCTCTCGATGCGCCGCATGAACCACTCGCGCAGGCCGGTACTCTGGCCCGGCTCGCGGGCCAGCCAGAGGCCCAGTTCGAACAGCAGCATCAGCGGGATCATGAGGGCGATCATCCCGCCGACGACGTCCGGCACGATGAACCCGGCGATAATGGCGGTGGAAAAATAAACGTACCGTCGCATCTTCTTGAGCTGGTCGACTTCGAAGATGCCGATCCGCACCAGCGCCAGCACGACCAGCGGCGTCTGGAACGCCAGGCCGAAGCTCAGCAGCATGCCGATCACCATGTCGATGTAGGCGCTGAGGGTGATCTGCGGGGTGACCATGGCGGCCGATCCATAAGGAATCACACGGATTTCGGGATTGGCCGCGGTGCCAATGCAGAACTTGAGCCGGCCTTGTGACAGGTCGAACCATTCGTTGCCGGGAATGGGATGGGCCGGGTCGCCATTCAGGAGCGGCAAGGTCACCGCCATGGTCTGCGGAGCACTCGTGTCAATCTTGACCGGAAACGTCAGCGGCAGTCCGATATTGAACGCCACGAAAAACCGCAGCATTAGCGGAAGCACGACAAAATAGAGGAACACCATGCCGATAACCATCAGGCCAACGCTCAGCGGCCAATACTTGGTGATGTATTTCCGCTCGTGCGGGTAGAGACCCGCCGCCACGAAGAGCCAGAACTGGTAGATCATCCACGGCGAGGCGAACGTCGCCGCGGTAATCATGCTGATCTTGATAAAGACCATGAAGCTCTCGGCCACTTCACCCATGAACATCTGCGGGCTGAAGCCGTTGGCCTCCAAGGCGTTCATCAGGGGCTTGCAGAAGTACCAGACGACCTTTTCCCCGAAGATGAAGCAGACGATTGCGGCAACGACGAAGCCCATCAAGCTGAGGATGAGGCGTGTGCGCAGTTCCTCCAGGTGCTCGCCGATGGTCATCCGGAACTCGTCCGGATGGAAATGGTGTTGCGGTTTCTTCACGGCGGCCTTTGACCCGTTACCGGTCTTGTGCGATGCGGCGGTAGTCATGTCGGGGTATTGTAGTGGAGACGGATAGCGCGAGCGACTGACGGGGCGTCGGAACGGAGGGGGCGTTGTGGCGGGTGCCATGAGCAAGCGTACCCGCTGGCCCGTGGAGCGGGTTGCAGATTTCGGACAGCACGAGCAAGCGGGTACGCTTGCCCATGGCACCCACCACATGAGATACCCAGATTTAGAGACGGGGCGGCGCCCCCCCTCTTCGTCTGCTGGGCGCATGAAAAAAGGCGGGCCGAAGCCCGCCTTTGACGCACCCTCGATTCCCTCCTTCGAGGCTGCGCCGGTTCAGGCCGCCAGGGGGGTCGTCTCGAATTCGACGGCCACGCGGTAGCCGAAGGTGCTGGGCTCGCAGCGGGTCACCCGTCCGTATGCGTCCCACCCACGCAAGGATCCATGCGGCGGGAAGTAAACCGCGAGCCGCTCACCACGGCCCAGGGGCAGTTGGCTGATCGCCGACAGCCCGCCCAGCGAAAGGTCACGCAGCGCCAAGGTCAGGTGCGGCTGTTGTCGTGCCGGGATCGAATGATCCAGTCGCTTGCCCTCGACGCGTACCTGGAACTCGCGACGGCGGAAGACCCGCCGGTCGTGGTTCTCCCTGGCAGAGGGGTCGGGGCCGACACCGGCCAGTCGCTTGGGCATTTTCAACAGGGCGACCATGATTAGCACTCCTGAAATCCCGCTCCCGAGCTTGGCCAGGTGGCGAACATCTGCCATCACCAATGCTGCGGGTTCGCGTTAGGCTCTGTCTCAAAACTCATTGGGGCGGCGGCGGGCCGGAAACGACCCATCTGCTTCGTTGTCGCTCCTCAACGACTCGTTGCGTGGAGTCGCTTCGTCGCTCCGCCTCGCATCTGGGCCATTTCCGGCCCGCCGCCACTCCCAATGAGTTTTGAGACAGAGCCTTGCCTTACTCCAATGGTTTCGGCCGTTCGCAGGGATTCGTTTACCCACCTTCTCAGAATTTGAGGAGATGGGGGAGTTATCGGGTGGGCAAAGTGAAGCTGGGACAAGCTGTTTAGCGGCCTCGCTTGACTTCGGCGAGCTCAGTCGAGCCGCGAGGCGTGGACCGCTCTTCGTGCCAAACCTCGGTGGTCCAATCCCCCCAAGTCGCCTCACTCACCGGAGGACAGTTGCTGGCGAAGTCGGCTGCCTTCCAATAATAAGGCGGCACGGGGTGATAGCTTGCCGCTCATAATGAGCCGTCTGATTTGCGCGTCTGTCCCTGGTCCAATCCTTCGCTCATTCGATGGGATCGACAAGGCTTCCGGCGAGGCCGGGTTGGTCGTGGGAGTTGCCGGCACGGCTGGCGGCGCGGTGGCTGGCGCCGTGGCCGGCTGGGTTGGGACGGCCCCACCGCGTTGCATGCCCCTCATGTGCTCCTGGAACGTTCCCGGCGCTACAGCGTTGGGAGTGAGCGTGGTCCCACGCAGCTCATCGCTGCTCATGTGGCGCAGGGACTCGGGGACCGGGGCGACGTGCGGCGTGAGGAAGATCAGCAGCTCCGTCTTGGTCTTGGTGTTCTGGTAACGCGAGAAGGCCGGGCCCACGAACGGCAGGTCGCCCAGCAGCGGCACCTTCGTGATGGTCTGGGTGATCTGGTCCTGCATCAGGCCGCCGATGACGATGGTCTGGCCGTCGGCGATGGCAACCCGGCTTGTGCTGGAGCGCTTGGCGAAGACCGGGGCGGCGGCGCCCTGGCTGATCGTGACAGTCTGGCCGGTAAGCTGGCTGATCTCGGGCGACACGTCCAGGATCACCAGCCCGTCGGGGTTGATGTGCGGAGTCACGTCCAGAATGATCCCGATGTCCTGGTATTGCAGTGTGTTGATGGTCTGCCCGGTGTCGGTCACGCGCGTGTCGGTGATGAACGGGACTTCGTCGCCGACGGTGATGTTGGCTTCCTGGTTGTCGCTGGTGAGGATATAGGGCCGGCTCAGGACGTCGAGCTTGTCGGTCGTCGCCAGGGCGTGGAGGGTGGCGGTGATGTTGCTTTCGACCACGGCGACGGAGAGCCCGCCGCTGGTGGTGGCCGCGGCGGCGTTGCCGAGGTTCTGGGTTAGCGTGGAGCCATTGCCATTGGGACGGACGTTCAGGACTGAGTAATCCAAACCGAGGTCATCGCTGCGGTCGTGGGTCACTTCGGCGATCAGCACCTTGATGAGCACCTGCGGGACGGGGCGGTCCAGCTCGCCGATGATCTCGCGGACTTTTTCCTCATACTTGACGGCGGTGGTCACCAGCAGCGAGTTGGTATCGGTATCGGCCACGACGAACACTTTCCCGGTCAGCTCGTTGGTGGCGCTGGCGGCGCCGGGCGAGAGACGGGACTTGGCACCCGCCGTGGCGTTGGGCTGACCGTTGCGGGTGCCATAGCGGGCGCCGATGCCGGTGCCGCCGGATTGGCCTCCGGAACGAGCCAAACCCTGCTGCCCTTGCTGCCCCTGCCCGTTCTGACCGAGCTGGCCGTTTTGGCCGGGCTGACCTTGCTGCGGCTGCTGCGGGCGGCCCGCACCGCCCTGGTTGATGTTGCCAAACAGGTTGTTCAACACGGTTTCAAGGTTGGTCGCCTGACCGTTCTTGAGACGGTAGATGAACAAGGTGTCTTCGGACGCGGGGTTGACGTCGAGTTGGCTGACTAGGTCGCCGATGCCTTTCATCAGCTCCGACGGCGCCGTGACAATCAGGGTGTTGGTGCGATCGTCGGAGGCAGTCGTCACCTTCGCGCCGCGCGGGGCGGCAGGGGCAGAACCTCCGAAGAGGATATAGCGCAGCGGCGTGGCATTGTCCTTCTCCGTGGGAAACAGGTCCTTGATCAGATCGGCCGCATCGAAGGCGTTGGCATGCTTGAGCGTGAACACCTTCATTTCCGACGTGGTCGCGGGATTGGCGTCCAACTGCTGCACCAGGGTCTCGATCTGTTTCATCGCCTCGGCCGGCGCGCTGACGATCAGGCTGTTGGTGCGGCTGTCGGAGGTGATGTTGATGTGCTCGTGCTGCGCCTCGGGCGTCGGCATCCCGTAGAGCATGGCGAACAGGTTCCGACCCCCGCCTCCCTCATCGGGCTTGAACGTCGAGTTCAGCAGCTTGGCGGTGGCGTCGGCATCGGCGAACTTCAGCGTGATGGCCTTGAGCTCGGCGGCGGGCTCGGGGTTGGAATCCAGCTCCTTCAGAATGGAATCGATCAGCTTCAGCGTTTCGGTGGGCGCGGTGATAATGAGCGAATTGGTCCGCTCGTCAGCGACGGCATTGACGTGCCCGCCGTGCAGCGCCTGGTCGATTCCATTGCCGGGGATGCGGCCGGAGCGTTCGGAGCGCCCCGGCGGACCGCCAGGGCCTCCCTGTTGCTGCTGCTGCATCATCATCATCTCCATCTGCTGGCGGGACATGGCCCCGCCTCCGCCGCCCTCGCCCTGGAAGATGGACACCAGGAGTTTTGCCGTCGCCGCCGCCTGCGCGAATCGAAGTTGGACGATCCGCAAATCCGACGACGCCGACTCGCGCTTATCCAGCGCGCTGATGACCCGCACGACCCTGCGGACGTTGGCGGAGGTATCCGTGATGACAATGGCGTTGCTCGCCTCGTTGGCCGTCACGTCGGCGTCCGTGCCGATCAGCGGCGTCAGGTCTTGACGGAGCTTGACGGCATCCATGTTCATGACGGGGATCACCTGCGTGATCAATTCGTCCGTTGCTTCGATCACGTCCGGGTCGGCGCCATAGTGGACGGGCAGATCAGCCTTCTTGGCCTTTTCTCGGGCGATGATCTTAAGCTGCCGGCCGTTCTCGATGACCGTGAAGCCGTTGCCGGCCAGCACTGTGCGCAGCAGCGCGATGGCTTCCTGGGCGTTGACCGGCCGCTTGCTCATGACGCTGGCGCGGCCATCGAGTGGAACCTCTTTAATGATGACATACCCGGCGACCTCGGAAAGGTAATCGAGCACCGCATCGATCGGTGCGTCCTTGAAATTGAGGCTGGCCTGGGTCGTCGGCCCGGTCGTGGGAGACGTGGTCGTGGTTGCCGGATTTGCCTGGGTCGTCGCGCTCGGCGCGGTTGCCTGCGGTGAGCTTGTCGAACCCGCCTGCGGTGAGCCTGTCGGAGCCGTCGAAGCCGTCGAACCCGTCGAAGTCGTCGGGGCGGTTGACGGCGCCGTCTGCTGCGCCTGAAGGGGCCATGAGGCCCAACCGAAAATCGACAGGGCGGTCGCGGCGATGGCCGGTCCGAGGATGCGTACTCTTCTTCCCAAACCGCGTTTCATGACGTGTCCGTTGTAATGGGTGGTGACTGACGACGATCTGTCGCGACTATTGAGGCGCGACCGGGCCGGGTGGCTCGGCGCCGGCGGGTCCGGGCGGCCCGCCGGGTGGGAACCCGGGCGGCCGGCCGCGCCCGGGCCCACGCGGGTTCCCGTCGGGAGGCGGCGGGGCGGACGCCGGGGCAGTGGTCGGCGGCGGTGGCGGCGGGGCATTGGCTCCCGCCAGGTTTTGCCCCAAAACGATCCGAGTCATCTTGGGGCCCGCCCCCAGCCCGTCGAACGGGCCCGATTCATAGTCCATGCCATTCAGGCTGATCCCCGCGATCCGCCCGGCGGCGATCTCCTCGCCACGGCTGAAGCGCCGTACCCCGCCGCCGGTGATGTCTTCAATATAAGCGCTGTAGCTGCCGTCGGTGAGCGTGACCCCGCGGAAAACCAGCGTGGCTTCGGTGCCAGGCGGCCCAACCCATTGGCCCGGCACGGCATGCGCGCCGGCAGCGGCCCCAGGTGTTCGCGTGCTGGGGCGGCCGTCGCGGGCAAAAATGCTGCGCTTGAGCAGCACGTTGTATCCATCCGGCAGGGGACGCGCTGCCTGCTCCGAGTTTGCATGCGGTGAACCTGCCCGAGGTGAACGTGCCTGCGGTGAGCCTGCCTGCGGTGAGCTTGTCGAACCCGTCGAACCCGCTGAATGCGTCGAGCCCGAATGAGCGGCATCGGCGGGGGACGCTTTTTGAGGGTTGGCGGCACTGACGGCGTCGACTTCAAGGGACGGATTCTGCGGGCGGATGGCCGCAAGGCCCGATAGTACGAGCACGGCGGCAGCCAGGAGCAGGAATATCGTTATCCTCGTCACCGCTGCCCTCGTGTTGGTTCTGCCCGTGTCGGTGCAAGCGTCCTATGGGTTGGACGCGCCAGCCGCGAGTTTGTCGCAGGCGCCTGTCCCGAGCTTGAGCCTATATGAAGTATTCGTCAGAGTTAGCCTTGTTACCGGGGCGCTTCAAGACGTCATGGAGGGCCCTTTTTCCGCCGGCGGACAATCATGCTCGCCTGCGCGTTACAAATCAATTAGAATCCTGGCGGGAATTGGGTGGTTCCTTTCCTGCGATGGCCAATCCCCGAGCAGCAACTTCCGCCATTTCATCGCTGAAACGCCTGGTGATTGTACCGGCATTCAACGAAGGGGCGTCCGTGCGCCGGGTCGTACAGCAACTGCAGCGCGCCTTGCCAGGATTCGACGTCATCGTAATCGATGATGGTTCCACTGACGATACTGTCCGGCAAGTCCCCCCTGGGACAACAGTGGTCACCTTGCCGTTCAATCTGGGGATTGGCGGGGCGATGCAGACCGGATACCGTTATGCCGCCCTGCACGGGTATGACATCGCCGTGCAGGTTGATGGTGACGGGCAGCACCGGCCCAGCGAAGTCAAACGGCTGGTTGAGGAACTGGAACGGGGCCAACTGGACCTGGTGGTTGGCTCGAGGTTCCTCAAGCCCAGTGGCTACAAGCAGACGCTGGTCCGCCTGAGCGGCGCGTGGTTCCTCCGCAGCCTGATCTACTGGTTGACCGGCCTGGTCATGACCGACTGCACGAGCGGGTTCCGGGCGGTCAACCGGCGCGTGATCCGGGCGTTTGCTCACTGGTACCCTGAAGATTACCCCGAGCCGGAAGTGATCGTCCTGCTGCACCGGGCCGGGTATCGTATCAGCGAACTGTCGGTGCGCATGCGGCGGCGGCGGGCCGGGCGCAGCAGCATCAACGTGTTCGACGGGCTCTTCTACGTGCTAAAGGTGACAGTTTGCCTTCTGTTGGACCTGGCCCGCGAGCCGTGGCCGCTCGGAAAGGTGGTCGAACATGTTCTGTCTGACGGACCCGATGCCATGCCTCGTCCTGCGGTTGCCCCCACGGTCCCTCGCGGTTATGGCAAACCTTCACAACTCGGCGGACGCGAACCTGTTCCGCAGCCTGTTCCTGGTAACCTTCGGTGGGACGCTTCTGCTGCTGGCCATTCGCAGACTTCGCACCTATAAACTGCGCGAACGCTATGCGTTGCTGTTTGTGCTGATCGGGCTGCCCTTCCTGGGGTTAGCCTTCTGGCCGGACGGGGTCGGCTGGTTGGCCGAAAAACTGAAAATCCAGTACAACACGCTGGCCCTCATCGGGGTCTCCGTCTTTCTGTTCCTGGTTGTCTTTGAGTTGCTGACGATCGTCAGCGTACAGGACCAGAAGATCACGACGTTGGCCCAACTTGTCGGCATCCTGATGGAAAAGCAGAAGTTAGTGGAGCGCGAGCATGCGCCGGGCGCCTCGGCCCCGGAGACAGCTCCGACGATTTCAGCAGGCCCGATGGGTTCGACGGGTTCGGCAAGCTCACCGCAGGCGGGTTCGAGAAGCTCGCCGCAGGCAAGCTCAGCACAGGCGCAAAATGAGGCGCCTGTTTCGGAGGTATTTCCCGTCAAGCCCTGATCCGGCGAGGTGGACAACCGATGCACCGAGAGCCTGTGCCACGAATAAGATGCCAAGGCAATCTATTGCAATATGGAGGTTTATCCTTGCCATCCGGCAACCCGGCTTTTAGAATGCCGACGTTAATGCGGAATTGCCGAACGACGATGCCGGACCATAACTTGTGTCAATCACTGCTGACAGCAACGGGTCGCCGCCGTCGTTCACTGCGTCTCATCGGCGTCTCATGTTAATTGCGGTATGATGTTGGTTGACGGTGTACTTGGTGCCGGATCCTCCTGGCGGGCAGCACCGGCACTTGCTTAAGACGCACTTGGAGTTCGAGCGTGGAGGGCTGCGGCGTCAGCGGACCCTTCGGCCAGTTCATGAGCTTTCTGCCGACCCAGCGTGGAGCGGAGAAAATGTTCCCCAGTCGAGACAAGGAGTTCTCTGTGGGCACCCATCGGTCTGCAGGATCGTCATCTGCCGCGTCTGACAGATCCAAAACCCGCGCTGACAAGCAGCGCTCGGCCCTCGAGCGGGTGGTCTGGTGCGAGCTCCTGGAGCTGCGCCGCATGCTTTCGGCCAGCCATCACATCGTTGCGGTGCCTCCGGGCGCCCAGCTTGCCAACGGAGTGGTCACCGTCACCGGTTCAAATGGCGCGGACACGATCAACTTCTCGCAGGACACCGTTGCGGGGACGCTGACCGCCATAGTCGACGGCGCGGTCAGCACCTTTCCGCTGGCCGATGTAACCCAGATCCAGGTTAACCCCTTAAAGGGCAATGACTACGTCTACGGTGGGAGCGTCACCATTCCGATGGTCATCACCGGCGGCAAGGGGAACCAGAGCCTGGTCGCCGGTAACGGCACCGACACCATCATCGCGGGCTCGGGGTATAACGTTCTGGTCGCCGGCACCGGCACCGAGACCTTCATCACCAATACGGGTCACAACCGGCTGATCC
>Ga0182024_10012406_pt1 | contig 16860 bp, 11 predicted proteins | sample P32metaG_FD_120480 | JGI IMG/M metagenome (GOLD analysis project Ga0182024, IMG submission 120480) | Permafrost microbial communities from Stordalen Mire, Sweden - P3-2 metaG (Illumina Assembly) | ecosystem: Environmental > Terrestrial > Soil > Wetlands > Permafrost | place: Sweden: Stordalen...
ACGAACGGAATGAAGAATCCAATGCCAAACCGAGCGCCGGTAGCCGCATACGAGAGCATGCTGGGCCCGTCGTTCTCGCCGAGCATCACAAGAATGCCCGGGCCAATCAGTAACCAGAACAGTCGCAATCGCGGGCGGAATCCGCGGCGCAGCCGAGTTGCCGAGACCCTTTCGCGGTCGTGCGCCCGGTCAATGTCTTCATGCGTGATGACGACATCGGATTGAGATACGGCACTTCCTTGCGGCTCCGATGATGTCCCTGCTTCGTTCATTCAGTTGATATCGCGAGAAAGGAAACACTCGACGATTGCTCCGCAACGGATCATTAGCGTAAGTATACCGCAGCGGATAAACTACAGTTAATTAACTTTTTTGCAGAGGTGATCAACTTAGAGTAATCAACTTTAGAGAAGGATTGACAGATTAGACTGAGTTCCTGGATGCGCTCTTTGCATTCGCTAACCGCACCCATACCTTTTCGGCCGCTGACGTTCCCAGGGAAACCTCGCCAATGCCACTCGTCAGAGTCAGCGTGTGATCGTAGTTGCGGTGCGCGATACGCAACTTCGCGCCGGGCCGAATCCCGCGCCGCTCCAGAAACTCCAGCAATTGACGGTCCCGTTCATAAATGCCGCTCACTTCTACTTGCTGACCGGGTTCCGCCTGGGCAAGAAGCAGCAGCCCGCGCCGACGCCGGCTTGCGGGACTTTCCAGTTCGGTTAAATTTCCATGCGGGCAGGCCACCCCGTGCCCCAATTTTGCCAGCAGTCTCGCTTCAAAATCAGGTGATACGGCGTGTTCCAGGCGTTCTGCCTCATCGTGCACCTTGTACCATTCCATTCCAAAAATTTCGGCAAGCATGCGTTCGATCAGATGGTGGCGAACCGTTAACTTTCGCGCAATCTTTCGCCCAGCAGCCGTCAAACTAACTCGCCCGTCGGTATTCACCCTTACCAAGCCATCTTTTTTGAGACGGCGAACTGCCATGGTGACCGCTGGAGGCGATACTTTAAGCCAATGCGCCAGCGTAGCCGAGATAACCGTCTCGCCTTCACTCTCCGCCTCAAGAATCGCCTTGAGATAATCTTCTTTCGAAACTGTAATCACAAGAACCGTATTATACGTCGAAGCGTTAAGCGTAGTTAATGAGGTTTGTAGGGGATGAAGTAACGCTTCGGCGGCTACGAGCCAAGACCGGCGTCTAGACAGCCCTGATTGCTCATAGCTCGAGGCGCGTAGCTCGCAGCCTCAGCTCATACCTCGCAGCCCAGCATCAGTCGCCGGCGTTTGACATCATCTTCGCGCGCCCCTACCCTTGAATGTCTCGACTATGAAGATTCTCGTTATCGGCGGTGGCGGACGCGAGCACGCCCTGGTGTGGAAGCTTCGGCAATCGCCACGAGTCACTGAGATTTATTGCGCCCCGGGTAACGGAGGCATCGCGGATGAGGCGGAGGGTCTGCCGGTTGACATAAAACATCTCGACTCCCTGGTCGCCGTCGCGAATCGAATCCAGCCCGACCTAACCATCGTGGGACCCGAAGTACCCTTAATGCTTGGCGTGGTAGACGAATTCACGATACGAGGCTGGCGCACCTTTGGTCCGACCCAAGCCGCCGCCCGGCTCGAATCCAGCAAGAGTTTCGCCAAACAATTCCTGCAGCGCCATCACATTCCAACTGCGCATTATGCCATTTGCGATTCGTCGCCGCAGGTGCGCGACGCGCTCCCGCATTTTCACACTCCCATCGTGGTAAAAGCTGACGGCCTAGCTGCCGGTAAGGGCGTGGTCATCGCGAAGAGTAAAGACGAGGCCGCGACTGTTGCCAATGAAATGCTCAGCGGCAGGATGCTCGGTGAGGCCGGATCGCGCGTCGTGCTGGAAGAGTTTTTGCAGGGAGACGAACTCTCGTTTCTGGTGGTGAGCGATGGCGAGCGCGTAGCGCCGCTGGTCGCCGCGCAGGACCACAAGCGCGTCGGCGACGGCGACACCGGGCCGAATACGGGTGGTATGGGCGCCTACACCACGCCCACGATTATCGACGCTCAGATGCGCGATTGGCTGATCAATCACATCGCGCGGCCCGTAGTCGCCGGCATGAAGGCAGAAGGCGCGGAGTATAAGGGCGTGCTCTACTGCGGATTGATGATGACGGCCCGCGGCCCGATGGTTCTCGAATTCAACTGCCGCTTTGGCGATCCGGAAACGCAGCCCATACTGATGCGGCTCGAAAGCGATCTAGTTGAAGCCATGGAGGCGTCGATCGAGGGCCGCACCAGCGACGGCGACTTTAAATGGTCGAATGATTCGTCCGTATGCGTAGTGATGGCTTCCGGCGGCTACCCCGGCATCTTTGAGGCAGGAAAAAAGATTTCCGGCCTTGATGAGGTGGCGAACTTGGATGGCGTTAAAGTGTTCCACGCCGGCACCTCGAAACGAGACGGATCTTTTTTTACTTCCGGAGGACGCGTGCTCGGGGTTACAGCGAGAGCGGTGGATCTGAAGATTGCCGTGCAGCGCGCCTATGAAGCCTGCTCGAAGATCACTTTTGACGGAGCGCATTACCGGAAGGATATTGCGGCGCGAGCGTTAAAAAAATAACTGCTATGAATTTAGAAATTTTAGTATCCGCAGGCTGCCCCTGAGTGGCCTTCTAAGCTTCGAATAATAACCGTAACTACTCTACTGCGAATGGTGCAAAGCAATCATGAACAAACCGCTAGTTTCAATCGTTATGGGCAGTGACTCTGATTTGGAGATCATGCGCGAAGCTGGTAAAGCTCTCGACGAATTCGGAATTCACTACGAGATGGATGTAACCTCAGCCCACCGCTCTCCCGACCGCACGGCCGATTATGCCCGTCGGGCCGCTGGGCGCGGAGTTCGCGTGATCATCGCCGGAGCGGGCGGCGCAGCACACCTGGCCGGAGTCATCGCGGCGCACACAACTTTGCCCGTCATTGGTGTCCCCATTCCATCGACTTCTTTGCAAGGAATGGATTCGCTTCTCGCCACCGTGCAGATGCCAGCAGGCATTCCAGTGGCAACCGTTGCCATCGGTAAGCCAGGAGCTACCAACGCTGGAATTCTAGCGGCTCAGATTTTAGGAGTTGCCGACGCGGCGATGGCGAAGAAACTCGAAACGCATAAACAAAAACTTGCGCGCAGCGTGGAAGAAACATCAAAGAAGCTAAAAGCCCAAAAAGATTAGCGCTGTATAGGGACGGTGCCCGTGTGGGGATGGGCGCCCGCGCGAGCTTGCCCTGAGCGAAGTCGAAGGGTCCAAGCCGTGCGAAGCGCGGCAGCATTTCGTCTCTCGCCACAGCGGCAGCGAGATCCAATCACAGCTTCAGCCCCTTCAAATACTCCCGAAACTCATCCCCTAAATCTTTGCGCTTCAGCGCAAACTCTACGGTCGCTTTGAGAAAGCCGAGTTTGTCTCCTGTATCATGCCGGCGTCCCTCGTACACGTAGGCATACATTTTTTCCCGCTGCAGCAGTCCGCGCAATCCATCCGTGAGCTGCAACTCGCCGCCCGCGCCCGGTTTGATATCGGAAAGTGTTTCGAATACCGTGGGCGTCAGAATGTAACGTCCGATCACAGCCAGGTTCGAAGGCGCATCCTCCACCGAGGGCTTTTCCACCAGATCGAGAACTTCAAACAACTTTCCCCCGGTGCCCGGCACTTCCTTCGCCTTCAGCACCCCATACGAAGAAATCGCCGGACCCTCGACGACCTGGGTCGCGATCACGGAGCAATGCTTCTCGTCGAACACCTGCATCAATTGCTTTAGCACCGGAACTTTTGCGTCAATCACATCGTCGGCAAGCAGCGTTGCAAACGGCTCATTGCCAATTAATTCCCGCGCGGTCAGTACCGCGTGCCCCAATCCAAGGGCCTCTTTTTGCCGAACGTATGCCACATAAATCATGTCTGAAATCTGCCGTACGATCTTGAGCAACTCGTACTTACCCTTTTCCTCGAGCATCTTCTCCAGTTCGTAGCTGACGTCGAAATGATCTTCGATGGCACTCTTGCCGCGGCCGGTAATAATAATGATCTGGTCGCAACCCGCCGCCAGCGCCTCTTCCACGCCATATTGAATGATCGGCTTATCGACCAGAGGCAACATCTCTTTTGGCTGGGCTTTGGTAGCCGGCAGAAAGCGAGTGCCTAATCCGGCCGCCGGGAAAATCGCTTTACGAACTTTTCGGATCTTCCGGCGGTCGCCATCCGTTCGTCGTTCTTCTTGCGTCATTGCTGGATTTTTCATTTTTGTGGTGAGTTGCAGTCCTGAGTTGCAGTCCCGAGCTGCAGTCCAATGGCCGGTCGTAATGTGGGCAAAATCCAAAACTTATTCTACTGCTCTAAACTTCGCGCGTCGCTTCTTCCCTTGCTTCGAGCTCTTCCAGCAAATCTCGCAACGTCTGCAAGATCCCTCCGGCGCTGTCGATCTTAATCGAGAACTTCAGCGTTCCATCCGGAGTAAATTGCGTGCCCCGCTGTGATGCCACAAAACGCGCCAGCTTCCCAGGATCGATGGCGGCATTGGCGCTGAACTTGATGTTCACAAATTCGCGCTTACGCTCAATCGCCGTCGCGCCAACTCGCATTGCTTGTAATTTCAGCCGCGCGTAATCGAGCAGATTGCGCACCGCCGTCGGCGTCTCGCCGTAGCGATCAACCAACTCCGATCGCACATCGTTGAGTTGCGACTCCGTCTCGACACCCGCGACCCGCTTATACATGCGAAGGCGCTGGTTCTCCTCTTTGATGTAATCGGATGGAATACGGATGTTCAGCCCGAGATTAAGTTGAATCTCCGTGACCTCGGTGCCCGCTTCGCCCTTCATCTCTCGCACGGCGCGTTCCAGCATCTGCGTATAGAGTTCAAATCCCACTGCTTCAATGTGGCCGCTTTGTTCTCCGCCCAACAGATTACCTGCGCCACGCAACTCAAGGTCAAGTGCCGCAATTTTGAAACCCGCGCCGAGGTCGGAGAATTCCTTAAGCGCCGCCAGCCGACGGCGCGCAATCGGCGTCAACTCGATTTCAGAAGGCAATAGCAAATACGCGTAGGCACGGCGATTCGAGCGGCCCACGCGCCCGCGCAACTGATAGAGCTCAGACAATCCCATTCGATCAGCGCGATTAATGAGAATCGTGTTGCACAGCGGAATATCGAGCCCGTTTTCGATGATCGTCGTCGAGACGAGAATGTCAGCCTCGTGATGCATAAATTTCAGCATCACTTTTTCCAGTTCGCCTTCACCCATTTGCCCGTGTCCCACAAGCACGCGCGCACCCGGAACCATCGCTTGAAGTTTGGCCGCGATTTCCCAAATCGTATCGATACGGTTGTGAACGAAGTAAACTTGGCCGCCCCGCTCGAGTTCCTGCTCGATCGCGGACTGAATCAACTTCTCATCCCAATTCGCGACCACCGTCTGAATCGCCATGCGATCTTTCGGCGGAGTCTCAATCACACTCATATCACGCAGCCCGACCAGCGACATATGCAGAGTGCGAGGAATCGGGGTTGCGGACATGGTAAGAACATCGACCTCGGTGCGCATCTGCTTGATTCTTTCTTTGTGCCGCACGCCGAAGCGCTGCTCCTCATCGACCACGAGCAATCCTAGATCGGCAAATTTCACGTCTTTTGAAAGAAGACGGTGAGTGCCGATCAGAATATCCACCTTGCCCGCTTCCACTCTTTGCAAAACTTCCTTCACCTGTTTCGGCGTGCGGAAGCGGCTGATCATTTCAACGGTAAGCGGAAACGGCGCGAACCGCTGCTTAAAAGTTTCATAATGCTGAAAGGCTAAAACCGTCGTCGGAGCCAGCACTGCAACCTGCTTGTTATCACTCAACGCCTTGAACGCGGCGCGCATCGCCACTTCTGTCTTGCCATATCCCACGTCGCCGCACAACAGACGATCCATGGGAAGCTGCGATTCCATATCGCGCTTCACATCGGCGATGGCCTGCGCTTGATCTTCCGTCTCGTTGTATTCAAATGAATCTTCAAACTCCTTCATCCACTCGGTGTCCGGCGGATAAACATGTCCGCGCGCCGCTTGTCGCTGCGCATAAAGTTTGACCAACTCATCGGTCATATCTTTCATCGCCTTGCGCACGCGCGCCTTGGTTTTCCCCCACGCCTGCGAGCCAAGGTGGTTCAGCACCGGCTTCGCGCCTTCCGCCGAGCGATATTTCTGCACCAGATCAAGGCGCGTCAGCGGGACGTAAAGCCGCGCTGCGTCGGCGTACTCGAGCACCATGAATTCCGCGGCGCCGTTGCCCTGATTAATTTCTTTCAATCCTAGATATTGCCCGATGCCATGCTCCACATGAACCACGTAATCGCCCACCTGCAAGTCGCGGAAGTCAGAAAGAAAAGCCGAGACCTTTGATTTTTGGCGCTGCGGCCGCGAGGCTACCAGGTCCGATTCATCAAACAGATCGCGCGCGCCGAAAATGGCAAAATGCGCCTCCGGAAGAACGAAGCCTTCCGGCAAGTAAGCCTTGAGCAGAGTCGTGGTCAGAACATCGCCGGCAAAATACGAGGTTTCGTCGGCATAGCTTTCGCCGCTGCGGGTCCGGCTTCCAAGCCGGTATGAAGCGTTGTACTCGGTGAACATATCGGCCAGGCGCTCAACTTCTCCCGTGTTAGGCACGGCGAGAATCACCTGCGTGCCGCTGCCAACCATCTTCTGAACCTCTTCGATCATCGCCGGTACTGCACCGTGGAATCGTGGCGTTGGTTGCGAAAGAAAAGCGGCTTCTGTTTTTCCTTCCCGCGCTGCTTTTCCTTCCCGCACCAAAGACAGATATTCGAAATCAGCGCCCGAAAGCGCCGCCGATTTTTCCCGCCATTTTTCCGGCGTCAAATAAAGATCAGCAGGACGAACCAAGTTGCCGACGCCGCTGCGCTCGTGCGCTTCTTCAATCCGAGCCCAGACCTTATCCAGTTCCTGCCCCAGCGCTTCAGGCTCATCGAGAATGACGCGCGCGTCGGGAAGCAATTCAAAAATGCTGCGATCGGCGCCCGCCACCGGAGCGTAGAACTCCCAACCCGGAAACACTCCCGCTCCGGAGTCGCGCATTGCCTGCTCCACTACTTCGGCGGAGCCCGTAATTCGTTTTCCCGAGAGCCGCGCGTTAATTGAACCAAGCAATTCTTCCGTAACCGGCGTCTCCGTCAACGGCAAGAGCAATGCCTCGTCCACCGGATTCGAAGACCGCTGGCTTGCCGGATCAAACTTTCGCATCGATTCGATTTCATCGCCGAAAAATTCGATGCGCACCGGCCGATCCGCCTCAGGAGAATACACATCAAGAATGCCACCGCGCGCCGCGTACTGACCTGGCATCTCCACCACATCGGTTGCGCTGTATCCAACCGTATTCAGATGTTGCAGCAATTTTTCCAGATCGAAACTCTCGCCCCGTCGCAAAACCCGCGCCAGGTCGGCATAGTATTCAGCTGAGCGAAGAAGAATTGCCGTCGCCGTAACCGGAGAAATCACAATGGCGGCGCGGCCCGTCGCAATCTTCCACAACGCGGTCGCCCGCTCCTCCTGAATCTCAGGATGCGGCGACAAGTTTTGAAAGGGAAGCACATCGCGCGCCGGAAGGGTCACAACAGAGTCGGGATCGGCCGCTCCACTCAACTCGCAGAAACCTCGCAGCACCGGCAAGAGATCTTCTGCGGCCCTATTGTCAGCAACGACTAATACGAATGGACGCTCGATCGTGCGCCGCAACAAAACAATGACCAGAGCCTTGGCTGCCGCGGATAGTCCAGTGACACTCATCCGTCCCGCGCTCTCCCGGAGGTGGGAGGCGGCACGCGTGAAGGCAGAAAGTTGTTCAACCTCCGCGAACAATTCGCGGACAAACGGCAAAAGCATTTCTCTTCAATTCTATCAAGCCCTGCGAATACAGTGGGGAAGACAATGGAGCGACGGGCGTCCTCGCCCGTCCAACGCTGGGTGGCCGGGCGGGGACGCCCGGCTCTCCACAGAACTAAACCGACTTGCGTAGGAGCGGACGCGTCAGGCAAGTCGGCCCGCCACCACCATTAACGGAAATCTCCGACCCTGGAAACGTCCTCACGTCAAAGCCAGCCTCGCCCAACCGCTGATTCGTCCTGGCGTTTTCTTCGATCGCGATCAGGCGATTATTTCCCAGCGCGAGCACATTACAGGCAAGCGTGTCGCGCTCGGAATAATCAATCTCGATCAATTTGAAATTTCGTTCCTTCAGCAACTCAACCGTCTCCACTGCAAGCCACGGCAGGTCAACCAGAACTGTCTTTTCATCGAGCCTGCTCATCAGCGACATCAAGTGCAGACAGGCCGAAGGCCCCGGCCCATAAGGCAACGGAGCCGATAGCACTTCAATATTTTTTGGCGAAAGAAGCTTTCGTATCTGTTCAATCCCGACTTTATTCGTCCTATAACCGTGACCGATGAGCAGCGTCCGGGAATCAAGCCACACAATATCCCCAGCTTCGGAAGTGCCCGGATTCTCCACTTCGCCCATCACCCGGATGCCCAACTCTCCACAAAAATCGGCGTGAGCACGAGCCTCCGCCACGCGACTTTGTTTGCCCGGATTCATCAGCAGAAGCCCATAGTCCGTAGCCAACGACGCATCATGCGCGTATACCGCATCCAGCGTTAGCGGCTCCGTCGAGGGCAGGTTCACAAGCTCGGCTCCTCTTTCGCTAAGCAAGCGGCACAGAATCTCATGCTGACGCTGCGCGATGCTGAAATCAGGAGCGCGCTGAAATCCCAACTTCCGCCAAGCCGCTGACTTCGCTGCCACATTCCAGCCCGCGTTAGCAGGGGAACAGACCATCACTCGGAGCAATTCTCCGGTCATGGAATGCCCGTTGTACGCTTTCGGATTCACTGCATCGGATTGCTTACTATGAGGACGCAAAACAGAAGGCACAGGAGAATTCTCGCACGATTCCTTCTGCACACAAAGACAGCCCACGAATGTCGATCTCCATCGTCGCCTGTACCTACGTTATATCTTGCCTAAGTGTCCGCCCGTGATATACATATCAGCGGTATCCGTCCCTTACTACGTGCAAGCGGTTCAAGTTTCACGCGACAAAAAGCGCATTTCGATTCCCGCCTTCCGCCCTGATGCGGAAGATGTCAGGAGCCCTATGAAAGCGTCCTTATCTTCGTCATTGCCCGCGCGTCTGTTTCTTTGCGTGTTCGCCCTCCTATTCGTAAGCCAATTTGTGTTTGCACAAGGCGCAGCTACAGGAGATCTGCATGTTACCGTCAAAGATCCCAAGGGCAACGTGGTCGCCAACGCCAGCGTCACCGTAATTGATGCCGACAAGGGCCTGCAACGCGACGGCAGCAGCGATGGAGAGGGCGGCTACAGTGTTCGCCAGCTAGCCCCCGGCAGTTACAACGTTACGGTGTCCGCGCCCGGCTTCGGCAAAATGGAAACTACCGGCGTCGCAATAACCGTTGGAAGCATGGCCGAGTTGCCGGTAACGCTCGCGGTGGCGGGCGGCAAAGAAGTAGTCGAGGTCAGTTCTCAGGCCGACGTCATCGAAACTTCGCGCAGTTCCACCACCGATACCATCGGGCAACGCCGAATCGATAACCTGCCAATCAACGGCCGCAACTACATCAATTTCACGCTTACGGATTCGCAAGTCCTTCGCGACAACGCGCCAAACACCGGCGCCGCGCCTACTGCCGGCCTCAACATCAGCGGCCAGCGCGCCCGCTCCAACCTCGTCAATGTCGATGGCGCCGATGCCACCGACAATGGAACGAACGGCGTGCGTTCCACTGTTTCGCAAGAGGCCGTGCAGGAATTCCAGATCATCACCAACAGCTATGCCGCGGAATACGGCCGCGCCTCCGGCGGTGTCGTCAACATCATTACCCGCTCCGGATCGAACGAGTTTCACGGCGACGTCTACGGCTTTCTGCGCGATCGGGATTTCCAGGCTGTCAATCCTTTCAGCACGACTCCCAATCCCGCCTACACTCGCGTTCAGGGCGGAACAGCTTTTGGCGGTCCTATCAAGAAAGACAAAACGTATTATTACTTTGCCTACGAAATAACTCGCCGCCACGAGACCGGATTCTCCAGTATCGGCCAAGGCAATTTTGGGCTGCAACCCTTCAACACCGCGCTGGTTGGCCTGCCGCTCGGAACGTTGCAGTTGACCCCGGATCAAATCGGCTTCCTCACCAACCCCAACCTGCTCGCGGCTGAAGCGGCGAATCCTGGCATAGCCTTGGCGGTCGGTGATTATGCCGCCATCGCCGGCGCATCTTCCGGCATGGCCGTGAACGGAGCATGGCCGACAAACATGGGCGGGCTTCCTGGATTCATCTCAACCTGCCAAGCGCCCGGAACCTGCTTCGTGCCTGCGTCTTACCAAACGCTAGCCTCGCAGGAAGGCAACTTCCCCGTCTTCGAAGGCACCAGCGTCTATTCGCTTCGCCTCGATCACAATGTGAGCAACAGTAATCGCCTCACCCTGCGTGGCAACGTCAGCCCCAGCACGCAGACCGGCATCGAGGTCAGCGGACAAGATCAGCCTTTCGGCCAGAACGCGTACTCCCGCACATCGCAACAAACTTTCCGTGACGTTGCCGGCGTTTTGCAGGACACCTGGACTATCGGCAATAACAAAGTGAATGAGTTCCGCTTTCAGTTCGCGCGGCGCGGCCTGTCGTACTTCTACAACACGGCGATTCCCGGCGGATCAGATCCCGCGGTTAATATCCCCGGCTACGCCTATTTCGGACGCGAGCCCTACTCATACATTCAGCGCGTAGAAAAGCGCTATCAGTTCACTGACAATTTCTCCTGGAGCATCGGCCGCCACGATACAAAATTCGGAGTCGATTTTAACTACATCCCAATCCAGGCTACTTTCACCGTCAACTACGGAGGCGTGTACGACTTCGGCGCGATCTCGGCGGCGAACGCGCTTCCCGGTGCCGTTTTCGGAGCGTTGACCGCGTCGGTCCCCACCGGCACCACCATTCCTGGACTCTCCGCCGTGCAAGCCTACGGCTTCGGCGTTCCGGGCGACTTTATTCAAGGCCTTGGCAGCCCGAGTGACAAGTTTTCTAACAAGCCGCTTGGCGTGTTCTGGCAGGATTCCTGGCGCGCTCGCCACAATCTCACTCTGAATTACGGCATCCGCTACGACATCGAATTCCCTCCACAACTCAAGCCTCTGCAAGGTCTCGCTCTCAACGCCTACAACGAGCTCGGTTTGCAAAAGGGAATTAAGACGGACGCAAATAACATTCAGCCGCGTTTCGGCCTCGCCTGGGATCCCAAGGGCGATGGCAAAACGGTGATCCGCGCCTCCTACGGAATGTTCTACGACCATCCCTTGCTTGGGCTTTATTTTCTCGGCGATGCGTCCGATGGCTCGACCAGCGGCCAGTTGGCATTTGCCGGCACGGGACCCTGCAGCATTCCACTGGGAGCCACCAGCAATCCGGCGAACCTGAATGCGGTCCCCATATTTCAGGGCCTGACGAATCAACCTCAATGCGCGGCCTCGCCTTTCCCGCAGGCCACCGCCAACATGTTCTATGAGCCCAACCAGCAGCAGTTTCAGGCATTGAATACGCCCAACTCGGTTTTTCTTAACCAGAATTATCTCAACCTCCCACAGGGCACGTTCCTGCCGCTCGGCTTTCAACCGTTCGGCTATCCGCAGGCCAAGAATTTCGTTTATGCCTATTCGCAACAAGCCAATCTCACCTTGGAACGCGATCTCGGCAATGGCACGACTTTCAGTTTGGCGTACAACCTCAATCTTGGACGCCACCTCAATCGTCCTATCAACGCCAACACCATTCGTGGCGATTTGATGGTTAGAAATTTGCAGGCCGCCATCGCTGGCGGCGGCGCACTGCCTACGGACAGCCCGTTCACCGTCTCATCTTGCGGAGTCGGTCCGGCCGGGCCTTATGTCCCTGCCGCACTCACAAACTTCTTCCGCCCTTCCGCGGTTAACCCGTCAATCGGAATTGCCCTGCTAGCCAACCCTGCAACCGCCCCGTGCGTAACCGCGGTCCTGCCTCTGGTCTTGCAGGAGTACGGCCTTAGCTCGAACTGTAATCTCGGCACCCTCGCTGGCTGCATTCCCTTCGGCGACATGGACGCCAACTACTCCAACGGCACGTCGAACTACAACGGCCTTACCGCCAATCTTCGCAAACGATTCAGCAAGCATTACGAATTCCAGGCATCGTACACATGGTCGCATGCGATTGACGACTCCACCGATTTGCAGGCGACTCTCACTCCGCAAGACAGTTTCTATCCCAGCGCCGACCGCTCCACGTCGACTTTCGACCAGCGCCACCGCTTCGTCTTTAGCGGCGTGTATCAGACCGGTAGACTCGGCGGCGATAGCTTTGGGAGCAAGCTCTTTAGCAATTGGACATTCGCGCCACTGATTGAATTAGGCTCTGGTCGTCCCTTTAACATCATTACCGGCAACGGCGACAACCTTCAGTTGTCTTCGCTCACCGGCCGTCCTAACACTTATGTCAACCCTGCCTGCACCGCCATCGGTTACGCGCCAGTTCAATCGAAGTTTTCGCCGACCGGAGTCTTCCAGGAACCCTGCCTCCTGGACTTCAACGGCACTCTCGCCTCCCTCGACGGCAACCTGGGCCGCAACGCCGGCGTCACGCCTTGGACCGTCTTCAACGACCTGCGAGTTTCGAAGCGCATCTACTTCGGCGAGCGCTTCAATATGGACCTGATCGCGGACATGTTCAATATCGCCAACGTCTACAACGTGGCCGCCGTCAGCCCGCTGTATACCAACGCCGGCCAAGCCACCGCTGCCTACGATCCGCGCCAGTTCCAGTTCGCGCTGAAACTGAACTGGTAAAATCAGAATTCGAGCGCTGGGGTCAAAGGGGGCTTTCGGTTGGTAGGAAATTGGATGGTGCGCCTGCCAGGCAATTGGATGGTGCGCCTGCCCGAAAATTGGATAGTGCGCAGGATTTTGGGTGGCGCAGCGCTTCAGCGCTGCGATAACGGCAAGATTTCGAGCGCGGCTTTAGCCGCTGAGATCAGTTGTTCTGTTGGAGCATCGCGCTTTCTCCGCCACCCAATGGCACAGCTCGCTCTGATCCTGCTGGCAATGCTGTTATCCACCACCGCGCTCGCCGACACCGCCGCCGAAATCTACAAGAAAAAATGTGCCGCCTGTCACGGCCTGTCCGGAGCGGGCGACACTATGATTGGCAAAAATCAGAAGATCCGCTCGCTTCGATCTTCCGAAGTGCAAAAACTATCAGACGACCAACTCTTCAATAGCATAAGCAAGGGTGGCGACAAGATGCCAGCCTATGATCGCAAACTTTCCAAAGATCAGATCCGCGACCTGGTAAGGTACATTCGAGTTCTAAAATAACTGTGGAGCGGGCGCCCCCGCCCGCTGCCCTTGACTTTGCCCTTGACCCTGTTCTTGCCTTTGCCCTTAAATTGTCACCGACGCTAAGTTTCGTCCCGAGCCTGTAGCCTACTCAAAGTCAATCTTCTCAAATCCCAACCCTTGCAGCAGGCTGCTGATAGTCGAAGTGGCATTCTGCTGCGCGGTCCGGAGCACACCATCGGCCAGCGCCGCCTGTTGCAGTTGACGCTCCGCTTCTTGCCGCACTTGCGTCTCCAGATTCGGATCGGTCGGCACGAGTAATCCAGTTTGCCGCGAATAGACTCGCGTCTTCGTGCTATCCAGACGAGTGCTGAAAACTTGCGCCGCCGGGAGATGCAATCGAATCTGCTTCCCGTTCACCTTGACGTCATCCGATTTCAAATTTGCGAAATCAATTCCAGCGACAACCTCGCCGTGCACCAGCATCAGCAGCCGATCTCCAGTAAGAAAATCCGGCAAGAGGGGATTTTCCTTCGCGCCAGTTACTAACTTATCCATCGTATAAATTACGGTCTCGAGACGCTGCAGCCGCTGAATACGATCGACCACGGTGGGCTGACTTACGTCGATGGTAAGAGTGCGTCCAGTAACCGCCGAGAAAAAGTGACTTAAAGCCGCGCGTCCGGAGGTGCGGGACAGCAGCATCCACCCGATTAAAACGATGGCCAGTGCCCCGATCACCAGCCCAAAGAAAATCGCAATGACAACCTTAGAGAAGCGGACAACACTTGCGCCCGCGCCGCCGGCTGCAGCGTGTCCGCGTGCGCTTTCCGTCGACGGAAGGCCCGAGTCAGGATCAGGAGGCATGGGTAAAGGTTAACATCCAGCTAAGGTCCTGAAGATGCACCGAAGTTATCGGTACTAGCAGTGCGCGCCCTAACCCTTTTTTATTACGGGCACTTGGTACCTTCGTAATCCTCCCCTCGCGAATTCGCTAGGGTAGAGGATGGACCCCGCAAATACTTCTAGGATGAGAAAATTTTCCATTTTCGCCACGCTGCTGTTCTGCGCCTTGGCCGCGAACTCGCATGCGCAAAATACCGTTGTCTGGAGTGCTGCCGACAGCGAGACGATCCCTTTGGCGCCCGCCAGTTTCCACGCCGGCCGCGTCTACCATCCCGCTGTCGGAGGCGGCGGCATGCACGTGCAGATCGACTCCCGATACCCGGTCACCGTGGCCATGGCTTGGGCCGACGAATGGAACGCCGCCATGCAGCATCCCGGAGCCCCTGCGAATTTCAATTTCCTCTGCGTGCAGGAGCATGTCACCAGCGCGATTTACGAGTGTCATCTTCCCTCCGATCGCCCCATGATCATCACCTTCCGCGATGAGCGCAGGCCCGAGAGGCCCGCCATCACCACGATTGGCGCCATCCTCGGCCCCGGAGCGCGGCAATTCATCTCCCCCAATGATCTCCACATCCAGTACTACAATTGCATTCAGCCTGAGTTCCACTGGCGGCGCATCCTCAACGAAAAGTATCAGATCACGCCGGTACCCAAGGTCTACAGCCTGATGACTCCAGACCACGACGGCCAGGAACTCAGCGTGAAGATCAAGTCGCCCGTCCCTCTGACGGTCGCTCTGCTGCCATCGCATCTTGCCGACCAGGTCTACGACAAGAGCGTGACCCTCACCGACGCACTCGACAAAACCGGCTGCAAGGAACGCGGCGTCCAGTCGATGAGCTTCAACTGCACTTTTAACGTCGCCAATGGCACGCAAACGCTGCTGATCCTCCCCGACATCGATTTTTCCGGCCACAAGAAAGCTAATGTCGAGGCCAACACGGTAAAGTGTGTCGAGCATTGTGAGCTATTGAGCCCTCCCACGAATCCGTAGAGTGGGGAAATGAGTGCAAAAGGAAAAGGCCACTCTTCCTCTTGCTCTTGCGCGTCACTCAGGAACTCCGGCTGACAGGGAAAGCCCTCCGGCAACTCCGCCGGATCCGGGAATCGTCTGGGCGGCATAAGATTCTACAGACTGGTGCGAAGGCCGAATGGGTAGTTGCACCACGCAGGTACCCCCCACCCCCCTCCCCTACCCCGGTATATTAGAATCAATGACTTATGCATTGGCCGGTCGCCAAAGTCCTGAGCGTAAAGACTTTATAGTCAAAGTCCTGACAAATAAGGAGTTAAGTTGTCAAAGAGCGCTGAAAATAGTTTTGGGGCAGCTTCGAGAGGCGTCCGTAGTTGGCGGACGTCCCTCAAAACTGCCCCAATCAGAAGTCTATTTTCCTGCGTGGCGATAGTTAAGTCAACGGATTTCGCGTGATGAGAAGTGGCGCAATCCGATTTGGATTCGGCTAGAACGGGACCAGTGGCTTGTCTGGACCTTCGATTTCCTCTTTGGTCTCGAGGAATTCTTCACTCCAAGGTTTGCCTGCGCACTCCGGGCACTCGTCAATCGTGCTCCCAACAGCGAAGCAGTGATAGCAGGTCCCTTGGGAGCTGGTGCCAGGGAACCTCTTGCATCTCTTGCAGGCCTTGAAGAACTCGCGTTCGAGCGCTCGGTGCTCGTCCCACAGTTCGTGTTCACAGACGATGCACATGCTCTCCTCCTGACTACCCAGTTCTTGCCTCTTGGGGCAGTTCTGGGCCGTGTGGTTCATACCCGCTAGTTGAAAACGACCGTATTATGTCCGCGCTCTCCGACGATCATAGCGACCTGTGGACCCTCGTGCAGTGAGCTGGAACACAGTTCGATGGTGATGAAAGGGGGAATAGAGTTCCGTTGATTCAAAAAGGGAGTGTCCGCTCCACATAAACACTAGCTTCCAGCGGAAAAGGCCACGCTCATTTCTGAACGTGGCCTTTATTAATGCCGGCAACTACCTACTCTCCCACACACTTTCGCGTGCAGTACCATCGGCCCAGCGGGGCTTAACTTCCGTGTTCGGGATGGGAACGGGTGGAACCCCCGCGGTAAAATCACCGACAAGTCGAGGCGATTAGCAGGCGTGAATGAGCCGCCGTAAGGCGGCGATTGGGAGCCTGCTGCCGAGATCCTGAGCGCCTTTCAGCGAAGGATCTCTACGCCATCTCGATGTCGCTTTCGCGACGAACTTTCAACTTTCAAAGAGCGCAAGGGACAAACCCTCACAGCTGAATAGATTGGGTGAGACGGGGCAAGCCCCGTCTCGTCTTATTGATTACAAGGACGTTTTCGTCGGCGCGCAGTCATCAGTAATGATCGTTTCTCAGTCATCCAGGTTCTGACGACTTACTAACAACATTGCTGGTTCCAGTTCAGGTTCTAACTGAGAACTGGCAACTGAGAACTGACAACTGCTTTTCTGCACCGAGTAAATTTTATGGTCAAGCCGAACGGGCGATTAGTACAGGTAAGCTACACGCGTTACCGCGCTTCAACATCCTGCC
>Ga0182024_10012407_pt1 | contig 16860 bp, 17 predicted proteins | sample P32metaG_FD_120480 | JGI IMG/M metagenome (GOLD analysis project Ga0182024, IMG submission 120480) | Permafrost microbial communities from Stordalen Mire, Sweden - P3-2 metaG (Illumina Assembly) | ecosystem: Environmental > Terrestrial > Soil > Wetlands > Permafrost | place: Sweden: Stordalen...
CGTCTACTCGAGATCGACGGGCCTGCTGGTGCCGGCGGACCCTGATATGGAGTCGCAGGTGCGGCTGCTGGCGGAGCAGCAAATTACGCAGGCGGCGCTGGACGACGGCATCCTGAAGTTGGCACAACAAAACGCTCGCGCCAGCATGACCACTTTGCTGTATGGGCTGGGGTTTCGCCAGGTCGACGTGCAATAGCCTGGAATACGGCGTCCTGCGGTGGCCGGCAAAGCTGGAACCGGGCCCCTTCGCGCGCCTCGGCTCCGCACCCTACAATGAGAACGGAACTCCAAATCCACGAGGGGAATTATGCCGCTTTCAGGAGAAGCCATCCGGCTGATGAATTACATTGACGACGTTGCTGTAACCCTGCGCCGGATACTGGCCGCCGCGCCCACGCTGTCCGCCGAGGAGCGGGCGAAAGTGTCTGAGCATCTGCTGCGCGCGCGACCCAGTGCCGAAGAGGTGGCCACGGCCCTGGGCGTCAAGTAAGCCCCGGGGTCCGTTCTCACTCTTGTGACAACTGTCGCTATCATCGGAGCCGGGCCGCTGGGGCGCTGGCTGGCGCTGGGCGCGGCGCGCGCCGGCTTTCGCGTGCTGCTTGAGGACGTGATGCCCGCGAATCTCCATCACGCGCGAGAGGCGATCCGGTCTGAGTTGAACGCGCAGGCGCTGCCCGCCGTGGCCTTCGTCTCGAGTATTGAAGACGCGGTGCGCGAAGCGGACCTGTCCATCGATTGCGTGCCCGACGAGCTGGAATCGAAGCTGGAAATTCTTTGGCTGCTGGACCGGATGGCGCCGCCGCGCACGGTGATTGCTACGCCGACTACGAACCTGTCGATTGCGGATCTCGCGAGTTGCACCAACCGGCCGGAGAAATGCATCGCCATTGCTGTTGCGCCCACGGATCTGACGGCAGGCGCGGGACCCGGCATCACGCTGCGCGCTGCGCCGGCGACGAGCGAGGAAACTGTGGCTCTGGTGTGCGATTTCTGGGAGAAGCTTGGGTTCAGGCCGGTGGTGGAGCGGAGCGCGGGGCTCTAGCCCAGCAGCTTCGTAATAATCCTCAAACAAGCGCGGGCGTGGACGCCCGCACTACAGCCGGTCTGGAGACCGGCGCTACAAAGCCTGGAGACCCGCGCTACTCAGGCCCGGAGGCCGGCGGTACGATCCCGTAGTTACATCCGGCAGATCAGGAGTTCGCGCTGGTAGATCATCTCCGGCGGCAGGTGGTCGTGCAGGTCGATGAACAGTTCCTCGTGGCCGAGGATCTCCTTGCGCCAGGCGACGATGTTCACCTCCTGCATCTTGTCGAACTGCTCGCGCGGGAAGTCGAGGCCGGCCCATTCCATGTCTTCGTAGTAAGGGGTCCAGCCGATGGGCGTCTCGCGCCCCTGGGCGCGGCCGTGCACGCGGTCCACAATCCACTTGAGCACGCGCATGTTTTCGCTGAAGCCCGGCCAGAGGAACTTGCCGTCGTCGTCCTTGCGGAACCAATTGACGTGGAAGATGCGCGGCGTCGAGCTGAGGGCGCGCTGCATCTTGAGCCAGTGGCGGAAGTAGTCGCCCATGTGATAGCCGCAAAAGGGCAGCATGGCCATGGGATCGCGGCGCACCAGTCCCACAGCGCCGGCGGCGGCGGCCGTGGTCTCAGAGCCCATGGTGGCGCCCACGTAAACGCCGCCGCTCCAGTTAAAGGCCTGGAAGATAAGCGGCATCGTTGTGGAGCGCCGTCCGCCGAATATGAATGCGCCGATGGGCACGCCTTCGGGATTCTCCCACTCCGGATCGATCGATGGACATTGCGCGGCCGGCGCGGTAAATCTCCCATTCGGATGCGCGGCCTTGGTCCCCGTCTGTTGGGCGATTTCGGGAGTCCAGCGCTCGCCGCGCCAGTCTTCAATCGAAAGACCGTCACCCGCCGGAGGCTCGGCGGTCATGCCCTCCCACCACACACCTTCAGGGACGCCGTCGCGCAGCGTGAGCGCCACATTCGTAAAAATCGAGTTGCGGCTCAACGTGGCCATGGCGTTGGGGTTGGTCTTGTCGCTGGTGCCCGGCGCCACGCCGAAAAATCCCGCCTCGGGATTGATGGCGCGCAACTGGCCGGTGGCATCCGGCTTGATCCAGGCAATGTCGTCGCCTACCGTCGTCACCTTCCAGCCCTTGAAGGCCGGAGGGGGAACCAGCATGGCAAAATTGGTTTTGCCGCACGCCGAAGGAAACGCTGCTGCCACGTAGGTCTTCTCACCCTGCGGCGACTCCACGCCGAGAATCAGCATGTGCTCGGCCATCCAGCCTTCGTCGCGCGCAATGTTGGACGCGATGCGCAGTGAGAAGCACTTCTTGCCCAAGAGAGCATTGCCGCCGTAGCCCGAGCCGTAGCTCCATATCTCGCGCGTCTCAGGGAAATGCGCGATGTACCTGGTGCCGTTGCAAGGCCAGGGCACGTCCTGCTGCCCTTGCGCGAGCGGCATGCCCACCGAATGCATGCAGGGCACCACGCGCTTTTCGTCTTTGTCGATTTCGGCCAGCACCGGCAGGCCAATGCGCGTCATGATGCGCATGTTGACGACTACGTACGGCGAATCGGTAAGCTGAACGCCGATGCGCGACATGGGCGAACCCACCGGCCCCATGCTGAAGGCCAGCACGTACATGGTGCGGCCACGCATCGCGCCGTTGAACAGCTGCTTGAGTGTGCGTCGCATCTCATACGGGTTGACCCAGTTGTTGGTGGGCCCCGCATTATCTTTGGAAAGCGAGCAGATGAAGGTACGGTCTTCGACGCGCGCCACATCGCGCGGATCGGAGCGGGCATAGAAGCATCCCGGCCACTTCTCCTGGTTGAGCCGGATGAATGTGCCCGACGCCACCATTTCGTCGCAGAGCCAGTCGTATTCCTGCCGGCTGCCGTCGACCCAGTGGATCGCGGCCGGCTGCGTAAGGTCGGCCATCTTCTCCACCCAGCGGATCAGATGCTTGTTGGTCGTCAGTGGCTTCGCAATGCTGGTTCTTCCCTGCTTCATAGTGGTTCCTCTTCCTCAGAAGATAGGGGCCTGGCGGCAACGTCTATCGACTAAGGATACACATTCGGCTTCGGCGTGGCCGTCCTTCTTTAAAACCGGACAGGTCCGCAGCAACCAGGTTTTGGCTGGGCTTTTGACTTATTTATATGGGATTGCGCAGCGGGGCGGCAAGACGGCGAACTGCAGCGGGCCGGGCGGGGGCGCGATTTTCGGCGGGCGGCGCATTCGGCCCTGAGAGTGTGGAAGGGAGTAGCGCCGATTGCATCAATGGCCCGGGGTTGCGGGGGGCTTGGGGTTGCGAGGAAACTTCTCTCAGGGGTTAAAACCCTTCTCTTCCGGCCTTCTTCGGCACGAGTAAACTCGTGCCCTGATACAAGGCCGGATCGAAAATCCACTTGACCAATCGCAATGGAGCAAGAATTCGAGATCGGACCCGCGGGAAACTGCGCGGGGATCAGCTCTCCGCGCCGGCACCTGCCAAAGCACGGAAGGACCGAGGGAGATCTGTGCGATTGAACTCCACTCCGTCCGCAACCAGTTTCTTCGCCGTTTCCGCAAGAGATGCCCGTTTTGCGAGCAATTTGTTCTCGGCGCCCTCGCGATCGGCTGTGGACTCGAACTGGGCAAACTTCTCCAGATAGGCAAGCTTACGATCGTAGAGATCTATTTCCTGATGGAGGGATTTGAGGAAGTATTTGTCGTGCGGCACTTCCTTCTTCTGCGGTACTTCCTTTTTCATGTGGAACTCCTCGGGTAAAAAATGAAAAGTTGCAAGTTCGAGCGTAAGAACGGGAGGAAGGGGGAGTCCCGCCCGGTACCGCTGGCCTGTGACGACTTCATAAGCGAACCCGAACCAGCGCGTGCCGCCCTAGAAGAATCCGAAAGCCGACCCATCCCCAAAATCAATATCCCGGAAATCGGGGGAGGGCCTTATCTATGCGGCTCGAAAAACGGCCGCTCGAAAAACGATGGACTAGCGGCCTCTGCCATAGCCGCCGCCGCCACCGCCGCTACTGCGCCGGTTGCCGCCGCCGCCGCCACCGCTGGTCTTGCGCGCCTGAAAGCAGTTCTGGCAATACACGGGACGGTCTCCGCGGGGCTCGAACGGAACCGTGGTCTGCTGTCCGCATCCGGCGCAGATCACGCTTGTCCCCTGCGATGTACCGCGACTGTACCCGCCGCCGCCGCCGCCACCGCCGCCTTGTTCGTTCTTCTTGGCCTGGCGGCACGGTTTGCAGCGCTTCGGCGATGAATAACCACGTTCGCGGAAAAACTCCTGATCCTCAGCGGTAAACGTGAAGGCCTGCCCGCAATCGCTGCACATGAGTTGCTGATCTTCTGCCATATATCCCTTTCGTCCATGAATCAGGTGTGTAGTGCGTTCGAAAAACCGCCGAACTTTGCTGCTTTGCCTCGGCCGCTCGCCTTCGCGGTCGACTCATCCGCAGCAAAGTCCGTTGAATTCATTGACCGGTTTCATGCGGTTGCAATGGCAAATGAATTCCGCCTTGGTTGCCAGACAGGGATCGACTCTCTTTGCGTAGAATGCAAGGCGTGCAGAGATTTTCCGTGTCATTCGAGTTGTCCGGGGGCCCTCAGCACGCAGGGAGCAGCAAAAGCGCTGCCGTCGAGCGTTGGAATCCTCAAGTAAACCAGCGGGAACCGGGAAGATATCGAAGGCGCCCTCTACCCGGCGAAGCATTCGACTAGACAGCCCGGACGTTCTCGGCCTGCAAGCCTTTCGGCCCTTTTACGACGTCGAATTCGACCGCCTGGCCTTCCTTAAGTGAACGAAATCCCTCACTCTTGATGGCAGAATGATGCACGAACACGTCTTCGCCGTCAGCACGGCTAAGGAAGCCGAATCCCTTCGCATCGTTAAACCATTTTACTGTTCCCTGTTCCATGACTATTCCTTTGTTGCGTGATGTATCGCTGAACTCAAGTGGAATTGTTTGCGAGTTAAGCGGGAGCAGAACAGGCAAGAACACCAAGTCGGATTCGACGACCAGCTACCAGTATAGCACTTTCGGGGGGTAAAACCCTGCCATTGGAGAATTTGAATCCAAAGGGGTTGTACGCCGATTCACAGGAGTTGCGGGTATTGGCGCGGTAATTAGGAAAAGGGCCCAAACAAGCGTATGCTCACACTAAAGGGTACTTGCAACAACTTGTCTCTCCAGCCTCCTCATCCTTGTGTCTCCGGCGTGGCACTCGAACAGCACCAGGCCCGGTTCTATGGACCACACCAAGACGAGCCCGGCTCTCAAGCAAACGTACAACTACCGAGAATTGGGGCACACATGCGATCAAAACTGGTGTATTCGGCTGGGCTCAAAATACAAAACCGCTTTTTGTTATCCGCCACAGTAATGCGCGCGGTGCGCAAGCTGCACGTCAGCTCCTGCAGGACCGAAGACACGCTCAATCGCGTGTTTGCCGATGTGGCTGAAGGCCGCTATATCGACATGAAGTTACCGGAGATCGCGCCTCCTCCTGCCATCGATGCGCTGCTGGTGGTTGCTCCGCTGGTCTGATCGGGGCTGGTTTGATCGGGCTGGTTAATCCGCACTAATTCCGCTTCCCGTCTGTAACCACTTCTGCACCGGCACTCTCGTGACCGGTGCAAGTGTGCGTCTGCGTGCGTTGCCGGTCGAGGGTGGCTTCTTCTTAGCGATGGGGTCGAGAGAACTGCGGCGCGGTTCTCGCCTGGCGGGCGAGGCCCGGTGTAAACTACCGGCCTACACAGGCTGGGGAAAAAGTCCGAACGAACAGCGAATTCTGCGAAGGGTGGATGGGCAGGGGCTGAAGCCCGACTCATTTCGCTGTCGTTATCGGCCGGGCTAAAGCCGTGCCCTTGTTAACAAGCCCCTTGGATTGAGTTTTCCGCGACCTGTATAGATCAACTTTCGAGCCAGTCGACGGCGGGGGGGGAGACTTGCATGAGGGTTTGTGTGCCGCGAAAATTGTGGACCGCTTTGCTGATCAGTGCTTCTGGCGTCTTCCTGTTGTCGGCGACATATATGACGCCGGCGCAGACATCGACTTCGGCGCCAGCGCCCATGCCCATGCCCATGCCCATGCCCGCGCAGAGCGCGACGAATGCGGCGGCCGGTTCCGCCGGCGGCGCACACGGCGAGTGGACCTGGATGGGCGGCGCAAATGTCGGGGTGCAACCACCGGTTTATGGGACCGTGGGAGTGGCGGCTCCGGGAAATGGTCCTGGCTCTCGCGTGGATTCTGCAAGCGCGAGCGACGCGGCGGGGAATTTCTGGCTGTTCGGCGGCGAGGGAACTGACTCCGCGGGCAACTCCGGCATGTTCAATGAATTGTGGAAATATAGCGCGGGCCAATGGACGTGGGTGAGCGGGTCGAATGTGGGCGGACAGCCGGGGACGTACGGAACCGAGGGCGTCGCAGCGCCGGGCAACATTCCGGGCGCGCACGATGCCGCGGCTACCTGGTTCGACAAGGATGGAAATTTCTGGTTGTTCGGCGGAATTGGAATGGATCGGACGGGAGCGAACAATTATCTGAACGATTTGTGGAAGTTCAGCGGCGGGCAGTGGACGTGGATGGGCGAATCGGATGTGAACTGGGATGGATTGGAGGGCGGGAAGTACGGCGCTAAAGGCGTCGCCGCCGCGAAAAACGCTCCGGGGGCGCGAGCGTATAGCGTGGGCTGGACGGATGCCGCCGGAAATTTTTGGCTGTTTGGAGGATGGGGTTACGACGCGAAGGGTGCGCAAGGCTCGCTGAGCGATTTGTGGAAGTTCAGTGCCGGCAAATGGATGTGGATGAGCGGATCGGATCTGATCGGTCAGGCCGGGACGTACGGGATTGAAGGCAAGGCAGCGGCGGCCAATGCGCCGCCGCCGCGCAGGGACGCAATGGGCTGGACGGACGCGGCGGGGACGCTCTGGATGTTCGGAGGTGATTCACCGGAGTTCGGAGTCTTTGACGACATGTGGAAGTACCGCGCGGGCCAATGGACGTGGGTGAGCGGATCGAAGAAGGCCTCGCAGGGGGAGTGTACGGGACGCGGGGGATTGCCGCCGCGGGAAATCTTCCGGGCTCTCGAAACGATGCTGCTGCCTGGACCGACAAGGCGGGGAATTTTTGGGTGTTCGGCGGGTTAGGTTACGACGCGGCGGGGGCGTACGGATTTCTGAACGATTTGTGGAAGTATAGCGGTGGCCTGTGGACGTGGGAGGGCGGCTCCGACACGATGCTGAAGCAATCGCTGGGGCCGAAAATGTCGACCTTGAAGGGCGTCTATGGCACCGAGGGCACGCCTGCGGCCAGCAATATGCCGGGAATGCGATGGACTACCAGCGAATGGACCGACGCGAATGGAAATTTCTGGCTGTTTGGCGGCAGCGGCGTGGATTCGACGGGGCGACAGACGTATCTTAACGATCTTTGGATGTACGAGCCTTAGCTGGAGTGCTCGCGTTCGAAGCCGCTCAATAACCGGCAATCTCGAGACCGGTACAGGTGTGCAGCTGCTGGTCGCCGTAGACGAACCGGACCTTCCCGGCAGCCGCCATACAAGCTATACTCAAAACCGACGAAAACGTCGGAATGGAGGGGCGCTATCCATGCACCGATTCGTGCTTTTCGCTCTCCTTTTGTTTCCGAGCACCTCGGTCCTTTGCCAATCGACTGCGACTCCGCCTGGAAACTCACAAGCTCCCGGTAAGCCATCGGCGGTTCAGTGGCCGCTCGATTTCAGCAGTAGTCAACCGGGTCAGACTGCGGCGAGACCCGCGTTCAAGGGTTTCGATTGCCATGGGCCGCACACGACCCCGAATCAGGCGAATGCGCCGATTGATTTGGACCATCTCTTCAACGCGCCCTGTGCGCAGGTCGAACCCTTGGCACGTGTCGAGCTTTTTGCGCGCAATGAGAATTCATTTTCACGGTCTCCGTTCGTTGTCTGGCCACATCTGAAAGGCGAGCCAATTCCAACGCAATGGCCAAGCGTGAAGACCGAACAGATTCCGACCGAGTGGCCGAATCTAAAACTGCAGCCAATCAACGGAAGATCTCCGGGCCTGGTTCCCGCTCACGGCAGCCAAAAATAATGGCGCCGCATATCGTCGAACGTCATGGAAGCGGGAGCTGATCCGGTCGTCGCCTAACCGTCACTTATCAAGCGATGCTTTCCGGCTCGACGGTGACTCGCCCAGGCTGCGGAAATTCAAACGCCTGGCATGCAATCGTTTCGGGTCGCTGCCAGGCGTTTTACGTGAATCTGTGGTTATGCCGCGACCTCGCGTACTGCGCCTGAATTCACGTTCCGCACACGGTAGTGCGTCATCTGAATTGAAAGCGCACGTTCGATTTTGCGCAGATCGTTGCGCTCGGCCGGTCCGGCAAAGGTGGATGCGACCCCCCGGGCCGAAGCGCGGCCTGTGCGGCCCACGCGATGCACAAAATCTTCCGCGACTTTGGGCAAATCGAAGTTGACCACGTGCGCGACGTTGGCTACGTCGATGCCGCGGGCAGCCACGTCGGTGGCTACAAGTACACGGTGATGGCCCTCAGAGAAGTTGCGCAAAGCCGAGTTGCGTTGCGATTGCGAACGGTCGCCGTGAATCTGGATGGCAGCATGGCCGGAGCGAATTAACCGCCGCGCTACCCGGTCGGCGCCGTGCTTGGTGCGCACGAAGACCAGAAAGCTGCCCTTTTCGGCATTCAGCAAATGCTCGAGAAGTTCCTGCTTCTTGTCATGATCCACACTGAAGGCCCGCAGTTCGACGTTCTCGGCCGGCTTCATGGTCGAGCCGATCTCGACGCGAACCGGATTCTTGAGATAGTCGCGCGACACTTCCTTGACCGTGCCTTCCAGAGTGGCCGAGTAGCACAGGGTCTGGCGCTCCCTGGGGATCGTGGACGCAATGCGGCGAATGGCCGGTTCAAAGCCCATATCGAGCATGCGATCCACTTCGTCGAGCACCAGGATCTTGACGCCCGCGAGCCGGATCAGCTTGCGCTTGAGAAAATCTTCGAGCCGCCCTGGAGTGGCCACGATTAACCGCGCGCCGCGGCGGATCGTCTGCAGTTGATCCTGTTCCGACATTCCGCCCACCACCAGCGCAACGGTTTGCGCCTGGCTGGTACGGATGGCCCGGAAGGATTTCTCGATCTGCATGGCGAGTTCGCGTGTGGGCAGGACAACAAGGGCGTGCGCATCGCGGCCCCCTGTCTTCTCCGAATCGGTCTTTTGCAGCATTTCCAGGATGGGAATGAGAAAGCTGAGGGTCTTGCCGGTTCCGGTTTGCGCCGTGGCCAGCACATCGCGGCCCTCGAGCGCGGGAGGAATGGCGGCAGCCTGCACCGGCGTGGGGATCTTGAATTGGTTGGCTTCGAGTCGGGCATTCAAAGCGGGGGAAAGGTTAAACTGTGAAAACTGAGTCATCAAAATAGACAATCTTCCTATTGACTCCGGGAGCCCAGGATTTCATTTGGGCCTGCAAACGGAGCCGGACACAAGAAGCGCGCAGACCCATCAAAGGGCGCGAGGCTTCTTAAGAAAATTTCGCGTAAGGAAGAACCGACAACGTCCGTTGGACTGGCGGCATGCATCGAAAAGATGCTCGCGGCCCGGAACTGACCCACGCTACACGAATCGCCAAGCGGCACGCTGCCGATCGGCACCCTTTTATTGCGCAGACCATGCGCTGTCCCGACGTTGCTGCCAACCCACTTTGCAGTGGCGAAGCCGTTCTTCACTCCTGACCCTTTGTGGGATCGAGAGTTGAGTCACCGGGAGGGAAACTCAAGGGTTACGCTGTAGGGGCTTGGGAAAATCTGTGCAAGGCAGAGTTGCCTTCAGGGGCAAAGCGCCGCTCACGACCAAATCACTGAGCGCAAACCCAGTATAGCATGGATGCGGATTTCGCCGCCGAGGCCGTGCTTCCCATGAAACCTCTATATAGATAGATAGAAAGGTTTCCTGCCACTTGGTACGAGACGTGGGATTCAAGTCTTTCGATAATGCTTCCAGTCTTTTTCGAGGAGTTTTGCCATGCGCACCGCGGCGTCCTGCAGCCAACCCCGTTTTCGCATCTTAAGGTCTCTCAGGATTTTCCTGGTTTGACTCTTCGTTCCCAAATGTATGTTTGCCGCTTCAGAACCCATCGCAGTGAGAAGTGTCTCTTCATCGCTGTGCTTGGGAAGCGTTTGAATATCGATCGGATTTGAGTCGGGCGAGAGGCGGCGAATCAGCCACGGCCCATCGATCAACTGAAAAGGATCGGCCGACCTGATTGCGGAACTTATCGCTTTTTCATACCAGGACTGGCCTTGTGTGACGTCGCCATTCAACCATGAGCATGCGGAAGGAACCATCAACTTGGCTTCTCGCGCGATGCAACCGCCTTGCCACGTGGCAATCGCCACGAAGCGTTCCTGTCCCAAGCTTCCCAACCCAGCTTGCCGCCGAACAACTTTGTATTTGATCCCAGTGTCGGGAAGGGTCTTTTCAAGAGCGCGTTTCAAATCTTTGGCGAGTGGCCGACGCACCGCGGGCAGCCGGTTCAGTTTTTCCCAGAAGTTGGAAGGCGGCTTGAAGCTGTCCACCCCCAGTTTCTCCAGCTTCTGGTCTTTTTCTGCAAGGACAATGGGACATCCGCCATCGCGTAGGGAGTCTGAGTATCCATTGAGGATGGCTTTGCATCCGTCTTTAAGCTTGATTGAAAGCCCTTCAGCATCGATTACGATCTTCAGACTGGCCGCAAGGCGGACAAGGTCATTGGTGTAGGAGAGGGGGTAAGCCTCGTCAAAATCGTCCACGCCCCAGCAAAGCCGGCCCTCCGCGTCGCGCCAGGTCCCGAAACTGTTTACATGTAGATCGCCGACTGCGAGAACCTTCGGAGCAGCGCAAAGATCGGCGCACACAGAGGGCCATATTTGAGCCCACCTGTAGAACGTTCCCCTTAGAAACCCGAACGGGTTCTCCTTCATCTGCTGGTGCTTCGATCGCAGATCGGACTCGATGACGGTCGTGCAACCCCGCATCCACGCCTCGTAGCCAGAGGTAACGCCTTCGATTTTCATTCCTCTGCCTTGTAACAAGGAGTCTTCACCTGCCGAACGTACCTTACGCGGTTTGATCTTCATTGAGTGCCTTGCTTCCAGAGGATACAGCGGTCGATCGTTCTGAAGAGATGCGAACAGCGCTTCATAAGTTGTTTAACTCGATGGCCTCGTCCCTTATCGATCGCAACGTCAATGTCAAAGGCTGGTGCGAAACCGAAATCGAGGCCCGCCGTGCACGACGAATCTGTGCGGGCCGACCTTGATGCAGAAATCAAAGAGAAGGGAAGAAATTAGATCTTCTCGGGTCGAGGCAACTGCTGGCACGAATGCCGCCTCAATAATTTAGGCACAGGATGGATGCAATGCGATTCTCCTGCTGCACGTTCACCGTGAACACAGGAGCGTTAGACGTGAATACCGACCCGAATTCGATATCGCGGCGTGACCTGGTGACCCGGCTGGGAACCGGCGTAGCCGGGCTAAGTTGATCCTGAGTTTTTTCACGGTCGGCATCGGACGCGACAAGCTTCCTTTCAGCGCGCAACCGCATCGAATCTTTGCGTCGACATTTGGCGCCAAGCCATGCAAGCCATGATAGTTCCCATAGTTCCAGAGGAAGATTGGTTGCGGATCCTTCGCCCCTGTCCCGCGTGGGAGGCGTCGCGCTCATCCATCCTGGTTATAGCCCCGCATCCGGACGACGAGACACTGGCGACAGGCGGCATGATCTCCGCGATGCGATCGGATGGACAGGATGTGGTGGTCGCGGCCGTCACGGATGGCGAGAATGCGTATAAGGATGCTGGATCTCTTGGAGAGGTGCGGGCGGTGGAGCAGCGCAATGCTCTCGAAGTACTTGGCGTCTCACCGGCCCAAACCATCCGTCTTAAACTTCCAGACAGCGATGTGGCCACGCATGAACAGGCCCTGGTTGCCAGCCTTTTATCCTTCGCAACTTCGCGCACTCATATGATCGCGCCGTGGCCGGCGGACTTTCATCCCGACCATGAGGCTTGCGGGCGCGCGGCGCAGACCGTGGCTCGGCAAACCGGGGCGAGGCTCTCGTTTTACTTTTTTTGGACATGGCACCGAGGAACCATCGATGTGCTTAAAGGCGAGAATTTGCGCAAGTTTCCACTGAGTGCTGCTGCGATACGCGCCAAAGCTGAGGCCCTCCACTGCCACGCTTCGCAATTGCACCGTGACGCCGGCGAGCCGATCTTACCCGAGAGATTACTTGCGCCCGCCAGGAGACCCTTTGAGGTGTACCTGGACGCGTGACAACTGCCGCCACAAGCGAAGCATTCTTCGAACGCAAGTATCGCGCCGATGCGGACCCGTGGAATTTCGCCACAAGCCCCTATGAACAGCAGCGCTACGAGATCATCCTGCGCGCGATCGACCATCGGCGCTATCACCGGGCACTGGAACCCGGGTGCTCGGTGGGAGTTCTCACGTGCGGACTTGCATCCATCTGCGACGCGGTGGAGGCGTTCGACATTGCGCCGTCAGCGGTTGCCGCGGCTCGCGAGCGATGCACAGGAATGAACAATGTACATCTCAGCTGTAAACCGCTCTCTGAGGATCGAAGCGCCGGACCATTCGATCTCATTGTCCTGAGCGAAATCGGCTACTACTTCGAAGTCGTGGAGCTTCGCAGAATCGCAATCAGTCTTATGGCGCGCCTGCTCGAGGGCGGCGTGATCATCGCGGCGCACTGGCTCGGCACATCCAGCGACCACTTCCTAGCGGGCGACGCTGTCCACGACGTGTTGCGTTCAGCCTTCGAACAAGAAGACCTTGTGTTGGAGCTTGCCGACAGCTATCCGGGATTCCGGATGGATCGCTGGACAAAAGTTCGGCGGCCGGGCCATCAGCCGGCGAAGGGCCAGCAGGTGAAAGCATGAGCGCCTTATGGCATATGTGTGTGCTGATACCCGCGCGCAACGAAGAGGAATTGCTGCCGCAATGTCTTAGATCGGTACTTGAAGCCCGCAAGCAACTTTCATCGACGACGAGCTGCGATATAGTTGTCGCAGTTGACCGTTCGACTGACAAGACATTCGACATTGCAAGCAATATGCTTGAGGGCAAAGGGGCCGTTGTTTCACTCGATGCCGGCATGGTCGGTGAAGCGCGCACCCTGGCTGCGGAAGTCGCCCTGCGAAGGTATCATGGCCCGCTCAATCGGTGCTGGCTGGCGAATACAGATGCAGATTGCTGCGTGCCGAAGTCCTGGCTTAGCGATCACCTGATGTTGTGCGGCCTGGGCGCCGAAGCAGTTGCGGGAACTATCGATGTCGTCGATTTCAGCGAGCATCTTCCTGGCGTAGATTTGCGTTTTCGCTCCAGTTATCACGTTGCTCCCGACGGCACTCATTCCCACGTGCATGGCGCCAACTTCGGTGTCAGGGCTGACGCATATGTGCGAGCCGGCGGATGGGGCAGCCTTTGCACCGCCGAGGATCACGACTTGTGGAATCGCCTTGCGGATCACGGAACAAAGCGCGTGTCCGTCGATCGAGTGAAAGTATTGACCAGCGGCCGGCGGATTGGTCGAGCGCCCCGGGGATTCGCTGCCACTCTTGCGGCCCACAATGAGTTTGTCTATGAACCGTGAAGCACTGCTCGAAAGAATGCGCTCGTTGTTAGCTGAGCCGGTTCCCCTGCCTGGGTGCGGAGACACTCCCCGTCGTCACGAAATGCTGATGAGCATAGGCCGTGAGGACCTTTCCCTCGCGCGTCTCGCTGAAGCACATTTCGATGCCGTCGCCATTCTTGCCGAAGCTGGCCGGCAGCCGCATCCGGGCGCGATCTATGCGGTGTGGGCCTCTGAGATCCCCGGCCACTCCATGACGCTTGAACGCAAAAGCAACATGATTCTGGTTCGCGGCGAGAAAATGTTCTGCAGCGGAGCGGGCCTGGTCGACCGCGCGCTGGTCACCGTGCCACTACCGGATCATCGCCTGGTTGATCTGGACCTGGGAAACGCCGAGTCGACAATTGGCTTTGACTTTTCCGCCTGGAAGACATCCGCCTTCTCGGAAGTTCGAACCTCCAAAATGTTCGTCGATGGTGCGGTGTGCTCAGCCAGCGATATCGTGGGCGAGCCTCGCTGGTACCTGGAAAGGCCTGGCTTTTGGCATGGCGCCTGCGGGCCGGCCGCATGCTGGGCTGGCGGAGCCGAGGGGATTGTCGACTATGCAATGCAGCAAAGACGCACCGATCCACACACGCTGGCTCATCTGGGAGCGATGCACGCATCGGTGTGGGCGATGAAGTCTGTGCTTGCTACTGCAGCGCGTGAGATTGACGACGACCCCTTGGATGTTTCACGAGCGCGTGTTCGAGCAAGAACTGTTCGCCACCTCGTTGAGGTGATGAGCACCGACATCCTGCGCCGTTTGGCGCGCGCTTACGGACCTCATCCCATCGCGATGGATGAGAGTATCTCCAGGCGGTATCAGGAACTTGATCTTTATCTCCGCCAGTTTCACGCAGAGCGCGACCTCGAAGCCCTGGGTCGAGACTTGAATGGCGCGCGCGCGGCGGATTCGAAGTCGCAATAGCAAGTGCGAATCACACTCACAGGGAACTGTTGACGGGTTCGGATGCAGGTTTATGGAGGGACGAATGCCTCAAATGAAAGTATTGGATAACCACGAACTGCCCCTTGGTTCGAAGCGAGTCGTGAAGGTGGGCGAAACAGAAGTTCTCCTGATTCATTGTGCTCGATGCCTCAGGCGGAGCGTCCCATTCAGCCAGAGCGGAAGAGGAAATCATGATGGGCGCGGCCACGGCGACGCCGACAGCAGAAGAAGTCTGTCGCAGGAAACTGCGACGGCCGATCGCTTTCTTAGCCGGTTTCATGTTGTTGCTTATAGCATATCGAGAACTGAAGCGGGATTCCGATTTTGCTTCCGGAACGAGCGGGCCGCGGCGAAGGAGGCGATGCGGCACAAACTGCGCACCGAGGCCGGAAAACTGCCAGCGCGCGAGACTCTTCCCGCCTAAACGCGGCACTCGACCCATGTTCCTTACCTGATTGTCGAGACCCTCGGTCTGGTACCCCACTGCCGGGGGATACTTACGGCTTTTCCGCCCACGCCTCCAGCAGATCGATGTCGTGGCCAAGGACGCCGGCCGAGCCTCTAAACCCAGCTGAGCCGCGTGGCTGATTGTCAGGCGTCCACCACTCATAAAATCCATTCACGCGCACCACGCGATCGATCATGGGACGAATCTCGCGATAGGCATCGGCGATATCGCCCTCGTCGATCAGATCCTGCACCATGCGCCCGCCGAACCAATCCCAGTCGCCGCCATTCTGGTACGTGTACGGCGCGGTCATTTGCTGGTTATGAAAGTAGCCGAGCGGGTACGCCGGATACATGGTGAGGCCGATGGTGGCCGCGTGGGCATCGCGCACATCGGCATCCATGCGCTCGAGGGCGTGCGCGGTTTCTTTACGCGTTAACAGGCCGGCCTCGATGGCCACAGCTGTTCCGCCGTGGTAGTTGATTGCGTTCTCGTCAAAATCCGCAGGAAATGGCGAGCCGGCCAGATACAAGTGCGGAAAATACTTTTGATTCTTTTTGTCCCAAAGGTATTTACGCGTGTTGCGCTTGAGTTCGTCGCGGGTTTTCATCCAGCGAGCCGCTTCGGGCGCGTCCGGCCCGAGCAGTTCGAGGTAATCATTGATCGCCAGAACCAGCATGGCGTTGTCGTAAACCGAGAGGGAGCGATGCGTGTCTCCGTTGAGCCATGAGCCAACGGGCGATTCCGGCTGCACATCGCCCCAGTCGGCGCGCGTGCCGCTCCAGACCAGGCCGTGCTGCTTGTCGAAGCGCTCGTTGAGCAGATACTGCATGGCAAAACCCAGCCGATCGCGCACGCTGCGGCCGTCAATCTGCTGGTCGAGAATGGTGCGGTCGCCGGTGACGGTGACGTATTTGCACACCGCCTGCACGAGCGACGTTTCCTGATCGACTTCGATCGTATTCTTATGCGACTGAAGGCCGGGAGCGAGTGGAGTCACGCGGTACGGCTTCTCCCTGGAGTTGGGGTTGAGCGGGAGATAGCCATCGACGATGTCGCCTTCGGGCCCCTGAAACTTGAAGAACGTGAGCAGTGCATCGCGCAAAGCGCCGCGAGGATTGGCTTCAAGGGCAACGATAATGAACGTATTCAGATCACGAATCCAGACCTGCGGGTAGTGCGTGCCGGCATTGAGCCCGCCCTTGAGTAGATCGAGCGCCATCCGATGCACCTGGCGCAGGCTCTGGTCGTCACGAATCTGTTTTGCCAGGGCCGCACCGGTGCCGCCACCGCCAGCGCTCGGCGCATGTGGCTGCAGAACGGGCGCGAAAAGGCAAACGGCGACGGCCAGCGCGGAAGGGTACAAATTTCGCATGTGCAGATCCCCCAGAAGTTCGGTTACGGTTGCAGAATACGTTCCGATCTGCAATCTCGCCTGACCACGATGGCACAGTTGTTGTCATTTGAGAAGCATCAAGAGACTCGATCATTTTTCTTAGTCAGGCTTTTGGCTCAGCTGCTCGAACCATTTCCACGAGCACTTCGCGTGCTTCTTTCGAATCCTGAACTTCTCGTAGAAAGTTGATGCGCGTCCCTTTCATGCCGTCGTTGGTCTTCAGCCGAAGGTGGAATCCAAGCCGGTCGACCGCCGTCATTGCGGCCTCAGTCGCATCGAAGCCGGCATAAACTTTAGCCAGAAGGATCATCGCGGGAACATGATCTGAGTTCATGTGTCCGAGAATCCTGGGA
>Ga0182024_10012408_pt1 | contig 16859 bp, 14 predicted proteins | sample P32metaG_FD_120480 | JGI IMG/M metagenome (GOLD analysis project Ga0182024, IMG submission 120480) | Permafrost microbial communities from Stordalen Mire, Sweden - P3-2 metaG (Illumina Assembly) | ecosystem: Environmental > Terrestrial > Soil > Wetlands > Permafrost | place: Sweden: Stordalen...
CATGCAGCCGCCGGCCGTTCAAATAGGCTCCGCCACCCTTGGCGGCCGTATAGGATTCGCCATGCACCGGATTAAACACCGTCGCGGCCACCACTTCGCCGGCCCGCTCCAAGGCCAACGACACGGCATATTCGGGGATGCGGTGAACATAATTCGTCGTTCCATCCAGCGGATCGACGATCCATCGGTAGCGAGGCTCGGAGTGGCCGGATTTCGTGGTGGGGGCCTCTTCTTCGCTAAGGAAATCGTGGTCGGGAAAGGCGCCCAGAACGATTCGGCGGACCGCTTCCTGCGACGCCACATCGGCCTCCGTAACCAGGTCGGCCGGCCCTTTTTCGCGGACGCTGAACCGCTCGACCCAGTCGAGCAGCGCGGCGCCGCCGGCCCGGGCCGCCTGTTCGCAGACTGCAAGAAAATCTGGCATTCGGCTCGCACCTCAAGGAAGTTGCATCGATTCGTGGCGCCGTTGGCGGGCAATTTGCCCGGCCGCCAAGCGACGATTATAGCCGGGAGCAAGAGCCGGGCGAGCCCAGGGCCGAACCCAGCGATCCCCAACGGCATTTTCCACCATTGGAGGGGTTCGGCAACTCCGAAATTTATTTGCCAAATTGCTGGACATCGGCGGTGAAGCTGGTATCATCAGAGTTAGCGGACAGGAAGTTGTGCCTGATCTTAGCGTGGCAAGGCGTTCTTTATTGTCGGTTTCCTCAGGCGGCATCATTCATCCCAGACGGTTTTATTGCGTTCGGCCTCTTCTCTGTTCCGGCCCCGCCGCTCCGCGAAAGTGGACGGCGGGGTTTTTTTATTCAGTCCGCCCGCAATCGCGCCCGATCATGTCAAGTGCCCGGGCTTTTTGATCCGCCGTCCGGCGTGATGTGCCCATGTCTTCCTCTCACTGGCAAATCGTCGGAAGAGTGGCAACTCTTCGAACCGAAAATCTAACGGCGACGGTTGATGCCGACGATCCTGCGGCCGGCCTGCGGATCGAAAGCTTGTGCGGCGACTTGATTGCCGGCGCCGCGCTATTCGGCGTGCAGATCGAACCGCCGGTTCGTGCAGCCGAGAAAACTTCCGCCACGATGCCGCCGGTCGATTGCTTTGCGCGCGGCAACGATTTCGTGGCGACCTACGCGGAAACCGCCGAGCGGCCGTTCCGCGCCCAGATCTATTGGCGCCTCGTCGAGAGCGAGCGATCCGGCGGCAACCATCGCGCTGAGCCAATCGGGGCATTGGAACTAATCGTTTCCGTGCAAACCAGCCGATTGGATACTGAAACATCCCTGGCCGTTTGCACGACGCTCTCTTCCGTCGAGGCGTGGCGTCTGTTGGATGCAGCGGAAGATCGACTGACGTCGGACCGCGATTTGTCGCGCGCCGCCACGGCCGACAGCGCGACGGTCGTGCCAGATTTCCAGGAGACTGATCATCCGGGCTGTTGTTTGCTTCGTCCGATCGGCAATGGCCCCAGCTACATCGAAATGGTCCATCCCGCCGATTTTCGGCAGACGACCTTCGAATGGACGACCGATTCTTCGCCGGCCGTTCGGTTGGCGCACCGCCTGTTCGCCGAGCGACTGGAAAAAGGAGTGATCTTACGCTCGCGGATTCGCGGCCTGTTCGTGCCACGCAGCCACGACACCGAACTAGCCCGCAGCGAATACCGCCGCTTCGCCGCGTCGGAACCACCTTTGACCACTTGACCCGCCAACTGCTTAAGCAGGCCCCACTTCGGAAGAAGCACCTTGACTTATTGCCCAATAAGTGCGATGCTTGGTTGAGGAGCAAGCCCTGTCATGGCCGACCATGCAACCAAGTTGGGAGCCAGCAAGACCGCCTCAACGCTGCTGGTGTTGTTCGTTCCAAGCGTGGATCGCGGTGGCAAGCCAATCGCGCAAGGGCACTGGGTCGATCAGGCCCTTGAGGTGCTAGGACAGTTGTTCGGCGGGGCGACGGCTTTCCCAAAGGGTCGCGGCGTGTGGCGCGACGATGCTCGGGGCGGCAAACTTATCTACGACAAGCCGGTCGTCATTCAGTGCTACACCAGCGAACGGCTTATTATGCGATCGACCGCACCGCTACGCGATTTTCTTGTTCGCATGGGCACGGAAACGAAGCAAGGGGCCGTCGGTCTGGTGATTGACCGCGATTATCTGGAAATAGGATTCGCGCTCGATGAGGCAGTAGAGTGACGAAGATGGCAAAGGACATTAAGAAGATTGCGAAGTCCCTCGGCGCCGAAATCGTCGACAAAGTGCCGGAAACCGGTGGCGGCGCTTTCGGGGCAGCACGGCTAGGCAATATCGTCGTCAAGTTGCAGGGGAGGTTAAGGCCAAGCCAAGGCAAACGTCCCGGTCGGCCTTCCGATCCGACCTGGATTAAATCGCCGAAAGTCCCGATGAGTCGCAAGACGGAGGCCAAACTCGCGAAGCTGGCCGAGCGCGTCAGCAAGACGGGACGTCGGGTCAGTCCGATGCAACTGGCGGCGCAATTGCTTGAGGATGCATTGGCTCGACTATAGGCGCGGCGCGGGCTGCGTTAGGTCGTCAGACTTGTGCCATGCCGCCGTCGACGAATAGTTCGATGCCGGTGATGTAGCTGCTGTCGTCCGACGCGAGAAAGACGGCCGCCTTCGCGACTTCGTCAGCCGTTCCGAATCGGCCCATCGGTACTTCGCGGATGATTGCTTGAACGACGTCCTCGGGAAGCTGTCCGCCCATCGGCGTATGGATCGGGCCGGGACTGATCACATTGACGCGGATCTTCCGGGGCTTGAGGTCGATCGTCAAGGTGCGAGCAAACGACCGCACCGCCGCCTTGGTCGCGCTATAGACGCTGGCGTTTACAAATCCTTTTGAGCCGGCGACCGAACCCGTCAAGATGATGGATCCGCCATCTTTGATCAGCGGCAGCGCCTTTTGCACCGTGAACAGCACGCCTTTGACGTTGATACTGAAAAGCCTGTCGTAGTGCTCTTCGGTGATCGATTCGATCGGCACATTTTCCAAAACGCCGGCATTCGAAAACAGAATGTCGATCTGGCCCTTCTGCTGCTTCACGGTGGCAATCAGTCGATCGAGGTCGGCGAGCTTTGACACGTCGCCTTGAATCGCGGTAACGCTGCCGCCGATTTGCTTTACCGCCGCGTCGAGCTCGCCCTGCCGGCGGCCGGTGATGAAGACATGCGCCCCTTCCGCGACGAACAGCTTGGCGGTGGCCAGACCGATGCCGCTATTGCCCCCGGTGATGACGGCGACTTTGCCGGAAAGTTTTTGCGACATGACGTGTGATCCCTTTTTTCATGATGAATGAGCAGCGATGATCGGCTAGCGATTATTGTCTTGCGGATCGACCCTGTACAGAGAACCGGTTCTCGCGTTTGCCCATTTGCGGTTGCGCGGGGGCTGGCGAATTTCCGCCAAAGCGAGATAATGAGTCGATGAACTGGCGGTTGTAAAGGACTTCCGAATTGGCGGCGGAGCACTTTCAAAACATCGTTACCGGCAGCAGTTAAGCCGGTTGGTCATCTCCACCCCACTAGCAAAGGAACCCGAGCCATGACAACGTTGCAAGCGACCACCACCGATCTGAGCCACGACGGCGTTGACGATATCTGCGGCGAACTGCGGCAATTGCTTGCCGACGTGTTCGTGATCTACGTGAAGACCAAGAATTTCCATTGGCACATGAGCGGAAAGCATTTTCGCGATTACCATCTGTTGCTGGACGAGCACGCCGAGCAGATCTTCGCCATGACCGACGCAATCGCCGAACGGGCCCGCAAGATCGGTGGAACCTCGCTCCATTCCATCAGCGACATCGCGCGGCACCAGCGTCTGAAAGACAACAACGATGAGAGCGTCGCCCCGAAAGAGATGCTCTCCGAGCTATGCGACGACAATCAGCAACTGACGCGATCTTTGCGCGCCACGCATGAAGTCTGCGACCAACACAACGACGTCGCCACCGCCAGCCTGATCGAAAACTGGATCGACGAAACCGAGCGCCGCACGTGGTTCTTGGCGGAGATCGTGCGCGATATTTAGAAATTTTTCCCCCCGCATCACAATACTCGCTGGCAATTGAACTTACAGCCGAGAATAAACCTCGCGGGCCTGCTGTTCCGTTGACTTCGGAACGACGTGGGGATAGATTTGGTTCAGTTGCGAGACGCCACTGCGGCTGCTTTCCGCGCCCGACGACAACCCGGACGTGGTGAGCATCGATTTGGTTTGTTGCTCGCAACCTTTGTGAGAGCCGAGCCGACTACCGACTGTTCACGTTCATCAACAAGAACGTGCTTGGACTGAACAGTTCTCTTGTCGGAGGCTCCCATGCGTATTTTGTTGGTGTCGCCTAGTGTTGCGCGCTTTGATGCGACTGTGCATTACTGGCAGGCGGAGTTTGCCGCCTGCGTGGCGTATTTGCGCCGCCGATTCCCAGGCCATGATATCGTGGCCGAACCTGCGGGATTGACTTGCGCTCCTGGTCGCGTGGCTGTGAGCCAGCTTCTAACGCAGCCGGATTTCTTGCTCATTTGGGCCCGCGTTTGGGAATCTCCAGCCGCCCGCGAACTTGGGCTCCTTGCGCGGGAGATCACTCCCGACACCAAAATTCTCGTTTGGGGCGACGGCCCACTCTTCATGCGGCAATACTTCGCCCGGGAGCCGTTCGACGCGGCGGTGGTTAGCGGCGATCCGGAACTTGCTCTGGCGGACGCGATCGAGCGGTTTTCTGCCGGCAATCTCCCTGGGCATGGAATGGTCGTTAAGGCCAGCCGAGCGGATTGGATTCCGACCGCAACTGGACGGTGGCTGGAGCCCGCCGAGTGGCCGTTCCCAGCGCTCGACGTAATTCCATTCTCCGATTACCACATTGCCCGTGAAATGCGCGGCAAGCCGACCGACGACCTGTCGTTCGACGTATCGCGCGGTTGTGCGGTCGGCTGCAAGTGGTGTGTCGATCCGCTAAAAGGCGGCCGGACGGACCGGAGGCGACCTGTGCAGGCGACCGTCGAGTTTATGGCCGCCAGCCTCGGCCCGTATCAACAGTTCCAATGTCATGGTCCGATTTTCACAGCCGATGACGAATGGTCGCGGGAATTCGTCTCTACGCTACGCCGAAAAAATCTTTGCATCCCGTTCAAGGCGGTTACGCTCGTCAACCATCTGGTCGACGAATCGCTCGTGGCTGAGCTGGCGTCGGTCGGGATGCGGGCAATCGGTTTTGGATTGGAAACTCTGACCGCCGACAAATCACGGCGACTGCTGACGCCAAAGGTGGCCGAGCGTCGGCTTGAGCAGGTGGCGGCAAACCTGCGGCGCTATGGCGTCGAGGGCAAAGCGTACACCCAGATCGGGTTGGCGGGGCAAGTGCGCGACGACGTGCTTTACACACATCGGGTTGCCCACGATCTGGGATTCACGGTGCGGCCGACGGGCGCGACGCCCTTCCACCTGCTGCGTTCGATGTCGGTTGCCGAACTCGACCGGCTCGACCTGGCACGCTGGGACCGGAAGAGTTTCTACAATCCCTCGTGCGGCCTCAGTCGGCGCGAGTTCTTTCAACTGATCACGTCGCCGGGCACGTTTGCGGCGGACGGCCGCAAGGAGGTGGCATGATGGCCGGCCGCATTATTCTTATCGAAGGCCTGGACCTTGCGGGCAAGTCCACCCTGGTCCGAAATCTCCAAGCCGAGCTGACGCGCCGGGGCGTTCCCGTGCGCGTCAGCCGCAACGCCCTGTGCCCCGAGAATCCCATCGCGGCGCTGGCGGATCAGGTGCGGCGTGATCCGCACGCTGGGCTGGTTGAAACCGGATCGCTGTTCCTCGCCGCGCATCTGTGGGACGCGCGGCGCTTTACGCCGCCGCCGGACGGCACGGTCCACCTCCAAGATTCTTGCTGGCTGCGGACGCTCGCGTATCATACGTGGAAGGGCACGCCGGCAATCCCGGATCAACTTTCAGGGGCGGCAGGCTGTTTCCCTCGGTTTGATGTCGTGGTCTTCCTGACGGCGGAGATCGGGGAGCGGCGCCGGCGCCTTGCCCAGCGCGAGCGGGATCAACCGGGCAGCAACGACGCCAATGACCATCTGGTGCAGTCGGACCCTCAAGGATACTCGCGCCTGGAACAACTGCTCTGGCAATTGACGCACGTCTACACGAAGGCGACAAGAGTCGAGACGACCGGCATCCCCGACGGGGGGCTGATTCCGCTCGTGGTGGAAATGCTGATCCAGGCCTGAAACGCAAAGGGAATTTTATGATTTCATTCACGGTCGGCACCACCTTCCTGACTCACTGGCTCCTCGGGCAGCGCGGCAATGACGCCGATACACGCCTGCGCCACGCGCTGGAGGCACTGCAGGGGGAGAAATACCTTTCCGTTAAAGGAGAGGACGAACTCCGCTCGCACTGCGTCTACGAGATTCTTGACGCTTTCTTTCAGAAGCTTCGTCCGATTCTGATCAACCAACTGCCTGGCGATCTCACGACGTTGACGGCCGAGCTTCAGCGAACAGGGAGCGATGTCTATTCCCATCCGTCCTTCATCGCCACGCAAGAACACGCCGTGGGTTGGCTTGCTATTCACCAGTTGCATCCGCACGGCCAAGTTATGTCTCCTGGCTCCTCGGAAAAAACCAACGTGTTCCTACCGGAGTTTGCGAACCGGCTCGAGTTGTTCTGCTTTTTCTCCGGATTTGGCTGCCCATCGATCAAGGACGGAGCGGGCGACGAGACGATTCTAGACCTTTTTGAGGAAAGAGTTTTTCAGAACAAACGGGCCGACCTGCGGGCGCATCTCTGTGACACGCTGCATTCCGTGTATTCACGGGTGAGAAATGCGGCCAAGGGACTTCAAGACGACTACGCGAGCGCAGGCAGGACGGACGGGAGGCGTTTCCAACCAAACCCAGGCGAGGAGCAGTTGCTCATTCTGGACGCGCATGTGGGCGGTTTTCGCGCCTACCGGTCTTTGCGGCGAGACTTTGCCTCGATACCGCCTCTCGGTGGCCATCGACTTCTAGTGGCAAGTGCCATCCGCCAAGGATTGGGAATGCCGGTGATCTCGGAAACGTTTCCTCACGAACTCTGGACACCCCTGCCCAATCCGGTCAAGCATTTCGTTCTGACCGCCGCCGAGGCAGTCGGCAGGTCACGTTGCGAGCCACTTTACCCGGATGTGCCAACGAAGAAGGCTCTGAACGCTCTCGACAAAGAGGTTACGTGTGGATTCATAGACAACATGAACCCCGACGACCCTCGCCATGCGCCGACGCTGAAAATGTTGGGCCTCGGGCAGGCGCTATCCATGCGGAAGGCAGAATTCCGCGATCGAAGACACGCGGGAGATTACGATAACGACTGGAACGACGTGGGCGAAGAACTGGTCACGGCAATTTATGGTGACGACATCGAACGGTCGTTGCATCTCCAAGGCGTGCTTGATCTCTACCCGCTACACAAGCGCGTGCTGGGGCTCGTGGAATACATCATCCTGCCTCGCCTGAAGGCAAAAGGGGTGGGGGGCGAAGCAAGTTCGGCATGGTCCTGGGCGTTCACGGGCAAAATTGACGATGACACAGGCAAACAAACGAGGCGGGGGCTCTCGACGGTCCAGTGGCCGGATTGGCCAGACAAGCTCGCGACTTTGGAAACCGAAGGCAACTGGATACTGCACGCCGCCGACCATGAGAATGCTCAGCCGACCGCCCCCGTCGATCTGGCGGGCCTTCTAGACGGGATTATGACCCGGATGGCCTCCGCGGAAGAGCTTGCTGGTGTTTCGGTCAACCTCCAGCGCAAGCCCCACGCGCACGCCCTACAGCTCGGCGCTCTCGCCGATCGCAACGAGAAGGCCGCCTGCATGACCCTGTATTTGGGCAAGATCGCACTGATGCTGCGGAACGCGATCGAACATGGCGCTGACGAAGTTGTTGGCGCGGAACTGCTCGTCAAAACGCCTGGCTACTGGAAGGTCCTGCGGGGCTACAAAGGAAAAGGGGAGCAGGGCCGATATGCAAAGCCAAAGCGAATCCCAATCTTTGAATGGCACGGGAAGACGGCATCAGGCGTTGCCTGGCGGTCACGAGATCTGCTACCCAAGAACGAACACCTGCCGACGGCGGCGAATGAATTCCTGCTGACGCCGGCGTCCTTGCATCGCTGCCTCGTGCTCATGTCGTTGGTGCTGCACGGGGCATTCAGCCACCTTGACCTTTGAATACCGACCGTTTTCGCTTTAGAAGCCGTTTCCCGCCGCGCTTGCAGTGGGCGCGGTTCGCGGTCAATTCTCAAGTGCGTACCTCTTGGACAATAGCCCAGTATGGTCCGGGCACGTGCGTCGAGAGCCGCCGATACGCGTCCTCGGCTTGGTCGAGCGTGGGAAAGCGGAGTTGCGCCGAACCGCCGCCCTTTATATGGACGCCCTCTTCCTCGTCATCCATTGCCCTTGCGAGCTTGCCGAGCGGCACGCTGTCGCCCTGGCGGTGCGTGGCGACGATACTGTAGGGAAGGAGCCCCGACTGGAACGCTTCGAGAGACGTCGCGCCGATCGCGGATGTAATTGTCAGATCCAAGAGCGTCTTGGAAGCGGTAAGTGCTTCCAAGATTGTTTTTCTGCGTTGGCTTGCCGGGACGCCTTCCCACCGATCCCAAATCACGACCACGTGCGCGCTATTCGTTTCATCGATCCTGTCAATTACGACAATCGGATCGGTTCTGTGGTGCGCGTTCTGCCGAATGGCATCAGCTAGGGCAACGGTGAGGCCAGCCGCCGAACCGTTTTTTTCCGCTCTTTTTCCGCTCGCAGCCATAAATCAGTTCCAAAGGCGAGAATAATTGTGCTTGAACCACCGTGCCGCCGTCAGCACGGCAGCTAACTCCTCATTGTATGGTCTATTGGCGCGGTAGCGAAGGATTTCCGTCCAGCATTCCGCGACCGTTTGGGCATGGCCGTTCATCCTGACCAAATCGCCTGCCGCGAGCGGTGTTGAACCTGGCGTCGTAGCGCGTGCATCCCCGACGAGGCGCGCCCACCCACGGATGTCGTGCCCGGCGGGCCGGGCCGCCCGCCCTGGAAAGGAGCGGATCAACGCTTCTGCCGATGCTCGTGCGTTGGCCAACGGCGAGTTCGACGGGATCCTGGCGACGCGGAAATACGCCGTTTTGAGCCGTATTTCAACCGTGTACCCAAATAAGTAGATCGCACCGAGCGGTTCATCGGCGACAAGCCGTTTTGCTTCTGCATACCTGCGGCGCGCCGCCGCTTCCATTTTCGCTATCGTGTCGTCCCCTACCCTCGTCGCCAGGTTCAACGGCATTGGATTCTCGCCAGAATCGAAATAACGGCCAAATGCGATATTGCGCACGAAGCGTCTACGATCGCGCCAACGCTTCACGCCTCCCCAAATGCCGCGACCAATAATTGCTCCTGCTCCAGCCGATGGCTGCTCGCGGAGCCCGTGGCTGGGCTGGCGGCGCTTTGGCGGTAGATGCCGGCCAAGGGCAAGCGGTCGAATAAGCGGTCGCCGAAGTTGCCGCGCAGGAATCGCCAGACGCCCATGTTCTCCGGTTCTTCTTGCACCCAGAACACCGGCGTGCCGTCGGCGCAGCCGGCTAGCGCTGCTTTGAGCGGTTCCTTGGGAATCGGATAAAGCTGCTCGACGCGGACGATGGCTACGTTGTTCCGTTTCAAGTCGGCTCGCTTCTGTTCGAGCTCGTAGTAAATCTTTCCCGAGCAGAGCAACACGCGCTCGATCTTGGTTCGGCCCGGCGGCGCGGCGTCGGGAATCACGCGCTGAAAACTTCCCTCGGCGCATTCCTGCAGCGAGGAAACGACTTTCGGATGCCGCAGCAAGCTCTTAGGCGTCATCACGATCAACGGCTTCCGCCACACGCGCAACACTTGTCGCCGCAAAAGGTGGAAAAATTGCGCAGGCGTCGTCGGATTGACGACCTGGATATTGTCTTTCGCGCCGAGCGAGAGAAACCGTTCCAACCGGGCGCTGGAATGCTCTGGTCCTTGGCCTTCGAATCCGTGCGGCAATAGCAGCACCAGTCCGCTGAGCCGATTCCACTTGTCCTCGGCGCTGACGATGAATTGATCGATGATCACTTGGGCGGCGTTGCAGAAATCGCCGAACTGCGCCTCCCACATCACCAAGCCGTCGGGGCAATCGAGGCTGTAGCCATATTCGAAGCCCAACACGCCCGCCTCGGAGAGCGGGCTGTTGAAGATTTCGACCGGGGCCTGATCGGGCGCTAGATTTCGCAGCGGGGTGTAGGTATGTCCGTCGTACACGTCGTGCAACACCGCATGACGATGACTGAACGTGCCACGCTGGGTGTCTTGTCCGGTGAAGCGGATGCGCAGGCCTTGCACCGAAAGGCTGGCCAGAGCCAAGGCCTCGCCGGCGGCCCAATCGAGCGGCTTGGCGCCGATGGCCATTTCGTGCCGCAGGTCGAGCAATCGCTTGATCTTCGGATGAGGATGGAAATCGGCCGGCACATGCGCCTGCTTTTCGAGCAGTTCGACCAGCATCGGCTGCTTCCATCCGGTTTCGACTTCGGCCGCTTCCCGTTCGCGGCCGCCGATGTAAAACGCCCAAAATCCGGCGATATCGCTCCGCGGCACGTAGGAATCGCTCTTGGCCACGGTCAATTCTTTTTCCAGCCGTTCGCGCTGCAAGATGCTTACATGCTCGGCCTCTTCGCGCGAAATCCCGCCCAACTCGAGCATCCGATCGAGATAACTTTCATGGACCGACTTGCGCTTCTCGATGGCTCGATAGAGATTCGGCTGGGTGAACGCGGGTTCGTCGCCTTCGTTGTGCCCACGGCGACGATAGCAATACATGTCGATCACCACGTCGCGCTGGAATTCGCGACGGAAATCCATGCCCAAACGAACGACTTGCGCCACCGCTTCGGGATCTTCGCCGTTGACGTGGAATATCGGAATCTGCAGCATCTTGGCCACGTCGGTCGCGTAGTTGCTCGAACGGGCTTCCGAGGGGCTGGTCGTGAAGCCGATCTGATTGTTGACGACGACGTGCAGCGTTCCGCCGATTTGATAGGCCTGCAACTGGCTGAGGTTCAGCGTTTCTTGAATGATCCCCTCGCCGGCAAATGCCGCGTCGCCGTGGATCAGCAGGCAGAGCCCGCGGCGCCGCTGAAGGTCTTCCACGCGGTCTTGCTTTGCCCGCACGCGTCCGATGGCCACGGGATCGACGAATTCCAAGTGGCTCGGGTTGAAGCAGAGCGACAAGTGGACTTTCTTTCCGCCCGAGGTGGTCCAATCGCTGCTGTGGCCGAGATGATATTTCACGTCGCCACGGCCGATGTGCAGTTCCGGATCGATGTCGGCGAATTCGCGAAAGATTTGCTGCGGGCTCTTGCCCATGATGTTGGCCAGCACATTCAAGCGGCCGCGATGAGCCATCGCCAACACGATTTCGTCGGTCCGCTGTTCGCCGGCTCGTTCGATCGCCATTTCCAGCAGCGGAATCAGGGTTTCGGCACCTTCGAGCGAAAAGCTCTTGGCGCCCAAGAATCGCTTTTGGATGAATTCCTCGAAGACGGCCGCGTTCGTCAAGTGCATCAGAATCCGATATTGCTCGCGGCGGCTTAGCGTGAGCCGGTTTTCCGAGCCTTCCATTCGGACTTGCAGCCATTGGCGGACGGTGAAATCGTCCATGTGCATGAACTGCACGCCGATCGAACGGCAATACGTGTTCCGCAACCGCTCGATGATGCGGCGCAGTGTCATCACCTGGGGGCCTTCGATCGTGTCGGTCGAAAACGACCGATCCATGTCGGCTTCGGTGAAGTGATACGTGCGCGGATCGAGTTCCGGCAGTTCCGGGCGTGGCCGACCCAACGGATCGAGATTCGCCACCAGGTGGCCGCGAACTCGAAAGGCTCGGATCAATTGGTCGACCCGATCTTGCAGAATGGCCAGATCGTCGGAGGGACCGGCGGCCGGAGGCAACGGACGAGGGAGGATCGCCGCGGGGGCGGGCGGCACGATCGGGGTCGCGGCGGCAGGCGGCGACGGAGGATCGGCGATCGATGCAGTTTGGTCGCCATTGCCGCGCGCTCTTGGTGGCGCGGCGAAGAAGCTGCCGGGCCGGAATTGGGGCCCTAGCCGCAGCTTGTGGCCGTTTCCGCTCCCATTACCAGTACCGTTTTCGCCGTTGGCTTTGCTGTCGACATGATCGCTGTCGACATGGTCGCTGTGCGACAATTGGTCGAAATACTGCCGCCAATCGGGCGAGACACTATCGGGATCACGCAAATAGCTGGCATACATCGCCTCTTCGAAAGAGAGGCTGAGGCTATTCATCGGCTGCTCGACGTCGTTCATCGCTGGGTCTCGAAGGCGGGGCAAAACTGGGCAACGTGGAGGGATCGAATTGTACGCGCTAGCGGCAGGGAATTTGACGTTCGCTTGACCGACAATGGTGGCTCCCGCGGCAGCATCACATCGCCGCCGGTTGGCCCGTTCCGGCTTGCCGTTGACCGGGTCCAGCACAGAGCTTACGCCAAATTATACGCCCGGTAATCCATCGGGGCGGCGCGCTGCATCCCCCTGCGCCTGGCTTCCGCCAATCTTAGCGTTTGACCAGTTTCCGTGTAATGTGAAATCCGCCGGCCCCTGGCCCTTATAATGGGGGAACCTCTCAATCTGTTCTCGATTCCCGGCGATTGATCCAGTCGCTATAACGACATATCGTCACACCCTTGCTAGCGCTTCGGGCTGGTGTGGCGAGGCACCTGCGGTGCCACTCGGGACATAAGTTTTCCTCAAGCCTTCAGCCTACAGTCTCAAGCCTTCCCCATGCTCCTCCGCTGGATCGTCCGCAGCTTTTGGCCCCGCATTTGGGCATCGATGAACAAATGGCTGGAAGACGACGGACCGACATGGGCGGCATCGCTCGGCTACTACGCCGCCTTTTCTTTCTTTCCTCTCGTGCTGATGCTGATCTCCGGCGTTGGATTCGTGTTGAAATTTTCACATCAACCCCAGTTGGAGCAGAACAGGTTGATCGAGGTGATTGGGCAGCAGACATCCCCGGAATTGGCCCAGCAGGTCGGTAAATTGCTCGCGGGCGTGCAATCGAATGCGCCCATCAGCGGGCCAGTCGGACTCTTGACGCTCTTGCTGGCGGCAATCGGCATCTTCACGCAGTTGGAAGCAGCCTTCGGCCGGATTTGGGGCGTCGACGCCGACCCGAATCGCAAGACAGGTCTGTGGGCGACGGTTCGCAATGTTCTCTTCGTCCGGCTGCGGGCCTTCCTGATGCTGTTGGCCACCGGGGCGCTGGTGCTGGTGGCGTTCGTCGCGTCGATCGTCGTTTCGGCCATCGCGCATCGTGCGCACCAGCTCCCCTTCGGACGGTCGCTAATCCACCTGATGTCGATCGGCGTCGGCGCCGCGTTGAACACGCTTTGCTTCACGCTTCTCTACCGATTGCTGCCGAAGCGGCCCGTGCTTTGGCGACATGCGATCGCCGGCGCTCTTGTCGCGGGCATCGCCTGGGAAATCGGCCGGCAGTTGCTGTCGCTGTTTCTCATCGGCGGCAGCTACTCGGCCTACGGCATCGTCGGCTCGCTGATCGTGCTGATGCTCTGGTGCAACTACGGCAGCATGGTGCTGCTGTTCGGCGCCGAATACGTGGAAATCAGCGGGAGAGGGAAGGGGCTAGGGACTAGGGACTAGGGGTCGGGGGACGAAGAAGCTCGCAGGACGCGCGACACCGAAAGCCCGATTCGAGACTGAACAGCGTGGTGAAGCTCGCTTGCGGGGAGCGCGCGTGAACCCCACCGCCTTGCCGACGCACTGTCGCTGTCGTCGTTCCCTAGTCCCTAGCCCCTTGTCCCTAGCCCCTGCTCCCTAGTCCTCCCCCGGATCGCCGATCGTGCGCAGGAAATCGGCCAGGCGCGATTGGATGTCGACGAGATTCTGCCATTGCTGGAAATCGACCGTCACGCGGTCCGTGGGGCTCTTGAATTTCGCCGCTTCGAGCAACTCTCGAATCCGCTGATGAAAGTATCCGAAAATCTCGCACACTTGCGCCGCCTGAGCGGGGCTAAGATGCTCGGGCAACTCGGGCGGCTCCAGCGCGTTCATCGTTTCTTGAATTTGATAATCGCCGCTCGACGCGCCGTCGAACGCCTCGGCCGACTCGTCGGGAGCCAACAGGGCCTGGTCCTCGGCGCCGCGCGCCGACGGTTCGCGGAACCCATTGCCACGAAGCCGGGCCATTCGCGTGGCGATTTGCTCTCGGGAACCAAACAGCAGAATCGATCGGCCGACGGCGATCAGATCGCCGTATCGCAAGATGCGCAACTGAATTTCCTCGCCGTTGACCTTCGTGCCGTTGGTGCTTTCGAGATCGGTGAGGACGACTTTCTCGTGGTCTTCCTGAATCTTGAGGTGGAAGCGGCTGACCCGTTCGTCGTTCAATTGGATCGAATTCCCTTCCTCGCGGCCGACGGTGACCGGGGTGGGAAGATCCTCGAACGTGCGGCCACGATCGCCTCCGTCCAGAATTCGCAAAGTGACAAATGCCATGAATCGAGCCGTCCCAAGGTGCATTGCCCAACGAGGAATCGCAATTTGACGGGAGTCAATCGCCTACAAAAGCGTGCATAAGACCACAAAATGCCTGCGATTTGCTAGACAAATGCCGACCCCGATCGGCTATTCGACCATCCCGAGTCGCCGAGAATCGTTGCAAATACCATTTTACACGGAAGGCAAGGGATTCCAAACTGGCTCTGAGGCCGATTGCCCGATTCCTGGCGCGCTCCGGCCGCCGGACGACCGATTATACCGGTCTTGCGAACCGCCGTTGGCCGGATTTTTCGACGGCAGGGGCGAAACCGCAGGAATTCAAGCCGCGTGATAGAATTGGGGAACGCCCTCCGTGGCCGCCAAAGTTGGAGTTCAGCCTTTCGGCTGCGTTCCACCAGGCTGAAGCCTGAACTCCAACCGAATCGTCGCGCCGTGCAATGACCGCTTCCTTCGGGAACACTTATGGCTAGCAATTCCTCGGCCTCCTCTCCGCCGCATGTCTACCGGCTCAGCCCGTTGCGGCTGGTGATTTTGGAAGGCGTCGCCTTGGCGTTGCTCGCGTTTCCGGCGTGCATCCTGATGGCCGGTCCGAAGGCGATCGGCATCGCCCTGCTGCTCTTCCTCTGCCTCTCGCCGACGCTCTTTATTTTGCTGTTCACCGCCTGGTATCCGCGGCTGATCGTGATGCCCGAGGGATTGCGCGTCCGCGGTGCGATCGGCTACTCGTCGTTGCTGATCCCCTGGAACAACATCGAGCGCGTTTGGCTAAGGCCGAACAAGGAAGGTCTGATTCTGCGCGAGCCATTGCAAAGCAAGGCCGCCGCCCGTTGGAAGAATTGGACCGGAGTGCGGTTCTACGGCACAAGCCTCTTCGACGACGCGCAGCAGCGCTACATCAACGAGCAGCGGTACGTGCCGCTGCAATCCTTCGGCTGGTGGCTGCGCCACTCCGGACTGGAAGCGGAGCTGATAAACTACGACCCCGTGCTCGCCAACGATGTGCGAGCCCAGGAGCCCGGCTATCGCAGGGAACAATCGAAGTACAACCGCATGATCGCATGGTTGATTGCGATCTCGCTGTTGATCTGTGCCGGCACGTTCGGCGCTGCCGTTTACATGGGTCATCAACCGCCGGCACAGCGCGCGGCATTTGACGAAGGCAATCGGGCTCTCGGCCTGTTTGCCGGCCGAGCCTATGCGCTGGCGCTAGGCATCTACGCCATGTTCAACCTCCGCGCAGCAGCGGCTTTCTGGAGGCGAAAGCAACCCAGCTACGCAGCGTTTTGGCTTTTCTACGCCGTTATTCAAATCCTGCTGGTGGTCGGCATATTCGCTTCGTGAAGTGATCCACCGGTCCCGCGAACACTTCGTCGGCGAGAGGCGATGGCCAAGCCGATGCCGCCAAGAGCGGCCAAGAGCAGCGTCGAGGGTTCGGGAACCGCGGCGAAGCTCCCGCCGTCAGAGCCCGCGCCCTCTGCGAATGCGGCGATTGCTCCGCTCGAACCCGCACCGAAGGCGCTGCTATCGACGGCCAGCAGACCGGAACCGGTGTCGCCCACAGGCGATGAATCGGTGGACGGCAGGATCGACGCCGAAGGCGGGTTCACCAGGCTCACCGCGGCCAGAATACGGCTCTCCAACAGGCTCACGTCCAAGCCAGGGTCGGTCGTCGCCAGCCGCTCGATCGCGGCAATACGATTCTCCAACCGTTGGCCCGTGGCACTGCTAATCGAGCCCGAGGCGATCGCGGCCTGAATGGCCGTGAACGGATCGCTGTTGCTGGAATCGCTGCTGCTGGAACTCTCGGCGTCGGACGCCACGGCGGCGCTGGCGGCAGTTGCGCTCCCCGCCGGTTGCGCTCCACCGTCGCCCGGAGGATCGGACGGCAGAATCGTCACCGTCGAGTTCGCATTGATCGTGAGCGTGTTTTGCAGGATTTGCGTGGCGGTCAGGCTGGCCGCGTTGGTGCCGTCGCCCACGGTCGTGTTGCCGGAGTAGACCGTTGCTGCGGCGCTGTTGGCATCGAGGATTTGGCGGCCGCTGCCCGAAACGTTGCCGACGGTTTGCGTCGTCGTGCCGACGAGCGACACGGCGCCGTCGCCGGAGCTGCCGGTGCCATTGGTGGTGATGTTGGCCGCGTTGGAGCCGTCGGAGTTCGACAGGGCGGGGGCGCTGCCGGCCAATTGCAGCGTTGCGCCGGCGGCGACCGTGGCGATGACGCCCGTGCCCACGCTCGTCGTGCCGCTGGCGGTGATTTTCAGCGTGCCGCCGGTCACCGAGAG
>Ga0182024_10012409_pt1 | contig 16858 bp, 12 predicted proteins | sample P32metaG_FD_120480 | JGI IMG/M metagenome (GOLD analysis project Ga0182024, IMG submission 120480) | Permafrost microbial communities from Stordalen Mire, Sweden - P3-2 metaG (Illumina Assembly) | ecosystem: Environmental > Terrestrial > Soil > Wetlands > Permafrost | place: Sweden: Stordalen...
CACGAGGGTCCGGCGGCATCAAGAACACCTGCTCACGATCACACTCAAGAAAGTTCTGGGGCATACCCAGAATTGTCTTAACCACGCCGGACAGACCGGGGGTTTGCGCGACACCCACGACGAAAAGCAGAGGTCCGAGAGCGCCGCGCTCGCGCTCGCGCTCCAGCCGCGGCACTTGTCACAGATCCCGCCTTGGCGCATCTATACGAGGGGACCATGACCGCCGATCGCGAAGAGCTGGGATTGGGCGCGTTGCGGTTGCTCGCCGAGGACTGCATGCTCACAGTCCTCGGTGAGCTGAGCCGTGGTCCGGTCCGCGCGAGCGACATCGAGACGCGCGCTGCGGGAATCCCCCGCTGGACGGCCCTGCGGCGCCTGCACTCCCTCGCTGACGCCGGGTTCGCGCGGACGCTCGGCCATGCCGACGGACATGGGCGCGGAGGCGCCCGCTCATCGCAGGCGCCCTACACCCTGACCCGCCTCGGCCGCGAGCACCTGCTGCGGGTTCCGGCCGCCGCGGCGCACTGCGAGCACACGTGGTGCGCGCCGCCACCGGACCAGCCCAACACGCCGGGACTGTGGGTCCTCGGGCTCGTCGCCGATCCTCCTACGCGTGCGCTCGCGCGAGCGCTGGCCGACGCTCCGCTGCGCACCGTGGATCTCCAGGTCCGTCTCCCCCACGTCAGGCGCTCGACGCTCCTGCGCCGCCTGCGAACCCTGCCCGACCGCGGCGTGCTCGTCCGCGAAGAGCACGGTGGCGAGGTTCGCTACGCCCTGACCGACGGCGCTCGCCACCTCGTCATCGTCCCGCTGCGCGCCGCGCAGTGCGAGTGGCGGCGGGCGACCCCAGCCGACAGAGCTCTCAGCGGCGACCTGCCGGGTCTGCTGCACGTGCTGGCCCCCCTCGGCCGCACGCCGCCCAAAACAAGCGGCACTTGCCATTGGCACGTGGACGCCAACGGAAGACTGGAGGCCGATATCTACCTGGCGATCGCCTCCGGCAAGATCGCCACCCTCAACGCAGCGCCCGTGACGGCCCCGCAGGCCGTCAGCCGCGCCACGCCTCGAGTCTGGTGCGAAGCGCTGCTGCGTGGCGACCCATCATTGATCGCCACGACGGGCGATCACGCGGTCTTCGACGCCGTCTTCGCCGCTCTGAGCTCCGCGCTGCTCGCGTAGGGCCAAACTACTTGTGGAACCATATCTGCGTTGCTCGCAACATTCGCTGTATGCAAATCGGCACGGTTGCGCGGTTTTCAGTTTGTCTGACCGACACACGCAGTGGAACCACCGGCCGAAAGCGACCTTCGCACAACCGTCCGATTGTGCCCAAAACACGGCATGGAGGTGCTAAACCTCGCCCCTGTCCCGTCGCAGGGGCCGCAGTTTGCCACCGGCGTCGGGATCGTCGAAGTCGATCACGAGGAGGGCAGCCACAGCTCAAGATCGCAACTTCTCAGGCAGGCCCGTCCCACCGGCGTTGACGCCGCGACGGGCTCCCCGAGCACCAACAGCTCCGCGAGCGTCCTTGAACGCGACCGGGGGCTGTGGGATCGCAGTCCTCTCGCGTGCCAAAGACGGGGAGCGAAGGGGATCAATCAGCCCGGACGGCGGCATCCGTTGACGCAGAGCCGCCGTACCGGGCCAAATCCAGCAACAAGGAGTGTAGAACGATGTCAAGGAAGCTCTATGCAGCGCTGCTACCGGTACTCGCGGTGGTCGCCTTTGCGGCGATGCCCGCGATCGCACAGGCCCAACCGCACTGGTACAGCAACGGCGTCAAAATCAAAGCAGGCACGAAGGAGGTACCAAACGACGTACAGGTTACGACCACAGGCACGCTTACACTCCATGCTCTCAAACGAGCAATTGAATGTAAAGTAAAAGACAAAGGGTCCATTTGGAATCCGGCTGGTGGCGGTGCCGGGGAAGACGAAATCACGGAATTCGTCAACTCCGAATGTAAAATCGTGGAAGGTGCCGCGATTTGCACCGTAGCCACCGAACTGGAAGTTATAGCCCTCAATCTACCGTGGTACACCATACTCGAAGTAATCGCAGGAGAAATCAGGGACAGAATCTACGCTGAAGTCGCGGGCGTGAAAAAAGGGATAGAAGTAGCGATTGAGTGCAAAGGGACTGTGGAGGACGTGTTCACGGGCATGCTGACGCCGAAAATCGGCAACAGTGTGGCCGAATTCGGTACGGGTTCCGGTGAACTAGAAGACCCGGCCAAAAACAAAGCCACAGTCACCGGCAACGATGCGATCAAAGGCCCTGCCGGGGACGAAACCATCACTGCCAAAAACCCCTAAGCGCAGACTGGTAGAAGGGTAAAGGTAGTGGGGCCGCATGGCTACGTGCGGCCCCACTACTGGCTTGCCGCATCACAGTAACTGCCTGCCATCGCGGAGCTGCGGGCGGAGACGACTCTGCCGAATCGAGTGAGCGCCCCACGCGAGACGGTCGCTGAGAGCAGAGAGCGACGGCGGGCTACAAGGCGAGCGCGAGCGATCGGGCCTCCTAGCCCTTCGTCTTTCTTGCTCCATACCGCTTCCTGGCGGCGCGCTCGCAGCTCGTCCGCCTGCTGTGCGGTCGCTCGTGCTTGCACTTCGCTAAAGCCTTCTTTCTTAGACGCTGCGCCCTAGATGGGGCTGTCTCCTCCTTGCCCACAGCTTCGGCGATTGGCCGGAACGGGGGTGCCGCAACGTTGCCGTCGCTCGTAATGACCTGGGTACCCGGGACACCGAAGGCCGGCGCCGATGATGGGCTGCCTTGGCACGCTTCGCCGGAGCAGGACGGTTCGGGTTTGGGCGCCGGGTATCCGCCGTCGACCCTCGCGTCGTAGACATCTATGAGCTGGTCAGTGTCCTGGCCCACCAGCTCCGTCGGGGTGAAGAAGAAGACGTCCGACCCGGACGCCGAGATCGCCGCGTCGCCTCCTTCGGTTTCTGCGGACGTCGAGGTCTCACCGTCGGAGACCATGCTCACCACACCCTGGTTTTCCGAGGCGGCATGCTGCTTGTAGCGCCAGAGATAAACATCGCATCCGGTTCCACCGCCTTCGCACGACGGGTTGGCGCCGGTGTTCGTGTCGTCGGCCTGCAGCCGCTCGGGGGTGTGGAAGACGATGTATTCGCCGTTTTCTGAGATCGCGCGGTTCCAGTCGTTGACGTCCGCCAGAGCGCCGCCGGTTGAGAGCGTCGAGCTGATTTGCGCGTTCATGCCCGGCGTGTTGCCGTTATCAGAGCCTGGGAACGATGGCTCACCGATCGAGACCCGGATCAGCTGACCCGTTTGGAAGTCATAGCGGTAGGCCTGCTGTGCTCCACTGGTGTCAGCTTCCGGTCCCGACGTGATCAGCTGCGCATAGGTGGTGAACACCAGGTAGCGCCCGTCAGGCGTCGCCTGCACATCACTTGCCGGTGCGGCTGCATTCCACAAAGCGCGATCATTGGTACCTTCGGATGTCGCACCGTTCAAGGTCGCCGGGCATTGGGAATCTCCGACTGAGCCAGATTCGCTCGCGTTCGAGCAGAGATCCGCGACGAACTTCGTTTCGCCGGTTTCGGTATCGACAGCGTAGAGGTTGTCCGCTCCGGCCTGAGCGACCTCTCCAACCGTGGTTGGTACCGTCGTCAGCACGCCCCTTGCGACGAAGTAGGCGTGCGATCCATCCACGGACGTTCGCAGCACGCCCTGCACTTCGGCGCCGCTGCCCGGCGTCAGATCGCCGGCACCACCGGCGGAGAGCTGCACCAGGTTCTTGCCCGAGGGATCGTCGAAGTCATACTCATACAGGTCCGTGGTCGTGTCGGTATCGCCGTTGAGCAGCTGCTGGCTGGTGGTGAAGAACGCCTTCGAGCCGTCCGCGGACGCGCCTACAAAAGCCGCCGAGGCGGGAGTCGCGCTGCACGTCGTGCACTCCGCCGCCCCTTCTTCTGCGGGATTTGAGATATCGACCGTACCGTTCGCGTCGACGCGAGCATAAATCTCGTTCGCTCCGCCCGTCGTGTTGCTCGGACAGGCGGTGAAGTAGACCCTCTGCCCGTCCGCGGAGATCGCCTGGTAGCTCGATCTCACCGCGTCCTCGCCAAGTACGTTGCAGGGGGTTGGTCCTCCGCCTTCTGACGCAATGGTGCCGCCTATACGAGTGCCCATTTCCGGGCCGATCTCGTTGCCGCTGTTATCGACGTTGACCAGGCGTAATTGCGGCGAGGAGCCGCCGAGCCCGGCGACTTCGTAGAGGCCATCGCCCCCTACGCCCGAGGTGTCAGCCGGCAGAAACTGAGCGCCGAATCCGCTCGACGATTCCGATTCGAAGAAGACGTCGGAGAGGTCACTCGAGCCACCCAGATACGGGAACGTGAGGCCATCATTGTTAGCAGCGTAGTAGTTACCCGTGGAGCTAGAGTAGTCAGGAGTGGGCAACCAAGTGCCGTCAGGCTCGCGCAGAGCGCAGACCGCGTCGGTGCCGGAGGTCGCGTTGTCGACTACGGTGAGGCCACAGGTGGCCGTGCTCGAGAGATCACTCGGCGACCCATCCAGCGGGCGCAAGCCAATATCAGTATTCCCGATCATGCCGCGCGGCGGGAGCGCCGAAGAGGTCACCCAACCCGACGCTGTGCGTCGCGCGATAAAGGGGTTTGCCGGCTCGCCCAATCCCGCGTTCTGGTAGTTTTCGGCGTCCCCGAAAGCGTTCTGTGACATGAACCCGACAGCTTCGCCGTCGGCGGCAGCCGGGATGGCAGCAGCGTAAGAATGTATGCCGCCGTTGTTCTTTTCCGGCGGACTCACCATCTCATACGCGCGGCATTCGGGTAGACCGGCGGAGTACGGTTCGCCCATCGCCGGGTTCACGTTACTTTCCTGGCGAACCTGTTCGTTGGGACAGCCTTCGCCTCCAGCGGCGAGGGCGGGGACTGTGGCGATTGACCCAGCCGCGAGGAGTGTGAATGCGACGATGGCGACAAAATGTACCATGCGCAACCTTAGCTTGCTGCTCATATGTGCCATCTCCTCAGAGCTTCACGCTGGTCGTCTTGGTTACTGCCTGCTTGCTCACCGTGAGGCTCGCTCGCAGCTTGGTCTTCTCGCGACGTTTCTTGGCCGTCTTACCGGTCTTACTCAGTGCGACCTTGATCTGGTGACTACCGGCCTCGACGTTCTTCTTGACAGTCGTCTTGAAGTCATTGCCGCTAATCCTGATGGTGCCGTTGACCGAAGTCTTGATCGTCACGAGCAGCGAGTCGCGTTTGAGCCCGGTCTTTGTGATCTTCACCGAGGGCTTCGAAGCCTTGCAACCCGTGACTGCGACCTTTGTCTGCTGGAGGATCGCGACGCCGTTCTGTGCGATGAATTCGGTTGGCATCGTGAGTTTCTGAGCGCAGAGGTTGCCGTTGGCCGCGAGTGCGGAGTACGGACCCTCGGGCAGGGTCAACGCGAACGTGCTGAACGGCGCGTCGGGGACGGTTTTGAACGTTGTCGAGGTGACGCCGGCTTTGCTGATGAACGTCGTGCCGACGAGGTCGATCGTGACGTTGTCGCCTTGTAGCACTAGCGTGAGGCTCGGGAACGCTTCGCCGCCGTGGCTCACGAAGATTGCGGGGCCGCTCAACGGGACCGGCAGGATCGGCGTGTTGACGGTCGCCGAGCCGATCTTTGATTCCGCCGGGCAACCCGCCGGGTTGGCTTCAAACTGCGCGTTCGTGCACGCCTTCTGCAACGTCGTCAGCCGCGAGGGCAGCGCCTTCGGGAGTTCGACTTTGACCTTCGCGATGTCCGCCTGCCTACCCGGCGACGCCGCTGGATAGGACAGGTCCGCGGTGAGGCTCGCACCGTCCGCTTTCGAGGTCTTGCCCTGCGTGGAGACCGCGAACGATGGGTTGAACGCGAGGCTCTTGCACCCCCCGGCCACGAACGGCGTCGCCACACCCACGCCGGCGTTTGTTTCGCCGGCTTTTACGTGTTCGCCGGTGATCGTCGCCTGGATCGCCTGCGCGGCGCAATTGGTGGGGTTGAGGATGAATTCGGGGCGGTTGACTTCGACACGGATCTTGTGCAGGCGCAGCGGCACGCCGTCCACGATCTGCGGGAACGGGTCGCTCGCGATCGTCAGGTGCGCGTCGCTCGGGTTCACCGTGATCGACGCGCGGACCACGACCGTCCCGAGGTTGAACGGCCCCGCGACCGCGGGCACCACGATCGACAAGCCAAACGGCTCACCCTTATACGGGCCGGTCAGATACACCCTCCCGTCGACGTAGAACGGGTGCGAACCCGAACCAGCACCGGCCGTGACCGTCCCGATCTGCGACGCCGCCGAACAGGAGCCCGCGCCCGCCTGCGGTTCTTCGCACAGCTGGACACCCGAGAGCTTCCCCAGCAGCCCGGAGGGCGTCACAACCGTGATCCCCGCGAGGTTCTGTTCGTCGCGTTCTTCGGATTCCCGCGCCGGCTCCGGACGGCCGAATATCACCGCGAAGTCGCTGTAGGCCCCGGCTGCCGAGCTTGCGGTCCCCGCGACAAACGATGGACCGAACGGCAGGCGCCCTGGGCACGCGCCGCCGTGGCCGTCCCAGTCGAGCGTAAACGACGGTTCTTGGGCGATCGCATCGGGGGTGCCCGCGATCGCTTCCGTGCCCGACAGGCCGCCGAGACCCGGGGCGCTCCACGGCGTCATATCCCACCCGACGATTGCCTCCCCACAGCTCTGCGGGTTCGCCAGCGGCGCCCTCGGGCCACCCTTGAACTTCAGTTCGAGCACGTTGAACGGCAGCTGAGGCTGATTTTCAAAGCTGGCCGTCAGCCGGCCCGTCACCGGGTTCGCGGACACCCTGCCGAAGACCTTGACGATCACTCCGGAGCCCTGAGCCTGCAGGAACAGCCGGAAGATATGCCCTTCCTGGGCGTCCTGGGTGGTGCACGGCGAGCATTCCGGTTGACCGAGAAACACCTGGCCTTCAAGGGGTTTTTCAAGCAGCGGCGAAACGATCCTCACGGTCGCGAGCTGCGAGGACAGCGAACACGTGGCCGGCACAGCCGGTTCGACACTCGACCCCAACCCGAACTGCGCATCGCTGCACGCCTGCAGGCCTTCGACCGCCGACGGCGACACCGACATGCCTTCGGGTAACGTGACCGTCGCGTCCTTGAGCTCCGGCGTCGCGCTGACACTCGGTTCATTGGTCTGCGGAACCTTCAGGTCAACTGCCATGCCGGTCGGCTGCCCGGCCTCCGTCGTTTCCGGTTCGAACTCGAACTTCGGGTTGAACTGCAGCAGATTGCAGCCGGTCAAGAACGACGACGCCACCGGGTTCGCCTGGCTCATTGCGCCCCCGGCAAACGCCGGGGCAGCCGACGGCGCGCCCGTGTAAGAGGTCATCGAGGCGTAGGCAGGCTCCTCATAGCTGTTCGCGCTCAGCGTCGTGACCGGCGCCGAGGAGGAGCACTGCGTCGGGCTGGTCAAGAACGGCTTGCTGCCCGCGGCCACCGGGGTACAGGACTGAGTAAGGTCATAGCTGGGACCTTCCTCGGTCACGCCGTTCTCGCAGAAGGTCAGCTTGGCGGCCAGCAGCGTCGGGGTGGCGGTGAACGGACTGCCGACCGTGATGCCGTAGTCGCCATCGCTGCGCACCTTCGCCACGAGCGTGTAGTGCCCGCCGCTCTTGTTACCGATGAAACCGAACGCGGCCGGGTAGTGGGACGTCGCCAGGTTGTAGAGCGTATCCGAGGGGGCAGAGCTGGGGAGCGGTTCGGCGTGGCCACCGGCAATCGTGCCCTGCAGGTATGAGAATTGAATGTAACCCACCGCCGTGTCGCTGGGACACGGTGTTTCTGGTGTTAAAAGATTCTTCGCTTCAAAGGTCCCGACCGGACACTTCGGGAGCGTCTGTGGGCTGCCGACAAACCCCGGTGGTAATTCTGTCTCAATGTCCTTGGGGCTGCCGCCCGCATCCTTCAGGTTGCCTTCTGCGTCGGGCACGTAGTTGAATACGAACATCGCGCCGGCGGCGAACGGGTGCCCACCGGCCTGGGTGAAGGGGTTACCAAGAGCTTCGGTGACGCTCGTAGTGAAGCTCTGGATGCCAAAGGGCACCGTCGCGATCGTCGTCGGGTCGCTCGCGGTCGCTGTCGCCGGCGAGGCGCCGCCACCGGACACGCTCGCCCAGTTGGTTACCGTGTCGGGGGCGCCTTCGTTGACATAGACGTGCAGTGTGATCGGCGGGTAGGACGCGCCCGCGGCCAGCCTTTCTGAGGTTGCGCAGGTCACCCTGCTCGGGTTCGCGATCGGACAGTTCCAGCCGCTGCCTGACAACTCATCTCCCGTTTCCTTTCCGGCGAGCACGAGCCCGGCAGGAAGCTGGTCGGAGACGCTGACCGACTGAGTGGGGATCATCGCGCTCGCATTCGCTAGTTCCGGCGGCACAATGCGAGCGCCACTTATCGCAGTCACGCTGCCGCCCGCGTTGGTCGGCGTCACCTCACACTGAATCGCCTTCTCCGCATCGGCCGTAGTGAGCGTGTACGCTAGCCCGGTTTCGCCGAATTTGGTTTCGCTGGCGGACAACCGTCCCGAGGCGCCAGCGATCGGCGCCCCGTTGCGCAGGTACTGGAACTCGTAAGATGCTGGTTCTTCTTCCCAGGACCCCGGGTGGCATTCCACCGTTTTGCCGGGGGCCAATGGGTAGCCAAAGACGCCTGGCGCTTCGGTGTTCGTGGGGGCTGTCGGGGTCGGACCCGGCGAGACCACGTCCTGCGAGCTCACCGCGCTCGTTGCGCCTTCCGCGTTAGCAGCGACAACCTGGCACTGGACTGCCTTGGCCGCGTCGGCCGCGACGAGCGTGTATTCATGGCTCGTCGCACCCGAGATCGGAGTGCCGCCCCGTAGCCACTGGTATCCATAAGAGGTTGGGCTATTTTCCCAGGCGCCTTCGCTGCAGCTCAGCGTTTCGCCGACGCTCGCGGTCCCGCTGAGGCTGAGCGTCGGCGCGGCGCTGCTTACCGGAGGTGCCGCAACCGGCGCGAACTGGGAAGGGAATCCGAACTCGTTCACCGCAGTCGCGCTGCCGTCCGCGTTGGTTGCCGTTACCTCACACTGAATCGCCTTACCCAGATCGGCCGCGGTGATCGTGTAGGCGAATTCGCTCGAGGACACCGGGCCCGAACTGGCTCCGGCGATCGGCACCCCGCTACGCAGCCACTGAAATTCGTAGGAGGTCGGGCTACCCGTCCAGCGGCTCGTTTCGCATGTCACGGTTTCGCCGACCCGCCCGTTGGGTGGGCCGTAGGTCGCTTCCCCATTCGCAGGCGGCAGCGTAGAGGGGATCGGCGCTACCAGCGAACTCGGACTGACCGCGACGGTAGCCCCTTCAACGCTACTCGCCGTCACCTTGCACTGGACCGCTGTCCCTTTATCGGCGGACTGCAACTGGTAGCTCGCACCGCTCGCCCCGGAGATGACCGCCCCGTTGCGCAGCCACTGATAGGTCAGGGAGACGCCACTCGACGGGCCGCCCACACAGCCCAACGTCTCTCCGACGCCATAACTCCCGGCGGTTTCCGTGCCGGTGTTCTTGACCGTGATCGTGTACGCGTTGAAGCCGCTTTCACGATCCAAGATCGTGCCGCTGCCGGTGAAGGGGTCCACGCCGCAGTCGCGTTCCGGTTCGCCCGGGAAGCTTTCTTCTTTGCCGCCGGGGCATTCGCCCGCCTGCAACCCGTACGCGTTGGCGTGGGTCATCGTGATACCCCATTCCGGCGCCGCGAACGCTGGGGTAGCACCGAGCGACGCCACGGCGATGACCAACGCGACACCCAGCGCCTTCGGCCACGGCGGCACCACGGCTACCAGAGCCGCGCTCATCGTCCCCCCTCCCCTAGCCCCGCACTACCGCCCCACCATGCGAAAACGCATGGTTGTTTGCGTGCAAAACGTCGAGGCTGCTCCCTTGTGGAGCACCCCGAACCCTCATCTGCCCTCGGAGACATCATCCGCGAGCGCCGCGAAGAACTTGAGATGTCCCAAGAGGCCGTGGGTTTGGCCGCCGATACCGATCAGGCGCGTATCTCTCGAATTGAGGCCGGCGAGAGTCCCCGCGTCGTGCTATTCCGTCGAATCGCGCGGGGGCTTGGATGGACGGGCACGGAGCTGATGCGTCGCCTCGAAGATCGCGAGCGGCACAAATGACCGTGCAGCCTGCATAGCTCCAGGTCCTCGACCGACGGGCACGGGTCCTGAACGAGAGCGTTCGCATGGCTGTGGTCTCCCCCTGGGTTCGATGGCGGGCGTAGAGCTATTCCTGCTAACCAACTAGCAGGAATACGTTACACGATCCTCAGATAGCCCGCCCTGAACGCCAATCCCCTCAAGCCAGAGCACGCCTGGTTGCCTTCGCCAAGGACTACGCCAGGCGCGAAACAGCGCTGGAGCAAGCCGCCAAAGACCTCCGGCAGGAGCGGGACGAAGCGATACGCACGGCTTACAGCGAGGGTCTGCCCATGAAGGCCATTGCTCAGGTCATGGGCATGGCTCACCAGCGCATCTCGCAGATTGTCAGGAGCTGATGCACGCGCTGCTCGCAAAGAACGCCGCACCGGCGTAATCCCGACCCGACTATGCCAGAAGCCGCCTACAGCGTTGACGCGGCCGGCACCCAGCGTGACCTTGGCCGCGCTCTCGCGGCGCTCCGAGCAAACAGCGGGCTCACGCAGGAACAACTCGCAGATCGCCTCCGATCTATGTCTCGCAGGTGGAGCGCGGGCGACGCGGGGTGCGCTGGTACACCGTGATGCGGTTCCTCGCAGGACTTGAGGCCACCACCCACCAACTCGCGGACGCGCTGGAGACCAAGGATTGACGGCCGACCAACGAGCCTCTGCGCGGGCGGAGCTGACCCCCTCACGGGCCGTCGCGGGTACATGCGGGAGATCTGGCCCAGTGATCCTCAGCTTCGTGCGCGTCGCTGGCGACACGCCGCCCGACGCTGGGCAGACGTAAAAGGTCGATCAGCTAGCCGGTAAGAGCGTCGAGGATGAGATCGGGCAGCGCTTCCAGCGCAGTGTCTAGCGCAGCCTCGATTGGAACTGCAAGCCGCGAGTTGTTGGCATCGAGCGCCCCTATCCATAGCTCGGGGTCGTAGCGGGCAATGCCTGACAGGCCGAACAGCAGGACCCACCACAACATCAGCGGCGAAAGAGCGTGCTTTCCGCCAGCCCGCGGAAACAGCAAGTGGGTGCCGAGACCTCTGTAGTCGGGAGCAATTCCATTCAGGCGTCGAGTGCGAAGCTGAACGTTGGTCGGGACATCGGGCCAGCAAAAGACGGGCAGCATTCCAACTGCGCTCGGTTGCGTGATGAGTACGTCTTGGCGCATTCCAAGCGTGTGCCACATGTACGCGCCCTCAGCCGTGGGGTAGTCACCGAGACATCGAAGGAGCGTGTCCAGGTCAGCATCTGGCAGCCCATCGATCAACAACTCAAGTGGGCGCATATCAGCGAGCCGCATGTGTGCCGCGTCGAACATCGGACGGAACACGCGCAGAGGTCGTATCCAGGCCGCATCCTCAAGTGGCGGTTGCGGCAGTGGTGGCATCAGCTCGGGGATCGCAGCCCACACAGCGCCGAGTTCGAGCGCCGAGCTGATTTGCCCCGAGCCAGTCGCCTCGGCAACGCCAGCAAAGGACTGTCGCCGCCCTTTAGACCCCTCGCCATGCTCTGGCTTGACCACACGATGAAGAAGACCGGCCGATGGATCACCAGGGGCAGGGGCTTTCAAGCCATGCCCGGAAAGACGCCAAGGGTCGTCCAAATGAGCGGCAGCGATCGCACGACCTGCCTGGCTGAGGGCGTAGAACAACAACAGAGGCGACGCAGCCGGACCAACGTCGGCTGCGGCGTCCATAAGCTGCTCAGCCTGCTCAAGCGCAGACACGAACACGTGAGCCCGCTCACCCTCGACACGTGCAGGCGGCTGCGCCCTCAAGACCCTAATTCGCTGCCACGCCAACATATGGACGACCATACGCCCTGAGATGGTCGCACTGACGAGGCGACACCACTGGCCCAGCGGCGGCGCATCACAAACCATGCCCATCTCGCAAGAGCCACTGTCTAATAACTACAGTCACTGAGAAGTGACTGTAAGCCACTTGCTTGACTTCTAGCTGCCACTGTTGTAGATTCATCGCACGATCAACGCAACGGTATGCGGGCCTACGCGGAGCGACTTGCCTCGAGCGAGCTGTGAGCCGAGGTGCTGTGTGCCGGCTACGAAAGGAACGAAATGACTGAACTCAGCACTATCTCGATTACCTGGGACGATGAAGACCGTCCCCTGATAACCGTCCAATACAGGCAGCCTGACGAGGACGAAAAGCTCGAGGTGACCCCCGACGAGTGGCTCATCGCACTCGCCGAGCGCCTTCCCGACAAGAGCGCGACTTACTTGCGGGCGCTGATCGAGCTCAACGAGGAGCAGGAACACGTCAGTCTCGACCAGCTCGCCCAACGACTCGGTGTCGAGAAGAAGGAGGCTGATGGCTGGAACCGCAACCTTGGCCGCTCGATCAAGGCGATAGTTCGGGAGTACAACTTCCTTCGTCCAGATGAGGAGGATGGCACCGCTCAGCTCTTCGATCTTCAGTGGCGAAAGGATGAGGAAGTGTGGGCCTATGCGGTCCCCAAGCGCTTTCGGCAGGCGCTGCTGGCGGCACTGGACGTGGAGTAGATCTTGCGTTGCGGCCCCGGCGGCGCTCCTGGCTAACTCAGGGGTCGTCGCCGGGCAGCCAAGCCCGGACGAGAGCAAGGTCCGAAGGCTGTGGGCAGGGATCAAGCTCGCTGCGACCACGAGTGCCTCAACGTCGATCCGACCTACGTCTCCCAGGTGGAGCGCGGGCGACGCGGGGTGCGCTGGTACACCGTCGTGCGGTTCCTCACAGCACTCGAGGCCACCCAGCACCAGCTTGCAGACGAGCTAGAGACCAAGGGCGCCCGCGTCCGGCTAAGCCGCGCTCGAAGCTTCCCCGGCTCGCCATCGCCTCCCATCCCAAGCGCGGCCTAGCGTTTTGTGAGGGATGTCTGGGACACAAGCCATCAACTACCGAGATCGACATGGCCGCCAGCCGGTGGAGGAGTTCATCGACGGTTTGCCGCGGAGGCATCAGGCAGCGGTCGATCTCGCGATTGACCGTCTCAATGGCCTTCTCCCGAATGAGCCGCCGTTAGCGTTCCCGGCGACATCGCAGGTCGATGGCGAGTTGCGGGAGTTGCGCTGCCATTACGGCCCGGTGCTCTATCGCGTGCTCTACAGACGCTCGAAGAACCTGTTCGTCCTGCTCCATATGCTGCGCAAAAACACCGGGAGGCTCCCGGCGTCGGACATCGAGATCGCCCAGGCGCGATGGGAAGACTTCAAGGCCCGGATGGACGCACAGCCGCGGCGCCCTCCGCGCGCCGCCGGCGGTGACGCTCCATGATCGGTAGAAGCCCTTTACCGATTTTGGTAAGATAGACAAGACCACATACAAACCAGACCATGACTAGACAGAGCAAAGCAATCTCACCGATCGGGGCTCCTCATCGAGAGTCGATGCGCCGGCGTGCTCGCGACCCGGAGTATCGCGCTGAGCTTCGGAGGCTCGCGCCGTATGAGGCGTTGGCACTAATCGTTATCCGACGTCGAGGCCAGCTTGGGCTCAGCCAGGCCGAGCTGGCGCGGCGCATGGGGACCAGCCACTCCGCGATCTCTCGCATCGAGAGCGGGCAGCATCCCACGACCGTGCAGACGCTCCGCAGGCTCGCCGAGGCGCTCGGCACCCATCTGGTTGTGGGATTCGTCGACGAGATCGCCGAGCTCGGCGAGACTCCCGGCATTGACCCTCGCGCGGCGGATCTCGTCGCGGTCGGCTGATCCGGCGGCACTGCGAGAGAACAGCGAGCTCACCCAAGAACAACTCGCAACTCGCCTCGGCGTGGATCCGACCTATGTCTCTCAGGTGGAGCGCGGACGACGCGGGGTGCGCTGGTACACCGTCATGCGCTTCCTCACTGCGCTAGAGGTCACCCAGCACCAGCTCGCGGATGCCCTCGAAACCGAGAATTGACGGCCCGTCAACAAGCCGCTTCGGTGAGCGTTTAACGGTAGCGCGGCAGCATCTGTTGCCGCTCAGCACCGCGCTGTAGGGTTTCGGTCAGGATGAACGGCACCACGACAGAGGAGCTTCGTGCGATCCAGGGGCCGTTGAAGCAACGCTACCGCGATGAGCCCGCAGCGGCACTCGTCACGCTCGAGGCCGACGGATCGTTGGATGACGGGGTGGCATGTACGGTGAACACGGGACGAGCACTGGTCAAGGCAGGTCTGCATCCAGCGACCGGCGGCAACGGATTGTTGGCCTGCTCGGGGGACATGCTGCTACAGGCGTTGGTCGCCTGTGCCGGGGTCACGATGCGCGCGGTCGCAACGTCTCTCGGTCTGGTTATCAGCGGCTCCGTCCACGCCGAGGGCGACCTCGACTTTCGCGGAACCCTCTCGGTTGATAAGGAGGCTCCGGTCGGCTTCACCGCGATCAGGTTGGACTTCGCGCTGCAGACCGAGGCGGACGAGGACCAGCTGGCCACCCTGCTGCGCTTGACCGAGCGCTACTGCGTCGTCTTCCAGACGCTCTCAGGTTCACCCGCGCTGTCAGTAACGCGCTCGCCAGGACGCTCCTGAAGCGCTCCTGGAGCGCTTGCGAACTGCTTCGCGGCATCCCCGGGGCATCCTTACGAGCAGGGCTTCGAGTTGCGCCTGTGGACGAATGTAGAGAGAGAGTTAAGGCGTCGATGGATCCACCAGAGTGCCACGGACTTCGAGCGAATCGAGGCCGCGATCGAAGCTTTCCTCGGCCCGACATCGTCTCCAATGCGCGTGGTATCGCGCGCGCGTAACCATAAAGCGCTTGTGTGCGCCTGGCGGTTGGAGTGCCACCGGGATCGCGCGTTCCGTAGGGCAAACGAAAACGACGCGGCCCCGGGCCGCTTGAGGAACCCGCCCTGTCTAGCCCGAAGGCCTTCCAGCTTGGGTGGCGCGGCCTCACACCTCGGTGGCCTCGCTCTTTGCGACTCGGGTCCGCGTCGAGGAGAAGATAGGTAGGGCGGGCGGCGGGCGCAAGCCCTCCGCCACCACTCTTCCCGCAACCTGCGGAAAAATGCGATTCAGGCGCCGGCCCACAGTCCCTGCAGCGGGACGGCCGCGAGGCGCTCGCCGAACGGGAGCGTGTCGGAGCCTGCATAGAGCACTACTCCACCCTTGAACCTGCTGCCGAGCTTCTCGCGCAAGTAGCGCAGCCCGGCGAAGTCCCTGGCGCTCACGGTTGCGGATGCCTTGACCTCGATGCCCGCGACCTCACCGCTGTAGCGTTCGACGATCACGTCGACCTCGCGTTGCTCCTTGTCGCGGTAGTGGTAGAGCGACACTGGCTCCTCGGCCCAGTCGCTCTGGCGCAGGAGCTCCATCGCCACGAAGCTCTCGAGCGCCATGCCCGCGACCGCGCCATCGCCGGCGATGCGCTGCTCGTTGGCACCGATCAGGAATGCGAGCAAGCCGCTGTCAACCACATGCAGCTTCGCCGTCTTGACCTGGCGAGCGCCCAGGTTCGTATACCAGGGCTTCAGCCGGCGGATCAAAAAGAGATCTTCGAGGATCTTCGCATGGCCACGCACGGTGTTGGCGTCAACTCCCAACTCCTTGCTCATGCCGTGGAAGCTCGCCAACGCCGCCGAACGCGCCGCGGCGACATGCAGCAACTGCCCAACCGACTCGATGCTGCGAATGTTCGCGATGTCCGGCACGTCGCGATCGAGGATCGTGGCGAGATAGCTGGCGAAGAAGCCCCCACGATTGTGCGGGCTGCGTCCCTGGAGCTCCGGGTAGCCACCGGTCGCGAGCAGCTTTGCGACAGCGCGGCGCCCGACGGGTGCGCCTGACACTTTCGGGAACGTGCCATCCAGCAGCCCATCGATGAACCGCTCGCGGACACCGTGAATCTCACCCTGCGAGAACGGCCACAGGTTGACGTACTCGACGCGCCCCGGCAGCGCATCGGCGATCGTCGGCAGCGTCAGGATGTTCGCCGATCCTGTCAGCAGAAACTGCCCGCGAGCCTGGTTACGATCGAGCCGCTCCTTGATCGCCAGGAGCAGACCGGGCGCGCGCTGCACCTCGTCGATGACCGTCGGCCCTTCGACTTCCGCGATGAAACCTCGCGGGTCCCCCCGTGCCGTGTTCGCGGCCACCTCGTCATCCAGCGAGATATAACGGGCTGGGAACTCGTTCACCGCAAGATCCCGCGCGAGCGTGCTCTTCCCCACCTGGCGTGCGCCGAGCAACGCTACCGCGCGGCTCTCAGCCAGCGCTTCGAGCACATGCGGGCGAGCGTGACGCGATACCAGTCCGGTAGACACCGGCTAAGTATAGCCTTCCCGCCCGGCAGATTAGGAGTTTACCGTCCGGCAGATTAGGGGTTTGATAGCCGGCAGATCAGGAATAGCAGGACGGCCAGCTTGTGGCCCACAGCCCGTGGGCCAATTTGGCCACCGCCTGTGGCAATACCCCCCGGGAGGTTGCGCTCAGTCCCCGGGATCCGGCGGCTCCTCCACAGGAGCCTCCGGCTGGACATCGACGATGGCGTCAGACGGAGCGTCGCCCACCGCTCCCACTCCGGTGCGGCTGGAACGTTCGGCATCGAGTGGGTCTCCGCTCCCTCCTCGGTCGCGACCACCATCTGCCGCTGGACACGTTTCCTCGCCGGCGACGAGATCATCACGACGAAAAAAGCGGCGGCCGCCCCGGTGGAGGCCGAGGAGTATTTCGACGCGG
>Ga0182024_10012410_pt1 | contig 16858 bp, 20 predicted proteins | sample P32metaG_FD_120480 | JGI IMG/M metagenome (GOLD analysis project Ga0182024, IMG submission 120480) | Permafrost microbial communities from Stordalen Mire, Sweden - P3-2 metaG (Illumina Assembly) | ecosystem: Environmental > Terrestrial > Soil > Wetlands > Permafrost | place: Sweden: Stordalen...
CAAGGTCGAGGGCGAGATTCGGGTCGCGGATTATTTGTTCGAGCCGAAGGGGGAATTGCGCGTGGAGTCGCTGCGCATCGGCGAACAGGAGTGGCGACGGGAGCCGTGAGCCCCTCCGTCAATGCGAGTTATGTCATGGTCGCGAACGCGACCATCCAGGACGCCGACTCATCGTGGCCCCACGACTGGATACCCGCTTTCGCGGGAATGACACGGGGCCTCGATGATCAGAACGCGTCATGGCCCTTGGATGGCGAACGTCGCTTCGCTCGTCGCAGAGACGTATACCGCGCCGGATCTCACCAACTCAGGGAAATCACATGATCCAGCTCGATCCCGCCACGACCGCCCTCGTGCTCATCGACCTCCAGAACGGCGTCGTCGGCAGGCCACTTGCGCCGCGATCCGGCCCTGAGGCGCTCGCCACGGGCAAAAGCCTCGCGGAACGGTTCCGCGCCGCCGAGGCGAAGGTTGTTCTCGTGACGGTCGACTTCGCCGAAGACTACGCGGACGCGCTCTCCACGCCGGTCGACCAGCCGATGATGCGTCAGCCAGGCGGAATGCCGGCGGGATGGAGCGCGCTCGCGGACGGCCTTGCCCAACCGGGCGATCTTCATATCGTGAAACGCCAATGGGGCGCCTTCCATGGCACCGAGCTCGATCTGCAACTGCGCCGGCGCGGTATCAAGACCATCGTGCTCGGCGGCGTCGCGACCAATTTCGGCGTCGAATCGACCGCGCGGCAGGCCTGGGAGCACGGCTACGCCGTCGTGATCGTCGAGGACGCCTGCGCGACCATGTCCGCCGAATTGCACGAGATGGCGATCAAGTCGATCTTCCCGCGCATCGCACGCGTCGCGGCGAGCGGCGATCTCGAATTTGGCGGCGGCTGACGTTCGAGAGGCGCTGGCTCCGCGTTCTCATTCCGGCCAGAAGCGAGCGTCCATCGATTGCTCGAAGGTCCATGGACATACAGTTGGAAAAACGGATTCGGGCAGCCCGGTTTCGTCAGCAGCCTCGATGACCGCCCCCTCGAACGCTGTCGCGATGGCCTGAGGCAAGATCGTTTGGAGGCTGGGGTTGTCTTTCATGTGCTCCGCGAGGTCCAACCTCTGCACCCGAATCGACGCCTCCCAGCTGGACCCGCGGCCGATCGGTTGAAATCGCCATTTGAGAAGATGCAGCAACAGGACGCGCAGTCGGCTCACGAGCTCGCGCTTTTCCGTCCGGCCCATGCTTTCGATCTCCTGCGCGATGTGCTCGATATCCGCTTGACCCAGCCTGCCCGCACGCAGGAGCGCGGCTTGTTTATTCGCCCAGGCGTAGAAATCGTTGTCGTAATTGCTGTCGGACATTGCCGAACTCACGTCCCGTGTTCCGTCGATGAGATTGCAGTATAGCTCATCTTCAGGGAAGTCCGTCACGAGATGGCGATCAAGTCGATCTTCCCGCGCATCGCGCGGGTCGCGGTGAGCGGCGAACTCGAATTCGGCGGCGGCTGACGTTCGAGTTTGGGCTGGCGCTCCTTCATATGGAGACGGGCTTGAAGCGGATGCTGCCCCTCTCTCCCTGGCCCCTGACGGACGGCCGCGAAACAATCTCCACATCACGGTCGAAGGCGGTCAAAAAGGTCATGAGCCGATCTATCGAATATTCGCGAAAGCTGCCCTTGAACAGCCGGGAGACCTCGGGTTGACTCACGCCCATCAAAGCGCCCGCCTTTGCTTGAGTCAGTTTGCGTTCACCGACCAGGCGATATAGCTCCGATACGATCTGCGCCTTCAAGAAATGCACTTCCGCATCGGGCAAGCCGAGATCTGCGAAGAGGTTGTCACCGCTTTCATGGACCTCGACGTTTGTTTCACTCATGGCCGTAGTCCCTGTTTCATGCGTTCCGCATCATCCGTTTCGGCGGCTCTAAGACGCTGCTCGATCATTTCCAATTCGATCTTCGGCGTCGCTATCCCTCTCTTCGATTTCTTCTTGAAGGCGTGCAAAACATAGACGGCGGACTCGAAACGAACGGTGTAGACGGCGCGGTAAGCGTCACCGTCAAAATCATCGACAAGCTCAACTACGCCGCTTCCGAAACCCTTGAGCAGCTTCGCCGAGGGAGGGTGCTGCCCTCCCTGCGCGAGAAACAATTCGAACCCAAAAGCGTCCTGCACAGGCGCCGGAAATTCCCGAAAGTCTCGCCTGCTCGAGGCAATCCACCTCAACGGGCGCAAAGATCGCGAAAATCTCTCCACGCCGCCCATCTTATGAGTTTATACTCATATCCAGTCAAGAGTTTTTCGCCGCCCCTCACTTCGCCGGCGCCGGGGCGCCTGCTCCGCCCGCATTGCGCCGCGTCCATTCCTCCCGCTCGAAATCCTCGAAAGCGGCTATCATGGCGCGATAAGTTCGCTCGGCGACGGCTTCGGCCAACCCATCTTCGGCGGCGATAGTCCTGACTTTGGCCAGAATAGCGTCGACCCGAGCTGGCGCGCTCACGGCGGCGGGGTCGGACTTGAAGCGACCGGCTTCGGCGACATATTTTCCGCGCTCGGCTATGAGCTGGATGATCTGACGATCCAGCCGATCGATGTGCTCGCGCACCTCAGCGAGGCTCCCACAGCACTTGCCGCCATCGACGGACGGCGAGCCCCAATAGGCCGGATGGGTCGCGCCGGCGTCTTGCGCGTTCGCCGACCCGAACGAACTGAGCAAGGCAGCGAGAGCGAAAATCCTGAGAGACAAGTCGAACCAAGTCATTGCGTTTCCTACTGCGAGCGCCGTGTTTCGGCAGACGTCGCTGGAGCGAAACTCGATCCCGTCGACGTGCGAACTGCTACATTGACCGCTTCGTCTATCCGGGGGGATTCAAATGACGGTCGCCTTTTGGTGCGTTCTCATCGCCGCGCTGCTGCCCTACGTTCCTTTCGGCCTCACCGCCCGGTTACTCAATCCGAAAACGCCGCGCCAGGGCGTGCCGAACCTGGAAGGGCTGCCGGCGCGTGCCCACGGCGCGCATCTCAACGCCTTCGAAGCCTTCCCGCCGTTCGCCGCCGCGGTGATCATTTCGCACATCGTGGAAGGCGCGAGCACGACGGTGAATTGGCTCGCCGTCCTGTTCGTCGTCGCGCGGCTCGGCCATATGGGATTCTACCTCGCGGACCGGCAGCCGCTGCGAAGCGGCTCGTTCTTCGTCGGCCTCATCATCGTGATCGTCATTTTCGTTCAGACAGCGTTTCACTGACAGAATCAGCGGCCGCCCGACACGTCGAGGATCGCGCCGGTCACGTAGGACGCGGCTTTGTCGTCGAGCAACCAGGCGATCGCTTCGGCGACTTCTTCCGGTTTGCCGGGGCGCCCCATCGGCGCCGTGGCGCCGAGCGTGGACGCGCGGTCGGGTTCGCCGCCGCTGGCGTGGATGTCGGTTTCGATCAGTCCGGGCCGGATCGCGTTGACGCGCACGCCCTCGGGCGCCAGTTCCTTGGCGAGGCCCAGGGTCAGCGTGTCGATGGCGCCCTTCGAGCCGGCATAGTCGACATAGAGATTCGGCGAACCAAGCCGCGCCGCCGCGGACGAAATCAGCACGATCGATCCGCCCGGTCCTCCGCGGCTTTTCGACAAGCGCCGGGCAGCCTCGCGCGCGGTGAGGTAGGCGCCCAGCACGTTGAGCTCGAACACGCGGCGCATCCGCTCGACGCTCATGTCGACCAGCTTGGCGGTCGGCGCGACGATGCCCGCATTGACGACGACCCCGGAGACGGGCCCCAGTGCGTGCTCCGCGCCCTCGAACATCGCCAGAACGTCCTCTTCGACCGAAACGTCGCCCATCAGGGCGACCGCGCGGCCGCCCGCTTTCGCGATGATCTCGACGACCTCCCGCGCCGCCGCCTCGTCGCGCGCGTAATTCACCCCGACCGACCAATCGCGCGCGCAAGCCGCCAACGCCGCGGCGCGGCCGATGCCGCGCGAGGCGCCGGTGATGAGGACAGTTTTTGAGGGCATCGATGGATCCTTGAGACGAAGGCGCGAACCGACGGACCGGGGTATACAGTGCTGGGTCTCGAGGCGAAACTGGGGTCGGGAAATGCGAAAGACGGCGATGATCATGCTGTTGACGGCGCTCTGTTCAAGACCCGTCGCGGCCGCCCCATGCTCGGATCAAACGCAGGCCGGCCTCGACGCATGCGCCGTCGCCGCGCGCGACAAGGCCGATGCAGCGTTGAACGGCGTCTACAAGCAGATCGTCGCCCGCCTCGCGGATGATCCCGCCAAGACCAAGCGGCTGATCGAAGCCGAGAAGGCATGGATCGCATTCCGCGACGCCGAATGCGCCTTCGGCAATTCCGACTCGGAGGGCGGCTCGATCCATCCGATGGAAGTCGCGCTTTGCGAGGAGAAGCTGACACGTGCGCGCACGCAGGAGTTGCGGAGCTATCTCAAGTGCGGCGAGGGGGATTTAGGATGTCCGGTGCCGGCGAAATAGGGGCCGCCTGTCGATCCCAGCATCTGTCATTCCTGCGGACGCGGGAATCCAGAAGACCACGCGGCCCGTCCTGTTGGCCCGGGCGGCTTCATCCGGTGCGCCGGCACAGTTGGACGACCGGAAATTCGGAGAGGCCGCGTGGTCTTCCGATAGGGGTAGGGAAAGCTTTTGGCCTCCCCTCCCTCCGAACCGTACGGGCGGTTTTCCCGCATACGGCTCTCCAGTCGCAGATTTCCACTCGGGAGTGTCTCGCTTGTCTGGGTTCGTGAGATCCGTGACCGATCCAGAGTTGCGAAGTTGGACGTGGCCTTACGGTCCCGCCGACTTTGACGCCGTTACCCAGCGCCGACACCATGTGCATCGAACAGTGAGCGGCTTCCGCCTCGTCCCACTGAGGGGACGGGCCTCTGACCCGTGTATAGCCACGAGGCACTCCAGGGGGTCTGCATGTGCTTGCCGTCTCTCCATTCGCTACCCATTCTGCTTCCTGCCTCCCTTCCCATCGAGACGGTTTTGCTGCCCGCCCCTCTCGCCGTCAAAACGGACCACGGTATTATGGAGGCTCTGACTCCCGCCGCCCTCACCCTCAGGCGATGGGTCTCTCCGCTTCCTACGCTTTGCCTTCCCGACGTTCCGTCCTCAACCACGTAAGCCGCCCGGTGGTCGCTTTGTCAGTCGTCTCAGCGCCGCCGGTCATTCGAGGCTTCGCCATGGAATCGCAGGCTCGCCGCGCACTACCGCCGAATCAGGTTCGTTATCCTACGGACCGTCAGTTCGTCTCCAATTGCTCCCCACCCCGCCTCGCGGCGACGCAGTTACTCTCGACTTCCGGGCTTACGACCAGCCCGCGCGCGGACTTTCACCGCGCCGACAAAGCGTCCTCGCGGACGCACGATCCCCGCTTTCGCGGGGATGACAAAGACGCGCTAGGCGTTTTCGAAGCCGCGATAGGTCTTGCCGACCTCGCGTGCCTGCGAGGGAATCGTCTGGAAACGCTCAAAGGAGATCGTTTGGGACAATTTTCGATCCGGATCAACGAGCAATGGCGAATTTGCTTTTCTTGGCCTGACGCATCGCCGGGACCGACAAACGTAGAAATCGTCGATTGCCATTGAAGGGGTTTCACCATGCCTCGCACACCAATCCATCCCGGCGAACATTTGGCGGAAGAACTGCGCGAATTATCTTTGTCCGCCGCTGAACTCGCGCGACGGATCGACGTGCCGGTGAACCGGATCACCGGAATCCTCAACGGCCAGCGAGGAATCACAGCCGACACCGCGTTGCGACTGGGGCATTGGTTCGGAACGAGCGCGCAATACTGGATGAATTTGCAACAGCTCTACGAACTCCGCCGCGCGGAGGCGGAGGTCGGCGAAAGCATCGCGAAACTGCCGCGCCGCGCCGACCACCCCGATGGCACTGCGCCGCGCCGTCGCTCCGCATGAGATCGCGCCGCGCACTTCACGCCAGCAACGGCTCGATCTCCCTCGCCAAATCCGCCGGCCTGTCCGTCGGCGCATAGCGTTTGATGACCCTACCCTGCTTGTCGATCAGGAACTTGGTGAAATTCCATTTGATCGTTTGGGTGCCTAGCAAGCCCAGCGCTTCGCGCTTCATCGCCTGGTAGAGCGGGTGCGCACGCTCGCCGTTGACCTCGGTCTTGGCGAACATCGGGAAAGTCACGTCGTATTTCAGCGAGCAGAATTTGCTGATTTCGGCCTCGTCGCCAGGCTCCTGCCGGCCGAATTGATCGCAGGGGAAGCCGAGCACGACGAAACCCTTGTCGCGATAGCGCCGGTACAGCGCCTCCAGCCCCTCGTATTGCGGCGTGAGTCCGCAGTGGCTCGCGACGTTGACAACCAGCATCGCCTTGCCCGCGTAGTCGCCCATGGTCTGATGGCGTCCATCGATGGTTTGTAACGGAATGGCGGAGAGAGGCGTCATGCGCGGGTTCCGAAAGAAAAACGTCGGCCGACCACCCTAAGCAGGATTTGCTCGGCTAGCCAACGCCCTCCGTCATTGCGGTAGAGTCGAGGAAGGGCGCGGTAGCTCGAGGCATTGCCAATCGCTCCGTTTCCCTCCCCCGCTCATCAAACCGGACGTGCGGATCTCCCGCATCCGGGCTTTCCGACCGATTTCACCGTGAGGCCCACGATGTCGTGCCCGTTACGCGCGGCGTATGCGCAGCGAGTTCGAGTATCTTCGCCTCACGACACAGCTCGTTTGGACAGGTCCGGCCATTGCGGATGTTTTCAGGCCAAAGCCAATCACCCCGGCATCTCCGTCTTCACGATCGCACCAGAAGTCAGGGCCCTTTCCTCCGCCGGCGTTACCCGGCATCAAAGGTCGTACGACCCTGTCCGACACCCGCTCGAAACCGACGCTCTATTAGCACCGTTGAGGCCGCTACCCTCGTCTCGAACGGGGCTCCCCCGATTACCCGCCTTACCTTTCCCGCGTGCCGTGCCCACTACCCCGGCGGATCGGACAGGTGCATGTGTCGATTGCCTCCCTGTCCACGCGGCCTTCCCCGCTACACTGCCGGGTCGGCATCCGCATTATGCCTTTCGAGGCCTGCTCAGGCTTCACTCACATTACGGCCCACCGGATCGCTCGGCCGCCCGAGGCGACCTTTGTCACGAGGCTTCGACCCTGCCAGTTACCCGACAAAGCCGCTCGTCAGCTACCAGATCAATCGACAACTCTCTGGATGGAACCTTCCTCCATTGGTAAAACGCGCCCTCGGGGCACACAGCGCAGCGAAGCAACCCAGGGGCTGCATCACGCGGCCCCTAGGTTGCTTCGTCGCAAGGGCTCCTCGCAATGACGGTACGCTCCAGACGACTTGCCTCTTCACGCCACCTCGACCCTGCCGCCGCCGGAGCGTGCGCTTTCCATGGCCTTCGCGAGCACCTCCGCGCTCTGCGCGCCCGATACCGCGAAGCGCGAGGCGAAGATGAAGAAGGGAACGCCGGTGACGCCGAGCGCCTGAGCCTCGGCGATTTCCGCCCGCACCGCTTCGATGTCGCCGTCGTCGGCGAACTGCCGTTCGAGGGCGTCCGCGTCCATGCCGCATCGAGCCGCGATTTCGGTCAGCACGCTTCGATCGCCGATGTCGCGGCCGTGCTCGAAATAAGCGGAGAACAGCCGTTCGACCACCTCGTCCTGCACTCCGCTCGCCGACGCCCATCGGATCAGCCGATGCGCATCGAGCGTGTTGGGGGATCGGGTTATCGCTTCGAAATCGAAATCGATGCCGACCTCCGCGCCGAGCGCCCGGAGGCGGGCATGCGCTTCGGCAAGGCGGGCGTCGTCACGAAACTTGGCGCGCATGTAGGCGCGACGCTCCAGACCCTGCGGCGGAATCGTCGGATCGAGCTGAAACGGACGCCAGCGCACCGCGACCGGCGATTCGCCCGTCTGAGACAGCGCCGCCTCGAGCCGACGCTTGCCGACGAAGCACCACGGACAGACGACGTCGCTGACGACGTCGATGTTCATCATATCGGCCGGATCGGCATCCATTTCGCTCTCCCGTGATTGGCACCGCCGATATAGGCAAGGTGGGAGATGATTTCACCAACGAGGCGCCGCTCTCCCCCCCGTTCTTACGGGGAGGGGTCAGGGGTGGGGCGGTCGCCGGTTCTGCGAGCACTGGATCCGACCACATGCGGCCCGGAGAGCCCCACCCCCGGCCCCTCCCCGTGAAGAACGGGGAAGGGAGGCTCCCAGCGACCGCCTCGCGAGTTGCGTGGTGCATACTGTAGCGTCAGAACGCGGAGGGAATCCCGGGCGGCTCGTCAGACGAATCGCTTGATGAAGGCGAGCGCCGCGTCCGCGACCTCTCGCCAGCCGTAGTCGATCGTCAACGCGTGCCCGCGATTGGCCATTTCGATGATTTCGGTCACGCCAGGGTTGCGCTGCTGGCGCTTGAAGGTCGCGTTCGCGATCGCCCAGGGAACCGTATGGTCCTTCTCGCCTCCGATGATCAGCAGCGGTCCCCGATTTGGATTTTCCGTATCGACTTGCGCCTCGGTCCATGGATTGAGGTTGGCGGTCGCGGCCTGGAACAGCGGTTTGCCGGCGGCCGGCACAGCGAACAAGTCATACAGCTCCTGCGCCTCATGTTCGATTACGGCATTGGCGAAAGCGTAACGGAACTGGTCGAAGGTGAGCGGGATCGCGCGATTGCGGTTGGCCGGGTTGCCCAGCACCGGCCAAGCGGATTTGAGGGCGGACAAGGGAAGCGGCAGCACCCCACGGAACGGCGCCGGGGAGATCGCCACCGTCGCGGCGGCCAGCCCCCGCCCTGCGAGAATCTGCGCGAGCAGTCCACCGAACGAATGACCGATTATCGCCGGCTTTTTGTTCAGTCCGCGAATGATCTCGTCGAAGTGGTCCGCGACCTGCCCGATGCTCTTATCGGCAAAAACCTTGGGATGAACGTTCGCCTCTTCCACGGTGTCGAGGTCATCGGGCCAACCGGGCGCGAGGGCCGTGAAACCCGCTTGCTCGAATATTTTCGCCCAGCGATCCCAGCTACTCGGCAACAGCCACAGGCCATGAACGAACACCACGGGCCGCAACCCGGTCGCGTTCGCCCGAGCCACTTGAATTGCTTCGTGTTCAGTTATCGTCGTGACGCCGGCGGGCGTCGAACCTTGTTCGCGAGCGGTATTCATCTCGTTCCCCCTCCTGAACCCGGGCCTCGCGATGCAAGCTTCGAGCCGGCGACGGCCCCGGACTGAGCAACGTTATTATGACTCATCCAGTTCGGGATAGAAGAATCGTAATCGGTCAGCTCGCGCGATTCTCGCCGTTCTTTTCCAGCGCCTCCAGGCGCAATCCCACGTCCGCGCCGCCGCGCAGGACGAACACCCGGGCGGGATCGACGCCGTGGGCGAAGGTCGGCGTGGGGACGGCGTCGGCCGCCACGAGCGTCAGCGACGAAAGACGATCGGCGGTCAGGATTCCGGCCGCGCCGAGATCGACCGCAACCCCGGCCGGCGCAAACAAATGCGCGCGCGCCGAGATCTCCAGCGTCTCGAGGAAACGCCGCGCCGCGAACGGCGCCTGCCAGATCACATGCGCGCCGCCGATCAACGGCGCGAAGGCGCCGCCGACCAGTCCCGCCTCCGAAGCGAGCGAAATCGTCGAGACGATCGCCTCGCCTTCGAGCAGCCCAGCGCGCGCCACGAATTCGCGCGCGACCTCCTGTCCGCGCCCTTGCGAAATCGCCAGGCATTTGGGCGCCGCATCGAGCATGTCGACGGCGAGCAACTGGGGCTCGTGGGTCGGCGCCGCACTCGGGGCGTCGTCCTCCCGCGCCGCATCGAGCGCGAGCGCGCCCGCCTCCCCCGCCCCATGCAGCGCCACCAGCCGGATCGTATCGAGCAGCGCCGCGGCCTCGAACATGCGTTCTCCCGTGCGCAGCTCGGCGAAGTCGGTGGGACCCGCCAGGGCGCCCGCTCCACAGGCCTCGGCGACGGCGGCGATCGAGACAGCGTCGAGCGCTGGAGGCGCCAGCGCGACATCGAGTCCGGCGCGCAGGGCGCCGACAATCGCGGACAGCGTGCGCGGTTCGGGCGCGCTCAGCAGCAGCAGCCGGGTCCCCTGGGGAAGATCTGCTTCAGCCAGGCGCGCGGCGTAGTGATCGGCCAGCGCATCGAGCGCCCCGGCGCGCAATGCCGCGGGGGCGTCGTTCGCAGCGCCGCCAATGCGCGCAAAGATCGCGTCGGGCCGAGCCGCGCCCGCCGCGCGCAGCAACTCGCTCAGTGCTCCGGCGCGGTCATGACTAGCGCTCACGGCGCGCGACTCCACCAGGAATCGAAATTGGCCCCGAACAGGGGCGTCCGCACGGGCCGGCCGAGGCGCGAGGAATAGGCGATCCATTGATCCGGCGCGTAGTAGAGCGGCACGATATAGAAACCCGAGAGCAAGAGCCGGTCGAGCGCGCGCGTGGCGGCGATGAAGTCGTCGAGCTCGCGAGCTGCGAGCATCGCCGATATCATCGCATCGATCGCGGGCGAGGCCGCGCCTGTCAAGTTGTAGGAGCCGTCGATGTCGGCCGAACGCGAGCCCCAGCGGTTGCGCTGCTCGGCGCCCGGCGAAGGCGAAGCGCTCCACGAGCCGACGGTCATTTCAAAATCGAACTTGTCGCGGCGGCGCTGATATTGCACCTCGTCCACCAGTCGCACCCGGGCGCCGACGCCGATGCGGGCCAGGCTTTGCGAATAGGCGAGCGCAAGCCGCTCCTCCTGTCGCGTCTTGACCAGGATTTCGAACGCCAGACGCTTGCCGCGCGCGTTGCGCATCGCGCCTTCCGTCAGCGCCCAGCCCGCCTCCTTCAGTTCGTCGACCGCTCGGTGGGCCAGCGCCCGATCGCGCCCGGAGCCGTCGGAAACCGGGGGCGCCCATTTACCTTCCAGAATGTCTACGCGCACGGCGCCGGGGAACGGGGCCAGCAGAGAGCGCTCCCGCGCCGTCGCAGGCCGGCCAGCCGCGGAGAGCTCGCTGTCGTCGAAGAAGCTGCGCGAACGCTTGTAGGCGCTGGAATAGAGGTTGGCGTTGATCCATTCGAAGTCGAACACGGCGGCCAGCGCCTCGCGCACCCGCGGGTCGGCGAAGATCGGCCGCCTCGTGTTGAAGGCGAAGCCCGACATGCCCTTGGGAAGCCCGACCGGAAACGCCTGTTTGACGATCCGTCCGTCGTGGGCGGCGGGGAAGTCGTAGCCCGTCAGCCAGCGGGTGGCGTCGTCCTCGACGCGAAAGTCGTAGAGGCCCGCCTTGAAGGCCTCGAACATCGCCGTCGCGTCGCGGAAATAATCAATTCGGATTTCATCGAAATTATAGAGCCCACGCGAGATCGGCAGGTCGCGCGCCCAATAATCGGGGTCCCGCCTGAGGACCAGCCGCTGGCCCGGCTCGACCTCGACGACGCGGTAGGGACCCGAGGCGACGGGCAAAGCGAGCGTCTGATCCTCGAAATGCTCGGCGTCCGTATGCGCGCGGGACAGCACCGGCATCAGGGCGAGCGTCAGCGGCAATTCGCGGTCGTCGGCGCCGGTCAGGTCGTAGCGGACGGTTTCGCTGTCGGGCGCTTCGATCGATTTGACGAGCGAATAAGCGGCGCGCTGCTGCGGGCGTCCCTTTTCCTCGAGCAACTGAAACGTGAAGATTACGTCGGCGGCGGTGATCGCTCCGCCGTCCGAAAAATGCGCCCGCGGGTCGAGGTGGAACACGACGCGGTCACGCGCGTCGTCGGTCTCGATCGAGCGGGCGATCAGGCCATAGAGCGTGAAGGGCTCATCCGCCGAGCGCGTCATGAGCGTTTGATAGACATTGCCGTTGAGTCCCTGCGCTGTGGATAGCGCCTTGATGTTGTTGGGGTTCAGACTGTCGAAAGCGCCGAGATACGCCAGATTGAGCCGGCCGCCCCTGGGCGCGTCCGGATCCACATAAGACAGGTGCGTGAAATCGGGCGGCAGCGCGGGCTCGCCATGCATGGCGATCGCGGGCGCGGCGGTCTCATGCGTTTCGTGCGCGGTCTGCGCCCAGCCCGCGGCCGGCATGGCGGCCAGCGCGGCGAGCGCCAGCGCCCAACGAATCGGCGAAAGCATCATTCGTTCATCCTAATCCGCGCGCGCGTCGCAGGAAATCGCACGGCGGCGACAAAGACTCCGATCGGGGACGGAACTGCCCGACGCGCTCGCGGCGCGACCAAGCGATGCTCGAAATTCTTGTTGGATTGTCGCTGCGGATATGGAAAGACGGCGCCGAGACGGCGTTGGGCGTCTTGCGCTCCTGCGTCGCGGCGTCGTCGCGGGGGGAGCGTAAACGGCGCCGCGAGCGAAAGCCGCTCTCGACCGATTGAAAGGACGCTTGATGACCATCCCCTTTGTGCGCATGGCCGCGATGGCCTTTGCAGCCGCGACAATCTTCGGCGCCGATGCGGCTGTCGCGCAGTCGCCGAAGCCGGCGACGCCCGCGCCCGGCGGGGCGGCCCCGCTCGGACCGGTGAAGCTCGATCTCGTCGGGCTGCAGCCGCAGTGGATGAAACAGTGCAGCAAAGACCAGAGCGGCAAGGAAGTCTGCCTGACGCAGCGGGAATTCGGGCAGGTGGTGGACCAGCCGCCGACCTTGATCATCGCCGTCTATCAGATCGCCGACGAGCATCGTTTCGCGCGATTTGTTTTGCCGCTGGGTTTTCTCTTGGCTCCTGGCTTTCGGCTGCTGCCCGAGAAGGGCGAACCTATCCCGGGCCGGTTCGCGTTCTGTCTGCCGCAGGGCTGTTTCGCCGAGGCTGAACTCGGCTCCGCGGGCATCAACGCGCTCAAGAAGTCGTCGGCGGCGACTGTCGTCGTTCGCAATCAGGCTAACAACGAAGTCACGTTCAGTTTCCCGATGAAGGACTTCGCGGGCGCTTATGACGGCCCGGCGATGGATCCCAAGGTGATCGAGCAACAGAACCAGGAATTGCAGCGCCAGCTGGAGGAGAAAGCGCGCCAGCAGCGTGAACAACTCGAGAAGCAGTCGGGCGCGACGCCAGCGCCGACGCCCGCGCCGCCGAAATAGTGGGACTAGCGGTCCTGAGGAAGGAAGTGCGGTCGCCGACCACGCTTTTTCCGCCGCCGAGATTCCGTGCGTTTCGCGGCGGACGAGCTCCGCATTCGCGATTTGGCTATCAGCTCGCCATCGACTTGCCGCGACGCTGGTAGCCGCCCTTGGCGGTGCGCACGAAGACCTCGTCCACTTGCGGGTGGCGCACCGGCTCGCCTGATTCGTCGGGCAGCAGGTTCTGCTCGGAGACATAGGCGATGTACTGGCTCTCGGCGTTCTCGGCGTAGAGGTGATAAAACGGCTGATCCTTCGATGGGCGCACCTCGGCCGGGATCGAGCGCCACCATTCCTCCGTATTGGCAAAGGTCGGATCGACGTCGTAGATCACGCCGCGAAACGGATAAATGCGGTGCTTCACGACCTGGCCGATGGCGAATTTCGCGGTGCGCGTCTGCATAGGACTCTGACAGGTTGCTCAAACGGGGGGTTCGTAGCGCCGCGGCGCCACACGTGTCAATTTGACGCGGCGTCGTCGAATGCGTAGAGCGCCGCGAACTCAGGGTCCTTTCGCGCGACCTGTCGCGCGAGATCCACCATGACCCGAGCCTGCTTCCACGTGGCGTCGTCCTGCATCTTGCCCTCGATCATCACCGCGCCGGAGCCGTCGGGCATCGCGGCGAGGATTTTGCGGGCAAAGGCGACTTCGGCGGGGTCGGGGGAGAATACTTTCTTGGCGATCGCTATCTGGCTGGGATGCAGCGTCCATGCTCCCACGCAACCCAGCAGGAAAGCGTTGCGGAACTGCGACTCGCAGGCGGCCGGATCCGAAAAATCTCCGAACGGTCCGTAAAACGGCTTGATCCCCTGGGCGGCGCAGGCGTCGACCATTCGGGCGATCGTATAGTGCCAGGGGTCCTGCTGGGCGCTCGGGCGCGCCACGCCGGCGGCGCCAGCGCCGACGGAATCGCCGAGGACGCGGTAGTCAGGATGGCCTCCGCCGACCCGGGTGGTCTTCATCGCGCGCGAGGCGGCGAGATCCGCCGGGCCCAGGCTCATGCCGTGCATGCGAGGCGAGGCCGCGGCGATGGCGCTCACATTGTTGACGCCTTCGGCCGTCTCCAGGATCGCATGCAACAGGATCGGCTTCTGGATGCTGTGGCGAGCCTCCAGAAGCGCCAGATACCGATCGATGAAATGCACGTCCCAGGGACCCTCGACCTTCGGCGCCATCACGACGTCGAGCTTGTCGCCGACCTCGCCGACGATCCGCGTCATGTCGTCGAGAAACCAAGGCGAATTCAGCGCGTTGACGCGAACCCAGAGCCCAGTCGCGCCGAAATCATGGGCGCGGGCCATCGCTATGAAACCTTCACGCGCGGCCGTCTTGGCCTCGATCGGAATCGCGTCCTCGAGATTGCCCAGCACGACGTCGATCTGGCCAGCCAGTTCTCCGACCTTGGCGCGCAACTTTTCGTTATGCGGGGGCACGAAGTGGATCATACGCTCCAACCGGAGCGGCAGTTCGACGAACGGGCGTGGCGCGCCGATCGCCAGTGGCTCGAGAAACTTGCGCGGAGCTCTCATCAGGTAATCCTCGAAGCCGCGTCGTCGTTTTGCAGGCCGGGTTCGCTTGGGCGGCCTCGGGCTGTAGCCGCGCTCGCTGAGCGCGGCCGTCATAGAGCGCCGCGTTTGCCGAGTGTCCACCAAGCGGAACCGACGCGGTCGGCGACCGCGTCCACAGCGGCCGCTGCGGCCGCGCCCACCCTCAGTTTGTGCCCGCCGACGCCTCGATCGTCGGCGCCGACCAAGGCCCGAACAGAGCGATCGTCAGGCGCGCCGCTTCGGCGGAAGGTTCGCCGATCGCGCTGGCCTGGATCGCCTCGATTCGCGCACGCCATTCGCGCGCGGCGATGTCGATCGCGCCTTGAACTTGCACGATCGCGCCCGGCCCGTCCATGCGCGCTTCGACGATTTGCGCCTGACCGCCCGCAATCTCCAACCGCGCTCGCGCCGAGGAGAAATTCGTTTCCCCGATCGCCATGTCGCGGGCCAAATCAACGGGACGACGCAGGCTTCTGCGTAACGCCTGTTCGAAATTGACCCCGTTTATGGTCCCATCCTCGAGTTCGAACGTCGCCGAACCGCTCAGCGACTCCGCGAGTTCGGCGGGAGAGACGCCGACGGCGCGAAAAGATCCCCTGTACCCGCCTCGGCCGGCAAAGGCCATGACGCCCCATTCGCTCAAGATGGCGCCGACGTCGCCGTTCACGAGGGACGCCGAGGCTTCCATCTGCAATCCGCCCGGGGCGCCTTGAATCGAGAATTCGCCCGAAAGCTGCCCCTGGCACGACGTCGAGTCGAGAAGTCGAACAGTCAGCCGTCGGTCCTTCTGCAGCACGGACGCGGCGGCGGCTTCGATCCGGTGGCCATCCCACGACACGTGGGACGCCGACACGCGCAAATCCAGGTCGAGTGTTTCGCTGGGCCCGGCGATGAGGGGCTGGCGGCTCCAACGTCCCGAGGAATCGAGGATCGGCCCCGGCTGGTCCCAAAGGGCGGAGATATCGAGCGTGTCCGCGGCCAGCGTGCCGGAAACCGAAGTTCTGCCGGCAAGTCGGGAAAAATTGAGCGAACCGTCGAATCCTTGTCCGCCCACGTCGAGCCGGGCGTCGCTCAATGCGACCGAATCGAAACTTCCGGCGGCCTTGCCTTGCAGTGCGATTTCCTGCGCGGCGAGCGGCGGCGCCGATGCGAGGCCGAGCCAACGCTCGACCGCGCTCAGCGAGCGGATCCGCGTCGTCAGATCGCCCTCGAACGTTCCCTTGCCGCCCGGCGTCCAGGTCCCGGCGAAGGCCATTTCGGCCGGGCGCGCCGTTATTTTGAGATCGCCGTGACTCGGCCGTCCCTGGCGAAGCTGAAGCGGCGAGGCGATGCGCCCCTCGAGGGCGACGGGTTCGCCGCGCCAGTTGCCGGAGAGGGAAAAGCTCAGTGGACGGTCGATCTTCGTCCATTGGATCCAACCGTCGACGTTTTCGACCAGGGTGTCGAGGCTGAGCTCCGCGCTGACGATTTTCGCCACGCCGCCTTCGACTTCGACGCGCGTCAACAGCGTCGTCGGCCTCGCGACAATTTCATCGGCGCCGGCGCGAGCGGCGTCGAGATCGATCAGCGCTGTCGGGTTCAGCAATTTCGCGCTCACGGGGGCGAATTTTCCCCGCAACAGCCCCGACGGCCACAGACCTATCAAGGCGTTCGGCGCACTGAGTACGCTCCGGTCCTTCGCGTCCAGCAACTCGGCGTCGATGATCCGCAGCGCGGGCCGCGGCAGAAGCGTGAACGTCGCCCGCCCTGGCCGACCCCAGTGCAAACCGTCGACAGGCGCCATCGCTGAGTTCAGTTGTGCGACGACGCGCGCCGGGTCGATCGGCCAGCGGTGGAACCCCGCGCCGAGAACGCAAAGGACGACCACCGCGCCCAGTGCAAGTAACGCCCATTTACCGCCAACGCGCATTCAAGCGCTCCGATACGCGCGATGTCTCTGCGCCGCGAACGCCGCTTATAGCGCGTTCCGTCGTCGCCGGCTGCAAGTCCCGCGGCGCGAACTGCGATTGCCCACAATTTCACGTGAGGCGGGACGCAGTAGGACGCACAATCTCCGGACGCGGCCGCCGGGCTGCTCGGCTAGTCGCGCGCATCAGCGAAATTGGCCCCCTCTCCCGCTTGCGGGAGAGGGTTGGGGTGAGGGGCGGCCACAGTTGCAGGGCGTTGAAAGTAGGCCCTCATCCGGCGCCATGGCCCGTCGAAAGACGGGCGTCTTTC